>JAANMW010002453.1_pt1 | contig 16734 bp, 22 predicted proteins | sample 7279671 | NCBI WGS metagenome assembly JAANMW01 (sample SAMN14094541, study PRJNA606508) | bioreactor metagenome | isolation source: A lab-scale SPAN reactor treating ammonium-rich wastewater day 247 | place: Ireland: Galway | collected 2017-09-19
AGCCGCCCGGCCCGCCGAGTCGCTGATCCCCAGGGCATCATCCACGTCCTCGGTGTAGGCGGTGCCCCCGCCCGGCGGTGCGCCCTCATTCAGATCCAGGTTGGCGACGTAGCCGGTCAGATAAGGGCTTGTGCCACCCGTCGCTGCGTCATACGAAGCGGCCCCGGTATACCGCAGCGTCGTCAAGACACAGGTGATCGAGTCCTGGTCCACGATGTTCGTGCGGGCCGCGTCCGAGTAGATGGTCAGGACACACGTCGAGCCCGTCCGCTGGATGGTCCAGTAGTAGTCGGTCCCGACGCTCGTGCCTGTCAGCTCGGTGAACTCACCGCCAGCCGCCAGATCGCGAAGGAACGCCGTCAGCGTTGTCGTCGCGTAGTAGTAAATCCAATAGGCGGTCTGCCCGTCCCGACCGCTGAGCATAGCGGTCAGGTCGTCCATCGCCCCGTTGATGACGCAGTATGGGACGACGATGGTGTTTGCACTTCCGGCAGTAACCGAGGAAATGGCCGTCTGGAAGTCGTGATCGTAGTTGCCGAAGTGGCCCGCCCCGTGGTCTACGGAGTGATACGCCTCATCATGCCGCTCAATCGACGGCCAGTCGATACGGTTGGTATCAACGGAGAACTCGGCCTGGTTCCCGCCGCCGAGCGTGCCCGTGGTGTAATCGACGTAGGCCATTAGACGATCAGCGTCCTCAAATTCACCATGCCCAGCCACGCGGCGGGCATGACACGCCGGGCGCTACCGAGCGCCTGGTGAATCTCCATCTGGCGCGGCTCAACCCATGCGTCTTTCCACTGCTGGACTTGTTGCAGAGTCGGCGTCTGGCTCGGGTAGGTCACGCCGTAGCGGCCGTCGCTGAACTCCTCGGTCAGCAGGACGATTTCGCGGGCCGTCATGCTTTCGCCCTTGGCCCACTTGCCCGCGGCCCGCAGCAGGTCTTCGAGTTTGATGAGGCAGACACGGCAGAACAGCAGTTGACAGGCCCGCTCGACGGCCTCGGCCGGCACGGGCGAACCCGCACCCGGAACCACCGATCCGTCGCCCGTCCACGCCGGGAAGTTGATCGCCACGTCAACTCTCCTTCGGTTTGATCGGCCGCCCGCAGCAGGTCTCGCCCGCGTTGTGGGCCGCCGGTCGCTCGTCGTCCTCGGTCATTGCTGATCTCATCCACAGCCGCCAGGCCGACGGGTCGCCGCACAGCCACGCCAGGCACATCAGCCACGCGATGCCGACAACCCACACGATCAGGACCAGGCCGTGCAGCATGCTGGCCGCCAGGCGGCTCATGCCGTCTCCCCCTTAGTCGCCATCCACCGCGCGATGCGGGCGGCGTGGGGGAAGGTCGCTACCAGCCGGTGATAGGCCTGATGCAGGCCGACTAGATGCCACTGGCCGCCGAGGGCCTCGTCAAACAGCCACGCGCCGGGGCCGCTGTCGCCCATCTCCACCGTCGCCCCGTCCACGACCTGCGGCAGGTGGCCGACGGCCGTCATGCCGGGATACGCGCCCGCCCTGATCCGCTCGACGGCCGTGATCCGGGTCAGGCCGATCCGCGGAGTACCCCCGCCGGCGCCGTACATCAGCAGCAGCCGGCCGGTCAGGCCGGCGGGCGTCACGCCATCGGGAAGGTCGATCCGGTAGCGGCCGACCCACTCCGGGGCGGGCTCGGTCAGCAGGCCGACCATCAGGTCAGTCAACCCGTCCGGCTGACTGACCTGCCAGTGGCAGCCGTAGTCCGCGACGACGCCGTCCCATCCCTCGGCGGCGGGTCCGGCAAACAGCAGCCGGTCGCCGGGGCGCGGGGCCTTGTGGGCGACCGCGATCCACGTGCGGGTCCCGATCATGGCGACCTGCCGATGCAACGTCTGGCCCGAGGGGCTGTAATCGACGGTGCCGATCGGCGACAGCATCGCCCCGCTTCCGCGGGCGATCGTCTTGGCCGGGTTGGAGGACTGCACTTTCACGCCAGCAGTTGCTCCATGGTCACGATGTCCACCAGGCCGGCGTCGCGTTTCGCCGCCCAGTAGGTCAAGCCGGTTCTGGCCCCCGACGCCGCCAGGTCGGTCGCGTGCAGCAGCGTGCCCCGGATCGCGTGCGTATCGCCGGCGGCGTACTCGGCGATCACCGCGTCGGCCTCGGCAATCAGGTTCGCCTCGACCTCCGACAGGCTGTGCGTGATGGGCATCCGTGGATCGTGCCACGACGCGGGCTGTCGATACCCGCCGTCCAGCATCGCGCCGGTCGAGACCAGCCGAATCTGGCGGATCGGACCGCCCAGCAGTTTGTCCACCGCCGCCTTGACCAGACTCGGATTGCCCCCCGGCGCTGCCAGCAGGTCGGCCCCTTTGGATAGGCCTCCCGCGATCAGCCACTCCCTGGCCCGCAGCACGTCGGCGACGTATTCGTCCACGTCCGCCGTGTCGAACTGCGCGCCCGCCGCGAACTCCATGTGGGTGTGCGTGTGGTTGCCTATCAGGTGACCGCGGGCCTGCATGTCCAGCAGGTTCGCCAGCGTCAGCGTCTCGGGCGCGGCGGCGTAGGCCGTCAGCGGCGACTCTCCCAGGACGATGTACTTGGTGTTGACGTAGAAAGTGCCGCGGATGCCAACGCCGTCGAGCCACTGAGACGCCGCCAGGTTCTTCAGCATGCCGTCGTCGAAGTTCACGAACAGGCGGGGGCGAGCCGGCGGCGTCACCGTCACAAACGCAACCCGGTCGATGCTCAGCGCCATCCCCTCCGGCAGGGCCGCTGCACCCGAACGCTTATCCAGCCGGATGTACATCGAGCGGATCGCCGCCCACGTGCCCGCCCCGGAGGGCGCGCCGAACTCCGCCTTGGTAACCACCCAGCGATGCGGCCCCTGCTGGACCCACGCCTGGTCGGCGGCGCTGCCGAAGTCGTAGGTGTAGCGGTCGCTGTCGGGTAAGGTGGCGTTGGAGCCGACGCGGAACCGGATCTGCGCCGCGTCCGCCGACTGCTCGGGGTCCACGTAGTCGATGCGATAGTCGATGATGGCGTGTGTGAACTCGGTCAGGTCGATCGGGTTGCCGACCAGGTTCTTGGCGTAGATGATGATCGCCGCGTCGGCCGCGCCCGTGACGATCTTGGCCCCCTTGACCTCGCCGTCGGCGTTGTCGCCGTAGACGCTGTAGACCGTCTCAGCCGCCAGCGCCGATCCGCCCGCTCCTCGCTCAATGCGGCCCGCCGTGTGATCGTCCCACGGCTCGCTGAACAGCGTCGTGTAGGCCGGCCGGTTGCTGAGGGCGGTGGCCCGCCGCCTCGACCCCCCCGGTTGCGTCAACGTGATGCCCATTGCTCACTCCTGCGTCGGCCGTTGGGCCGTGCTGGCGGTCAGGCCGATGAGCCGGTCTGCACGGCCACGCTCTTGCTGCCGGCCGCCACGATCGCGTTGACCGCCAGCTTGGCCGACGGCCCGGTCAGTGTCACGCTGCCGCCGACGCCGCCGTCCACCGCCGGCGCCAGGGGCAGGCCCTTGCCGACCTGGGCCGCCGCCCCGACGGCGACGTAGACGTTGGCGTCCGACAGGTTGGTGACGATGGCCAGCTCGCGCGTCGCCGCCGCCGCCAGGACCGCCGTCGAGACGGCCCCGACGCTGACGCTGGTCACCGCCCCGGCGGCCACGTTGCCGGCGCCCGCCGCCAGCACGTCCCGCAGCGTCTTCTCGGTCGCCCGCATCGTGGTCGTCTCGTCCAGGTCGCCCATGTCAGGCCTCCTCGCCCCCGAAGTCGTAGAGCAGCACGATCCGTCTCGTCCGCTCGCCCACCACCGCGCTGCGGACCGGCCGGCGGCCGCCCGCCCAGCGGCCGATCACCGCCTCGTCGATGCCCGCGTGATCGCTCGTGCCCGTCCAGCGGTAGGGCAGGCTCAGCACCGCCCGGCGGGCGACGCGGGCCAGCTCGCTGAACGCCCGCACCCGGTTGCCGGCCAGGTGCTCCCACACCTGGAGCGCGATCGCCAGGTCGTAGGCCCCGTCGGCGATCGGCCAGGGGACGGCGCCCGCGTCGTGGCGGACGGCCAGCGCCGGGCCGGCCGGCCAGATGCGGCGGTCCATCCGGTCCGACCCGCCGACCAGCGGCAGGTTGTAAGGCCCGATCTCCAGCACCCGAGCCGACGCCGCCAGGCCGAGCCCGGCGATCATCGCCAGGGCCCGCTCGGTGTAGTCCCAGCGCGCCCGCCAGTAGGCGTCGGCGGCCGCCGCCGCGTCAAACGCGACCCTGCCGATCAGCCGGGATGCCAGCGTGTCAGTCACCGGCCGCCCTCCCTGCTTCGCGGGCCCGCCGGTCGGCCAGGCCGTCCAGGACCGCCCGCTCGGCGGCCAGGGTGTCTCGGTCATCCAGCGACCACCGGGCATACTGGCTCCCGTCGCGACCCAGCCGCCCCCGCCGCTCAGGGTCGGCCAGCAGGCCGAGGACGGCCGCGAAGAAGGCCGCCCGGTCGCCGGCGGTCAGCCGCGCCAGCCAGCGGTGCCCGTTCTCCGGCTCGATCAGCAGTCCCGTCCGCCCGTCGCGGACGGCCAGTGCCTCCAGCCCGCCGACCTTGGTGGCGACCACGGGGCAGCCGCAGGCGGCGGCCTCGGCCGCGGTGCGGCAGAAGCTCTCGGTGCAGGAGGTCTGCACGTACACGTCGGCCTGGCAGAGCAGGTTCTCGTAGTCGGCCAGCAGGCCGGTGATGGTCAGCGGCGAGCCCAGGTCGGCGACGAACTGGCGGAACTGCGGCAGGACGCCCTCGGCCCGGCCGTCGCGCCCGGTGATCGCCAGGCAGCGGACCCGATCGGCCCCCAGCTCATCGACCAGGCGACGGCAGAGCACGGCGTAGTCGTGCCAGTTCTTCTCGCCGGCCGGCCGGCCGGCCATGGCCACGACCAGCCGGCGGCTGCCGTCGCGGCGGACCAGGCCGAAGCGGCGGGCGTACATGGCCACGGCCGACGGGCTCGAACCGCCCGGCCGGAAGCGGTGCACGTCCACGCCGGGGCGGACCAGGCAGACGCGGGCGGCCAGGCGGGTCAGCCGCAGGTCGGCCAGCACCTCGACCGCCTGGCGGCGGTGGTGGAAGATCAGGGCGTCGGCGCCGGCGATGATGCCCGCGACGCGGGACCGCAGGGCCCCGCGCGGCCAGACGCTCGTGAAGGCGGCCTCGGCGTGGAAGCGGACGGCCAGCGTCGCCGCCGGGTTGGCGGCCCGCGCCGCCTCGACCAGCTCGCAGTGGCGGGCGTTGGACGGGTAGGCGGCGTCGATGTGGTCGTAGGGCCCGCTGGCCCGGACCATCAACGCCAGCGGCGAGCAGGCCGCCGGGTCCAGGACGCGGGCGACCCGGACCCGACGGCTCGCTCCCCCGACCGGCTGGCTGACCGGCAGGATGTCGACGTCCCAGCCGGGCCCCAGGCGGTCGGCCAGGCGGGCGGCCTGCATGCCGCCGCCGCCGACCCCGAGGGCGTACTGGATGATGAGCAGCCGAGGCATCGCGACTCCCGCGTTGCGGCGGGCCGACGGCCCGCCGATGAACGCACGGGGAAAGCCTTCCCCGGGCTTTACCGTCCGAGGCGGCGGGGGCCGCCTCAGACGGGATTCAGCCACGCGTCGGCGGTGATCGACGGCGTGGTGCCGGCGAGCGTGCCGTAGAGCCGGGCGTGGCGCTGGGTCAGGCCGCCGACGAGGTGGTAGGTCCCCGTCGACTGGACCGTGAACGTGAGGCCCGTGTCGGTGTAGGTCACGCCGTCGGCCGATTCCTGGAGGGCCAGCGTGTAGGTCTCGTTCTGGTTGGCCTGGTTCAGGGCCGTCACGTTGAGCCCCACGCGGACGGGCAGGACGGGGTCGGGTGCGAAGTTCTCGCCCAGGTCCACGGCCGAGCCGAAGACGGCGGTGGCCGTCTTGGTCACTCCGTCGGCGAACTGGAGGTTGGCGTCCAGCGGGCCGGGCAGGCGGCGGATGGACGAGCCGTCGCGGCCGTCGCCGTACATCCAGGCGGCCAGGCAGGCGGCCAGCAGCAGCAGGGTCAAGCAGGAGAAGAGTGCCATCGGGTTGCTCCTTGTGTGGCGGTTGGCGGTTTGCGGTTCCGCGTTCCGAGTTCCGAGCGGGTTTGGGGCGGCCCGGCCCGATCCAATCGGGACCGGACCGCCCACACGGAGGTATCAACGTCAGCGGGCGAAGGTCAGGATGCCGGCGTAGCGGTAGGCCGCCTTGCCGTGGAAGACGGCCAGGCCCGCCAGGCCCTCGACGAGGATCTCGCGGCTGGTGCCGCGGATGCCGTGGTCCTCGACCTCGAAGATGCCGGCGGAGGCCCGGCGGGCGATGCCCTGGACATACTCCTCGTCGGCCTCGCCCATGCGGGCGACGATGATCGAGCCGGTCACCGCCGAGTTGCCCCGGGTCTCGTTGAAGGGCATGATCTGGCTGCCGCTCTCGTCCTCGCCGGCCGGGATGATCTTGGCCCCGTTGTAGCTCAGCGGGGTGTGCATGCCCTGCCACTCGGCCAGGCCCATCGTGGTCGCGCCCTCCACCCGCAGGGTCGCCCCGAGGGTGGTGACCATCAGGTCGCCCATGATGAGCGCCTTCTGGTTGTTGCGCCCGGGCACGGTGGCCAGCAGGTCGTCCAGGGCCTTGAGCACGAGCTGGCCGCCGTTGGTGCCGGCGTAGGTGATGTTCGCCGCCGCGATGCGGGTGTAGAGACCCTCGAAGCCGCGGACGTCGCCGGAGGCCCCGCCCCGCGCCCCCTTGACGAAGTTGCGGGCGAAGAAGCGGGCGGCGGCCTTCGCCTTGGACTGCACCCGGCCCGCCCGGTAGGCCGGCGAGTCCTTGAGCCGGTCCACGGTGACCGGGCCGCCCATGATCGCCGGCGTCTCGGTCATCGGGTTGACCACGCCGGTGGTGCCGGCGGCGGCGTCGTAGGACCCGTTCAGGGCCCGGAAGCCCACGCCGCCCAGGCTGGCCTCGCGGTTGTAGGGGTAGGCGAACTGCTCGCCGATGTCCATGAACCGCAGCACGTCAAACAGCGGGTGCTCCTTGGCGAACGTCTCGACCACGCCGCGAACGGCCAGGTTGGGCGTCATCGCGGCGTACTGAAGCAGGTTCTCTGCCATGACTGCTCTCTCCGATCTTGCGTCTCGCGTCGATCGACCGGGAACGCCCCGGTCAGCCGTCGCCGCGATGAGTGTCTGTCTGTCCCCGCCGCAAGCGGCGGGGCTTGGATCACTTGCCGGCGGCCAGTCCGACCTCGATCTTCTGGGCCGCGCTCAGCTTGCTCGGGTCGCTGGCGTCGATGACGCTCTTGCCGGCGGCCGGCGCGCCCACGTCGGGCAGCTTGGCCCCGCTGGCGGTCAGGTCGGCGCGGAACTGCTTGCGGGCGGCCTGCTCGCTGTCGGCCAGGGCCTTCTCGTCGTCGCCGGCGATCAGGGCCTGGTAGACGGCCGGAAGGTCCTTGGCCTTCTCGCCGACGAACTTGGCGCGGGCGTCCGACTTCGCCTTGCCCGTCTCGGCGGCCTTGGCCTTCTCGGCCTCGGCGGCGTCGCGTTTGCCCAGCTCGTCGGCGAGCAGCTTCTGCACGTCGGCCAGCTTGATCGTCTCGCCCGCCGGCTTGGCCTCGACCGAAGCCAGCTTGCCGGCGAGGCCCTCGACCCGCTCGGTCAGCGGCTTGAGCGTCTCGTCGGTCAGCCTGGTCACCGCGCCGGCGACGGCGGCGGTCACCGTCTCGCCGACCACCTTCAGGTCGTTCTCGTCCAGAGGCATCGCGTCTTCTCCTTGCCGCTCTAGGCGGTCGTGCGATAGCGGCGGGCCACGTTGTGCAGCTCGCCCTTGGCATCAAAGACCGCCTGGGCCTCGCCCTGGTCGGTCGTCACAAAACGGTCGTCGGTCGTGTGCCCCTGCCGTTTTTGCTCGGTCGAGGCGAACCGCTCGATGTAGGCCCGCGTGCTCTTGGAGCAGTTGGGGTGGAAGGGCGGCCCGCCGCCGGGCAGCTCGGACAGGGCCGGGTAGCGATCGTCCGACCCGTCGATCGAGAACACGCGCCCCAGGTAGGCGGTGCAGAAGTTCTCGCTGAGCGCGCCCACGATCGACACCAGGCGGACGTCGTGCTGGATCAGCCGCTCGTGGCGGGCCTGCACGGTGGCCTGGCGGGTCCGCGTGCGGACCAGCATCTCGGCGTAGCGGCGGACGGTCATCTGGGCCGCCCCGACGGTGATGATCTGCCGGCCCGCCCGGCGGTAGCTCTCGGCGTCGGCGGCCCGCAGTTCGCCGGTCGCCACGGCCCCGTCGGCGATGGCCTTGCGCATGGCCTTGTAGGTGGCCGCCACGTCGCCGCTGACGGCCCCGGCGGCGACGATCTCGGACACCCGGCTGTCGGCCACGGCCGGCGAACTGATCGCGCGGAGGAAGCGGCGGGCGGACCGGGCCTGGTCGGTGAGGGCCGCGTCCAGGCTGATCGCCATGTCGGCGGCGATCACCGCGACGGTGCGGCGGTCGATCAGGCTGAAGCTGCCGGTCAGGGTCCGCGGGTCCAGGCGGACCCCGGCAGCGGCGAGCTGGCCGTTGGCGTCGCGCAGGCCCCGCGCAAAGGCACTGCCGGCGGCCTGCGGGGCCCAGGCGGCCGTAAAACCTTTGACCTCGCGCAGCACCCCGTCGATCTGCGTGCCCAGGGCCGCCGCCCGGGCGCGGTTGAACTTCCGGGCGGACGCCGTGCCGCCCGTCGGATCGGTGACCATGCGGGCGATCCGCTGGCCGGCCCGCTGGTAGACGTCGACGAGGATCTGCTCGGCGGAGGCGGGGATGCCGTCGGCGAAGGTCTCGATGCGGGGCAACCGGCTCATGGCGCTCGCCTCACCACAGAGGACGCACAGCAGGGCGGCCACGCATCCGCAGCGTTTAGCCGCAGGGCCGCAGGCCCGCGCGTTGGGCGCCGTGCGGATCATGCGACCTCCTCGCCGCCGGGCAGCTCGCCCGGCAGCCGGATCACCGGCCCTTCGCCCAGGTTCATCGTCACCTGGCGAGCCGAGGCATCCTCGGCGGCCAGCCGCTCGACGATCTGCTCAGCCTCCTCGACGCCCTCGATCTGCTCGACGGCGGTCGTGCGGTCGATGACCCCGGCGACGCGCTTGTCGATCACGTCGTGCACCCGCTCACTCTCGTCCAGCGGGATGCCGTCGTGCCAGTCCACGCCGACCTCGGCGTGGTCGTAGCGCTGCACGCGGACGCCGGCCGACCCGGAGGCCGGGGCGTTTTCGAGCTTGTGGGCGCGGCGGTAGAGGTCCTTGACGACGCGGTGCCAGTAGAGCTTCTTGCGACCGACCTTGGCCAGCGTGTTGAAGGCCTCCAGCCGCAGCTTTTTGTAGGCGTCGGGGGCGGCGCCCTCCTTGAGCCCCAGCAAGGCCGGGCTCATCTCGATGACCACCAGCAGCCAGCGGAGCCAGTGGTCGATCATCTTGATCGCCGCGTCGAGCTGGGCGTTCCAGGTCAGGTAGACGGGCAGCTCGTCCTTGCTCTTCAGGGCGAAGGCCTCGGCCGACGCCTTGATCGCCCCCTCCTCGTCGAAGAGGTCCTCGGGGATGCCGAGTTTCGGGTCGGCGTGCTTGGCCAGGACGCGGGCGGCCTGGCTGACGCCGGCGGTGAACTGATCGACCAGCTCGTCGACGCCGTCGAAGTCGCTGATGCACCGGCCGCCGATGGCGAAGTTGGGCACGAAGTCCAGCAGCGGCTCATCGACGCCGGTCTCGAGCTGCTCGGGCAGGCCCGCCGGCAGGGGCAACTGGGCCTCGATCTGCCCGCGCCGGCCCAGGGCGTAGAGCCGGTTGGCGACCAGGCCGGCGGTGTGGGCCTCGACCCGCAGCAGCGTGCGGGCGGCCGGGCCCGATCCCACCCGCTCGATCCATCGCCGCTCGACGGTCGGATAGCTGCCGTCGGGCCCCAGGTCGCCGACGCCGAAACACTGGTCGGCCGGCACGTTGGCGATGATGACCCGCCCGTTGTGGCGCATCACCTGGAGCCAGCTCTCGCCCTCGTAGGTCGCGGTCAGGGCCCCCTCGTAGAGCACCGGCTCGATGTGCGAGGCCTGGTTGATCCGCTCGATGGCCTCGGCCTGGAGCGGGAAATCCTCGCCCGCCGAGATGTCCGGCGGGTCGAGCATCAGCAGGTCGGCGGTCTTGCGGGCCGCCAAGCCAAGCACGTTGACGGTGACCAGCAGCGGCCGCTCCCGGCCCTGGGCGTCCTGGAGGGCCTTGAACAGGTGGGCGGTCCGCCCGTCGGCGAGCAGGAAGGCCCGCCACTTGCCGTCGTAGAGCTGGCGGCCGGCGACGATGCGGGCCAGCCGCGACTTCTCGGCGGCGGAGAGGAACTCGGGCAGAGTGGCCGCCAGCCGCTGGGCGGCGGCGTCCATCGTGGCCGGGATGTCGGCGTGGCCGATCATGGTTTGACGCGGTAGCCTCCGAGCACCATCGTCCAGGGCATCAGGTCGCTCCACAGCCGGGCCGAGCGCCAGCGCATCACGTCGGGGGGCCAGCCGTAGGCGGAGACGCCCCAGTCGTGGCAGACCAGCCAGTCGGCGCGCGGGGCGAACCGCTCGACGGCCGGACCACGATCCGCCGCCGGGGCCTGGTCAATCAGCACGACCGACCAGCGATCGGGCAGCCGACCAGCCAACTCGTCCAGCGAGGCGGCCAGCACATGCCGGCGGGGGCTGGTATCCGACGGGTGGCCGTCGGCCAGGGCGTGGAACCGGCCCCGCCAAACATCATCCGCCTCGACGGTGACCAGGTCGCGGCCGCGCTTGGCGACCAGCTCGTGCAGGATGGGCGTGGAGAACTCGCCAGCGCCCAGCTCCAGCACCGGGCCCGTCGTGCGGAGCACGGCGTCGATCAGCGCGGGCAGGTGCGTGGCGTAGCCGTAGCCCATCGTGTCACTCGCATCCCGGCCGCAAGCGGCCGGGCTTGGAAACTCAGAAGCCGGCCGGCTTGGCGGCCAGCATGCCGATCCGCCGCCGGGACACCCGCCCGGCGGCCATGACGCACAGGGCCCAGCCCCAGAACTCGTCGGCGTGGCCGGCGGCGTCGTGGGCGGCGTCGTAGCGGACGTTGCCCGCCGCCGTGGTGACCTTGCGGACCTTGTGCAGGCCGACCCGGACGGCCTCGACGTCGGGGACCCAGATGCGGTGGTCTTCGCATCGCTCCTTGAGGGCCACCGCCAGGTCCTCTTTGACCTCGCTGGTGAACTTGACCTTCTCGACTCGCCCGCGCCCGAAGGCGAACTGGAGGTCCTCGACGATGTTGTCGCCGATGCCCGTCGCGTCGCCGCAGAATCGGCGGAGCGGGTGGGCCCGCCAGTAGTCCACGACCGCCTGCTTCTGGTCGCGGTAGGGGGTCTTCTCCCACGTCTCGTGGTGGCGGGCGAACAGGACGCCGGCCATGTCCTCGCCGGCGGCGAAGTAACTCAGGTCGCGTTCGCGCCCGACGTCGAATCCGCCGTAGAGTCGCCCCGACCCGTAGCGGCCGAGCAGCTCGTCGGCCGGCATGGAGCACGAGCGGATCAGGTCATAGGGCAGCAGCACCGCCGACTCGCCGGAGGGCCGGCACATGTACTCCTGGTCCCAGGTCTCCTGGTCGCGGGCCCCGGCCCGTAGCTCGGCGAGGAACCGTTGGCGGACCTCGGGCTGGGGCACATGCCAGTCGGCCGACTCCCCCTTGGCGGCGGCGATCTTCTCGGCCAGGCCGGCGGCGACGGCCTCCTCGATGTCCACGTGGTGGTAGCTCCACGGCGGCACGTTGTCCCGCAGCGGGACCTTCTCGCCGCTGGCGACCTTGCGGGCCTCAGCGGCGATCTGGTTGAACAGCGTCCCCTCCCCGTCGTGCGTGGAGAAGATCGCCAGCCGGCCGCCCCACATCACCGTCGGCTGGGCGGCCTTCCACAGCCGGGCGGCCTGCTCGTGCTTACTGAACTCGTCCAGCGTCGCGTCCCCGCCCTTGCTGTTGAACTGCTTGGGGTTGCTGGACAGGGCCGTGATCCGCCGGCCGTTGGGAAACACGAGCTGGTAGACCCGCTGACCCGTGCCGCCGTCTCGCCATTCGTCCACGCCGGCGATCCGCGCGGCCTTGCCGATCAGGTCCGCCCAGAACCGGCAGTACTCGACGAACTCGGTGCCCGCCGTCTCGTCCGAGGAGCTGAACCAGTAGTCGCGGGCCGTCCGCAGCCGATCCAGCACCGCCCGCAGGGCCTCGCAGTAGGTCCAGCCGACCCGGCGGCTCTTCTCGCAGAAGGCGTAGGGGCTCGGATCGGTGACCCATCGCCACTGGTACGGCAGCAGGTGGTCGCGGAGCTTTTCACCCAGCGCCCGGCCGACCTCAAACTGTTTGCCCTGCGCGACCATCTACCTGCCCACGCTGAGGATGCCGTCGGCCAGCGCCGTGAGGCGCTCGCGCATGTCGCCGCTGGATTCGTCGGCCAGTTGCCGGGCCTCGTCGGCCGCCTCCCGCGCCCGCCGCTCGACCTCGGCGCGGTAGCGGAGGATCTCGGCGGCCTTGTTGGAGGCCAACGCCTTGCCCAGGTTGGCCCAGCGCGTCAGATCGTCCGGGCCGATCTCCGGCCCGGACGCCATGAAGTCGAAGACCAGCTCGTGCCACATGCGGCTGACGCCCGCCTCGGTCCTGGCCACGCCGTCGGGGTCGGTCTCCATCGCCGCGACGAAGCGCTGGGCGGCCTGGCTGCGCGCCCTGATCCGCTCGACCTCCAGCTCCACGTCGCGGAGCTCGTCGCGGAAGGCCAGCCGATCCCGGTGGGCCATCGACGGGCTGACCGCCACGCCGCGCTCGACGCAGTAGGCGACCAGGTCGCTGAGCCGGGCGTCGGCCGAGAGGGCCAGGTCGCGGTAGCCGTCCAGGGCGTCGGGCCCCATCGCGGCCAGCGCGTCGGTCGCCTTGCTGTGTCGGATGCGGCTCATGCGTCGGCTAAAACTCCGTCACCCGGGCCCAGGGCATGTTCGCCTCGGCGAACTGCTTGCCGCGGGCGGTCAGCGTCCAGCGGATCACCGGCTCGCCCGCCAGCGAGCGGCCGGCCCGCCGCTCGATCAGCCCGAGCTGGGCGAGGTACTCCAGGTCCTTGAGGGTATCGCCCCGCCCCTGCGGGCGCGGCAGGCCCGGATCGGACAGGCCTTCGAGCAGCTCGTCCTGGCGGACGGTGATCGGGTAGGCCCCGTCCAGCAGCTCCATGATGATCTGGCGGCTGTCGCGGATCGCGCGGCGGAGGTTCTCGGGGTAGCTGCTCATGGGTCCCTCCTGGTCTGGATCAGCGAGGCCAGTCCGGCGACCCGCTCGGCCACGTCGCCGACCTTCTGCGACAGGGCGGCGTAGTGCGTGATGATCTCGCCCCGCCGGGGGCGCTCCTCCTTGACCGCGGCCGTCTCGGCGGTGACGGCGGCGATGTCGGCGTGGCGGGCCTCGCGCTCGGCGGCCAGGGCGGCGATGAGCTGCTCGATCCGCTGGTCGGTCCGCTGGTGGTCGCTGTCGTTGGCGCTGATGAGCCGGTTGACGGTCCAGCGGAGCGAGGCGACGATCAGGCCCAGCACCAGCGTGATGACCACCTGCGCGACGACCGTGCCGACCCACAGAGCAGTCACTCAGGCATCCTCCCCACGGCGCGGGCCGGTGGCGCGGGCGGTTTTCGGGGCGGCTATGACGAGCGCCTGAACGGGCATGCATCGTCCCTGACGAGGCACGGCGGTCCGTCGATCACGATGTCACGGTGGGACTCAGGCAGGTCCCGGGCCGGCGGAAGACGTCCGGGACTCTTCGGCGGGTTCAGGCGGGGCCCGGCGACCCGGATGGGCCGACTCTGGCGGGCAATCTAGATCAGGAGCCCCGCCCCTGTCAACAGAAATCCGGCGTGACGTTTATCTGGCGAGCGCGTAACCGATGCAGGTCGGCACCGGCGGCAGGGGCGGTGGCCGTGGGCCTCGGCGGCGGCGGGGGAGTCGTAGATCACGCGGTTGGCCGGGGCGATGCGGCGGACGAAGCCGCAGTCCGGGCGGTGGTAGCAGGCCGGGCCCGTCGGCCCGTCGGCCCGGCTGGCGACGACGGACCCGGGGGGCACGGATGGTCCCGCCCCGTCATGGCCGACGGCGGGCGGGCGGGCGCGGGGTCCGCCCCGCTCGATCAGCACGCCCGCCCAGTAGCCGACCAGCAGGCCGCCGACGGCGAGCAGGATGGTTGCAGCGCGGCTGCGCATGGCGGTCTCCGTCAGGCCCCCCAGCCGGCGAGCTGGAGCACGATCCGCCGCAGCAGGGCGATCACTGATGCCGCCGCGACAAACGCCAGCCCGCCCAGCGCCCGCACAAGGCCGAACTGTTCGGCGACCGAGTTGTCGGCGGTTATGACGCCCAGGCCGCCCCAGACGATCAGCCCGCCGCCAGCCAAGCCGACCAGCACGATCACCAGGACGGCCCACGCGCACGGCTCGCCCGCCCGGCGTTGGGCTGGCGGTCGCCGCGACGCGCTTGCGGCCACCGACGCCAGGGCCGGTAATTCCGTGCTGCGCTGCGACCCCGCAACAGCGCCGGTCTGGGGGACGGCGACCGCGCGTCCGCAAGTCGGGCAACTCCACACGACGCCCGGACGGGGGTCCTCAAGGGCGATCTGCTGCCCGCAGCCCGGACAGCCAAACACGACGCAGTCGGCGGCGACCATGTGCATCCCCTTTCCCGCACGTTGGACTTGCCCGGATCGCCGGGCCGTGCTATCTTACCAGGCGAGGCATGGCTCGTGGAGGGGCCTGTGTGATGCCCGACGGCGGGGACCCTACCAGACGCTCGACGCAACTGCTTCGCGGCATGCTCGCGTTGTCCTCGCTGGACGACGTCACGCTTGACGCCGCCGTCGCTCGGCTGGAGCGGATCGTGCTTGGCTCGCCGCCTCCTCCACCTGGTCGGCCGCCTGTTCGGCTCGCCGCCACTCCGCCTCCAGCGTCTCGCTGATGGCCGCCTTGCGGGCCCTGGCGACCCGCAACGGGTCGCTTGCCGCTCCCCCCGCCTCCTCGTGCTCGGCGAGCCAGCTGCGCATGCGGCCCAGTAGCTCGTCGCGCTGGGCGCCGTCCAACTCCATGACCGCCCACATCGCCGCCGCCGTAGCGTCCTGCATCCGCAGCCCGGTCGCCTCCACCCAGGCCCGGAACAACCGTACGAGTGTCGCCGGGGCCTTGGCTGAGTAGGTCGTCATCAGGGGGTCGGTGCTGGCCATGCCTCAACCGTAACTTACCTGACTCGACCAGGCAAGCCGCCCTGTAAAGATTTTCTTTGCCAGCCTCTTGACAGGGGTAGACTCAGGTTGTAGATTACCCGTGTCGCGTTCAGTTGCACGTGGTAGGAGACCTGCCGTGGCAGCCGCGAAGGCCATCCTGATAACCGACGCCGACCTGATCGCCGAGGTCAATCGCCACGCCACGGCCGCCGGCCGGGCGACCAGTCGCGAGGGCATCGTCCTGATCCGCGAGGCCCTGGCCGCCCGCGAGCGGTTGGCCGCCCGCCGCGCCCGCCGCCGCGCGGGCAAGGGCCATTCGCGTCCCTTGGCGTTCCCGGCGCGCCGGGATTCGTCTTCCCCCCCGGAGCCCCGCCCATGAACTGCCCGACGTGCCAGGGCGAGATCCCGATCCAGTGGTGGACGGCCGAGCCCCCGCTTCCCCCGCGGATGCCCGCGTCCCCCCCGCGCGGGCCCGCACGCGGGGGCTCGACCGACCCCCACTGCTCGCGGCATGCGATCACGCTCTGGTGCGAGTTCTGCCAGATGGCCGTCGAGGCGACGGTGCTGGTCTCCCCCGGACGCCAGCAGGTGCTCCACGTCCAGTGCTTCGCCAACGCCGACGATTGCCGCCGGCTCCTGGCCCGGCTGCCGGGCCGCGCGCAGGTCCGGTTCGTCACCCATCGCCGATCGAGGAGGCCCGCTCATGGAGACGCTGCGGCTGATCGCCGGCTGGACGGCCCTGGCCGTCGGCCTGGCCCTGTACGTACTGATGACGGCGGCGGCCCTGGTGGACCGCCACCCCATCCGCAAGTGACGTCGTCGCCCGGCGTCGCTGACGCCGGGACAACCGATCAGGCAACCGGCCCCGGTCCCGCCTCGACATGACGTCGGGGCGGGCCGGGCGTCGGTTTGGCCTGGCCCGTCCGCACCCTTGACCTGGAGAGCTGACATGCCTGAGTCAGCAGCACGCCTCAGCCAACCACCGCCCCGCCAGCCGGGCGAGGCGGGGCCCGCCGGATGCCCGGCGGCCCCGCCCCCCGGCTGGATTTCCGCCTCCGCCGCCGCCGACTGCCTGGGGTGCAGCCAGCGGACGATCCGCAACCGCGTCGCCGCAGGCGACCTGGCCGGCCGGCTGTGCCGGGGGCCGACCGGCCCGGCGTGGGCTCGAACCTGCAGGACCATCCGCTCATCGGCTACGGCCTTCACCTCAAGCCCGCGGGCCGCATGGCCGAGACCCTGCGCTGCAACTTCCTCCTGCATATGCGCTGGTCGTCCAAGTTCGAGGGCTGCACGCCCATGGACATGAAGCTGTCGGTCTCGAACCGCTTCTCCTGGAGCAAGATGGGCCAACAGATCGCGACCATCCAATTCGGCGCCAACAAGGCCTATTCCAAGGGCTTCGTGCGCCTGAAGGATGCCTCGCCCGACGAGGAGCCCATCGTGGCCTTCAACCTCTTGTCCGATCCGCGCGACATGGAACGGACCAAATGGGCCGCGCGTTTCGT
>JAANMW010002454.1_pt1 | contig 16734 bp, 8 predicted proteins | sample 7279671 | NCBI WGS metagenome assembly JAANMW01 (sample SAMN14094541, study PRJNA606508) | bioreactor metagenome | isolation source: A lab-scale SPAN reactor treating ammonium-rich wastewater day 247 | place: Ireland: Galway | collected 2017-09-19
CATCAGCTTGTCCATGAGGAATGCCGCGCGGGCCATGTAGCCGGTGTCTTCGAGAAGCGAAATGAACAAGAACAGCAGCAAGATCTGCGGCAGAAAAACAACAACGCCGCCGACGCCCGCGATGATCCCGTCACTGATCAGATCGGTGAGAATGCCGGGCGGCATATTCTCTTTTACAAGTGCGCTCAGTCCGCCGAAGCCTTGTTCGAGCAGATCCATCGGGACCGTCGCCCAGGAAAAGATCGCCTGAAAAACAACGAGCAGCACCGCGACCAGTATCACGAGCCCGAAGAATTTGTGCGTCAGTACCTTGTCGATCTTGCTCGAGATGCGGAGCTTCGACGTGTCGTTGTGACGCGTCGATTCCTGCACGGCCTTTGAAATAAAACTGTATCGAGCAAAGATCTTTGCGTGCGGGCCGGACGTCTCGTCAACATCGTTGAAAACAGGAGCGGAACTCTCGCCCTTTTCAGCTGCTTTGTGAACCTCTTTAGCGAGCTCCTTGATGCCGCGGCCGGACTTCGCATTGATCGCAACGACAGGAACTTTCAACAGTTGAGAGAGCTTTGCGATGTTGATTTCGTGATCTTGCTTCTCGAAAACGTCGATCATCGTGAGTGCGATAACGACCGGTACCTTGTAGTCGAAAAGTTGTGTTACGAGATATAGATTGCGTTCGAGATTGGTCGCATCTACCACGGCAACAACGACGTCCGGACGCCGCACGCCCTTCTGTTCGCCGGTGATGACATTTCGCGCGATCTGCTCATCGAGCGAGGTCGCGTCGAGGCTGTAAAGCCCGGGAAGGTCTATAAGATCGGCACCGCTGCCGTTCAGCTGCCAGCGGCCGGTCTTTCGTTCGACGGTAACGCCCGGATAGTTCGCAACCTTTTGCTTTAGGCCGGTAAGTGCATTAAAAAGTGTTGTTTTGCCTGCGTTCGGGTTGCCGGCAAGCGCGATCGTGAGGCTGTGGGCAGTGGTTGACGCCATCGCAGGAACGCTCCGACAAACTAGAGAGCCACCTCAATGGCGGCAGCTTCGCTGCGTCGCATCGCGAGGTTGTAGCCGCGGACGCTGACCTCGATCGGATCATTGAACGGAGCTGATTTTACAAGCTTAACGAGCACACCGGGAATGATGCCCATCTCGAGGATGCGGCGCGTGATCCGCGAATCGCCGTTAACGGCAATTACACGGCCGGAAGCCCCGATCTCAAGTGTGTTTAGAGTTGTTTGCTGAGCCATTTTCTCTTTCATTCGAGCTCTGTCCCTCGTATCAAATGAGAAATATACCTTAATTGAAAGTGATTTTCAATTACAAAAATACATTAACGCAAGAAACCGGCGGTCTTTTAGAAGATATCTGTACTTATCGCGGCGTTACGATCGATTCTGAGACTAGATCGGCTTGAAAACCGCCGATCGCGAATCTGACGGGCGTCCTCGAAGCACCGGTCGCGAGCCAAACCTTGAAGCCCGCTTTGTCCACCGAAGGGTCGCCTGTAACGATCGTGATCAACTGCGCTTCCACCTTATTCCCTGCGAGGGTGATCATTTCGGGCCTTGAGGGACGCAAGGAAAAGATCTGCACTTTGTCGCGCCAAAAGACAGCAACACGCGTGTCGTTAACAGGATCTGCGGCGTTCCGGCTCGGCGTTAAGTTGAAGGATCGCATCGCGTAGATGAGCGACAACACGCAATGAACACCAACCGGGCCCTCTGCCCTGTTCGCACCGAACGTTACGACCCCGGTCCGCTGATCGAACGTCGCATTTTGCGAATACGGCGCAAGCACGTTTGAGAGCCGTGCAGTGAACGAATTCGGCCCGAGGCTGTCAGGGTTCACGTTCGCGATCATCGAATCGCCAAGCGAAAATGGCGGGCTTCCACCATCAACGCCGGTCGCCTTGGCTTCGAGAACAAGCGTGTCCTGGATGCCGATAAGCTTCCTTTCCTTTGCCGACAACTGAAAAGCACCGACCTTTCGCTCGCCTTGTGTAACTTGATAATTCAACTCTTCTCCAAGCTTGAACTTAAGTTCAGCGAGAAGCGGCTGATTCGGGATGTACGGCGTCGGTGAAGGCGTCGGCCTCACAACCGGCTTTGGAGGTGTCGGCACAACGGTCGGCGTTGGCGTCGGTGTTTGGTTGGGTTGCGGCGGCGGCTCTACGACGTAGGACGCGAGTGTTGCTCGAAACTTGCCATTGCGGGATTTGAATTCGAACGCAACGGGGATCCTCGTCTCAGTATTCGAAAGCCAAAGGCGGATCTCCTTGAATCCACGAGCGTCAAAATACGGGCTTGAGACGCGAACGATCGTCGATTCGAAAGTGCCCTGATCCGTCGAGATACTTGCAGAGCCTTCCGGCAGGAATGTGATCGTCGATTCTTCGCCGTCTTCCGCAAAAGAAAAGCTGCCGCTTCCATTCGCATCACGAGCCTTAAAGATCGCCGTTATCAAATCGTACGGTGCCGACGCAGCCTTCGTGTTGTCGACATCGATCTGCCTTGCTGAAACTCCGCCGTCAAGCACTCGATTGATCAAAAGTGGCCGCCCATCATCTATCGAAGCGTAGATAGTACGCCTTTCGTCGATCAATGCGATCGCTGCACTCACGAAGCCTTCGGTCTTTATGCGGCCCTCGATCTCGACAACACTCTTGCCCGCAAGCTGCCCGCGCGAGACGACATTCGTCTCGACGAACGCGACGTTCTTGAATTTGTCTAGCGAAACGCTGTATGAGATATGTTCGCCGATGCGGAAAGATCCGGCGGTAGCGGGCGGAGCAACTTGAGCCTGTGCGAGCACAGCGGTCGCCAGCATCCAAACGGCGACGCCTAGGTTTATAAGCTTCGAGATGAGTGAGAACTTTTGCATTAAATATTCCAGAAGCATCGAGGAGCAGGGTCAAGCTATGATCGATGCCAAGGCCGCACGCCGATCCTTTTCAGCTGTGATCGGCCGCCCCACAACAGCGTAAGTTGCCCCGGCCTCGAGGGCTTCCCTAAATGTCGTTACACGCTTTTGGTCGCCGAACGTTCCGCTAAGAGGACGTATTCCGGGCGTAACGATCACAAAATCGCCGGTCGTTTCGGCCTTTATCGCCGCGGCTTCGCGTGCAGATGCGACCACGCCATCAAGCCCGGCGGCTTCGACGGTTTCTGCCATTCGCAATACGTATTCTTCCGCAGTGCCGTTGAAACCGAGTTCGTCCAGATACCGTTGACCACTGCTCGTAAGCAGCGTTACACCGATAAGAAGCGGCTTCTGCAGGCTTTCTTTCTCGCACACCTCTTCGACCGCTGCACGTGCGGCCGCCAATGCCTCGCGACCCGCAGCAGCGTGAAAATTCATCATCCAAACGCCGAGCCGAGTGGCCGAGACCGCCGCCATCGCCGTGGTGTTCGGTATGTCGTGGAACTTCAGATCGAGGAAAACTCTCTCTCCGCGTTTGACGAGTTCGGAAACGAATTCAGGGCCTTCTGCCGTAAATAATTGCAGGCCAACCTTGAACGCGAAAACCTCGCCCGACAGTTCATCGACGATCTCACGTGCAAATGCGGCTGTCGGTGTATCGAGAGCGACGATAAGATGCGACTTCGCGTCGGCCGATCGATCTTTTAAGGGTGTGGTTGCCGGCATCGGTTAGTCAAGGTCGAGCGGATTCTTGTAAGGCGTGTCGGTGTCCGTTCCCGCACGTTTCATCGCTTCTTTGAACTTCTCTTCGAGAAGGCGTTCGCGGTCCTTCATCGACGACATCTCCTGCGAAAATAGCTGGTCGCGAAGCTCCTTCTGTTTACTTAAGCCTTCCTTCAGCTCATCAAAAGAAGCGGTCGCTTTCTTCTTCTCTTCATGAGCGAGGATCACTCCCGTCGCCGAATCGATCGTCAGTGTCGATTCGCAGCATGGGCAAATTACGGTCAACTTCTCCATAACCTTCCTAACGCGTGGGCTTTGCCCCCTTCGAACTTGTTCCCGGTTGCTCGGGTTGAGCGGTTTTAGGCTTGATGCCCGCCAGCTCCATCAAAAACGATGCTGAGGGACTTCCGATATTCGGAATGCGGTCCGCAGCGACCTTGACGGTCTTGCCATTCCTAAGAATCACGCTCGCAGAACGTGCTCGCCCTTTTGTGCGAATTTCGAGAGCTTTTAAATATTCGTTTTGTCCGAACACCCGTTTTTCAAGGATCGTGCCATCCTTCAGCATTTCGCTTGAAACCGCGGAGTCATCTCCCGCGGGAACCGTTGGCGGCTTAGAGCCCGGCGGCGGAGGCGGCCCTTCGACGATGTTCCGGCCCCGGTTCGCGGCCTCGATGCTGCCTGCCGGCGCCGAATTAGCATCTTGCGCCGACGCATTCGGGTTGGACGGGATGCCGGTCATATCCGGCGTGCCCGACGGAGCCTCATTCGCATTCCCGTTCGATACGACGCCCGGGCGGACGTTTGCGTTGACCGTATTGTTCGACGCGGCTTTTGCATTCGAAGACTGTTCGGATGACGCCCCGCATGCCGCAAGCAACCCGCTAAGCAAAATAACGCTGAGATACTTCATCAATCCATTTCCAAGGGCACAGGGAAAGACCCTGCGATCCTTTGACCCTCAATAATAACGAATTTTCTCATTTTCCCGTAAGGTGAGTTTACTCAACGCAAAAAAGACGCATGGCAAAGGCGATAGTTCGCCCGGGCCATGCGTGCAATTGAAAATGGAGAAACAGGTCTATACGTCGTAATACATCGAGAATTCGAGCGGATGCGGCCTCAAGCGAAGCGGCGTGATCTCGCAGTCTCGTTTGTATTGGATCCAGCGCTCGATGAGCTTCTCTGAGAAAACGTCACCCTTGAGGAGGAATTCGTAGTCGTCCTCAAGCGCTTTCAAAGCGTCATCAAGATTTCCAGGCAGGGACGGCACGTTTGCTAGTTCTTCGGGCGGAAGGTCGTAAATGTCCTTGTCGAGCGGTTCGCCCGGGTCGATGCGGTTCTGTATGCCGTCAAGGCCTGCCATCAAGAGAGCCGCAAACGTCAAATACGGATTGCACGACGGATCCGGCGGACGAAATTCGAGACGTTTTGCCTTTGGCGACGACGAGAACATCGGGATTCTCACTGCTGCCGAACGGTTGCGGGCCGAATATGCAAGATTCACCGGTGCCTCAAAGTGCGGCACGAGACGCTTATAGGAATTCGTGGTCGGTGCGGCAAACCCGACGAGTGCCGGAGCGTGCTTCAAAAGGCCGCCGATGTAGAACTTCGCCATCTCTGAAAGCCCTGCATATCCGTCGCCCGCAAAAAGCGGCGTGCCGTCCTTCCAGAGCGACTGATGCACGTGCATTCCCGAACCGTTGTCGCCGTAAAGCGGTTTCGGCATAAAGGTCGCGGTCTTGCCGGCCGCATGTGCAGTATTCTTGACCACATACTTGAAAAGCATCAGATTGTCGGCCGTATGCAGCATATTCGAGAACTTGAAATCGATCTCGCACTGCCCGGCGGTCGCGACCTCGTGGTGATGACATTCAACAAAGATGCCGACCTCATTTAGGATGGACGCCATTGTGTTTCGCAGATCAATAAGCGAATCCATCGGGGCCACGGGAACGTAGCCTTCTTTTGGACGAATGTGATAGCCGCTATTTACTGGTTCACCCTTGCGGCCGGTATTCCAATGGCCTTCTTCGGAGTCGACTGTATAGCCGGCCGAATGCTGGTCGTTGTGAAAGCGGGCTTCGTCGAAGACGAAGAATTCGGCTTCGGGGCCGACATAGACCGTGTCTGCGATCCCTGTGAATTTGAGATAGCTCTCGGCACGGGTCGCTACCGAACGCGGATCCAGGCCGTAGCCTTCTTTGGTTATCGGGTCAACGGCATTTGCGATCAGGCAGAGCGTCGATTCTTCCGTAAATGGATCGATCCAGAATCGGGTCGGATCCGGGACGAGGAGCATATCGGATTCGTGGATCGCGGCCCATCCGCGCAAACTCGATGCGTCAAACCCGAACCCATCCTCAAAACTATCTTCCGAGAGCATTTCGATCGGAAATGTCAGGTGGTGCCACGCTCCGGGAAGATCCGTAAATCGGACCGAAACGAATCGTGCTCCGTGGTCGGCGGCAAATGTTAGAACGTCTTTTGGCTTCATTTTTCTCCTGGTGATTCAGCTATATTGAGTTTGTGCCCCTCGGCACGACCATCAAGCCGCTAATCCTAACAGAGAGAGGAAAGCCGATAACAGCGCTCGTAAAAGGAAATTTGAAGAGTGGACATTTTCCTACATTTTTGTAGGATTCTCTTCGCACAGCCACCAGCAGGTGGGACCAATGGACCAAACCTTAAACAGCGGTTATCTCGCCGATAAGGTCGTATTCGTGTGCTTCTGTGATCTTAACGTCGTAGATACGGCCGACCTCGGGTTCGAACCCTTCGGGCATATCGTTGATGAGAATGTATCCGTCGATCTCTTGCGCCTGGCCCGCGAGTCGGCCTTGAAAAAGCAGGTCCGACTCTTGCGACAACCCCTCGAACATGACAGGGAACGTCTCTCCGACCTTCGCTTTGTTCAACGCTCGGCTGATCTTCGCCTGTTCCTTCATCAACTGGTCGCGGCGTTTTTTCGCGATCTTCGGATCGACCTTATTCGGGAGTTCGAACGCCGCAGTTCCCTCTTCGTCCGAGTATGTGAACACGCCGACGTTATCGAAGCGGCAATTTCGAACAAACGTCAGCAGTTCCTCGAAATCTTCGTCAGTTTCGCCGGGGAAGCCGGTGATGAAGGTCGTACGGATCGCTATCCCCGGTACGGCTGTTCGAACCCGCTCGATCAGTCGTTCGAGGCTCTCTCGATTACCGCCGCGTTTCATCAGTTTAAGAACATTCCGGGAGGCGTGCTGCAACGGCATATCGAGGTATTTGACGGCTTTATCGGTCTCGGCTATCGCCGAAAGGAACGCATCGGAAATATGGGTTGGATAGGCGTACATTGGGCGTATCCATTCGATTCCCTCTACCTCGCCAAGTGCACGAATGAGTGCAGCGAGAGCATCGACCTCGCCGAGGTCTTCTCCGTACCGAGAACTATCTTGCGCGACAAGAACGAGTTCCTTGACGCCGTCTTTTGCGAGTTCGCGCGCCTCTTCGACGATGGAACCGAATCGCCGCGAACGGAAACTCCCCCGCATCGAAGGGATCGAACAGAATGCACACGGACGGTCGCACCCTTCAGCGATCTTTATGAACGCTGTATGCGACTGCGTGGCGCGCATCCTTGGCGTGTGTTCGTCGTAGAGATATGTAGCAGATTTATTGCCGATCGGCGTGATCGTGAGCTTCCGTGGGTCGTATTCGTCGTCCGCCGCCTTTAGGATCTCGTTCACCTGCGACGTACCGATGAAGGCATCGACCTCGGGCAGTTCCACCAAAAGATCGTCGCGATACCGCTCGACAAGGCAACCGGCGACGATAACGCGCGAGGCGTGGCCCTCAGCCTTCAAGCGCGTTGCTTCGAGAATTGCATCGATAGATTCCTGCTTTGCGGATTCAATGAAGCCGCACGTATTCACGACGACGGTATCAGCTTGACCCGCATCGTTCGTGATCTCGTATCCGGCCTGGGCGAGCGTGCCCATCATCACCTCGCTGTCAACGAGATTCTTCGGGCAACCTAAACTAACAAAACCAACTTTCTTCATTTACGCATAACTCTCGAAACTCTTATCATAACGCAATGACGGCAGCGGAGCTAAAACAAGCGATATCAAACGAACAGCCTTTACATATAGCGTTTGACTTCCCACCCAAACGGGTGATACATTTGCGGACAATTTGACCGTGGGTTGACGCATTACGGCGTATTACATGGTGTTCGGCCGGCACGAACCTCACAGATTCCATTACGATGCCAGTAACGAAAGAAAAAAGACTCTTTAAGATCATCGGTGGACTTTATTCAAGTCCTGACTGTAATGACGCCCTGTCGGCCGTCCTCGAGGACACCGCGAAACTCCTGAATGCCGGCGCCGCTGCGCTCACTTACCTCCCAACGGGCGCATCGCATCATGAAGTGCCTATTTCCTATGGCCTGGACAGCGATTTTATGCGCGATTACGTTCTGAAGTATGGCGATATCAGTCCATTCAAGAAAAAGATCAATTCGCTCGCCGAGGGACAGACGTTCGCACGGATAGATCACCTCGACGATCAGTCATTCGAGAAGACGGACATATACAAGAGCTTCTTCAAGGAATACGACATCTTTAATTATGAATACCACGCTCTGATGCGGTCTGATGGCTTGATGGCCGGATTCAGCATTACGCTTCCGAAGCGCAAAAGGGTATTCACAAAGAGTGACCGCGAAGCGCTCAATGCATTGCTACCGCATCTGAAGCGTGCCCTGAGCCTTCGACTGCTTGGATTGAGCAGGTCGAATGACCACGACGACCTGTTCGAAGCGATCAATACTATGGCCCGTGCGGTCCTGGTGGTCGACCAAAACGGACATGTCCTGACGGCGAACACTCGCGCCGTAAGGATCGTAAACGCAAATGACGGCCTTTCGGTCGATCAGAACGGTTGCCTGCAGGCCGCGACGCTAGATTGCTCTAAGCGTCTGAGCGCGATTCTTGAAGGCTCAAACTCGCCAAAGACGAACGGAAACTTCGCATTCGGCGGCGTTTGCCTCCTTAAACGGCCTTCCGGCCGGCGGCCGCTTCAGCTGCTAGCTTCGCCTCTTAGCGAAAAGCCGGGTTTTGGTAGGGACCGACTAACTCTGGTTTTTCTAAGCGATCCGGAAGAACCGGTAAATGTCCGCGAATCGGTCTTGCGCGAGCTATTCGAGCTAACGCCGGCGGAGGCCGCGGTAGCCTCGCGCCTCGCTACAGGAGAATCTGTTGAGCAGATCTGTGAAGGCCTTTCGATCACAGCGAATACCTGTCGTACGCATCTCAAGCGCATCTACGCGAAGACCGAAACCTCTCGACAAGGCGAACTCGTAAACCTCATCCTAACAAGCGTCGCTTCCCTTCCCGATCCTTACTAGATCTTATTTTCAACAGATCGAACTTTTTCTCCATCTACCACAAATGGGTGATGACACCGCTCGTCTAAATGTTGCAATCTAAGGGAGATTCGAAGTTAAACTGAGCTCGGCCTTGGAAATTTTCCAACAAAGAGCATTTTATTTGCCCGATACTGTCCGGCCTATCGCTCCGGTTCGGTGCAGTTCCTTAACGGGCTTTCGCTGAAGAGTTTAGTAGGTGGTTTTTCTTCACTCTTCCACGTTTCTCGCTGACCGGTAACGGTGATCTTCACGCACGATCGCAACCGATGCCACTCGGCGAAAGTTCTTTCACTTCGCGCTGACAAATAATTTTGTGATCGGAAATACCGCCGGATCCATTGCAGACAGCTCGAGCCCAGATCACTTTTGGTGCCGTGTTTTGTCGCGCTTGTTTTTGCTGCCGGTTAACATTTCGAAAATCTCAGGAGACAACAAATGTTTTTAAAAAATATTCCTCTCGTATTAACTCGCGCTACTCGAACCCTTATCGCTAAGGCATCAAATCTCAGCCCGCGGCTTAAGGCTTCTGCAGCGTTCCTCACCTTGTGTCTTATCGTAGGAGCATTTTGGATACAGCCCGCGCTCGCAAATACCGCGCCGCAGCCTACACCTGCCGCCACATCCCTCGCGAGCATCGCTGACTACATTTGGTCTTTCTTTGCTTCAAATAATGACGGCAGGGGACGTATCCCAAAACCAAGCCCTGTCGACGATGGGCCATACCTAGGCGAGCGTCAGTCGGCCGAGCCTACGCCAGCGGCAGCTTTGCCATGCTCTTCATCCGGAGTCATTCTTAACGTCCCGGGGACATATCCGAATATTCAGACTGCGATCAACGCTGCCAGTCCGTTGGGTGGTGACACGATCGCTGTGGCGGCCGGAACCTATATTGAACAGCTCTCGATAAACAAGTGTTTGACGATTCAAGGTGCTGGCGTTGGACAGACGATCATCCAGTCTCCCGCCACGCTCGCCGCGAGCCTGATCCCCGGCTTTACCAATCGCTCGATCGTCGAGGCCCGGGCAAACTCTTACGTAACCATCAACGATGTAACTATTACCGGGCCCGTACCGTTCTATAACGACACATTCGGCGTTTTCGTGGGTGAAAGCGCCACGCTTAAAATGTCGCACGCTCGCGTCACTGCGATTCATCAAACTAGCGGCATTGATGGTGCACAGGACGGTCAAGGCATCGTCGCCGGGAGCGTCGCTGCAAACACGATCGGCTCTCTCGACCTCGACGATGTAGTGGTCGACGACTATCAGAAGAATGGCATCATTGTTACGCGCAATGGCTCGACAGCCACGCTCAATAACATCACTGTGAATGGCATGGGGCCGACAAACCTGATCGCACAGAACGGCGTACAGATCGGTGACGGTGCGTCTGCAACGATCTCCAACTCCTCGATCAACGACAATCAATACACACCGAACACTTGGGCTGCGACCGGCTTGCTCCCTGTTGAGGTCAGCCCTGTGACCGTAACCAACACGACCTTCACCGGGAACAGCTACGCGATCTATGAATACGATAGTTCTGTGCCGGTGACGCCCGCTGCGTTCTCAGTGACCGGAAGCACCTTTACCAACAATCCGGGTGCAGCCATCCTATATTTCGCTGTTGCGAATCCGACAATTACGGACAACACGATATCTGGCAGCAATACAGGCATCGCCGGATATCTTATCGACGGGCAAACCTCTACGATCCAGAGGAATTCGATCACGAACGCAGTTGGGACGGCCAGCACCGCACTTTACTTTGGCAATTATAGCGGCACCGTCACGACGGCCACCGTCAACGCTCATTTCAATCGCATTTCAAGCGACAACGTCGGCGGTCAGGTCGGACTTCAGAATGACAGCGGTTCAAGTGTGAACGCCGAGAATAACTGGTGGGGTTGCAACGCTGGACCGGGCGGAACCGGTTGCGACACGGTAACCGGATCAGGAGCGACCACCTACAATCCTTGGCTGACGCTTACCGGTATAACTGCGATCCCGACAACGGTCGGTTATGGCGGAACTTCAGCCGTCTCCGGAGTCACACTCTGTATAAACTCCGCTTCGACAGACGTATGTTCGCCAACGGACCACACGCCCGATGGCCTTTCGCTTGCTTACACCTCGAATCCGGGAACCGCAGGCTCGGTCGCACCGCCCACCGGAACATTCACGACCGGAGACGCTAGCGGTACGACCTTTACCGCAGGCCCCGGCCCGCTCGTCGGCGACCAGATCGAGGCTGCGTCCGCTACATTCGACAACGAAACTATCAGCACCAATATCGTCGTTAGCGACGGGACCGCCCCGACGGTTTCGTCCATCACGCTTGCAGACGCGGATCCGACAAATGCAGGCTCCGTCGATTTCACGGTTACTTTTAGCGAGTCCGTCAGCAGTGTTGACGTCGCAGACTTTTCGCTAACGACTACCGGCTCCATTTCGGGGGCAAGCGTTTCGTCTGTGGCAGGATCGGGTAGCGTTTACACAGTAACCGTAAGCACGGGCAGTAATAGCGGAACTATCCGTCTCGATGTGCCGAATACCGCAACGATCAACGACCTTTCGGGAACCGCACTTTCTGCTGCATTCACGACAGGACAGGCATATACCATTGACAAGGATGGTCCTACGGGGACGCTCGCGCAGGCTTCAGGGCAGGCCGATCCCACCGCTGCCTCTCCGATCCACTTTACTGTTACGTTCAGTGAGGCGGTCACGGGCTTTGATGCGAGTGAAGTAGCGTTCCTGGATACTCCCGACGATGCATTCTTTGACGTTAACCCAACAGTAGTAGTTACCGGTGGCCCAACTACATTCGATATCGCCGTCTCGGGTATGAATCAGCCGGGCTTTGTTCGCCCGCTGGTCGGTGCAGGAGCGGTTACGGATACCGCAGGCAATTCGAGTGCAGATGTCGTCGAAGGCGATAACTCCGTCTATTACACGGTTGGAGCTGCGACGCTGGTCGTTGACGTTGATGGCCTCGCGAGTTCGACTGACTGCAACGCATCATTCCCTACCGCGTACACGACAATTCAATCTGCCATCAACGCCGCCTCAAACGGCAACACCATCAAGGTCTGCCCGGGAACGTATGCGGAGAATCTGATAGTGGACAAACAGGTCACGCTTACGGGACCAAATGCCGGTGTAGCCGGATCAGGTTCGCGCACCGCCGAGGCAATAATTACGACGCCGATCAGCGCACCGACCGGTGCCTCAAACTACATCGTCGGCATCAAGGCGTCGGGCGTGACAGTCGATGGATTCACAATTGACGGCGACAATCCCGGACTAACATCCGGAGTTGACATCAACGGTAAAGATGTTGACGCCGCAGTTGGCATTGACTCGCTGAATAGCTCTAATGTTGGAATTTACGGCGGTGGTGCCGGACACTTCAATCCGAACGTCGCAATCCGCAATAACGTCGTTAAGAATATCGGACTTATCGGTATCGCAGTACTAGGCAACAATAATCCAAATGCTAATAGCGCCATCGAGCAGAACTTGATCGACAACATTCCTGGCGTCACCAGCGCCGGGTATGGCATCTATTTGGCTAAAAATGGATGGGCAAATGTTAGGAATAATGTCATAGGTCACGTGACCGCTGGTGTGCAGACCAACGAGATGACCAAAAACAGCACCAGCCCAGCGAACCCTGAGATCACAGGGAATACGATCGTGACCCGTCGCGACGGGGTCCGAACAAACCTTTCGTACGGTTTTACTACGACGAATCTCCAAGTAACGAACAACGACATTAGCTCTTACGTTGACAATTCCAGTGGAACATACCCTATTACGGTGTGGCGCGGCATAAAGATCGAATCGTGGAATACAGGGGTTCCGCTAACGGTTAGCGGTAACACGGTCCACCCGGATCGCGCGAGTCTAACGGGAGCATCATACTCCCGTGTTGACGGGATCTTCCTTGGGGACGATTTCACATCATCGAATGCGATCACGATCTCCGGCAACACAGTTAGTAATGCATTGAGGGGTATATCCCAGACGACGCCGGCGACACCGATCGTAACCTGCAACTCGATCTACAATAGCGACGTGGGCATCTACGTTGGTCATGATATAAAGTACGGCGGTACGACTGAGAGTTATGCGAACGGCGGTATTAATGCCACCCAGAATAATATTGTCGGCAGTACGACCTTTGGCGTCCAGAAGGACACGTCCGTGGGCTTGCCATCTGGAAACGGCAACACTTCGATAGGAACCGTTACCGCGAACAATAACTACTGGGGTTCGGCGGATGGTCCCGGCCCGATCGGCACGGGGCTTGGCGATCCGGTTTCTGCAGACGTCATTTACTCTCCTTTCGAAACCGCGGCATTGGGTTGTGCTCCTGCCGTTGCGTATCCGACAGTGACTGTCGAGCAGGCCGGTTCGCAGACCGATCCGACCAATGCATCATCTATCCATTTCACGGTGATGTTCTCAGCACCGGTCGTGGGGCTGGACGCTACCCAATTCCGGATCTCGGGCACCGCAGGTGCGACGACGGCGACTGTAATGTCAGGTTCAGGTGTTGGACCGTACGACGTAGAGGTTTCCGGAATGACGGGCTCCGGCACGGTCATTCTCGACCTATATTCGGGCGGCGGCCTGACATCGAGCGGAATACCTTCGGTTGCTTCGACATCCTCGGATAACACGGTTACGTTTGACAATGCGCCTCCGACCGTCGTGTCGATCACACGAGCCGATAGTAACCCGACCAATGCAGCCACCGTTCACTTCAACGTGACATTCAGCGAGGCTGTCAATAATGTTGACCTGGGCGATTTCTCGCTCTCGCCGACCGTTACCGGAGCTTCGCTCACAAGCATTAGCGGTTCGGGAGCAAACTATGTCGTAACGGTCAATACTGGCACGGGCGATGGTTCTCTCGGCCTTTCGATACCTGCGGGTTCTGATATCGCCGATGCAGCCCTGAATACGCTAGACGGACTGCCGTACACGACCGGTGAGACCTACACGATCGACAAGACCGGCCCGACGTCAGTGGTCACGCCGGACGTCGATCCTGCTTCGGCATCGCCGGTTGACTTCACCGTCAATTTCAGCGAAGCGCCCACCGGCTTCGACGCCACTGATGTCACCATCGGCGGAACTGCTAATCCATCGCAATTTACGATCAGCGGAACCGGCCCGTACACGGTACACGTTACCGGAATGAACACCTCAGGCACGGTTACCGTTGCTGTGAATAATGCGGGTGTGACGGATGCTCTCGGAAACGTCGGCACCGGCACAAGCAATGGTTCGGCACAGTTCAACCAACCGTCAACGACCGTCGTCCAAACTCCGATCGGAGGCACCTGGGCGTACTATGACGACGTTACAAACGCTGTCATACCTGGCTATGACTACGTGTTCGGCCCGGCTGGCGGACCGCTGCCGGCGGGAAGCGCACGTCTCCAAAGCGGAGCAGGCGCACTGAAAGGCCTGTTCACGCAGGACTACAACAATACGAAACTGGCCAACATTACGACGTTGAGCTACTCGACGTATGTCCATGGATCTGCAAGCAACGAGCCGACGCTCCAGTTCAACGTAGATTACGACCTGGACGACGGCGACGCATCGTATCAGGGACGCGTTGTTTACGTCCCGAGCCAGAATGGCACGGTCTCTGCCGATACATGGCAGAACTGGAACGCTCTTACCGGCGTCTTCTGGTATTCCCCCACATTCTCGCCGTTCCCGAATGAGTGTACGCAGAGCTCGCCGTGTACGGTTGCTCAGATGCTCGCTGCTCACCCGAATATGGGTATTAACAGCAGCAACCTCGGGGCCATCGGATTCCGATCCGAGCAGAATAGCAACTCGAATGTCGATAACTTCGTCATCGGCGTCAACAGCTCGAACACTATTGTGAACTTCGAGCCTGCAGGCACCGTCGTAGTTACACCGACAGATGCGAATTGGTTCTTCTGGGATGATTCAGGTGATACGCCTTGTGACCCGGATTACATATTCGGCCCGGCGGGCGGACCGCTTCCGGTAGGAAGCGCACGGCTTGCAAGCTCATCCTGCAGCACGACAGTTTCGTCAACGACGAGAAAGGGCTTGTTCACATACGCATACCGCGGTACGCCGATAAGCGCGATCACCGCTCTGAGCTACTCGACGTATGTCCCGACCGACTCGAACACGCCGACACTTCAGATCGGCGTCGGTTTCGACGGCAATACGAATTATCAGGGAAGGCTTGTTTGGGTCCCGAATGCGGCGAGCGTCGTCAATGACACCTGGCAGACGTGGAACGTACTCGATCCTGCACAGGGCTTGTTCTATTACTCGTCTTCGACATTTTCGCCGTACTTTAACGAATGCCCGCTCAATGGGGCAGGCTGTACGCTGGCTAGCATACTCGCCGCTCACCCGAGCATTCGTGTATTGCCGAATGGCGACCCGGGCAACCCGGATCCGAACAACACCTGGGGCGTACTTGGCTTCCGTTCAGAGAACGGCAGCACATCGAGCGTCGACAACCTAACAGTTGGCGTCAACAGTGCGAATACGGTTGTGAACTTCGAACCGGCAGGCAACTTTGTTGTCTCGCCTGCCGACACGCTCGGATGGACCTTTGTCGAAGAAATTCCGACAGGTACCGGTTCATTCGTCACAGGGCCTGCTACGCCACCTTCCGGTACTGGAAGCGCCCGACTGACCGTTGATGCCGCTGGCGGTGAGATGTTGGCGACTGGAGATTACGCGGGTCTTCGGCTCGACCAGATCACCCAGCTAACCTACTCGACGTATCAAACTGTAACTGGCGGCCCGCAGGCGATCACATTCCAGTTTGATGTTGATAGCGACCTTACTGATGGCAATACGGGCTATCAGGGTAGGTTCGTCTACGAACCAACCTACGATACGAACAACACTGTGCAAACAGGCGTCTGGCAGACTTGGAATGTCCTGTCCCCAACCGCAAAGTTCTGGGGATCGGGCAGTGGCACGAGCCGGCCATTCTCGGACGCGTGTCCGATGAGCAATCCATGTTCCTTGGCGGACATTCTCACCCAGTTCCCGAACATTGGCATCCGAGCCGGTAGCGGAGCTATGCTGTTCAAGATCGGCTCAGGTGCGGGTGTGTTTGATGGTAACGTTGACAATCTCGTGATCGGGACGGCCGGCACCACCTCAACCTACGACTTCGAGGCGGCACCGCCGACGGTGTCGATCGCGAATGCTCCTGATGTTGCAGAAGGCGGCAACTCTACGTTCACCGTTTCGCTTACTGGCGATACGCCGCAGCGTACATTGCCGGTCACGGTCGTGGTAAATACCACTGATGGCTCGGCAACGGCTGGAGCCGATTATACAGCGATCTCGAATCAGGTCGTCACGATTGCTCCGGGCAGCTCGTCGCAGACCTTTGATGTGACAACTGCAACGGACAATGTTGCCGAAGGTAACGAAACCTTTACCGCAACGATCTCCAACGCGGTCAATGCGGGCCTCGGTACCGCGACCGCAACCGGCACCATCACCGACGGCGGCGGCTTTGTCGCCATCGGCGGCCATGTTACCGCTTACAGCAACGGTGCCGGTATCCCTGGCGTCACAATGACGCTTACAGGTACGAGCAATGGCAGTCCAGTCAATCTGACAACTACGACCGACGCAAGCGGTAACTA
>JAANMW010002456.1_pt1 | contig 16731 bp, 9 predicted proteins | sample 7279671 | NCBI WGS metagenome assembly JAANMW01 (sample SAMN14094541, study PRJNA606508) | bioreactor metagenome | isolation source: A lab-scale SPAN reactor treating ammonium-rich wastewater day 247 | place: Ireland: Galway | collected 2017-09-19
GTAGTAGCGGCGCTGGGCTTCCTGGTCGGCGCGAGCATCGTAGTAGGGCTTGCCAGCCCGCAACAGGGCGGCCGCCAGGGCCGGAGGCTGCTCTTTCTCGCCGCCCAGCTCCACCCGGTCGAGGGCCGGGGCGCGGGACAGACGAGGACCACCACTGGTCGAGAACCGGGAGACGCTGCGCAGGGGGTCCATGGACTGCAGCCTACACGGTGGCCCTGAATTTTCTCGGAAGAATCGAGGCTGCTGCTGGCCTGGCCTGGGGCGGGATCAGGCTCCGAACAGCCGCCGCACCCAGCCGGGCACCTTGCGCTCCAGCCAGGCCAGGCGAGCTTCGAGCTGGCGGACCCGCTCGTTCAGCTCCCCCTTCTCTTCCTGGAGCTGGCTGCGGTCCCTCAGTGACTCGGCGTTCTCAGACAAACATTTCTGGGCGCCGGACAACTGCACCTGAGCGGTGATCAGTTGCTGCTCCAGGTGGCGGTTGCGTTTCTGGGCCTGGCGCCGCTCCTTACGCTCGAGGCGTAAGAGGGCAATGGACTCCAGATGCACTTCCATGGGCACCACGGTGAGCCGCATGTCCAGGCTTTTGCTGAGGGGCACGGGCAACTCGCCCTTGAGCCGCTTGACCTCGGTCTCGGGGATGCGCTGGGTGCCGTCGGCCCCCACCAGGAAGCGCACCTGCCCGTGTTGGAGCGAGTCCTTGAGCTGATCTTCGGTCCACCCGACCGCCTGAATGAACTCGCTGGCTGACAACAGACGAATCTCATCGGTTCGCATACGCATGATTGAAGAATTCTCCAGTCAACTTGAAAAATCCTCTCGTCGGGCGCTTTGAATGTGCTTGAGCAGGTACACGGACAGGGGCTGGCCCAGGCTGGGGCTGAAGCGGTTGAGCCACCAGAGGAAGGTCGCATGACGGGGATAGGTGACCACCGCCTGGTTGCGGTCGATCCCTCGGAGCAAGGCCCGTACGGCCGGTTGGAGAGGGGAGATCGGCAGCGGCAGCCGGCCCTGGAGATGCTCGATATCCAGGTTGACCGTGCGGCAGGCCGAGAAGAGGCCCGTGCTCAGGAAGGCGGGGCAGAGGGTGGTGACCTTGACGCCGTGCTGGCCCGCTTCCAGGCGAAGGTCCAGGCTGTAGCGCACCACCGCCGCTTTGGAGGTTGAGTAGGCAAGCATGCCCGGGAGCCCGACCAGCCCTGCCAGCGAGGCGGTGGTTACGATGTGGCCACTGCGCCGGGGTCGCATGCGTCGGTAGGCCGTCTGGCAGCATCGCACCACTCCCATCAGATTCACCTCGAAGAGATCGTCGAAGTGCTCGGCCGTCAGCTCGTGGGCCATCCCCGCCAGGGCGAAACCAGCGTTGGCGAAGGCGTAGTCGACCGGGCCGAAGCGCCGTTCGGCCTGCTCGAAGAGGTCCTCCACCTCCTCTGCCTGGCGTACGTTGCAGGCGTGCGGGCAAACTTGCAGGCCCCGACCGGTGAGCTCGGCGGCCACCGTTTCGGCGAGCGGGGCATCCAGGTCACTCACCATCACTCGGGCTCCGTGGCCAGCCATCTCCTCGGCCAGACCTCGTCCCAGACCGGAGGCCGCACCCGTGATCACCACGGTCTTGCCCTGATAGCGACTCATCGATTCAGCTTGCCGGTGGCTACACTCCCGCGCGTTGACCAGTTCAGAATTAGAGCGCGCGGGAGCGTAGACAATCTGTTGAACAGCGCCGCGCTCATTCCTGAAGCGTTCAACGCGCGGCGCCTTAACGGCCCAGCTCCCAGTCGGTGATGGTCCACTGGGTGTAGGGACGAGAATCGCTGAGATAGAGGCTGGTGTAGGCCCGCTTGCCTTCGCGGGAGATGCAGGAGAGATCGTAGTCTCCCATCGGAAGCTCAAAGGTGTGGCTCGACTCGGGCTCGATCCGTTTGGTGCAATGGCTGCCGACGGTGACGTCGATTTGGGACTGGGAATTGTTGTAGACCGTCAGCCAACCGGTGCGCTCACCGGCCGCGGGCAGAAGGCTCAAAGAGAAGAGCAAGAAGAGAACCAGAGCTTGACGTTTCATGGGGGTAGTCTAGCCCACTCTCTTGAAAGTGAGCTGAAAAGGGGATCGGAGTTGCCAACGGGAACCTCTGACGTCTGGGGGTATTGTGTTCGATAAACTGCTCTCTGCCTTCAAGAAGAAGTCTCCGGCCAGGGCCCCCGAGCCTCAGACTCCGGTCCGGGCCGAACAAGCTGCCCCTGTCAGCATCGACAAGCCCATGTACGCCGCCATCCAGGCCGTCTGGAAGCAGGATCACATGGCTGCCTCGGCTCACTTTGGCGAGGCACTGCGCAACCGGAGCGGGGGAGGGCTCTCCGAGCCACTCAACATGTCCCTTCGCACCGTGGCCGAAGTGGTGCAGGGCTTCCGAGGCGGCTCTCCGATGGAAATTTTGCGCAACCACCAGAGCTTTCTGATTCAGTGCTTCTCGGCCCAGCCCATCCACCTGCGCAAGTTCGAGCCCGCCAAGGTGGCCCGCTTCGCTCACGCGCTCTGGATGCTGCAGTATCTCTACTGGCATTGCAGACAAAAGGGCCACGAGTACGCCCTGGAGCGTATCGGCACCGACCACGGCTTCATGTACAGCACAGCCGTCGACGTGCTGACCGGGGTGGGGATGACCCGCAATGAGATCAATCAGGGAGGCATCCGCCCCCTGGATGAGGAGCCGCCCTCTTCAGGCTGATTCGAGGCTGGCCAGCAGCTTGGTGGCCAGGGCCGCCTTGCCCATGCTCTGATAGGTGGCCGCCAACTCGCGGGTCACATCGGGGTTGGGCTTGAGCTTGAGAGATTTCTGGAACTGCACCACGGCTACTTGAGGCTGACCCCCGGCGATCAGAGCCCTGGCCAGGTGGATGAAGAGCTGGGCGTCATCGCTCTTCTGGCTGGTGAGATCCCGGTAGAAGGCCACTCGCTCGGGGCCTTCGAGCCGCGAGTTGACCTCTTTTAGTGCCTGAATGTCGTGGCTGTCGGTTAGCAGTCGCTGTCGGGCCGAGGCCAGAGGATCGGGCTCGGGCTCGGCGACGACCGGCTCGGGCTGGGAAAGCACCGCTTCCAGCGAAGCCTCCAGGCTCTGCAGGCTGCGCTCGGCCGGGGCCACCTCTTCTGATGGCGGAGCTTCGATCGAGGCTTCCCCGGTCGGAGGCTCCATTTGCAGGGATTCTCCCGTCACGGTCTCGGACTCGCCTGGAGTCGCGGTCGTCTCAGGCTCGGGGGTCGGAGCGGCTGTCTCGGGCTCCGGGGGCGACGTCTCAGGCTCGGGGGTCGGAGCGGCCGTCTCGGGCTCGAGGGGCGAAGCCATCTCAGGCTCGGGGGCCGAAGCGGCCATCTCAGGCTCGGGGGCCGAAGCGGCCGTCTCAGGCTCGGGGGTCGGAGCCGTCTCGGGCCCGGGGGTCGAAGCCGTCTCAGGCCCGGGGGCCGAAGCCGTCTCAGGCTCGGGGGTCGAAGCCGTCTCGGGCCCGGGGGTCGAAGCCGTCTCAGGCTCGGGGGGCGCCTCAACGGGAGCGGCGGTCGCTGTCTCCTCGACAGGGGGCTCCGCGGTGACAACCGGCTTGATGGCCTGAACCGCACCCGCGGAAGAGACGGCTTTCAGGCTCTCGCCGGAGGCTCCCGCTCGGGTCAACAGTCGCAGGCGAGCCCGGGCGCGCCGATACTCCACTTCCTGGCCCATATCCGTCGCCAGGGGCTCCCACACCGCCAGACCCTTCTCAACGATGTCCCGGGCTTCGGCATCCTCGGGATGAAGCTCGAGTCGGCGCAGACAATAGGGCATCGCCTCATCGTAGCGCTCCTGGCGCACCAGGAGGTCGGCCATGGCCCCGTAGACCTGACCAAGCCTTTTGCTGATTGCCTCGTCGAATTGAACCTCCAGGCAGTTCTCCAGCAGCCATACGGCTTCGTAGAGTGCGCCCAGGGCCAGCCGGTCGGATGCGGCCAGGCTGGTCTGGAAGTAAAGGTCACGCACGTCGCCGGCCTCAGGGTTCTCGTTGAGCCAGTTGCGACAAAGCTCGAGGGCCATGATCGAGCGGGGTGTGCCTTCCCACAGAGAGCGCGCCTGGGCCTCTTCTTCAAGGCGCTCTACCTCACTCATCAGCTCGGCTGCGGTGGTGGGCACGAAGGGCTCGGCCTCGGCCGGCAGCTCGCCGGCGGGCCTCGCCTCGCCGTCGTCCTCCGGCGCGATCAACTCTTGCTCAAGAATGGCGCTGCCGCCGACCCCATTCCCGCTGCTGCGAGCTTGCTCTGGCTCGGCCGTCTCCAGAGGCGGATGCGCTTCGCTCAGCTCGTGCTGCGCCTCCGGCTCGGCCGAATCCTCCCTTTCCCGGGTGGTTTCCTCGGTGGGAGCTGATGCAGCCGCCGGTTCGTCCATCTGGCCAGGAGCGGTCTCCAAACCTGGGCCGCCCCCCTCAGGGGCCTCGAGGCCAAAGCTGCTCTCTTGAGGCGGCGGGGCGGGGGTCTCGAAGCCAAAGCCGCTCTCTTGAGGCGGTGGGGCGGGGGTCTCGAAGCCAAAGCCGCTCTCTTGAGGCGGCGGGCCGGCGGTCTCGAAGCCAAAGCCGCTCTCTTGAGGCGGTGGGGCGGTGGTCTCGAAGCCAAAGCCGCTCTCTTGGGGCGGTGGGCCGGCGGTCTCCAAGCCAAAGCCGCTCTCTTGAGGCGGTGGGGCGGTGGTCTCCAAGCCAAAGCCGCTCTCTTGGGGCGGTGGGGCGGCGGTCTCCAAGCCAAAGCCGCTCTCCTGAGGCGGCAGGGCAGCGGTCTCAAAGCCAAAGCCGCTCTCCTGAGGCGGCGGGGCGGCGGTCTCAAAGCCAAAGCCGCTCTCCTGAGGCGGTGGGGCGGCGGTCTCCAAGCCAAAGCCGCTCTCTTGGGCAGGCGGGGCAGCGGTCTCAAAGCCAAAGCCGCTCTCTTGGGGCGGCGGGGCGGCGGTCTCAAAGCCAAAGCCGCTCTCTTGGGGCGGCGGGGCGGCGGTCTCAAAGCCAAAGCCGCTCTCTTGAGGGGGCGGGGCGGAGGTCTCAAAGCCAAAGCCGCTCTCTTGGGGCGGCGGGGCGGCGGTCTCAAAGCCAAAGCTGCTCTCTTGGGGCGGTGGGGCGGCGGTCTCAAAGCCAAAGCCGCTCTCTTGAGGGGGCGGGGCGGAGGTCTCAAAGCCAAAGCCGCTCTCTTGAGGGGGCGGGGCGGCGGTCTCAAAGCCAAAGCCTGTGTCGGTCGGGAGAGCGGTTTCGAACGCGTTCTCGGGGGCGGGCTCGAATGCCAGCGCGTTGTCAGGAGGAGCGGCGGACTCTTCCACCGGAGCCTCAAAGCCAAAAGCGCCAGCAGGCGTAACGCTCCCGTTGTCTGCGACCGAGGCGACGACTGGCTGAGCAGGCTGAGCTGACTTAGCAGCAAGGGGTTGAGGCGCGACTGCTGAGGCCGCGGTAGCTTCCGTGGGTGGGCCCCAGGCCTCGGCGCCGGCGGGGGGGCCAAGCGAGCCGGGCTCGCCCGAGTCGGGAGGACCGAGACTCACAGGTCTCGGCGGAGCGCCACTGGCGGCGGCAGCAGCTGTCACGGCCAGCTCCTGCGCTTCGGGTGTCGCGGGGAATCTGGCGGTGAAGGCTCCCACCAGCGCCTTCAGTGCTTCCAGCTCTTTGCGCTGACCAAGCTCGCGCACCCATGTCTGGTAGGCCTTCAGAATACGGGCCGGGCTCTCCCCGCTCGGAAGCAGACGTTGAGCCATGGCCACGGCTCCTCGCAGGTTACCCCTGGCCAGCGAGAGGTGCCCCAGCTCTTCGAGCAGTGGGAACGAGTTGGGAAAGAGCTCGGTGACCCGGTCGAGGTACTCTTGAGCCAGATCAAACTCCGAGCGGGCCCGATGCAACTGGCTCAAAGCAAGCAGAGAGTCGGGATGCTTGGGCTGGATTCGAAGGGCGGTCTGAAAGCTAGCGCTGGCCTCGTCCAGTCGACCCTGCAGCAGCAGAGCTTTGCCCAGGCCGAAATGTCCCTCGACCCGGTCTGAGCCGACCCGCAGGGCGGCTGTGAAGGCTCGCCCGGCATCCTCCAGGGAGCCGCGATGAAGATACATGAACCCGAGCTGCGATTGCAGCTCGAAATGATGGGGAAAAAGCGGACCGGCCTCGATCAGCACGCGAGAAGCCTCTTCCAGCCGACCAGCCCGCTGCATGCAAGAGGACAGGGCCAGGGGAAAGCGCGGGTCGGTTTTGGCCATGTCCCAGCCGTAGCGCAACGAGGTGGCAGCCTGCTCGAACTGGCTCATTCGAAGCTGCAGCTGTCCGAGTTGAAAGAATGCCTCCGGATTGCGCGGGTCGAGCTGAACGGCCCGAGAATAAGCCCGCAGTGCGTTGCCCAGGTCGTTGATCTGCTGGTAGGCGCGGGCCAGTGCCAGAGTGATCTCGACATCGTCGCTGGCGCGAGACAGAGCGGTGTTGAGTGTGTCGATAGCTTGCTTGGGATCGCCGAGCTGCAGGTAGAGATTGGCCAGCTCGACCTGAGGCTGGATGTTGGAGCCCGAGGCCGCCACCGCTTTCTGGTAGTAGTCCACGGCCAGATCGTAACGATACAGCTCGCGGGTGCAGCGGGCCAGCCCCAGCAAAGCGTCGGCGTTGTCTGGTTTGAGCCGAAGGGCGCCCTCAAAGCGCTCACTGGCCATGTCGAAGCGCCCCTGGCGCTGCAGGATGTCTCCCCAGCCCACCAGGTAGCGCGGCTCGCGAGGAGCCAGCTGACAGGCTCGCTCGATGCTGCGCAGGGCCAGGGCCGTTGAGCCGGTGCGATCCTGAGCCTGCGAGAGCAGGTAATAGAGCTCGGGGTCGTTGGGTCGGACCTGAAGCAGCTGCTGCAAGCTGCGCATCGCTTCCGCAAAGAGCCCGCCTTCGAGCCCCACTTTGACGGCCAGCTCGTGGGCAGGCTCGTGGCTCGGCCTGAGTCGGAGCGCATTGCCGATGGCCTGCATGGCCTCGGGGTATCGGCCAAAAAGGCCGTGAGCGCGAGCTAGATGGACGTGGCTGTCGGGATCATCTTGATCGACTGACGTCTCCCAGGCGAAGATGTGCAGCGCCGACTCCACCCGCCGGGCGACCTCGCCGTCACGAAGGCGTCGCAGGTCCGGCTTGAGCTCGAGGGCACGGGAAAAGTCTTCTAGAGCTTGGGCGTAGTTGTGCTCTCGCGTAAGAAGACAACCGCGGAACAAGAAAGCCAGCCCGTTGTCGGGCTCGTGCTCTACGGCCTGATTATAGGCCTGCATGGCCTCTTCGACCTTGCCCTCGCCCTCCAGGCGGGTGGCCTGATTCAGCAGCTCCAGGGTCTCTGGCATAGGGGTAAACCTTTCAAGAACGGCGGGGATTCATTCCTTCCAACCGGCAAGAAGTTCGCGAGAATTCCAGCGACGACAGGAGCGGCCGACAATTCATCGCAGGCCAGATGCCCGGGAGCATTCCTCCCGCCTTGCGCTGCTTTGTTCTGCTCAGGCGCGACCGGCAATCGATTGGACAGCGCCGCGCAAATTCCTGAAGCGGTCGATGCGCGGCGCCTTAAGTTGAAGATTCTGCCCGTTCAGGGACGGCCCAGCTCCTCCAGGCGCAACTGGAGGCGGTCGACCTGGTTGTCGAGCTGGTTGCCGCCCAGCTCATCCATGGACTGGCGAGTCCGGTTCACCACCTGCTCGAGCTCTTGCAGCGATTCTCTGCTGACGGCCTGGTCGTGCAGGCCCTGGTCTTGCCTCTCAACGCGGTCGAGTAGCTCGACGAGCTCGTAGCGGGTGATTGCTTGGGAGCCGTGCAGGGAGCCATCGAGGTAACCTCGCATGATTCCCTGTGCTCTCAAAGTCTTGACGGCCTCTTGCGCCCAGGGAGGCGCCGCCTCCTCGGCACGGGCCGGGAGGAGCAGGTTGATCGCAAGAGCGACCGCCACGGTCCATCGGTTCATTCGGTAAATTTCCTCACAGAAGGCTGCAGGCCTTCATGGAGGTTCTCAACTGCTCGGCCTTCCGGGTTTCACCGGCCCGGCCGTAGAGGGTCAGCAGCTCCTCGTAGAGACCGGCATAGGCGGGGTTGAGCTTTCCCTGGTTGAAGGTCAGCTCGGCCGCTTTCTCGGCCAGCCGGATGGCCCGCTCCACACTGGCCCCGGCGGCGAAATAGCCGGCCAACACGATCAGGGGATCTGGCCCGAGTTGCGAGGAGTCTTCCAGAGCGGTCGCTTCCAGTCGATCCCATTCGGCCAGCTGCTCGGGCGTATGCCGGGTCAAAGTCGCAACTCCCCCCGGTCTTTCGATCTCCTTCTCGAAAACATTGATCTGGTAGTCTCCCGGCTTCAGTGAGGACATGAAAGGCCCCAGGTCAACCTGGTTGACCGCGATGTCGGCCACCTCGAATAGAGTCTGTGGTTGGGGGCCCGTCACGTCATCCCCATCCCCGATTTCCGTGACCTGGACTCGGAATGGGTCCTGCATGGCGCTGCCGTTCCTGGCTGTCCAGGTCACCATCGGGCTGCCGTCGGCCCGATACCAGACTCCGACCAACAGCGGCCCGGCCCGCAGGGACGTTCCTGCCATGGATTGGGTGTTGCCCATGGAGCGGTCTAGCGTCAGTTTTCCCCGGCTGCTCGTGCGCGTGAGCTGCGAAGCCGGGACTCCCTGACTGCCGCTGGCCTGAATGACCGGCCGGCAGGGCCCCTTGATGTCCTCGCGATGATTGTCGGCGAAGAAGACCACCGAGGCGGTGGCTCCAGCCGGTATCTCCAGCTTGATGCCTGGGGCCACGCGCAGGACGCCGCGGACCGGGGCGCCGTCCACCTTGACTCCTCCGCTATGGCGCAGGATGAGGGCCACCGGTTGCTCGGCCGCCAGCGAGTCCGCTCCCAGCAAAAGCGCGAGCAGAAGGATTGTTCCCAACGTTTTCATGATTGCCTGCCTTGATCTTCTCCCCGTTCAGGTATGTCATCGCTCCCCGAGTTCCTGCGGGAAGGTCTGCCGACCGGGGGCAGAAAAAGGGCACTCAGATGAGTGTCCTGCCCCAGAGCTCCTCGCGCCTCAGTCTGCTGGCAAGGGTCGTGCTGCCGCTGGCGGTGCTGTTGGCCTGCCTGAGCTGGTGGAGCCACGATCAGCACAATCCCCTGAGCGATCTCGAGCTGCGCTGTCTGGATTATCTTTTTGTGACCCGTCACGCCATCCACGGACCCGAGCCGGTCGATCCCCGGCTGGTCATCGTGGCCATTGACGAAGCGACCTTTGAGGCAATTGGCAAGCCGACGATGCTCTGGGGGACCGACTACGCCCAGCTCGTGGCCGCTTTGAAGCGAGCTGGAGCGGCCTGCGTGGGCCTGGACGTGATTTTGAATTTCAGCGCGGGCCAGGTTCCTGAGCTTCAGCCGCTGGTCGAGCAGGCTGAGAATGAGATGGCAGAGGCGATTTTCAGCCACCAGCTCGTGATTATCCAACTGGCCGGCGACGACGCCTCGGCTCACTCCTCCCAGGCCCTTGTGGCGGCAGCCAGCGCGGAGGCGCTCGAGGTCTCGGCCAACGTGATTCGGGACGGCGATGGTCTCTACCGTCGTTTTCCTCTGGTCTTCCAGGAGGATCAGGTCATGGTCTTCTTTGCTCGCATGCTCGAGCTGGGCACTGGAGGGAGGTTCAAGCTCAAGGGGGATCAGGTTCTCTTCGAGGATCGCCTGGTCGTGACTGAATTGCCCGGGCCAACCCTGCGCTTCAACGTGCCGGGCCCACCCGGCACGATCCCCTCGGTCTCAATGGCTGGCCTCATCGAGCGGGTCCGCAAAGGCGAGCCGCTCAGCGAATTCAAGGGTAAAATGGTCTTCATCGGGCCGGCCGCTCCCAGTATGCAGGATTATCGTCCCACCGCTTTCCTGCTCAAGGGCCAGCAGCATCTGGGCATCGAGTTGCACGCGGCCGCCGCCAACACGTTGCTGACACAACGCTCTATCCGCCCCCTGCCGGTAGCCCTTTCGGCTGGACTGACGTTTCTCGGCCTTCTCCTGGTCGGCATGCTGGCTGCCATTCTCCCGACTCGCGTCGCTGCGGTTTGTTTTCTGGGTCTGGGGCTCTCCTATCTACTGGCAGCCGAGGAGCTTTTTGCCCGCACGGGACTGTGGCTCCCCATCGCCGTGCCGGCCATCGGGGGCCTGGTGGGGCTGTCGGGTGGATATCTGGTGCGGTATCTGGCCGTCAACCAGTACAACCGGCTGGTCAAGGAGCTGTTCGGGCGCATGGTCGACCCTCAGGTGATGGGCGAGGTTCTGCGGAACCCTGACTTCGCGGCTTTCGGCGGGGTCCGCCAGGAAGTGACCATCTTCTTCTCGGACATCAACAACTTCACGCCCATGTGCGAGGGACATGCGCCGGTGGATGTGATCCAGATGCTCAACGACTATTTCGCAGAGATGGTTCGGATCATCAAGACCCAGAAAGGGACCCTCAAGCAGTTCGTCGGCGATGAGATCATGGTCATCTTTGGGGCCCCCGGTCAGATGCACGATCACGCCGCCCGAGCGGTGGAGACAGGTCTTTTGATGCGAGAGCGCCTGGCCGAGCTGAGCGCCCGGGCAGGCGGGAAGGATGGCTTTTACGACGTCAAAATCGGCATTCACACCGGACAGGTCGTGATGGGTTACGTCGGGTCGGAGCTGCGCTCGGAGTACGCCGCCGTGGGAGACGTGGTCAACCTGGCCGCCCGCATTGAAGCCACCACCAAGAGGCTGGGGGCCGACATCCTGGTCAGCAAAGCCACCAAGGTGGCGGCCGAGAAGCTTCTGCCCGGCCTGGAGTGGACTTCCTGCGGATTGCAGGAGTTCAAGGGAAAGACCGAGCGGGTGGAGCTCTTCACGGTGCGTCGCAGGGGGATTGAACATTCCCCAACCCCCAGCGAGGGAGTGAACAGCGGCCCGGCGAAGTGACTCCAGGTCGCGTGGGCCCGGGCCGTCCTCCGGGGCGCCGCGCGTTGGACTCTTCAGGAATCAGCGCGGCGCCGTTCAAAAGATTGTCTCAAGTCCCGCCCGTTCTGACTCTGAGCAGGGCAACGTGCGGGGCTTCAGAAGGGGACAGTGACGAGGTCCACCGGGGGGAGAAGAGAAATCTGGTGGCCGGCTCCATGCGAGGGACACTCGTCGAATTCAATGTCAGAGCTTGAACGCCTAACGGAGTTCCTGCGTGGCTCGAGCGAGCCATGGGAGCCCCCCTGGTTTCGTCCCGAAGATCTGCTGTGGCACAGTTACGTCGAGCTGCAGGCGGTGCGAGTTCGAGCCGATCAATCGCTCCACGCCGCTCTGACGGATGCTTTTGAGCTGCTTCATTCCAACCCCCGTCTGCGTCTGGCCTTCAGCCAGCTGTGGTTGACCCGGCCCCAGACCCCGCTCGAAAGCACCTTCTGGCGACTCACGCGGGACAAGGAAGATTTCTTGCTTGAGCCGGATGGTCTGGCGCGGCTGCGGGTCGAAGTTCTTGAGCCTTCGCGCCTGGAGCCGGCCAGGAAGGCCTTCCAGGCCGGAGCAGCTCCCGTTGAGCTGGCTCAGCTCCTCGAGCAGACAATCGAACGTCGCCCCGTCGCCATGCTGGTCCCCTCGAGTCCGGCCTGGCCCGAGCTGGTCGCGCCGCAGCGGATGTCCTGTGCCTTCGCCTGGCTGGCGGGTCAGAGTTATGAGCTGCCCGACGCTGGCTGGCAGGAGCCGGTCTGGGGAGTCGCCCCCTCGGTCGAGCAGAGAGCCGTGACCGAGCTTGTGCACAGGCATCCGGTGGTGGTGGTTCAGGGAGGGCCAGGAAGCGGCAAGACCCACCTGGCCGTGGCCCTGGCCGGTCACGCCCTGGCCCGTGGGCAGCGGGTACTGGTCGCTTTTCCCACAGTGACCTCCCAGAAGGTCTTTCAGAATCGGCTGGCCAGCATGCTGGCCCAGCCGCTCGCTCCGGGTGGCGACCTGGTGAAACTGCAGTCCGAGCTCGAAGAGGCAGAGCTCGATCTGTTCAAGAGGGTGGCCCAGGAGCAGGGCAGCCACGCGGCCGATACGGCCCGGGCGGTCGTTCAGCTCAAGAGTCAGCACGACTGGCTGGCCGGTCCGCTTCTGACGGTCGAGGTTCCGCTCTCCGACGCCGAGCTCGATGAGCTGTACGGTCTGTGCTCGGCAAAATCCGAGCTGGACGCTCCCCGAGGGAAGATGCCCGAGCCAGGCGATCTGATGCCCCCGCAGGACCTTGCCCGGTTGAACGACCTCGAGCAAGACCTGGGCCTGTCCAATGATACCTGTTGGGCGCGCGAGACCCCCCCCGAGTCACTGGATCCCCTGCTGGAGTCGGGTCGCCAGCTTTTCGAATCGCTGCAGGGTCAGGAAGACTGGTGGGTGCAGTGCGCCTGGTCAGCCTTCTGCTCGGATGATGCGCGCAAACGGTGGGGACAGCTCTCGCTTGACATGGACAAGAGCCGCAAGGACCGTGCTCACCTCGAGCGACTGGTTCGAGAGCACGAGCCGAAGCTCTCCCCCGACCTGGGCGAGGATGAGCAGATCGATATCTGTTACGAGATTCTGGAGCATCTGCTGCGAGGAGGCAGCTTGAAGGGAGTCTCGACCGCTTTCAAGGGGCGCTGGAAGAAGATTCTGAAAGGGGCTCGAGTGCAGGGTCATTCGCCCGCCGCGCCGGAGGACTTTCGGGCGCTGGTCGCATCGGTTCATCTGGGACGATTGCAGATGGCCGAGCACATGCGCTTGCTTGAAGAGCTGGAGAAGGTCCGCTATCCCGCACCCCGGGCCCAGGGAGATCCGATCGATGACATTCGACGCGCTCTTCGCTGGCCTCTGGAGCGTTTTGCTCCCTTCGAGAAGCAGGCCCGGCAGGCCGGGCTCATGCTGGACAAGGCTGCTCCTCCCCCCAACGAAACTGCCAGCCTGGCTGACCTTCGCCACCTCGAGCGCTTTCTGGAGAAAGAGCTCGAGGAGCTGATCCGGCGCCGTCGCCTGTGGCTCGAGCGCACTGCCCTGACCGAGAAGGCCCGAGCCACTCAACTGGCCCTGGCCAGGTTCCCGGAGGTCGGAAAGGACCTGCTTAAAGCACTCAATGACCGCAACCAGGACGAGTATCGAGTCGGACTCGAGAAGCTGGCCCAGTGGAAGCGCCGCATTCCCCTGATGGACCGGCGCGAGAGCCTGCTGGCCCGGCTCGAGGCCGGGGCCCCCGGCTGGGCCAGGTGCTTGCGGGAGCGGCGTGCTCCGCACCACACGGGGCAGATTCCCGGCGACGCGCATCAGGCCTGGGAATATCGACTCCAGCGTGATCTGCTGGACGCCTGGGAGAAGCAGGATATCGACGCGATGCACCAGGAGGTGGCGGCGCGCCGACGCCGTCTCGAGCAAGCCTACCGGGCCGGTCTTCCCCGTCAGGCAAAGACGCTCGAGGTGGGATTGCTCGATCAGCTCTCCCCCTCGGGCGAGTTCGATCTGGTTCTGGTGGATGGTGCTCAACGAGCCGACATTCACCAGCTGGGCCTCTTGATGCAGGGTCAGCGGGTGGTCTTGCTGGCCGATTCCCGGCCCATCGAGCTTCCCCCTCCGGCCGAAGGCGCGGCCCGTCGGGCCCGCCAGTTGCTTGGCTGCCTGGGAGTCGCCAGCGGACAGGAGAGTCTGCTCGAAGTGGTGGGCAGGGCCCCCGTTCATCGGCTGACCAGGAACTACCGCTCCCGAGCCGACCTGTGCCTGCACATGGAGAGCGAGGGGCCAGGGCGGCCCCCCCGGGTGGCCGTGGCTCCAGTCGTTCCCTTTGATCTGCGCGGCGACTGGCGTCACCCTGCCGCTCTCGCGACAGCTCTGCTGCGCACGCCCGAGTATCCTTTCTACCGCCTCGCCCTGGTGGTGGAGGAAGCCCGACTGGGCCAGCGCATTCGACGCTTCCTGGACCGGGTCTTGAGCTCCTCGGAACGGGGCCGCCTTCGTTGCGGAACTCTGGCCGAGCTGGAAGGCGAGGAGTTCGACCTGGTGCTGGCTTCTGATCGGCGAGCCTTCGGTCTGGCCCGCGAGCAGGTCTGGCTGCTGGGGTCGCCTCTGACCTCGCCGGTCGAGCCGGGCCTGCATCCAGAATCGGCCCTCAGTCTCAAGGTGGTCGAGCGGCTCCTGGAGGGAGGTTACCGTCTGCACGCCAGTCTCTACGGCATTCGAGTGGAAGGCGAAGGGGGCGCGGTGCTGCTGCACGTCTACGGAGAGGATGAGAGCCGCGAAGCGCTCTCCCTGGAGAGCTGGCTGGAACAGCATCTGGGCTGGAATCACCTGCGAGTGTGGCCCAGTCGGTTCTTCCAGAATGCCGACAAGAGCCTGGCCACCCTGACCGATCGATTGAAGGGGCTGGGCCTGACGGCGTGGCGTCCCCTGGCGATTCACCCCGTGGAGGAGAAAGCCCAATTCTTGCTGGACGGGTGGGGAGCGGTCAAACCTGATCTCGTGCCCGAGCGCCCGGCCGCGCTTGAGTCGTTTGGGCCCTCCAGCGCGTGGCAGGATGTGCCTCCGCCCCGACCTGAGCTGGTGGCAGCGGAGCCTGACCTGTCGCCCGTGACCACCGTCTGGCCTCAGGAGCCGGTCGGACAGGCCCGCTCCGTGGTGGCCACGCCCCGGCCAGCGGAGGCACCCGATCCGGCTTCTGCGCGGCTGCCCGGTCCGGTGGTGGATGCCTGGCCAGCGCAGCCGGTGGGGTTGCCCCGAGCCCAGTTGCCACCTCCTTCGGCGGAGGCCTGGCCGTCCCCCGAGCTGGCTTCCCCTTCGGCAGAAGCCAGGCGCGAGCCCGGTCTTGCGCCCGGGCCGCCACCCCCTTCGGTCCAGGCCTGGCCGTCGTCTCCATCTGGGCCCGAGCCCCTTCCCCCCTCCGTTTCGGCCTGGCCGGCCGAGCCAGTCGGGCTTCCGCTTCCCCATGCCGGGGCCTGGCCGGCCCAACCGGCTGGCCTGCCTCGTCCCCAGGCATCCTCACCGCCGGCCGGGGGGTTGCCTCACCCCTCGGCCGAGGCCTGGCCTGACCAGCCGTGGGGGGCTCCCCCATCGGAGCCGCGTCCGCGTCCCAGGCCTCCGAGTTTTGCTCAACCCCAGGAGGTCCCGGCGACCGCTGCTGAGCCCGGATCGAGTGAGCTGACTGCTGCCTCTTCGGCGGGCCAGGATCTGGTGCCACCCCCCGGGGCCGTGGGGCCGGTGGGACCGACGCCGCAAACTCCTGACGCCACCGAGCTGGCCGGATCGGTGAAGCCTGAGCTTTCCAGAGCTTTGGAGGTGACTGAGCCGGCGAAGCCCAGGCCCCCCAGGGGCGAATCGGTGAAGGCCAAGCCCCCCAGAGCTCTTGAGGTGGCCCAGTCGGTGCACCCCGGGCCTTCCCAGGCTGTCGAGCCGGCAGGATCGGTCAAGTCGAGGCTTTCCGAACCCGGAGAAGCCAGCGAGCCCGTGAAGGTAAAGCCGCCCAGAGGCCTGGAGCCGGCCGAGCCCGTGAAAGTGAAACCACCTAAAGCCCTGGAGTCGGCCGAGCCTGGGAAGGCCAGGCCGCCTGAAGCGATAGGGCCACGAGACCCTTCGGCGGGGAAGCAGGCGGGAGCGCTCCAGCCGACCGGGCCTGGGAAGGCAAAGCCGCCCAGGGAGCCGGCCGAGCCTTCGAAAGCGAAAGCGAAGCCTCTCCGGGCGGAACAGGCTCAGCCTGCTGAAAAGGCCAGCTCGGTTGTGCAAAAGCCCGGCCCCCATCGCCTGGGCCGGCCCGAGTTCGGACAGAGGCTCGAGTTTTCGGTTCCCGCCGGACGCCCTCCCGCGCCCAATCCTCGGCGGCCCGCTCCTCCCAGGGCGGCCCGGCCAGCACCCCGCAAGAGCTTGACCCCGCCGCCGGCTCCCGTGACCGACGACGAAGCCGCCAACGTGATGCTGCAGGCCTTCGAGCTGCTGCGCCAGGTGGATGCCGGAGCCCTGGCTGAGCTGGCCGAGGGCGTGACCGGCGTCGAGATGAAGCGCGCCGGCCGCGAGGCTCGGCGGGCCCCGCGGTTGGTCTGCCTGTACGAGGTCAACTGCCAGATCGGAACTCGTCGTTTTCCGGCCGTTGTCAGCGAAATCTCGCTCACGGGCGTTCGGCTCGACCTGCCCGAGTCGCTGGCCAGGGACACCATTGTCGTGCTGCGCCCCGAGCTGCAGCAGAGCGATCTCGGCGGGGTCCGTTGCAGCGTGCGCTGGTGCCGTCGCACGCCGCGCGAGGGACTGACCGCCGGGCTGGCCTTCCAGGAGACCCCCGAGCATTTGAGTCGCTCCTGGGTGGCCCAGCTTTTGCACAGCCTCGGTTTTGGCGCCGGACACCAGCGCCGGCGCAGCCTGAGGGTTCAGACCCGAGTGCCCACCGAGATCATCAGCTCCGGTGGGGAGGGGGTGGGCAAGACGATGGACCTGGGCATCGGCGGCCTGCAGCTCCAGACCAGCATGCGGCTCGAGGTGGGGGAGGAGATCGATCTGATGCTCGGACCCACCGAGGGGCTGCAGCGGGTGGGCTTTCGGGGCGTGGTGGTCAACGCGCGGGGGACGAAGTCCTTGACCTACGGAGTTCGCTTCGAAGCCCCCCAGCCGGGCCAGATCCGGGCCCTGGGCGCCTACCTGTTGCACTGCCTGGGGCGCAACGCCGAAGAGTAGGCTCTAATGTGTTGAGCGTTACGTGCTGAAGGTTTTGCCTCTCCTTCGGAGGCGCCTCCACACAAGTCTGTCGGCGCGATTTACTGCAAAACCTTCAGCAC
>JAANMW010002462.1_pt1 | contig 16685 bp, 15 predicted proteins | sample 7279671 | NCBI WGS metagenome assembly JAANMW01 (sample SAMN14094541, study PRJNA606508) | bioreactor metagenome | isolation source: A lab-scale SPAN reactor treating ammonium-rich wastewater day 247 | place: Ireland: Galway | collected 2017-09-19
CTGGCGGACCTGATGGAGGAGGCGGAGAAATGTGAGAAGGCAGACGAGCTGCGCGAGCAACTGAGAATGTGGCATGCGCAAAAACGCGCCCCACCGTGATATGAGGATACGAATGTGAGCACCCCCGCCGCTCACAGCCCCGCGTGTCAACGCGGGGTGCCGTTGCGGCATTGTTCGTGCCGATACGCAAAAGGGACGGCCTGGCGGCCATCCCCTTGTGCACTGGTTCGGGGCGCTTACTCGAGAATCTCGCGCTTGGCCACGCCCACAAAGCGCTCCCAGCTCGCGGGCATCCCCACGCCCAGCCCCACTCCCTCATTGAACGAGGGGCGGAAGGGCTCGCGCGCCATGGGCATGCGGGCCTCCTCGGGCGTGCGGTCTCCCTTGCGCGTGTTGCACTTCACGCATGCCACCACGCAATTCTCCCAGCTGGTGCGCCCGCCGCGGGACAACGGCATGACGTGGTCGATGGACAGCTGCTTGAGGCCGGGGCGTGACCCGCAGTATTGGCAGGTGAAGTTGTCGCGACGATAAATGTTCCGGCGCGAAAACGTCAGCTCCCGGCGCGGCACGCCGTTGAAGCGCTGAAGCACAATCACCTCGGGGACGCGAATCCACAGGTTGGCCGTGCGCAGCCAGCGCTCGTCTTCCGGCGGCTGCTCGATGCTGGGCAGCGAGCCGCCGACCAGCCAGCTTTCAAAGCTGTGCATCTCGTAGTTCTCCGGATCGACAATGCGTGCGCGATCCTGGAACACGAGGCTGAAGCCGCGCTTCATGGTGGTGGTCGCAATCGGCGTCCACGACTTGTTCAAGACCAGAATGGAATCGTGAAACATGGTCATTCCCGTTGCTGCAAGCTGCCGCCCCGTCCTTTGGTTTCCTCGGCTCCAGCACTGCTCCCCAGTGCGCCGCGCGGGTTCAGCAAACAAAACCGGCCGTAGCGAAGACGCCACGGCCGGAGAAAACGCTTCAGGTGCGTGGCCGCCTTATGCGGCTGGAGGCGTCGTGGATGCACTGGCACACCAACCGGTGTACCCGCATACCGCCAAAACTCGTGCATTCCCGCGCCATGGCGCCCCTTCGTTTGTGCGTCGCGATAATTGTAAGCGCGCCCGGCCCGCGTGCAAGGGAGGGGTCCGGGATTCACGGGCGGCGGATAGACGGTCAGGCCGGGGGCCAGAAGTAGCCGTAGACGAACACGACATAGCCGCCAAGGCCCCCCAGTCCCATGCCCGCGAGGCCCCCCAGCAACTGGAGCAGAAGCAGACGGCGCGGCGACACTTTGGCCTGGAAGTCGATGACCGCCAGCGAAACCATGGAAAGGCCGCAAAGCCCCAGAGCAAAGGCCGCCAGGTAGCCCAGCACGGTGGAAACACCCATGCTCCACAGGCCGCGGGCCAGCGCCAGTTCCAGGAACTGGCACAGCCCAAACGTGCCGGCCGTTGCGTGCAGGGTCCGCGCGCCGGCCACAAAAAAGAAGTTGGCCGCATAGGGCATGTCGCGCCCCGCGGCGGCGAGCTTGAACTCGAAGAGCGCCCGCGTGCGCAGCAGCCGCAGGCCCGCAGCGGCGGCCACGACGGCCACGACCAGGCCGCCGAGGGAGAAGCTCAAGGCCAGTTCAGGGTGAGTCATGGCCAGACTTTAGCAGGCCTTGCGCGCTTGCGCCTCGTCGTCCCGGTCTTCCGGTGGCCGCGCCGCCCCTGTCGCCGGGCGTGGTATATTTCCCCCAATGGTCCAGGGCTCCTACAACCTGACGGACGAGGTGGCCTACCTGACGCACCTGCTGGCGCAGCGCGTGGCCGACCTCGCCCACATCCAGCCCGGGCGCATTCTGCATGGCGTGTCCCAGGCGCGCTCGCGCTCGCGCTATGGCGTCTACGCCCAGTGCCACGCCCTGCGCTTCAAAGGCGGCGCCAGAGAACTGGTGGCGCGCCAGTGGAAGTTTGTCTGGCCCGAGATCCGCGTGCGAGGCGTTGAGATCCTCTATTACATCACCTACTTCCTGCCGCGTTTCCTGGACCAGTCGCCTCAGGATCGGCTGCGGACGCTGGTGCACGAGCTTTACCACATCTCGCCGAAGTTCAACGGAGACCTGCGGCGCTTTGGCGGGCGCAATGAGTTTCACGGCAGCGCGCGTGACGACTTCGACGGCGAAGTGGACCGCATCGCGCGCAAGGCCGAGCGCGAGATTGAGCTGGCGCGCTTCCACTTCCTCCAGCACGACTTCGAAGGCCTGACGCAGCGCTTTGGCGCCGTCGTGGGACACCGGCTCAAGCGCTTTGCGCCCCGGCGCGTCAAACACGACTTGCCCAAAGCCGCACCGCTGCTTGCATCCCCGGGCTCGCAGCGCCTGCTTCTGTTCGGGTGACGGAACCGGCGCGCCCAGAGTTTGCCGCTACTGGCGCCCGAGTTCCTCACTGCGCAGGCGGGCCTTGCGCACGGCATCTCGGAAGATGCCGGCCCAGTTGTTGGCCTGCAGGTGCGTGATGGCCGCGTGGGTGGTGCCGTTGGGGCTGGTCACGCGCTTGCGCAGTTCTTCGGGCCCGGCGGGGTCGTGCTGGAGCAGTTGTGCCGCGCCGACGAACGTCTGATAGGTCAGGGCGTATGCCTGCTCGCGCGAGAGGCCCTCGGCCATGGCCGCGTCGATCAGCGCCTCGGCGAGGTAGAACAGGTAGGCGGGGCCCGTGCCGCTGATGGCGGTGACAGCATCCATCTGCGATTCGTCAACGATGATGGTCTTGCCCACGGCGCTGAGAATGTTGAAGGCCGTCATCAGGTGCGAATCGTTGGCATGCTTGCCGCGCGCCAAAGCCGTTGCCCCCGCGCCAATCGCGGCCGGGGTGTTGGGCATGCAGCGAATGACGGCGCAGTCCAGCGCGGCTTCCAGGGCGGCAATCTTGACGCCGGCCGCAATGGAAATGGCCAGCTTCTCGCGCGTGAAGACCGGTGCCACGTTGGCCATGGCGGCATGGAAGTCCTGGGGCTTGACGGCGAACACCACGGTGGGCGCCTCGGCCGCGGCCTCGCGCGCGTTGCGCACGCAGGGCACCTTGAGTTCTTCCTGAAGGAAGAAGCGCCGCGCCTCGCGCACCTCGGCAATCACGAGGCTCTCGCGCCGCCAGCCGGCGTCCACGAGCCCCTGCGCCAAAGCCGCACCCATGAATCCGCCGCCGATGATCGCGAGTTGCCGCATGACAGCCTCCTGTGGGCAGGCCAGCGTAGCGGGCAAGTTCAGGCGGGCAACGGGGCGGCGCTATTCAAAGGGCGGCACGCCGGCTTTGGCGCAGGCCTGGCGCATTTCATCTGCCAGGCGTTCCCTGGCCAGCGTTGCGCCGAAGGGGCTGAGCAGAGCCTGCCCTTCACGCCACAGTGTCTCGGCCGCGTCGCGGTTGCCCCCGGGCAGCCGGCAAAGCGCCAGCTCGCACAGGGTGAACCCGGCCTCCGATTGATTGCCCACCTCGCGATGGATGGCCAATGCCCTTTCCAGCAGGGTCAGCGCCGTTTCGACATGGCCGATGCGGCGATGCGCCGTGGCCATGTGTCCCAGCGTGACGCCGACGGCCCGCCGGTGGCCATGCACGGTGAGAAGGTCAAGCGCCTGCTGAAAGCGCTGAAGCGCCAGCTCGCCGTTGCCTGTTTCCATCTCGATGAGGCCAAGGGCGCCGATGCAGCTCCCTTCGGAGCGGCGGTTACCCACCTCGCGGTGGATGGCCAGCGCCTGTTCGTAGAGCGTGCGGCATTCAGCGAACTGGCGCTGCTCAAACAAGAGCGCGGCCAGGTTGCCCAGCGTGATGCCCTCCGAGCGCCGGTTGCCCACCTCGCGATGGATGGCCAGCGCGCGCAGGCATGATTGCCGCGCAGTCTCCGACCCGGCGAATTCCTGTTCAATGCTGGCGAGGTTTCCCAGCAGGATTCCCTCCGCGCGCAGGTTGCCGGTTTCAGCGCAGATGGCCAGCGCCTGACGGTAGGTATCCAGGGCAAGCTGCACGCGCCCGGACTCGAAGTAGACGTCTGCCAGGTTCCCAAGGCACACGCCTTCGCCCCTTCGATTGCCCGACTGGCGATTCAGCGCCAGCGCTTCCAGATAGGCCGCCTCCGCCTCATGCATCCGACCGACGTTGCGGAACACAATGCCCAGGTTGGCGATGCAGTCGCACTCGGCCGCCGTGTCTTTCAGCCTGCGTTGAATGACCCGGGCATCTTGCAGGGCCTGTTCCGCCTCGGCAAGGCGGCCGGCCGCGATGTGCAGCGTGCCGATGTTGTGCCAGGCTTTGCCGATGTCGCCTTCGTTGCCGGTCTGGCGCGCGATCTCAAGTGACTGGCTGTACGCCGCCGCGGCCGGCGCCAATCGCCCCGTGTCGCTGTAAACCCCGGCAAGGCTGCCCAGCGCCACGCCCTCCAGCCTCAAGTCGCCCGCCTTCCTGGATTCCGCAATGGCGGTCAAAAGGCGCGGCTCTGCCTCCGCTGCACGGCCGGCGTCCACCAACGACGAAGCCGCCCGCAGCAGACAACGGCCCCTCTCGGCGCCACTTGAGAGAGCCGCGAGTTCATCCCAGAGCAGGGCGGCGGCCATGGCGCGATTGGCCCGATCGGCGACAAGCGCGGCCCGGCGCAGGTAGGTCTGCTGCAGCACGAGAAGCCTGCGCCGGCCGCGGCCCCGCTCCTTGATGGCGCGGAGATGCTGTACGAGGTCTTCGGCAACGGGGTCCGTCGGGTGTGCGGGCAAGCGTGTATCTTCAAGCGGCACCGGGCCCTCGGGCAGCGGGGCCGGGCCGCCATGAAGTTGCTCGATAATCTCAAAGGCCAGCCGGTGGAGCCTGGACCTCTCGGCGGGCAATTGCAGCTGATAGGCGGCATCGCGCAGCAGCGCGTGGCGGAAGAGATAGGCGGCTTCGGCGTGCATGGGCTGGGCGAATGTTATCCCGAGTCAGCGCCGCGCGCGATGCCGGCCGCCTGGCCAAGCTCCGCCTTCTCGCCACTGCAATGGACTGGCTCGACGTCGCACAGCGGCGCTGGGCGGAACAGGCAGGATTGTTCGGCGGTCACGGGCGCGATTGTAGGGACGAGCCGCAGCTCACCCCTACGGATTTCCGCCTTGGGCGCCAAAGGACCCCGGAAAAATTCCGCGGGAATTTCGCGCGGGAACTGTGTCCAAGAAAAGCAGGGGGTGAAGGGCCGCACTTCGCGGCCCCCACCCGGAGCCTGCCATGGACCTTTCCGCCATTCCCTACCTGCTGATCTCGCGCAACGTTGAACTCGCTTACGGCGACGAGCGCGTCTTTGTCTGCCTCTGCCTCATCGACCACCTCTGCGTGGGCGTGGGCACCACCCGCGACGACGCGCTGCACGCCATGACCGCCGAACTCGAGAAGAAGTACGGTCAACGCTGGGAGCTCGACGCCGAGCCTTCCGATGACGACGACACCGGCGCCTTTGACATCGACGAACTCTCCCTCAACTAGCCATGGGCCACCTCGAATACGCCGGGCGCGTCTTTGGCGCGCCCCCGCCGCCGGGCCGGCCAAGGCCCGCCTTGCTTGCCCTGCCGGCGCCGGGCCAATGCCTGGCCGTCACCGGCCCCTCAGGCGCGGGCAAGACTTTGGCACTCAACGCCCTGGCGCGCCGCACAGGCACCCCGGCCGCCCGGCCATTGACGCGACAACAACTGGCCCGGCCGGTGCTGGACCTGTTCGAGCCCGGCCTGCCTTCGCCGGTGGTGCTGCGCACCCTGGCAAAGACGGGCCTGGCAGACGTCACGCTGTGGTTGCAGGCCGCGCGCACGCTTTCCATGGGAGAGCGGCGCAGGCTGGAGCTGGCGTTGGCGCTCGTGCGCGGCCCCCGCGCCGTGATCCTGGACGAGTTTGACGCTCACCTCGACCTCGTCACGGCCCAGGCCCTGGCCTGCACGCTGCGGCGCCTGGCCCGCGAGCAGAACATCTCGCTGGTGGTTTCCACCCACCGCGAAGAACTCCTGCCCTACCTCATGCCCGCCGGGGTGACAGAAATTCGCGGGCCCGAGGCTCTCGCGCGCCCTCTGGCCCCGGGCGCCAGGCCTCGCGACCTGCTCGATGAGTTCACGTTCGAGCGCGGGCGCCTGGCCGACTATGGGCCCTTTGCCCGCTGGCATTACGCAAGCGCCAGGCGACCGGGGCCCGTGACCGACGTCTTTGTGGCGCGCCTGCGCCAGGAGATTGCGGGCGTGGCCCTGCTGGGCATGACGCATCTGTTTCTGGGTCCGCGCAACCTCGCGCTGCCGGCCTATGCGTCAGGCATCGTGGCCCGCGGCGGGGCGGCCAGGCTCAACCAGGACCTGCGCCTGCTTCAACGCGTCGTGATTCACCCGCGCTGGCGCGGGCTGGGGCTGGCCACGCGGCTGGTGAGGCACGCGCTGGAGCAGCTCTCGGCGCCCTATGTGGAGTGCCTGGCTGAAATGGGCGAGTTTTCAGGCTTTCTGGTGCGGGCGGGCTTTGAGCGCCGGGGCCGCTGCAAGCCCTCGCGGGAGGCCGGGCGCCTGATGAAAAGCCTGGAGCGTCTGGGGCTTTGTCCCGAAGACCTGCTCAACGCCGATGCCCTGAAGGCACTGACGCTTGCAGAGCGTGAGCGCCTGGACCGGCAGCTCCGGGGGCTGTGCCGCTCGCGCATCGAAACGGGGCACGGCACGTTGCGCGGCGGGCCTTTGCGGCTGGATTTCGAGCGCCGGCGGCAGGCCGTCATGCGCCTGTATTGCTGCCCCGAATACTTCCTGTTTGCGAGGCAACCATGACCGGCAGCGTCTTGTTTGAACGACTGGGGTATGAACCGCACCAGGGACAACTGCGCTTTCATGCCAGCGACGCACGCTTCAAGGTGCTGATTGCCGGGGCGCGCTTTGGCAAGAGCCTGGCGGCCTCGCACGACGTGCTGCGGGACATGCTGGGCCGAGAAACGCGGGGCTGGTTTGTGGGCCCCACGCTCGCGCTGGCCCGGCCGGAGTACGACTACCTCGTGCTCGACGCCCGTCGGCGCCTGGGCCTGGCGGCGGCCCGGGAATTCAGGTCGGCACAGGGGCACCGGGGCCTGACCTTGGTCAATGGCGCGGAGGTGCACTGCCTGTCGGCCCTGCAGCCCCAGGGCCTGCTGGGCCGCGAGATCGACTGGCTGGTGCTGTGCGAGGCCGCCCACCTCTCACGCGACGCCTACGAGCGCTTTCTGCGCGGGCGCTTGGTTTCACGCCAGGGTCGTCTGGTCGTGGCCACCACGCCGCGCGGCCACAACTGGATCGAGGAACTCTACCAGCGGGGGCTGAAAGCGCGGCCGGCGTGGAATTCGTTCCGCTACGCCACCTGGGACAACCCGCGCGTCTTGCCCGCGGAAATCGAGGAGGCGCGGCGCACGCTGCCGGGCCCGGTGTTCGATGAGCAGTTCGGCGGCGCCTTCACCGGCGCCAGCGGGCGCGTTTACCCCGAATTTGAGCCCGCGCGCCACGTGCTTGCCTGCGACCCGCCCGCCGGCGCCGTCTGCCTGCGCGGCATTGATTTTGGCTTCACCCGGCCCTTTGCCTGCGTGTGGCTCTATGCCGACCACGACGGGCGAATATGCGTGTTCGATGAATACTACCGCGCCGGCGGAACAGCCCTGGATCACGCCCGCGAAATCCTGCGGCGCGACGAAGCCCTGGCGGCGCGCGACATCCTGCGCGGCACGAGCTCCGCTGACCCCGCGGCCCGCGCCGAGCGTGAGGCCCTGGCGCAGGGCGGCGTGCCCAACCAGCCCGCGGAAAATGCCCTGCTGCCCGGCATCAGCCGGGTGCGGCAGGCGCTTTTGCCGCGCGCCGACGGCCGGCCGGGCCTGACCGTTCACCCGCGCTGCGTGAACCTGATTCGCGAGTTCGAGGGCTACGTTTACGAGGAAATCAGGGGGGCGGGCGAGCCCCTGCCGGTCAAGGGCAACGACCACGCGCTGGATGCCCTGCGCTATGGGGTGATGGGCCTGTGCAGCCGCGCGGACTGGCGCAAGTTCGGCTTGCTTTGGTAGAGTCAGGGCATGGAAATGAAGCCGGCCACCATCATTGCCATCGTCATCATCCTGGTGATCCTGATTCTGCCGGTGTTTTTCCTCGACCTCGACGGCAGCACAGAGGAGGGCGGGGGCGACCCCTACAACGTTCCGGCCAACGCGCCGCACCCGCACAAGATGCCGCCGGAGATGGAGAAGGAACTGGAGCGGATGCGGGCGCAGAACCGGCCCGTCAACTTGCCGCCGTCGCCTGAACCGCCGCCGCCGTCCAATCAGCCGCCGTCCAACGAGCCCCCGCCGGTCAATTGAGCCGCGTGCAACCGGGGAATAGGCGGCCTTCACCTGCCGTTAGTGGTTCACTGCGCAAGACTTCTTCAATCACCATGCGACGGGGGTCGTCATGAAAATCGGCGTGTTGGGCACGGGCGATGTGGGCCGGGCCCTCGGGAATGCTTTTCTGAAGCTGGGCCATGAAGTGATGATGGGGGCGCGCCAGACGCCCCATGCCAAGGCGCAGGACTGGGCCAAAGCGGCCGGTCCCCACGCCAAAACGGGGACCTTTGCCGACGCGGCGCGGTTTGGCGAAGTCATTGTGGTGGCGACGCTGGGGACAGCCACCGAAGAGGCCCTGAAGCAGGCGCAGGTTGAGCACTTCAACGGCAAGCTGGTGATTGACACCACCAACCCCCTGGATTTTTCCCGGGGCATGCCGCCTTCGTTGTTTGTCGGTACTACAGACAGCCTGGGCGAGCGCATCCAGCGCCTGCTGCCCCGCGCTCATGTGGTCAAGGCGTTCAATACCGTCGGCAACGCGCACATGTTCAAGCCGGCCTTCGTCGGCGGGCCGCCGGACATGTTCATCTGCGGCGATAATGAAGACGCCAAAAAGCTCATGGGTCAGTTGCTGCGCGACTTCGGCTGGGGCGTCATCGACATCGGAGGCATTTCCGGCTCGCGCTATCTCGAGCCCATGTGCCTGACGTGGGTGCTGCACGGCATTCGCAGCGGCAGTTGGAACCACGCCTTCAAGATGCTCCGCGAGCCCGCCAGGTCCTAGCTGGCCGCAGAATTGGTCGAAGCGGCCGACTTTTCCAGCAGAAGGCAAAGGCCGGAGTGCCGGGCAAAGCCCGCCGCTCCGCCGGACCGTCCAGCAAGTCAGACTGCTGAAGCCATGCAGGGCCGCTGCGCGGCAAGCCGGGGGCAGGCGCGACCCTGGGGTGCGCCGGGCAAGCGGACGGACTGGGTGAGGCGTGGGGGCCGGCGCTCAATAGGCGCGGCGCACGCGGGAATCGGCGATGCCGAGTTCTTCGCGATACTTGGTCACTACGCGGCGCGAGGCTTCAATGCCGGCCTCGGAGAGTTTCTTGGCCAGGGCCATATCCGAGAGCGGCTTCTTCTTGTCTTCTTCGTCGATGAGCTGCTTGAGCTTGACCTTGACGGCCTCGCGCGAAATGGCGCCGTCCTGCGCGCCGGTGCTGGGCATGCCGCCGGTGAACAGCGTGTTCATTTCGATGATGCCCTGGGGCGTTTCCATGTACTTGCCGAGCACCGCGCGCCACACCGTGCTGTGGTGGATGCCGAGTTCGTCGGCGATGTCCTGCATCTTCATGGGCGCCAGGGCGGCCATGCCCTCGCGCATGAAGCGCTCCTGGCGGCGCACGATGGAGTTCGCCACGCGCTCCAGCGTGCTCTGGCGCTGCTCCAGCGCCTCAATCAACTGGCGCGCGTGGTTGAGCTTGCCCTTGAGGAAGTTCAGCGTGGCCTTGTCGCCCTGCTTTTCGCGCAGCAGCCGCAGGTAATAGTCGTTCACGCCCAGGCGCGGCAGGTTTTCCCGCGTCAGCCGCACCTTGAGCGAACCCTGCTCGTCTTCCTCGACCACGACATCGGGAGAAACGGTCTGGCGCGGCGTGTGGGCAAACGCCATGCCGGGATGAGGGTCCAGCACGGAGAGCATCTCGATGAACATCTTGACTTCATCGACGCTGATGCCGAGTTCCTTGGCCAGCTTGGGCAGGCGGTTCTTGAGCACATCGTCCCAGTGCTGGGTGAGCAGCTTCTTGAGCGTGGGAAAATCGGGGTCGGTCTCCTTGACCTGAAGGAGCAGGCACTCGGCAAGGTCGCGGGCGGCAATACCCCTGGGGTCCAGGGCCTGGACTTCACGCAGCGCCTCTTCGGCGTCGGAGAGGGAGACCCCGGCCTGGTTGGCGATGTCCTGGAGCGGGTAGGCCAGATAGCCGCGCTCATCGAGGGAGAAGATGATGGCCTCGAACAGGGGGCGGTCTTCGGGGTGCATGCGGCGCAGGCGCAGCTGCTCGAACAGATGCTCGGAGAGCTGTTTTTCCCGGGCGGCGACGTTGTTGAAAGCTTCCTGCTTGGCGTCGGGTTCGCCGTCGTAGCGGGCCTTGACGCTGCGCTGGCCGGAGAAATCGTCGATGTCGGTATTGCGCGCGAGGTACTCAAGCGCGTCGTCCATGGAATCGCCGGCGGGCGTCACGGGCTCAGGGCGCTCTTCGGCGATGGCGGCGGCGATTTCGTTGGGGTCGCCCTCGGGGGGCGCTTCGCGCTCTTCGGCGGCCATTTCCAGGGTGGGGTTTTCCTCGAGTTCCTTCTCGATCAGGGCCTGAAGATCGGTGGTGGCGAGCTGCAGGATGTTGAGCGACTGGATGGTCTGCAGCGACAGCACCTGGCGCTGCTCCAGGCGCTGCCGCATGTTCAGGTCCAGGGACATTCCGCTCATGGGTTCTTCGCTCGCTGAAGGATGCTGGGCTAGCCGTCAAAGTCGCGGCGGCCGCTGAGGGCGTCGGCCAGGATGGCCTGGCTGACGTTTTCGATTTCGGCCCCGGCCGGCACGCCGCGGGCAATGCGCGTGATGCGAGTCTGGGACTTCCGGCAGACGGGAGCCAGCACGTCGCGCAGATAGGAGGCGGTGCCTTCGCCTTCGAGGTCGGGGTTGGTGGCAATGATGACTTCCTTGATGCCGCCCTTCTGCACACGCTTGAGCAGGGGCTCAATCGTCAGGTCGTCGGGCCCGATCCCTTCGAGCAGCGCGACGTGGCCCAGCAGGCAGTGGTAGACGCCCTTGAACTCGCCGGCCTTCTCAAAGGCCATGAGGTCCTTGGGCTGCTCGACGACGCAGATGAGGGACTTGTCGCGCTGGGGGTCGGAGCAGACGGGGCAGGGGTCGCGCTCGGTGAAATTGAAGCAGGTGGAGCAGTTGACGAGGTTCTTCTTGACGTCAGCGATGGATTGGGCGAGTTGGAGGGCCTCTTCGCGGCTGAGCTTGATAAGGTGGAAAGCGAGACGTTCGGCGGTCTTGGTGCCGATGCCGGGGAGTTTCTTGAGACCCTGGATGAGACGGGCGAGGCTGTCCGGATAGCTCGGCATGGGAAGCACTTAGGCTGGTTACCGTTTGGGAACGTTATTTGCTAGCTACGCAAATAGCCTACCCCATTTGGCACCCAAGTCAAGATTTGCGGGCGCGCACTTGCCCCGTGAGAAACTCCCCGCGCCCGCGCACTCTCAGTCGTTCCAACGCTCTGCCGGTTCACTCACTCAGGATCCTTCATGCGTGCGACTCCTCTGGCCCTTGCGGCCCTCCTTCTGCTCCTTTGCGCCTGCCAGAACTCCGACGGCACCGACGTGGAATCCGTCTCGGCCGTGGCCGTCGCCGGCCAGGACCTGATTGTGGACGCCGGCTATTGCCGCGTCGAGATTTCACGCCTCGCCATCGGCAGCGGCACGGGCCAGCTTCCCGCGGGTTCACGCGTCAAGATCGAGACCATCGGCTTTCTGGCCAACGGCATCACCGCCTACTCGAACCTGGTGCGCATCACCGCCACCAACGCCGCGGGCGCGGCCGTGACCGGCCTCAACCTCAGCCCCGCCGCCAACGTCTTCTTGCGCTTTGACTTCAGCGCTGCTTCCCGCGACGGCCACGACGAAACCGACCTCAAGTTCGTCGTCAAAAGCGGCAGCAGCTTCACCAGCCTGACTCATGCCGCCACGGCCGCCGCCGGCAGCACCTTTGCCACGCCGGCACAGGGCTCGGCCCTGGCCCTGATGACCTCCTTCAGCGACATGGCCGTGGCCTTTGGCACGCCCTCGGGAGGCGGCGGGGGCGGCGGCACGCCCACGGCGCTGACCGGCAGCATCTCCACCCTGCTGACCTTCACCAGCTTCTCGCTCAATAACACGGGCAGCACCATCACCGCCAACCTGATTATTCCCACCAGCGACACCACGGGCCTGCCCAAGGTGCTCACCCTCAACGACGCGGCCTTTGACGCCGGCAACCCCACGGCCGCCACCAACAAGATCCTCACCGTGACCACGGGCGGCAAGACCTACACGACTGACAAGGCCGGCGCCAGCGTCACGGCCACCCTGACGACCTTTGCCGGCAGCAACTCCAGCGGCACCCTCATCGGCACGGTCGTAGACAACGCCAGCACCGCGACCCTGGCCATCAATTACACTTTCACCACGGGCTCCGCAGGCGCCACAGCGTTGACCGGCACCGTCAGCGACTTCGGCGGGCGCCGCACGGTCACGCTGCGCGACACCGGAAACCTCGTCACCGTCCTGTTCCTGATGCCGGACACCCTGCCCTCCACGCCGCCCTCCAGCGTTACCTTCGACGACGCCAGCTTCGATTCCTCCAGTCCCACGGCCGTCAGCGGCCGCGTCCTCACCGTGACCGAGGGCGGTACCACCTACTCCAGCGACGTGCCCGTGCTGGGCAACGTCACCGTCAACTTCACGACCTTCAGCTCCGGCACCTCGACGGGCACCATTACCGGGACCGCCGTCAGCACGACTCCCTCCACCAAGACGCTCAACTACACCTTCTCCACCACCCCCGGCGCGGCCGGAGGCGGCACAGGCACGCTGGCCAATGCCGCGCCCGTGACGGTGGCGGCTTCTGACGACGCGCTGGAAAGCGCCATTGTGGCTTCCGGCGCGGGCTACCTCGGGTTCTGGCTTTCGGCCGTCGGCACGACCAACCGCACCATCCAGATGCGCCCCCTCGACGCCACGGGCACGCCCACGGGAACCCAGACCAGCGTTGAACCCTCCGTCAATCTCGCGGCCGCGGGCCGCTTCTCGGCGGCCATGGAGCCCGGCGGCATCGCCATAGTCGCGGGCGCGACCGGCAGCTCGGCCTCCACGGATACGGTGCGGCTGACAGTCATCAATACCGGCACCTCGGCCATACTGTTTGAGCACAATCTCGGCACGGGCACGGCCCCGCGCGTGGTTTACAACAGCACGGCCAGCCTCTTCGTGTGCGCCTTCACCACGGCCAGCGGCGTGTCTGTCACCACCCTGCCCGCCACGGGCGCCAGTTTCGCGACCGCCCTGGCCCTGCACAGCGGCGCCACCCTGGCCGGCCTGGCCAGCGCTGGAGCCGCCGACGAAGTCCTGGTCACGGCCAACGACAGCAGCGGCATCCGCGCCCGCCGCGTCACGCCCAGCACTCTCACGGCGCTGGGCAGCGCCTTTGACGTGACGACTTCGCTGGGCGGCGGCCTATGCCTGTTTGACGCCGCAGGCTCGGCCTATCTCATCGCCGTGCAGGAGCAGGGCACCCTGCTTGTCAACCAGATCGTGCGCCAGTTGCCCGTGGGCTCTGACACCCTGCATGCCACGAAGCTGACCCTGATCGGCATCACCGCCATGAGCCAGGGGGCGACTTCCACCAACTCCTCTCTGCTCTCCGATGCCAGCGCCACCTTCCATGCCGCGCGCGCCAACGCCGGCGGCCCCACGCAAATCGGCAGCCCCATTGTGGGCTTCGTTTCGGGGCTGGCCCTGGACACCACAAGCGACGGCGCGGCCATGGCCGGCAACGGCGCGGGCGCCTTTGTGGCCCTGGCGGCGCGCGGCGCGGGGGCAGGCGTCTCCAGCATCCGCTTCACGGTCACGCCCTGATGCCAGAAGGGCTTTGCCGGGCTGGACCCTTGCGCCCGCGCTTCAATCGGGCAAGATGGGTGGCCCCTCGGTGTCCCCGGTTTAGGCTCTGCATGAGGTTTGCACTCTTCTTTTGTCTGGCGCTTTGCCCCGCGATGGTGGCCGCGCAAAGCGTGATTCCCGGCTTTACGCTCAGCACGGTGCAGGACCCCGTGGCCCAGGGCCGCTCTCTGGCCTTCGCGCCCGACGGCCGGCTGTTCTACACGGAGTTCGCCACGGGCCAGATTCGCGTCATCACCAGCCCCACCACGACTCCCACCCTGCTGGCCACGCCCTTTGCCACGGTGGGTGGCGGCGGTAACGCCTTCGTCACCAGCCCCGGCACGGACATGGGCCTGCACGGCATTGCCTTTGACCCGCAGTTTGGCACCAATCGCTTCATCTACGTGGCACACACCAGCGGCACCCTGGGCAACCCCACCCTGGTCATCAAGCGCTTCACCGAAGACACCGGCACGCCCAACACCGCCCAGAGCGGCAGCGAAACCACGGTGTTTGGCCCCATCACCATGACGGCCTCCGGCCAGCGCCACGGCGCGAGACTCGCCTTTGGCCAAGACGGCAAACTTTACGTCACCGTCGGAGACGGCGGCGGTTCGTTTGCGGCCTCCGGCGCGCGCGCCCAGGACCCCGCCCAGAATCTGGGCAAGGTGCTGCGTCTGGAGAGCAGCGGCGCCATCCCCACGGACAACCCCACCCCCGGCTCGCCCGTATTTTCGCGCGGCCTGCGCAACCCGCGCGGCATTGCCTTCAACCCAAACGACAACACGCCCTTTGTGGTGGACAGCGGCAACGACAGCCCGGCCACCGTCGATGAACTCAACCGCATTGCCCAGGGCGGCCTGAACTTCGGCTGGGACGCCAACGGCCTTTCCGGCGACCAGGCCGTCACGGGCTACAGCAACCCGGCGTTCACGCTGGCCGCAGGCTCCCTGCCCAGCGGGCTGGCGTTTTACCCGGCCTCGGCCACGAACTTTCCCGTCGCGGGTTTCCGCAGCGGCATTGCCTACCTCGGCGGCGAGAGCGCTTCAGGCAAGGTCTTCCGGTTGATTCTCAACGGCGCCAACCAGGCCGGCGGCATCACGGCCAAGCAGTTCGCCAGCTTTCCCCAGCCCGTCTATGACCTGGCCTTTGGCCCAGACGGCATGATGTACATTCTGACCACGGGCGTGCTGTACCGGGCGGCTTTCACAGGCAACACTTCGCCCAACAACCCCGTGGCCAACGCCGGACCCGACGTCTCCCACAACGAGAACACCCTGGTCACCCTCAGCGCCGGCCTCTCCAGCGACGCCGACGTGGGCACCACCCTGACGTTCACCTGGCGGCAGGTGGGCGGCAGCCCCACGGTCGCCCTGACCAATCCCACCACGGTGAACGCCCAGTTCACGGCCCCTGCCGTCTCATTCAACCAGGTGCTGACCTTCGAAGTCATCGTGGAAGACGGCTTTGGCGGCGTCGCCTCGGACTTCGTGCTGATCACCGTGCAGGACATCGGCGGCGGCACGGGCACGCCCACGGGCGACAAGGTCGTGGGTGAAGAAGGCGGCTGCAGCGCGCGGCAGGGCGCGGCGCCCCTGGTTCTGCTGGCGCTGCTGGCCCTGGCCTGGCGGCGCAGAGTCCGCCGCGCCTGACTTGACGCTGATCCACTGCCTTGACGCACACTGAGACCGGGACATTGCACCATGAAAGCGGCCAACAAACTGGACATCGTCAAGGTTGACGCGACATCCGGCGAGAACCTTGACGAGTTCATCAAGCTCACCGAAGAGTACTTCCGCGAGAATTGGCCGGAGAACCTCAGGGGCCACAGCGACTGGCGCGCCCACTACCGCAAGTGGCTGACCACGCGCTGGAAGGAAGGCGGTCGGCGCCTGTGGATCATCAAGTCAGGCGGCAAGCCCGCGGGCCTGGTCAATTTCTATTCCAGCGGCCCCCAGGGCGAGCGCGTGGGGCACATCAGCGAGTTTTATGTCAAGGCGGACTTCCGCCGCCGCGGCATCGGCCGCGACATGTTCTTGCTCGTGCGGGCCGAGCTGGAAAAGGACGGCTGCCGCATCATCAAGAGCGAAGTGCAGCCCGACGAACCGGGACGCATGGCGTTCTGGGAGGAACTGGGCTTTGCGGTGGTCAAGGTCCAGATGGCCCTGAACCTCGCGGCCGAAGAGGAAGAGTAGGCGCCGGGGTTGGCCGCCGCAGGCGTGAGGCTAGCGGCGCGTGAAGCCCCATCACTTGCCCAGCTTGAGGCGTTCGGCCAGGAAGGTCGGCAGCTTGGGAATGGCGAGAATCTTGGAAATCGTCTTCTCGTAGTCGTACTCGACGCGCCTGAACATCAGCTTGCTGTTGTCCAGCACGACATAGCAGGCGCGCGTGTCGTGGTCTCTGGGCTGGCCCACACTGCCAATGTTCACCAGAAGCTTGCGGAAGCGCCGCAGGTCCAGCTCGCCGTTGGGGAAATTCTTGGGGTGGCCGTATTTGCCCGTTTCGCTGTAGATGCCGGGGATGTGGCTGTGGCCGCAGAAGCAGAAGCGGTCAAACTTCGCAAACATGCCGCGGATCTTGGCCTGGTCCAGGCTGTCCTTGGGAAACACGTACTCGTGGGTAGGCTTGCGCGGGCTGCCGTGCACAAACAGCAAGTCGCCCTGCTGGTGGTACTTCCTCTTGGAAAGCTCGTCGAGGTAGTTCCAGTACTTCTGGCGCTGCTCGCGCGGCATGGCGGG
>JAANMW010002464.1_pt1 | contig 16668 bp, 13 predicted proteins | sample 7279671 | NCBI WGS metagenome assembly JAANMW01 (sample SAMN14094541, study PRJNA606508) | bioreactor metagenome | isolation source: A lab-scale SPAN reactor treating ammonium-rich wastewater day 247 | place: Ireland: Galway | collected 2017-09-19
GGGGCACGACCATGGGGCGCACAACGCCGCCAACTCGACCGCTCAGCCGACCCAACTCCGCCCGCCGGGCGGCTTGGAAAACGACGCGTTTCCCCCTCCTCCTCGATTGTAGAAAAGGGGTCATTCCTATTTCCCCGAACCCGTCGTGGAAAGCATTCTGCGGCAAGGGCGGACTTGGCCATGCGGGCGCCCACCCGGACGGCCGCGGAACGGGTAACAGTAGGCGTCTGCGGAGAAACCGAAATGACCCCTTGTCCATGACCTCTGTCAATTCGGAAAGGCATCATTGCCGATGAGCAGGACCCGCATCAGAGTGTTGCAGGTCGGATTGGCTCTCATGGTGTTCGTGATTATCGGAATAGTCAGCCGGCATTTGGTTAATCGCCGGACGCGCATGGCACTTGCGCCGCCCGGCGACGTGGTGCGATGGGAGACGTTCTCTGCGCCCGACGGGAGTTTCTCCGTTGAGATGCCAGGTAAGCCTGAAATACAGACGTTAAGGGACGGCTCATTTGGTGCGACCGAAGACGCTATTATGTATAAGAGCTCAGAAGGCGCGGTCTTGTACATCGTTGGCTGCCGTCACTGTCCCCCAGATTCTATCGACCAATGGACCCCGGACGCCTTGTTTGCCGGTATGCGCCAATTTGTTCGAGCCAGATTCGGTGATGCACCGGTCGTCGAGCACCCTGTCCGGGTATCCGGGCGTGACGCACGCAAGTTTGTGTTTATAGACTCCGGCCGCCAAGCGATTGAGTGGATTCTCTGCGTTCCGGCCGGCACTCAATGCTATGCTCTCGGCATTCGTGGGCACAAACGGTTCTGGGACGACTATCAGGTCAACCGGTTCATTGACTCGTTCAGAATCATCGAGCCCAAGTCGCCGTCTGAGAACGGGGGCTGAGGATGAAGCAAAGGGTTCATTCCCATTGTCCGGGACCCGTCGCGGGATGCATTTTACGGTGCCCGCACGGACCTGGCCATGCGGGCGCTTAGCCGGGCGGCCGCGGAACGGGCAACGGGAGGGACGGGCAAAGAAAATTGGATTGATCTTTTCTGGATTCCCGAACGGCCGGGGCTGAAGCCCATCGCCAAAGGCCGTTGAAGCGGCCTGATGCCTGTATGATGCTCGGAACGGACACCACGCCTGAAGGCATGGCCTAACACACTGCGTACCGTCGGCAGACACGCCCGGACTGGGATCGCAGGTCAATCGAAGACGGCGTCGAGGCCGCCGCACTCCACAAGGGCGGGCGACTATGGCGTGCGGCGGCTGGGACGCCGCATTGGTTTGAGCGCGCCGGACGCCCGGCCGCCGGGCGCCACGACTGCGGCGCAGGGGCAGGCGGACGCGAAGCGGCGTGGTTGCCGGCGCACTCCATGGGGCGGCGATGCCGGCGCAGTTCGCAGGGGGCGGCCGGCTCGCTGGCGGCCGTCCGGCAGCCGCCAGGGCCGCCGGGGCCCGACCAGTGGTCTGGACCGCGGGGCTGGACTATAGTATCAAAATTCGGACCTTGGCCGCCTCGCCGGCCGGGGAGGCGGCTGCCGAGCGGAGGAACGTGAAGGCCGTCGCCGCGCCGGCCGATGAAGGCGATGGGACTGCGCCTATTCCGAGACAGGGACGGCATCCATGAGCAGGACGTTCGCAGAGCGCGAGAGCCGCCAGGGCGATCGCGACGAGAGCTTCGAGTCCGTCGAGACGCAGGACTGGCTGGATTCGCTGGACGAAGTCCTGGCCATCCGCGGGCCGCAGCGGGTCGCCCGACTGCTGCGCGGACTTCAGATCCATGCCCAGAAGGCCGGCGTCGAGCTGCCCGTGACCAGCCAGACGCCGTACGTCAACACGATCGGACTGGACCGCCAGCCGCCCTATCCCGGCAGCCGCCAGATCGAGCGTCGGATCAAGAGCCTGGTCCGCTGGAACGCGATGGCGATGGTGGTGCGAGCCAACCGGGGCGAGCACGGGATCGGGGGGCACATCTCGACCTACGCCTCGACGGCGACGCTGTATGAGGTGGGGTACAACCACTTTTTTCGCGGGCGGGACCACGAGTGCGGAGGCGACCTGGTCTACTTTCAGGGCCACGCGACGCCCGGCAACTACGCCCGGGCCTACCTGGAGCGGCGGCTGGACGAGAGCCACCTGGCCAACTTCCGCCGGGAACTCGCCGACGGCGGGGGGCTGAGCAGCTATCCGCACCCCTGGCTGATGAGCGATTTCTGGCAGTTCCCGACGGTCTCGATGGGCCTGGGGCCGATCCAGGCGATTTACCAGGCGCGGTTCATGCGCTACCTGGAGGACCGGGGGCTGCGCCCGTTCACCGGGGCCAAGGTGTGGTGCTTCATGGGCGACGGCGAGAGCGACGAGCCGGAGTCGCTGGGGGCGATCTCGCTGGCCGCCCGCGAGCGGCTGGACAACCTGATCTTCGTGGTCAACTGCAACCTCCAGCGGCTGGACGGTCCGGTGCGCGGCAACGGCAAGATCATCCAGGAGCTGGAGGCGGTCTTCCGCGGCGCCGGCTGGAACGTGATCAAGGTGCTGTGGGGCAGCGAGTGGGACGAGCTGTTCGCCCAGGACCCGCAGGGGCTTCTGACGCAGCGGCTGGGCGAGGTGATCGACGGGGAATACCAGAAGTACATGGTGGTCGGCGGGGCCTACATCCGCAAGCACTTCTACGGCGTGGACCAGCGGCTGCTCAAGATGGTCGAGCACCTGACCGACGAGCAGCTCTGGAAGATGCGCTACGGCGGGCACGACCCGGCCAAGGTCTACGCCGCCTATAAGAGCGCGGTCGAGCACCAGGGCCGCCCGACGGTGATCCTGGCCAAGACGATCAAGGGCTACGGGCTGGGCGAGGCCGGCGAGGGCAAGAACATCACGCACCAGCAGAAGCAGCTCAACGAGGAGGAGCTGCTTCGCTTCCGCGACCGCTTCGAGGTGCCGATCAGCGACCGGGACGTGGGCGACGCCCCGTTCTACCGCCCGCCCGAGGACAGCCCGGAATATCAGTACCTGATGGACCGCCGCCGGGCGCTGGGCGGGTTCCTGCCGCGGCGGGTCGCCGTGCGGGTCGAGACCAAGGTCCCCGGCGACGAGGTGTTCAAGGAGTTCAGCGAGGGCACGGGGCAGCGCGAGGCCTCGACCACGATGGCCTTCGTCCGCATGCTCAGCAAGCTGCTGCGCGACAAGGAGCTGGGCCGCTGGATCGTGCCGATCATCCCCGACGAGGCCCGCACCTTCGGCATGGAGGCCCTGTTCCGACAGGTGGGCATCTACTCGCACGTCGGGCAGCTCTACGAACCGGTCGACGCCAAGACGCTGCTGTATTACAAGGAGGCCAAGGACGGGCAGGTGCTGGAGGAGGGCATCACCGAGGCCGGCTCGCTGTGCTCGTTCATCGCCGCCGGCACCGCCCACGCGACCTACGGCGTGCGGATGATCCCGTTCTTCGCCTACTACTCGATGTTCGGCTTCCAGCGGGTGGGCGACCTGATCTGGGCGGCGGCCGACCTGCGGACCCGCGGCTTCCTGATCGGGGGCACGGCCGGGCGCACCACGCTGGCGGGCGAAGGCCTCCAGCACCAGGACGGGCACAGCCACGTGCTGGCGCTGCCGATCCCGAACCTGCTGTGCTACGACCCGGCGTACGCCTACGAGATCGCCGTGATCATCCAGGACGGCATCCGCCGGATGTACGTCGAAAACGAGGACGTGTTCTACTACCTGACGGTGGGCAACGAGAATTACGTCCAGCCGCCCATGCCCGAGGGCGAGGACGTGCGCGAGGGCATCCTGCGGGGCCTCTACCGGTTCCGCAAGGCCGAAAAGGCGAAGGGGCGGCCTCGCGTGCAGCTCCTGGGCAGCGGGGCGATCCTGAACGAGGTGGTCAAGGCCCAGGCGCTGCTGGACGAGAAGTTCGGCGTCGCCGCCGACGTCTGGTCGGTGACCAGCTACAAGCAACTGCACCGCGACGCCGTCGACGCCGAGCGGTGGAACCTGCTGCACCCGGACCAGAAGCCGCGAAGGCCCTTCCTGGCCAGCCGGTTCGACGGCAGCGACGGCGTGTTCGTGGCGGCCAGCGATTACATGAAGGTGCTGGCCGACTCGATCGCCCGCTGGCTGCCCGGACCGCTGCTGTCACTGGGCACCGACGGCTTCGGGCGAAGCGAGGCCCGCAAGGAGCTGCGCGACTTCTTCGAGGTCGACGCCCGCTACGTGGCGCTGGCGGCCCTGCGCGGGCTGGCCGACCGGGGCGCGATCGACCGGGATAAGGCCGCGGCGGCGGTCAGGCAGTTGGACATCGACCCGGACAAGCCCAACCCCTGGAACTCGTGACACCCCTGGGAGCGCGACATGGCCATCGAGTTCAAGATGCCCGAGATGGGGGAGAACGTCGACTCGGCGGAGGTGCTGACCGTCCTGGTCGCCGAGGGCGACGTGATCGCCGCGGACCAGCCCGTGCTGGAGATCGAGACCGAGAAGGCGACCGTCGAGGTGCCCAGCGCGGTGGCCGGCCGGGTGACCGAAATTCACGTCGCCGAGGGCGACACGATCAAGGTCGGACAGGTGATCCTGACCGTCGACTCCGACGGCCAGGCCGAGGGCGAGACCGAAGAGAAGAAGACGCCGCGGGACAAGGTCGGCAAGAAGGCCGACCAGAAGCCCGCCCGCACGCCCGCCAAGGCCGGGAAGAAGGAGGACGCCCCGGCCGAGAAGAGTGAGGCCAAGGAAACCGAGGCCGAAGAGACTGAAGCCGACGAGGCTGAGCGCGAGCAGGCGGAACCCGAAGAGCCTGAGGCCGATGAGGCCAAAGCGGGGCCCGCCAAGTCGAGCGAACCTGTCAGCAAGACCAAGGAACCCGAGGAGAAGCCCCAGCGGGTCGCGACGCCCGAAGGCGCCGACCGCCCGGTCTTCGCCGCACCGTCGGTCCGCAAGTTTGCCCGCGAGATCGGCGTGGACATCCACCAGGTCGCCGGCTCGGGGCCGGGGGGACGCATCAGCGAGGACGACGTCAAGAAGTTTGCGCGTCAGGCGCGGCAGGAGGCCGGTGCGCCCGGGACGAGCCGGCTTGCCCCGCCGGCCGGGGGCGCCGGACCCGCCCAGCTCGCCCCCCTGCCCGACTTCTCCAAGTTCGGCCCCACCGAGCGGGAGCGGATGAGCAACGTCCGCAGGACCACCGCCCGCCACGTCGCCGCCGCCTGGTCGGCCGTCCCGCACGTGACCGTCTTCGAGAAGGCCGACATCACCGCCGTCGAGCAGATCCGCCAGCAGTATAAGAAGACCGTCGAGCAGGCCGGCGGCAAGCTGACCATCACGGCGATCCTGCTGAAGGTGGCGGCGGCCGCCCTGAAGGTCTTTCCGCGGGTCAATGCCAGCTTCGACCCGGTGAGCGACGAGGTGGTGCTCAAGAAGTACTACGACATCGGCGTGGCGGCCGACACGGAGCGCGGCCTGGTCGTGCCGGTCATCCGCGGCGTGGATTCCAAGAACATCGTCCAGCTCGCCGTCGAGCTGGTCGCGGCGGCCGAGAAGGCCCGCGGCGGCAAGTTGTCGCTGGACGAGATGAAAGGCGCGACCTTCACCCTCACCAACCTGGGCAGCCTGGGCACGGAGGGCTTCACCCCGATCGTCAACCTGCCGGAGGCGGCCATCCTCGGCGTCGGGCGGGCCCGCACCGAGCCGGTCTGGACCGACGGCCAGTTCGAGCCGCGGACGATGCTGCCGCTGTCGCTGTCGTTCGACCACCGCCTCGTCGACGGCGCCGACGGGGCCCGCTTTCTGCACTGGATCGTCCAGGCGCTGGAGCGCCCGCTGCTGCTGGCGCTGGAAGGATGAACGCCAGATGCTGGATGCTGATTGATAGATGATAGATGCTGAATGAGTAGATGCTGGATGATGGATGGCGGCACTCACCGATTGGCCGAAACCCCAACGGGGTGCGGCGCCCGCGTCTTCCCGTCGCCTTCCCCTGACCCCACGAGGACTCGACAGTGACTGACTCAGCGGACAGTTCGGGTACACGACTGGTCGTGATCGGCGCCGGACCGGGGGGATACCCGGCCGCCTTCCTGGCCGCCGACCTGGGCATGGACGTGACGCTGATCGACCTGGACTTCGACCCCGGCGGGGTGTGCCTGTATCGCGGGTGCATTCCCTCCAAGGCCCTGCTGCACGTCGCCCGGTTCCTCAACGAGGTTCGCGAGTCGTCCGAATGGGGCCTGACGCTGCCGGCGCCCAAGGTCGACTTGGACAAGATGCGACAGTGGAAGGACCAGGTGGTCGGCAAGCTGACCAGCGGGCTGGGCGTGCTGCGCAGGCGGCGGAACGTCCGCGGCGTGCAGGGCCGGGCCCGCTTCCTCGACGCGCGCACCGTTCACGTCGATCCGGTCGGCGAGCACGGCCAACCCGAGGACATCCCGTTCGATCACGCCATCATCGCCACCGGCTCGGTGCCGGTCTGGCTGCGCGGGCTGCCCGAGCAGACCGGCGCTAAGTCCCGGATCATCGATTCGACCGGGGCGCTGGAAATGCGCGACGTGCCCGAGACGCTGCTGGTGGTCGGCGGCGGATACATCGGGCTGGAGCTGGGCACCGTCTACGCGGCCCTGGGCAGCACCGTCACCGTCGTGGAGATGACCGGCGGCCTGCTGCCCGGCGTGGACCGCGACCTGGTCGAGTTCCTCGCCCGAAGGCTGGAGCGGCGATTCGAACACATCTACCTGGAGACCAAGGCCTCCAGATTCGAGGTGCGGCCGGACGGCGTGCACGTCCGGCTGACCGGCGTCCACGTCGAGCAGCCCGATCAGGTCTTCGACAAGGTGCTCATCGCCGTGGGGCGCCGCCCGAACTCCGCCGACCTGGGGTTGGACAACACCGCCGTCCGCCTGGACCCCAAGGGTTTCATCCTGGTCAACCGCCAGCGTCGGACCGACGAGGCGTCGATCTTCGCGATCGGCGACGTGGCCGGCCAGCCCATGCTCGCCCACAAGGCCAGCTACGAGGCCCGCATCGCGGTCGAGGCGATCTCCGGGCGGCCCAGCGCCTACGACCCGCAGGCCATCCCCGCGGTCGTGTTCACCGACCCGGAGGTTGCCTGGACCGGCCTGAGCGAGAACCAGGCCCGCGGCGACGGCACGCCGTTCAAGGTCGCCCGCTTCCCCTGGGTCGCCAGCGGGCGGGCGACCACCCTGGACCGCAACGACGGACTGACCAAGCTGGTGCTGGATCCGATCACCGAGCGGGTGCTGGGCGTCGGCATCGTCGGGATCAACGCCGGCGAGCTGATCGCCGAGGGCACGCTGGCCGTCGAGATGGGCGCCCGCGCCGAGGACCTCCAGATGACCATCCACGCCCATCCGACGCTCTCGGAGACGGTGATGGAGGCCGCGGAGGTCTTCTTCGGCCACAGCCCGCACTACATGCAGAAGCCGGACCGGCGAGGCCGGTCCGTATGACCAACGTAAAGGAGCAATCGATGGCAGCGCGAACGATGCTGGCGGTCGGTCTGATCGGGGCGGCGGCGGGGCTGTTGGCCGGGTGCGGCGAGCCCGCCCCCATCGTCGAGTTCACCACCCCGCGGGTGAACATGCACCTGGAGGGCAAGCAGATCCGCGAGGTCCAGGTGACCGGCAGCGACGAGCAGGGCCGCAAGCCCGCCGTCGAGCGGGTCGACGACAAGTACTACCGCGTCGTCGGCGCCGGACAGGTCCGCGTGGTCGTCGAGATGATGGACACCCATGTCGTCCGCATCTTCCCCGACCACATCCGCGTCCACGGCGTGGACGTCCCGGCCGGCGAGGTCTTCGTCCAGAGCAAGGAGATCACCGGCGAGGGCGTCCACGTCGGCCACGTCAAGAAACCCTGACCGCCGCCTGTGCCTTCTGTAAATGTGGCACAGCTGCCTCCGGCTGGCTTCTGGTGTTGTCGCACAGCCGGGGGCGCCGGTGCCACAACGATTTTTTGATCCGCGGGCGGTAGCCGGGGCGCCAGCCGGTCAAACGGGGGTGCTGCCCGCGGGCGCCGGCGGGAGGGCCTTGACCGGCCGCCGAGGTCGCGCTAGTATCTCTGGTAGGAATTGGGGAAGTTTCGTGCGCCTGGGACTATGCATCCGGATACGACCATTCCTGTGCCCGACATCGTCGGGTCGCCCCAACACGGCGTCACCATCGGCGCCCCCGCCAAGCTGAACCTGTCGCTCGCCGTATCCGCTGTCAGGGACGACGGTTATCACTCCATCCGCAGCCTGATGGCGCCGCTGGAGCTGGCCGATCAACTCACCCTGACGCCCTGCCCCGACGGGCCCCGGCTTACCCTTGGGGGGCCGCAATCGGCCGGCGTGCCCGTCGATCAGACCAACCTGGCGTGGCGGGCGGCTGAGCTTCTGGCCGAGTCGGTCAATCGGCCGGCCGACGTGCGTATCGAGCTGGTCAAGCACGTCCCGGCCGGCGGGGGATTGGGCGGCGGCAGCAGCGACGCGGCGGCGACGCTGCGGGGGCTGTGCCGGCTGTGGGAGCTGGACCTGTCGCGGGAAGAGCTGATCGCGCTGGCGGCCGATCTTGGAAGCGACGTGCCGTTCTGCGTGGTCGGCGAGCCGGCGTGGGTGGCCGGCCGGGGCGAGCGGGTGTCGGTGCTGGACGATCCGCTTGGGCCGCTGTGGGCGCTGCTGGTGACGCCGGGGTTTTCCGTCTCGACGCGCGCGGTGTACGAGCAGTTCGACCGGCGGGCAAAGGGGACCTCGAAAATAACAAGAATTATTCGTAGGTATGGACTTGCCGGCCTAGAATTGCACAACGACCTGGAGGAGGCGGCCTTTGAGGTCTGCCCCGACCTGGGACGGTTGTTCGAGCGGCTGGATGGGCTGGGCGTTCCCCGGCTGATGCTGGCCGGAAGCGGCTCGACGTTGTTTTCACTCTTCGACGACCCGAACGAAATGCAGCACTGGGAGGATCGCATCCATGTGCATCTGCAATGCCCGGTGACATCGACGGCCGTTCGCCGACGGCCCCGTGCCGCGCAACGCGATGCCTAACGTCCAAGGAGACACGTGATGGACATCTCGGAAGTGAGGATCAAGCTGGTGGACCGGGCCAACGACCGCCTCAAGGCCTTCTGCACGCTGACGTTCGACAACGAGTTCGTCGTCCGCGACGTGAAGATCATCGAGGGGCCGGACGGCTTTTTCGTGGCCATGCCCTCGCGCAAGCTGACGGACCATTGCCCCAAGTGCGGATCGAAGAACCACCTGCGGGCCAATTTCTGCAACGACTGCGGGGCCAGGCTGGCCTCGGACCGTTCCGCGACCGACCAGCAGGGCCGGTCCAAGCTGCACGCGGACATGGCCCACCCGATCAACCCGAGTTGCCGGGAGAAGATCCAGAAAGCGGTCATCGCCGAGTATCAGCACGAGGTCGAGGCCGCCAAGCAGCCCGGCTACAAGCCCAAGGCGCTGGACTACGAGGACGACGACTACGACGGCCTGGTCCGCTCCATGGCCCGCAACAGTCAGGACCGGGGCGAGTCGTCGCACCCGGCGGCCGGGCGAGCCCGCACGCCGCTCTATCGCCAGCCCAACCCCAAGCCGGGCGACGCCCCGAGCTTCGGGGCGGAGCTGGCCTGACGGCGGTGCCGGCAGTCGGCGAGCGTGCCCGGTTGTCCGACCGATTCGGTTCCAAAGTCGGTCAGGTCGCGCCTGTTTCCTGCCGATAATCGCCCTATGGCCACTGAACCGTCCGCAATCAGGGCCCCGTCCGGGGACCGGGACCGCGACGGCCGCTCCGCGACCACCGGGGCGACCCTGTTCCACCGGGCCCTGATTCGACACGACGTGCAGGCGGTGTTCGGGTTTCCCGGCGGCGCCGCACTGCCCATCTTCGATGAGCTGAGCCAGTCGCCGATCCGCTTCTTCCTGGTCCGCCACGAGCAGGGGGCGGCCCACATGGCCGACGGCTATGCCCGCGCCGGCGGGCGGCCCGGCGTGGTCCTGGTCACCTCCGGTCCGGGGGCGACCAACCTGGTGACCGGGCTGGCGACCGCCCACTTCGACTCGTCGCCCGTCGTCGCCTTCACCGGGCAGGTCAAGAGCCACCTGATCGGCAACGACGCCTTCCAGGAGGCCGACGTGACCGGCATCACCCGTCCGGTCACCAAGCACAACTGGCTGGTCCGCCGGGTCGAGGACGTCGAGCGGGCGGTGGGCGAGGCCTTCCACGTCGCCACGACCGGGCGGCCCGGTCCCGTGCTGATCGACCTGCCGGTGGACGTGATGACCGCGCGGGCGCTGCCCTGTCCGGACGGAGGCCGGCCGAGCCTGCGCGGCTATCACCCGCGGCGGTTCGGCCATCCGCGGCAGATCCAGCGGGCGGCCGAGTGGATCAACGCCGCCCAGCGCCCCGTGCTCTACGTCGGCGGCGGAGCGATCGGCGGCGGGGCGTCCGCGGCGGTCCGCGAGCTGGCCGCCCGCGGCAGCATCCCCTGTACCACCACCCTGTTGGGGTTGGGCGCGTTCGACGAATCCAACCCGCTCTCGCTGGGCATGCTGGGCATGCACGGGACGGCCTACGCCAATTACGCCGTCCAGGAGTGCGACCTGCTGATCGCCATCGGGGCGCGGTTCGACGACCGGGTGACCGGCGACGTCTCGCAGTTCGCGCCCAAGGCGCGGCTTGTGCACATCGACATCGACCCGGCCAGCATCTCCAAGAGCGTCAGCGTGCACCTGCCGGTCGTCGGCGACGCCGGTGAAATCCTCGCCGCCCTGCTGCCGCAGGTCGAGGGGCGCGACCGGTCGGCCTGGCTGGACCGCATCGCCGGGTGGAAGCGCGACTACCCGCTGAGGTACGCCGCCGGGCAGGGCCGGATCAAGCCCCAGGCGGTGATCGAGCAGATCGGCAAGCTGACCGGGCACGACGCCGTCATCGCCACCGGCGTCGGGCAGCACCAGATGTGGGCCGCCCAGTATTACGGCTGGCGGTTCCCGCGGCAGATCATCAGCTCCGGGGGGCTGGGCACGATGGGTTTCGGCCTGCCGGCCGCGATCGGCGCCCAGGTCGCCTGCCCGGGCCGCACGGTGATCGACATCGACGGCGATTCCTCGTTCCAGATGACCATGGCCGAGCTGGCGACCGCGGTGATCTATCAGTTGCCGGTGAAGGTGGTGATCCTGAACAACATGTTCCTGGGCATGGTCCGACAGTGGCAGGAGCTGTTCTACGGCAAGCGCTACACGGCGACGCGGATCGTCAACCCCGATTTCGCCCGGGTGGCCGAGGCCTTCGGCGCGACCGGGCTGCGGATCGATCAGCCGGACCAGGTCGGCGACGCGATCGGTACGATGCTGCGGACCGAGGGCCCCGTGGTGCTGGACGTGCATGTCGAGTCCGAGGAAAACGTCTACCCGATGGTGGCGGCCGGCAAGGGGCTGCACGAGATGGACATGGGGAAGCTGGCATGAAACACGTCCTCAACGCCCTGGTGGAAAACGAGCCCGGCGTGCTGGCCCACGTATCGGGCATGTTCGCCGCACGCGGCTACAACATCGACAGCCTGGTGGTCGGGCGGACCGACGATCCGGAGGTCTCGCGGATGACCATCATCGCCCAGGGCGACGACCGGATCATCGAGCAGATCCGTAAGCAGCTCGAAAAGCTGGTACGGGTGATCAAGGTCCGCGATTTCACCGGGACCAACGTGGTCGAGCGCGACCTGATGCTCATCACCGTTCACACCCCGCCCGCCCGGCGCGGCGAGGTGGTCGACCTGGTCGAGCTGTTCCGCGGCAAGGTGGTGGACATCGGCATGCGGCACATGATGATCGAGCTGACCGGTCCAGAGCAGAAGATCGACGCCTTCATCAATCTTTGCCGTCCCTACGGCATCGCCAGCGTCGCCCGCACCGGCGTGATCGCCATGCCCCGCGCCCCCCAGGAGGCCGGCGAAGACCGGGCCGCCGCCGACCCCCACGCCCGGCGGCCACGCAAGGCCGACGTGCCCCAGACGGAGCCTTCCTGAGCCAGCGCCGCCTTCGTCGCGGAATAGCACCCCGCCCCCGGGAACTTCGGGCGGCCCCCCGGTCAGAATTGCTCAAACATCTGCTCGGTCCCCAGCAGAGGCACGTAGCGGTCGCAGGCGGCGGCCAACGTCAAGCCATATGCCAGTCCCAGCCACCCGCCCTCGCCGCGGTAGCACATCCGCTCGACCCGGAATCGCCGCCCCTTGGGTTCCACCAGACAAAACCGCAGCACCGGCGCGAAGCGCATCTGCTCCTGGACGTATCCGGCTATCCGCTCCTGTTGCGCCTCGATCATCCGGTCCCACGCCGCCTCGCCGATCGTCTCCCGCAGCTTGCGGGCGATGGCCGAGTCCGGGTCCCGCATCGAGCTGCGAAAGGGGCTGAGGACGCTCGCCATCTTGTCCGGGTCGGACAGGGGCTCGTGAATGATGATGTGCCGTCCCTTGATCTCGACGCGGTAGTGTCGTCGCTCGTGCGTCTCCAGGGCCTGCTGGACCTGGGACTCCTCCAGCGGCAGGATGTCGCGGACCCGGGCGGCCCGGACCGAGACCTGGCCGTTGACGCTCTCGACAACCTCCAGGCCGGCCGGCAGCTCCCGCAGAGCGCCCTGAACGGACCGCTTCGCCAGGTAGCGAAGGACCCCGCGTCTGGTCCGCGTCTCGTGGACGTAGTAGACAACCCCGCGGCGGTTGGTGTACGTAAACACGTCGGATTCCATGGCAAGGATCAGTGTATGCGCACCATCCCCGGCGGGCAAGGCCCGCGCCCGGGCCGCAGCCGGGGACGCCACAGGCGCTCTCTGGATGGACCCGGCCGGCCGGGTATAATGCTTCTTCTTCGCCCGCGCGGCGCGGGCCGGTCTTACGAATCGGTGGAGCAGCCATGGGCAGAAACGTCGTCGTCGTCGGCGCGACCGGTGCGGTCGGCCAGCAGTTCGTCAGCATCCTCCAGCAGCGCAATTTCCCCGCCAAGCGTGTGCGGTTCCTGGCCTCGGCCAGGTCGGCGGGCAAGAAGATCACATTCCGCGGCCAGGACTACCTGGTGGAGGTGCTGACCGAGTCCAGCTTCAACGGCGACCAGATCGGTCTGTTCAGCGCCGGCGGGACGATCAGCAGGCAGTTCGCCCCGATTGCCGCGTCGGCCGGCTGCCTGGTGGTCGACAACTCGTCGGCCTGGCGGATGGACCCGGACGTGCCCCTGGTCGTGCCGGAGGTGAACGGCGAGCAGGTGGTCAACGCCCGCAAGGGCATCATCGCCAACCCGAACTGCTCGACGATCCAGATGGTTGTCGCGCTCAAGCCCCTGCACGACGCGGCCCGCATCCGACGGGTCGTCGTCACCACGCTTCAGTCGGTCAGCGGCGCCGGCTACCGGGCGATCCAGGAACTGGAGCAGCAGAGCCGGGCCCTGATGGCCGGTCAGGAATACCCCCCCAAGGTCTTCCCTCACCAGATCGCCTTCAACGCCCTGCCGCAGATCCCGCAGAAGGCCGACTTCAACGAGGCCGGATACACCAGCGAGGAACTGAAGCTGCTGAACGAGACGCGCAAGATCATGGGCGACGACTCGATCCGCGTGACGATGACCTGCGTGCGCGTCCCGGTCTTCTATGCCCACAGCGAGTCGGTGAACATCGAGACCGAGAAGAAGCTGACGGCCGACCAGGCCCGCGAGCTGCTGGCCCGCGCCCCGGGCGTGCAGGTGATCGACGAGCCGTCGGCCCAGCGGTATCCTCTGGCCGTCCAGGCCGGCGGGACCGACCCGGTCTTCGTCGGGCGGATCCGCGAGGACCAGTCGATCCCCAACGGTCTGAACCTGTGGATAGTCGCCGACAACCTGCGCAAGGGGGCGGCCCTGAACGCCGTCCAGATCGCCGAGGAAGTGCTCAAGCGGGATTGAAGCTCAAGCTCACCATCGCGTACTTCGGACAGCGCTACCACGGCTGGCAGCGACAGCGGGACCTGCCGACCGTGCAGCAGGCGGTCGAGGAGTCGGCCACCCGCGTCTTCAAGCATCCGCTCGACGTGGTGGGGGCGTCGCGGACCGACTCGGGCGTGCACGCCGAAGGCCAGGTCGCCCACCTGGTCTGCGAGCAGCGAATCCCCCTGGACCGAATCCCCGCGGCGATGAACAGCCGCCTGCCCACCGACATCGAGGTCCGCCGCGCCCTGCCCGTCCCCGACGACTTCGACGCCCGACGCCACGCCTGCTGGAAGCTGTATCGCTACCGGGTGCACAACGCGACCAGCCGGCCGATCGCCGACTGGGGCCGCGTCTATCACTACTGGAGAGAGGTGGACGACGAGCGGATGCAGTGTGCGGCCGGCCGACTGGTCGGCACGCACGACTTCGCCGCCCTGGCCCACGCATCCAGCCAGCCGCGGGAAACGACGGTCCGGACGATCTACCGGCTGGACGTGATCCGCGACGGCGCGGGTCTGGATATCGAGGTGATCGGCGACGGGTTTCTGTATCGCATGGTCCGCAACGTGGTCGGGACGCTGCTGGACGTCGGTCGCGGCCACCGGGAGCCGGGGTGGATCGACGAGCTGCTGGCCGGAGGGGCGGCCTTGCGTGCCCGCAACGCCCCGCCCTCGGCGCCGCCGCAGGGACTGACGCTGGTGCACATAAGCTACCTGCCCTATCCACAGTTCGGCTGACCGTTGCTTGCGCCCCGGCCTCTCATACAAACCGAATGGGCAGGAGCAACGAGGCGCCGGCGAGGCCTCCGGACAGGCCACCGCCCGATTGCAGCACCACTGGCAAGTCGCCTTCGCCTCTCTATAATTCTCAGTTCGTGATTCGGGTGTGTGATCTTCAGGTTCGTCAAGCCGATGTGATAGATGCCCACGCGCCGGACCAACCCCGCCAACCTGATCGGACTGGACTATCGCCGCCCGCAGGCGGCGCGGCTGGGCGATGTGCCGATCGTGGACGCCCACGTGCACCTGCGCGGCGGGCTGGCCGCGGTGGAGCGCTACTTCCGCGTCGCCGGTTTGTACGGAGTGCGGGAGGCCTTGTCGATGACCCCGATCGACCAGGCCGCCGCAATCCGGCGGGCGTTCCCCGGCCGGGTGCGTTTCATCGCCGTGCCCGACTACGGCGCCTGGAAACTCACCTTGCGGTTCCAGCGGCAGTGGGTTGCCGATATCCGGCGCTTTGCCCGCCTGGGCGCCCGGCTGTGCAAGTTCTGGATGGCGCCGCGGGCCCTGGCCGAACGCGGCCTGACGCTGGACCACCCGTGGCTTCGCCCGATGATCGATGCGGCGCTGGACGCGGGCATGGGCTTCATGGTCCACGTCGGCGACCCGGACCTGTGGTATGACACCCGCTACTCCGACGCCTCGCGGTTCGGAACCAAGCCGGCCGCCTACGAGCAGCTGCACTGGTTCTGCCGGCACGTGGCGCCCCGGCCGGTGATCGGGGCGCACTTCGTCGGTCACCCGGAGGACCTGGACCACCTCGACCGGCTGCTGACCCGCCACGACAACCTGATGCTGGACACCTCGGCGACCAAGTGGATTGCGCGGGAGATCAGCCGCCAGCGGCCGTCGCGCGTGCGGCGGTTCTTCCGCGAGCATCGGGAGCGGGTGCTGTTCGGCTCGGACCTGGTGGTGGATCCGAAATTCGACTTCGCCCACTACGCCAGCCGCTTCTGGGTCCACCGGGCGCTGTGGGAGAGCGACTACCGCGGGCCCAGCCCGATCGAGGACCCCGACGCCAACGGCAGCCTGGTGCGGCTTCGCGGCGTGCGGCTGCCCGATGACGTGCTGCGGGCGATCTACCGCGACAACTTCGACCGCCTGATGGCCCGCGTCGCGGAATTGGCCGGGACATGACAGCAGCCGGCGCGACGCGGGGCGGCGGTCGCGAGGCCGGCCGCGCCGAATCCCGGACGTCACCGTACACTCCGGCGGCATCCCCGAGATCGGAATGAGGGTATTGACGCCGGGCCGGGCGTATGTGATACATCCACGCTTTGACCGCCGTGGCGCCGCGGGGGCAAGGAGAGCGTCGTGCCGAAGATTGTGTTCCTCGGAGCGGGCAGCGCGTTCGCGCCCAGGCTGTTCAAAGACATCGTCCAGACGCCGGGCATCGACGGCGGCGAGTATTGCCTGGTGGACATCGACGCCGCCCGGCTGAAACCCATATCCCAACTCTGTCGCAAGGTGCTGGGCAAGCTTCGGCGGGAGAAACGCTGGACCGTGCGGGCGTCGACGCGGCGTCGCGACCTCCTCCGCGGCGCCGACTATCTGATCAACTGCATCGAAGTCAGCGGCGCCGCCACCGTCCGCTTCGACAACGACATCCCCATGAAGTACGGCGTCAAGCAGTGCATCGGCGACACGATCGGACCGGGCGGCATCTTCAAGGCCATGCGGACCGTGCCGAGCTGGCTGGACATCCTCCGCGACGCCGAGCGGCTGTGCCCGTCCGCCCACGTGCTCAACTACACCAACCCGATGTCGATCATGATGCTGGCCGCCGCCCGCGGCAGCGCCATGCCCGCCGTCGGGCTGTGCCACTCGGTGCAGGGCACCAGCAAGCGGCTGGCCGACTACATGGCCGTGCCCTACGACGAGCTGCGCTGGACGTGCGCCGGCATCAATCACATGGCCTGGTTCACCCGCCTGGAGCGGGACGGGCGCGACGTTTACCC
>JAANMW010002466.1_pt1 | contig 16657 bp, 17 predicted proteins | sample 7279671 | NCBI WGS metagenome assembly JAANMW01 (sample SAMN14094541, study PRJNA606508) | bioreactor metagenome | isolation source: A lab-scale SPAN reactor treating ammonium-rich wastewater day 247 | place: Ireland: Galway | collected 2017-09-19
CGACGAACACCAGCGGCTTGAGTGCTCTCAGAAGGACTTCCGCAGGTCCATCCCCGCGTACAGCGACGCGACCTGATCGGCGTAGCCGTTGAACATCAGCGTCGGGCGCTTGCGCTGAAGGAAGCCGTCCTCGCCGATCCGCCGCTCGCTCGCCTGCGACCAGCGGGGGTGATCGACGGTCGGGTTGACGTTCGAGTAGAACCCGTACTCGTGCGGCGCGGAACGGTGCCAGCTCGTGAGCGGCTGCTTCTCGACGAAGCGGATCCTGACGATCGACTTGCCACTCTTGAACCCGTACTTCCAGGGCACGACGATCCGCACCGGCGCGCCGTTCTGTCTGGGCAGGACCTCTCCGTAGAGGCCGAGCGTGAGCAGCGTCGGATGGATCGCGCCGACCGCGAGGAATTTGTCAACGGGTGGTCGTCCAGCCACGACTCATTGCTGGCAAATCCTGGGGAAGGCGTCGAGGATGCCGACGATCGTAATTTGTTTGCCGGACACCCGTTTGGTTTTGAGTGGGAAGGCGAGGCCGTTGAGTTCGCAGACCAAGATTTCCAGCCGAACGAAGCCTATTTGCGACCCGTACGAAAGTCCAAGTAAGTGCAGAAGTCCAATAACGTCGAGGTGAAGCGCGGTTTCGCGGGCGACAACCGGCAGATGGATGTCGCGATTTGATCCGGCCGGAGCGTTTCCTGGGGATTTTTGACGCCACGGCCAAGCAAAGGCAACCAGCCTGCGAATCAATCGCCCTGTGCTAACAACAAACGCCTTGTGCTCAAGACACTGTGCCTCGCTTTGCAGCCGACCGAGAACCACCCATCTCGGTCGGCTGTTCGCTGTGTGTGGCGGGCGCCCTTGACCCAGCCGAGATTCACCGGCACCTGGTTCTCCCCCTCCCATGGCAGCAGTGGCTTGAATCCCCACTTCGGCCACCATTCCCGTAGGCAAAGAACACCCTGGCGGGCGCAAGGGAAAATCCCTTCTGCGGCAATTCGACTGATCGGGCTGTCAGATTGTCTCTTGCCGGGCAGCACTGCAGCAACGTAAGATAATGTAGTGTTTTCCAGAACCTAGCCCGTTTGCCATCCAAACGGTGGGCCGTGCGTTTGGGTTCTGGTTCATGGGCTATAGTCAGGGCTCTGTACCCGAACAACTCTCAGTCGAATCCTGGTTTCTTGGGGAGCGAGTAAACAACATGGCGATCAACTTGACGGAAAAAGCTGCGGCTGAGGTCAAACGTATCAAGACCGAACAAAATCTGAGCGAGAACACCGTGCTGCGCGTCGGTGTCGCTGGTGGCGGCTGCAGCGGATTCAACTATGTGCTGCGGTTTGCCGAAGACGCCAATGATGCCGCCGACTCCATCTACGATTGTTTTGGCGTGAAATTGGTGGTGGACAAGAAGAGCGCCTTGTATCTCGATGGCACCACGGTCGACTTCCACGATGGCATCGACAAACGAGGTTTCACCTTCGACAACCCCAACGCGGTGAAGTCCTGCGGCTGCGGCAGTTCGTTCCAAGCTTAGACGCCGTTCGAATACCGCCAGGGTCGATCGTGCGTCCTGGGAATTTGGCTGCGAGAGCCGGCTATCGGGCCGGCATTGAAGACTCGCCGGAAATACCGGCCTCGCCGCTCGGTGAAATCCTCGGCTCAATCCTGAGCGGGTCGCACGTTGAACAAAACGACCATTGAACGCCTACGACACGATTCGCCGTGTCGTAGGCGTTTACTTTTGGGGGCATTCGGGTGACAGATGATCGCACGGAGGGGTGCGGCGCAATAAACTGATGCCGGTTGCGAATGGCATGCAATCGCGCAGGTTTGCCGCGCCACTGGGGCTTCCTTTCTCCGTGGAATTACGCCGACGTCATGACCGATCTGTTAGCCAAGTGCAAAATTTGCGGGGCGCTGCTGGACGAAGAAGACCTGTTCTGTGCCAATTGTGGCGCAGAGGCCCCCCTGCGGGAGAACGGCCAGTCGGGTTCGGGATCGTCGGCGACGGCCACGCATGCATTTCAGTGCCAGGGATGCGGGGCCTCGATGAGCTACAGTGCCACCGCCGGTTCGTTGGCGTGCCCATTCTGCGGATCGGTGCAACTGATCGAAAAACCTCCGCAAACCGTGCTGGCTCCGCAAAGCGTGGTCCCATTCAGCGTGAACCAGGAGCAAGCCAACCAACGGATGCGAACCTGGCTCGGCCAGGGATTCTGGCGACCTGGCGACCTGGCCGAACGCGCCCAAATTGTGGCCATGACGCCCGTTTATGTGCCTTATTGGGTATTCGCCGCCGATACCCATACCTACTGGACGGCCGACACCAAGCGCACCCCGCCGGGTGCTCGGGCTAGCTGGTATCCCATCAGTGGAGAGCACCGGGGCCGGTATGACGGTCTCTTGGTGGGGGCGAGCAGTGTGCTCTCACCGAAGGAGACCAACGACCTGTGTCCTTTCGATTTAGCCCAAGCCCTGCCGCCCGAGCACGTTGATTTGCGTTCGGTCACGGTGGAGCAGTTTACGGTGCCGCGCAAGTACGCGCGGCCGCTCGCCCGCCAAGGATTGGAAGAACGCGAGCAGCAGGCGTGCATCGCCAATTACATTGGCAGCGGCCACCGTAACGTGAAAGTGAACGTACGGATCGAAAATCTGCGCAGCACGCCCGTCCTGCTGCCGGTGTGGATCATGGCCTACCACTATGAAAACCAGACGTATCGGTTCTTGATCAACGGTCAAACAGGCCGGGCGGCGGGCAAAGCTCCGGTATCGTGGTTCAAGATCGGCGTGGCGATTGCAATTGGCGTAGCGGTGGCGGCAGCCATCGCTGCGGCGGTCGCGCTCTCTTGAGCGCTGACCTCCCCCAGGGTACTCGCCGGTTCGCATCGCAACAACCGCAACCGCCCTGACGATCGATATCGCCCGGCCTGCCGGAATTTCGGTTGAACGAGGACGCCGCTTCGCCCTCGTCCGCTTCGCCCTCGTCCGTTTCGCCGGCAGTCGGCGACAGCGATCGTTCGAACGATTCCCGTCACTTGGCCGGCAATTCCTTGATCTCCAAATCCTTGAACCGGATCTCCATTTTCGGCCCCACGTGTAATTGCAGGGCAATGATCCCTTCCTTGGCTCCTTTCGCCTCGTCCTGCTCGGTGTAGTCCACGGTGGTAAAGCCGTTCAGCTTTTGCGTGATGTGCGGGCCATCGGCTGTGATCTCGTAGACGTTCCAGTCGTCGGTCTTGAGGTGCTTGGCCACTTCGTCCGAATTGACGTTTTGGAGGATGCCTCGGCCGCCTTCTTCATAAAGGATGCCCAGGAATTTATTGTCGGCGATGTCGGCCTGGTAGCCTCGAACCACGTGGTCGGGATGCTGCTTGCTGCGAAATTGCACGCCGGAGTTATGGTTTCGCAGCTTGAACTTCAGGCGCAACACAAAGTTGCCATAGCTCTTTTCCGTGGAAAGGAACGAGTTGCGTTTGAGTTCTTTCTTGTCGGTGCTGCCCACGAGTGCGCCGTTTTCCACGCGCCACAAGTCGGGATCGCCTTGCCAGCCGGCAAGGGATTTGCCGTCGAACAGCGGCGTAAAGCCTTCTTCGGCATGAGCCGTGCCCATGCGGGCCAACAGCATCACAAAAATCCCCCACGATCCCATGGCAGCGAACAACCGGCGCATAACGCACTCCTCAGCCAGGCAGACAAAAACATTTCGGAAATTGACAATCAAAACACTTCCGTGTTCGATCGCACGAAGCCAGTTTAGACCCCGCAACGGGGCCCCGCTAGATGCGGAATCTACCGACTGGCGCGAGTTTGCGGGCGAACTGGTATGGCGAGATTATTTGTCGTACCTGCAAATTCTGCCACGTGGCGCGCGGCCGTCCGCCGATCCCATCCGACTCCGTCACGCTTTCTGCGCAAAAAAAAGCTAGATGATTTACCGGCGTGTGGTCCAACCGCGCCATTCGCGGGTTGCGCCAGGCGGTCTCGCCGCCTGGGCCGCATCCGCCACCCACCAGCTTGGCATCAGCGGCAACGATATCCGCGTTTTATCCCAGGGCACCTCCTGAGTCATCCCTATGAGCACAACCACCTCGCGATCGGGTCAGGGAATTCTTCTGGAAGCCGGCACGAACGAAGCCGAGATACTCGTATTCCTGGTGAATAACGAACGATATGGCGTGAATGTGGCGAAGGTGCGGGAGGTGTTGCCGGTCAGCCAGGTGACTTGCACCCCCGATTCGCACCCGGCCATTGACGGCGTGGTTCAAATTCGCGAATCGGTGGCGCCCGTGGTCGATTTAGAGCGGTTTTTGAATACGAGCGCCCGGCCGGCGCGCGAACACGCTTCGCGCGATTTTACCCAGGACAAATTGCTCCTGCTCGAATTCAATCAAGAGCGGCTCGCGTTTCGGGTGAATGGCGTGGATCGCATTTACCGGGTGAGCTGGAAGAATACCATTCCGTTGCCGATCGTGGTGGGCACGATGGCGCCGGTCACCAGCGTGATTTTGCTTGGCGAGCGGATCGTGCCCCTGCTCGATTTTGAATCGATCGGAGCGGCGGTCGGCATGCCAGGTTTTCATCGTCCGGAAGCCGCGTCGCGGCCGCCTCACGACGCGGCGTGCGACTTGCCGCTGGTGCTGGCCGAAGACTCGCCGCTGGTGCGAGAAATGTTGCAAGACGCCTTGCGCGACGCGGGCTACCGGCAAATACACGTCTTTCCCGACGGCGAGCAAACCTGGTCTTTTCTGGAGGAATTGGCCGCATCCAGCGAAGGACAGCCGCGACATCAAATCTTGGCGGGCGTGATTTCCGATATCGAGATGCCCCGCATGGACGGTTTGAACCTCACCCGGCGGATTCGCGCGCATCCCGTGCTGGGCGACGTGCCGGTCATATTGTTTTCGTCACTGGTTTCCAGCTCCAACGAGAAGAAGGGAATGCAAGTGGGAGCGACAGCCCAGATCGCCAAACCACGGTATCACGAATTGACCGAGAAGCTGGCGGAAGTGTTGAAGCACTTGAAAGCCTGAGCAGCCCACCATGGGGACGCCGCGAAATATCTCGCATGTTGGACCGATTTCCCGGCGGGACCCGCGTTCGCCCCGCGCCAACGCGGTGGCTGGGATTCGAGGCGACCTTGTTGCAACGAGCGGCGCAGGACGCGATTGCCCGTCGTGCTGCGGTTATTGCCAGGAGCTTTATGGTTGGCCGAACTTCTCAGGGATTGATGGGCGTCAAGCCTCACAATCGGAAATTATTCAAAATTATTCATGCCCTGAATTTGACATGTTTCTGACACAACCTAGGTTTCATTACGAACGGAATTGAGAGCGGACAATCAGACTCGCACCCATTCAGTGGGTCAAAATCCGAGCGGAAAACCTCGGTGCTCGTTGTCCCCTGGCCAGCCACGCAATCTGGCCGGTTCATTTGCGGATAGGGCCGATTCAGGCCATAACGACCGGCCGTTTGCCGGGTGCTATACGTTGGGAGGATTGCCGTGAAGAGTTTCGTTCAACAAGTGCGTCAGTTTTTGGTATCCGAAGATGGCCCCACCGCGGTGGAATACGCCGTGATGTTGGCCTTGATCATCGTGGTTTGCCTCACGGCAATCAGCGCCATTGGCACGAACGCCAGCAGCACGTTCGACAGCGTATCGCAGTCGCTGAGCAACTAGTTCGCATCCGCTTTTCATCTGCCTGGCCGCCGCGAATCGAGTTTTCGCGGCGGGCACGGCAGATGGAGCAATCGTTGGTCCCTGGTCCCTGTTTCTGACTTTGGCGAGTAGCCGAAGCCGTCTGCCCCCTGTTGGAGAGATTCTCGTGAAGAACTTTGCCCTTCAAGTAAAACGTTTTCTGCAATCTGAAGATGGCCCCACCGCGGTGGAATACGCCGTGATGTTGGCCTTGATCATCGTGGTCTGCCTCACGGCCATTAGCGCCATCGGCACGAACGCGAGCAGCACGTTTGACGCCGTGTCGCAGTCGCTCAGCAACTAACCGTTGCCGCGACACGAAAGTATTCGATCGACCCCTCGGAGTGGTTTTATTCGCTCCGAGGGGCTCTGCCTTATCTCACCCGAAGAAATACTGACCGTAGTGCAGGGCCGTTTGCCCCGTAGCCGTTGGAGCTCTCCCGTGTACACCGCGATTCCCGACGAAATGATCTGGCAAGCCGCGGAATGGCTCATGGCGGCAATGACCTCGCTGGCCTCACTGCTGGGCGTCTTCCTGGCTGTCCGTCCACGGTAGCGAGACGCCGCAGCCAGCTCGCGCTGCCCGACTGGAGTGCAGACAGGCCCTACGTTCACCAGAGCCTCGAAAACAGAGAATTCAAAACATGGAAATCACGAGCATTTCGAAAGGTTTGGTTGAGCATTGGCCTGTTTGGCTGGTAGCCGCTGTATTGGTCGTGGCCGCCGTGATCGACGGCATCAAGCTCAAGGTGCCCAATTGGGTGACGTTCCCGCTGATCATCGGCGGTTGGCTCTACTGCGGCGTGACATTTGGCTGGACCGGATTGGGTTTCAGCCTGTTGGGCACCGCGGTCGGGCTGGGACTGTTGTTGCCGCTGTACGCCATTGGCGGCATGGGGGCCGGCGACGTGAAGTTGCTGGCCGGAGTCGGGGCCTGGATGGGTTCCACGATCACTTTCTATGCGTTTTGCCTGTCGGCGGTGGTCGGCGGAGTCATTGCCCTGGGCATGGTGCTCTACCGCCGCAGTTGGCAGAAGCATCGCGACAACTTCATGATGATTGTGCAAGAGGTAGTCACGGTGCGAAATCCGGTTGAGCTTTCGGCGATTGCCGCGGAGCGCAAAAGTTCGATGTTGCTGTTGCCTTATGGAATCCCGATTGCGATTGGCACGATCGCCTATTTTGCCTGGACGGGAATGCTAACATGATTTCGTCAATCGCTGCGTCCGCATCATTCCGCACCCCCCCCTCCCGAACAGTCGATGCGACTCGACGGCGAGGTGGATCTGCTCCCCACGCCCGTCGCGGGGCGGCCGTGGTCGAGTTCGCCATGGTGGCGCCGGTCTTGTTCCTGCTGATCTTCGGGATGATCGAATTTGGCCGGATGGTCATGGTGCAACAAGTGCTCACCAACGCTTCGCGCGAGGGTGCTCGGGTGGGGATCTTGGATGGTGCCACGGCCAGCGAAGTCAACACCACCGTGCAAAACTACCTGTCCGGCGCCAACATCAACGGGGCCAACATTACCATCACGCCGACGAATCCCAGTCAGGCGGGGGCTGGCGATTCGGTAAGCGTTACCGTGAGCGTCAGCTTCAATCAAGTTACCTGGCTGCCCGCGCCAATCTTCTTAGGTGGCAAGGGACTTTCGGCCACAACCGTGATGCGGCGAGAAACCGTACAGTAGTCCACGAATTTTTGTTGCGGCTCGACCGCTTTCAGGAACACCACCGGAGCCAAGGACGGCAGGATTTGCCGGCTGTTGGCGGACTCACCCCCGCTCTGCTGGCCAACCATGCTATCGACTTAGCTTTTGCCGGAGCCAACCATGCGTCCCAAATCTCTGATCTTGCTGTCCCTAGCCCTCGGGTGCGGGTTGATAGCTTCGCTAGGCATCAACCAGGTGATGTCCAAAGGCAGCCCCGTTGCTGCTCCCTCGGGGGAAACCGAAGCCATCCTCGTGGCCCTGCAAGATATTCCCGCCAACGAGATCCTCAATCCCAAGCTGTTCAAGCTCGAACAATGGCCCAAGGACAAAATCCAAGACGGTGCCCTGCGCAAAATTGAAGACGCCGATGGAAGGCGCACCCGACAGCGTCTGTTCATGGGCGAGCCTCTGCTCGACAAGAAGCTGCTCGGCAAAGGCGAAGCTGGCGAACGCGCCACCGATCACATTCCCACCGGGTACCGCGTGGTAGCCGTCCGCGTCGATGCCCAAAGCACCGGCGGATATTTGATCAAGCCGGGCGATCGCGTCGACTTGCTGGTATACGTGAAGAAAAACGAGGCCAACAACATCCACCGCACATTCACCAAGACATTCCTGCAAGACGTTAAAGTCTTCGCAATCGATAGCACGATAAAGGAAGGCGACGACGAAGTAAACAAGCCGGGCAGCATCAAGACTGTGTCTTTGTTGCTCAAGCCCGAAGAAATTGAACTGGTGGCGTTGGCCCAAAATACTGGCGAAATCACGCTATCATTGCGGTCACCCCAAGAAGAAGGGCTGGTGAAGACCCGCGGCGTCGACGCGGGGCTGCTGCTCAACGGAGATTTGGAGGCCACGGCTCGCTCGAACCAAAGTTCAGGGATGCCGGACTTTGCTTCCCAATTGGTACCTCCCGCGGCCGAAGATCAGCGAAAGAGGGACCTGTTCGAGGAAATGATGGCGAGCATGGACACGGCCCCGCTGGAAAAGAAGATTGCCGCGGCGCCCAGTACCCATCGCATCCAGATTATTTCGGGCGGCGCGGTTAAGACATACGAAGTTCAAGAAGGCGCGCCAGAGGCCCGCCTGGTACCCAACGGCCCTGCCGCGAGCGAACCCGTCGATTCGATCGATCCGTTCGACTTTGGCGAGGGTAATTAGGATACTGCTGCGAACAGTCTATGATTTGTCGATAGTTAGAATCAGTTTTGCCGATAAAACCTTTATCGTGTCGGTGGCTGTCCTCCCCCCAAGTGCGTTGTCAGCAGTAACAGCGTGTGCGAGGAGGGGCGGACATCGACACGAATGGGGGGGAAAGGCGAGACGGCCGCACGAGCGTGCCTCTTCCCACTTCCCCCCAAATTTTTGTTGCGCGATGGATCGCAGTCGGTGTGGCTCCCTCGTTCGAGGAGGTGCATGCTGGCAAGCAACCAAATCGTGCCAGGTCTGCGGTTCCAACCGCAGTTGAAGGGGCGCGACTCGACCAAGTTTGGAACAAGGAAGTTCTGATGGGCGTCCGAACGACGATCACGCTGCTGCTGGCTGCCATGATGGCCATGCCTTCCACCGCTTTCGCGCAGCAGCCCTCTGGATCAGGCATCATTCGGCACATTGGCGGGCCCAGCGAACGGCTCGAACTGGTGGTAAACACCAGTCGCATGCTGACGCTGGACAAACCCATTCCCAAGGCGCTGGTCGACAATCCCGAGGTGGTTGAGCTTCATCCCCGCGGCGCCAACGTGATTCAAGTGGTGGCCAAGAAAGCGGGCTTCACGAGCATCACCCTGTGGGACGACGCCGGCAAGGTCTACAACGTCGACACCCTGGTTACCGGCGATTCTCGCGAACTGAGCATGTACCTGGAACGTCAGTTCCCCAACGCGCATATCAAGGTGTTTCCGCTCGCCTCGAGCGTGGTTGTCTCGGGATATGTGGACGATCCCCACGACGTGGGCCGCATTGAGCAAATTGCCCAGGATTTTTATCCCAAGGTCATCAACAACATCACCGTGGGCGGCGTGCAACAGGTGCTGCTCCGCGTGAAGGTGATGGAAGTTTCACGCACCAAAATGCGGCAGTTGGGAGTCGACCTTGGCTTCACTGACCCCAACGGCGGCGTGATCTCCTCCATCAGCGGCTTGCTCAGTTCCACCGTCGATAGTACCGGCACGGTAACCGGCGCCGGTGGTGGAACCATGACCTTTGGCATCGCCTCGGGCAGCAACGGTTTCATGGGCGCCATCAATGCCATGAAGCAAAACAATCTGATGAAGATTCTCGCCGAACCCAACCTGGTAACTGTGAGCGGGCGGCCGGCTTTCTTCAACTCCGGTGGTGAATTCCCGATTCTGGTTCCGCAGAGTCTCGGCACGGTTTCGATCGAATACAAGAAGTACGGCACGCAGGTAGACTTTGTGCCGATTGTGCTGGCCAACGGCAATATTCGCTTGGAAGTTCGCCCACGCGTAAGCGAAATCGACAACTCGCGGGCCGTTTCCATGGGCGACGATAGCATCCCCGCCCTGCGGGTTCGTGAAGTCGACACCGGCGTGGAAATGATGGCCGGTCAAACTCTGGCGATCGCCGGGTTGGTCCAAGAACGCGAGGATTCGGAAACCCGCGGCGTACCGTTCCTGATGGACATTCCGTACCTGGGAGCGGCCTTCCGACGAATCAGCAACGAAAAGAACGAGGTCGAACTGCTGATCCTGGTGACGCCCGAACTGGTCGAAGCCATGGATTGCCACGAAGTGCCTCGCAGCATGGGACCGGGCATGCACACCACTTCGCCAAGTGATTGCGAACTGTACGGCAAGGGCTACATCGAAGTGCCCAAGTGTGCTCCTGGCGCCGGACCGGCGCCCGGTGCCGGCCCTGGCATGCACCACGGTGGAGAGTTTGTTCCCGCCGAATCCGATACGCTGCCGCCGCCACCCGGGTCGGCAGAAAACGCCCGGCGTCCGGCGACGCCCCCACCCGGCTACGGCCATCGCACGTCGGGACCGTCTTCATCGGCAAGCATGAGTGCCTTGCGAACCCAGCCGTCGGTCAACCCGGGCACGGTCCAACGTTTGCCGGCAAGTTCGATGCAGGCTCCTACCGCCGCCAGGCCAACATCATCACCGCCAGGATTCATTGGGCCCACCGGTTATGACGTTCGCCGGTAACAAGGCGAAACCTGCGATGGCAACCACGAACCGGGAGGTTGCATCTCCCGCTCGGGATCAAGAGCCGATCCAAATACTCCCCTCGACCCTCGCGGGAGAGGGGCAGAGGGTGAGGGGGGCCAGTGTTCGCGGATAGACTCCAAGTCGCGGAGCACTCATTGTTATCCGGCCTGTTTTGTGGCAGCCCTGCGTTTCCAGTCCTAGGTTACGGCTTTGCCGCCTCTGCCAACGGATGCACGGAATTCTCTGGGGGATGATCGCGACGACTCCGGTGGGGTGATTGCTCTGGGGTTCTGCGCGATTGGGCGGGTGACAGCGGACCAATCGTACGCATGAGAGCAGTCGTAACGATTTCTCGGCTCAGAGCGCTTCGGCTAGCGTCCGCAGTGTTCGCGTGGGTGGCAATTCCCTGGCCTCAGAATTTTGAGAGCTTGCCGCGCGCGACGTTTTGCGACCTAGAGTTTTGGGTAGTTGCCGTTCTTTCTTAAAACGCGCAGCCTTTGAACAGGGAAATCCATAGCTTGTGATGCACCGCGCCGCCCCACGGGGCAGCAATGCGGCAATGCAGCCTGCAGTTGCAACGAATCCATGAATAACGTGCTCAGACTCGCTATCGTCGACCCCAGCGATGCATCACGCGATGCAATGAAGTCGATGTTATTGGGCATGGACACGATCTGGCTGGAAGCCGAGGCCAGTCGCTACGAGTTTTTTGCCGATGTGGTGGCCCAAACGCATCCGGATATTGCGCTGGTCGCCATGGACAGCAATCCCAATCGGGCGCTGCAACTCATTTCCCAATTGAACGAAAGTTCGCCCGAGTGCGCGATCTTTGTGGTCAGCGGCAGCACCGACGGCAACCTGATCCTGCAATCGATGAGGGCAGGAGCCAAAGAGTTCTTGCCGCAGCCGCTGCGAATCGATGATCTGCTCGACGCCTTGGGTCGGCTGAACGAACGCAAGTTCGGCAAGGGGCGCACCAAGTCGCGGGGCAGCGCCGTGATCGCGGTCGCCGGCGCAACGGGCGGCGTGGGCTGCACCAGCATTGCCGTGAACGTTGCCTGCTCGCTGGCTCAAGATCCCGAACGCACCGTGGCCCTGGTCGACCTCGACTTGTGCCTTGGCGATTGCGACGTGTTTCTCGACACCATCCCCGACTATACCTTGGTCGATGTCGCGCAAAACGTTACCCGGCTCGACTTCAGCTTGCTCAAACGTTCGCTAACCAAGCATGCCTCGGGCTTGTACCTGCTCCCCCGGCCGGTACAGATGGAAGACGTAAACCTGGTCACGCCGGAAAACCTGCAGCGGGTAATTGGCCTGCTAAAGGCCACCTTCTCGCACTTGGTGATTGATCTTTCCAAGGGCTATACCGCCAACGACATGGTTGCGATGACGGCGGCCACGCACGTGCTGCTGATTACCCAGATGGATCTTCCCTGCCTGCGAAACGTGGTCCGCCTGATGATGTCATTCGGCGAAATGCCCGAACTGGCAGACAAAGTGAAGATTGTCGTGAATCGGGTGGGGCTCGGCGATGGCCAAATCAGCACCAAGAAAGCGCAAGAAACCATCGGCCGTGAAATCGCGTGGCAAATTCCCAACGACTATCGAACCATGGTCGAAACGCGCAACAACGGCGTTCCGCTCTACGAGCAAGCTCCTAAAGCCGCCATCACACAATCCATCAAGCAGCTTGCCGAAATGTTGGCCGGCGACGAGCGCGTGGCCACTTCTGAGTCAGGCAAGACCCCGGCCGTGAGCCGACTCTTCAATTTCTGGTCGAAAGACAAGAAATAAAACTTCAACGACGATTCGCTGCCCGCCAGCGCGACGATTGTGGAAGCAGTGTCTGTGGTCGGCTTGGCCCCGATTGGGCAGCAAGGGCGCGCGACACGATTCCGGTGGCCAGCTCCAGGGCATCGCATGCCGTGGCGAGCCTGCACGATTTCCCCAAAGCGAATATGGGTTTACGCACCCTTGGTTCTTCCTCGATTTTTTGCGAGGGCGATGAACGGAACCCCGGAGATCGTGGATCCGAGGCCGCTGCCGAGAAATGGCAACTCGCCACCTCTCATAAACTTGCGAGTGATCCTCAGTTTGAAAATCGAGCCGAGACAATTGGCGTCTGGCCGCTGCCAGAAGAAATCCTCTCCCAGGATTTCCTTGCTGGCAGAATTGGAGTGTCGGCTCTGAGTTTCCGACCTCGCTCATGAATTCTTCTTTCGGGAATCACGCGCTTGTTTCCCAAGCTATGTTTCCATGGACGCTGCTTTGGCGCCATTTTGGCAATTGCGAAACACGTTGCGAAAAAGCCACACCGAGCGCACACAGGCAAGCATCTCACCAAGCACCTTGAATTCTGACCAGACATCGGAATCTAAATCTGTCGGAAACGCTCGATCGTTACGTTGAATAGGCGCGGCACACGCCCTCGACCGACCGGGCACCGACGCGAAGGAAACTCATGAAACCGCCATTCCCCACCCGCGGCACCGAACGCAAGCAAGAATCCGACTTCGAGGAAATGAAGCGGCGGATCCACTCCAAGCTGGTGGACAAGCTCGATCTGACTCGCGTGGGCGACCTGGAAGGCGACGTGCTTCGTCGTGAGATTCGCCTGGTGGTCGAACACCTGTGCGACACCGAAGATACGCTGCTCAACCGCGCCGAACGCGAGCGGCTCATTGAAGAAGTGCTCGACGAAACATTTGGACTGGGCCCGCTCGAGATGCTGCTCAAGGATCATACGATCAGCGACATTCTCATCAACGGCCCGCGCAGCGTGTATGTCGAAAGACGAGGCAAGCTGGAAAAAACGGCCGTCACGTTCCGCAACGACAAACATTTGCTGCAGATTATTGACCGTATCGTCTCGAAGGTTGGTCGCCGGGTGGACGAAACCTGCCCCATGGTCGATGCCCGCTTGACCGACGGCTCTCGCGTGAACGCCATCATTCCACCCTTGGCCTTGGACGGCCCCGCGGTTTCCATCCGCCGTTTTGGCGCGAATCCGCTCAAGCTGGAAGACCTGCTGAATTACAAAGCTTTCACTCCCGAAATGGTGATGCTGCTCGAAGGCGCCATCAAGGCCCGGCTGAATATCATCATTTCTGGTGGTACGGGCTCTGGTAAAACGACGCTTCTGAATACGCTTTCCAGCTTCATTCCCAATACCGAGCGTATTGTCACAATCGAAGACGCCGCGGAACTTCAGTTACAGCAAGACCACGTGGTGCGCCTGGAAACCCGGCCGGCCAATATCGAGGGCCGCGGAGCCATCACCGCCACCGACCTGGTGCGCAACGCGCTGCGCATGCGGCCCGAACGGGTGATCATCGGCGAATGCCGCGGTCCAGAAACCCTGGACATGTTGCAGGCCATGAATACCGGTCACGAAGGCTCGATGACCACCTTGCACGCCAATACGCCTCGCGACGCCCTGGCGCGTATTGAGACCATGATCATGATGACGGGCGTGGAACTGCCGCTTAAAGCCATGCGGCAACAAATCGCCAGCGCCGTGGACCTCATCATTCAGGCCAACCGGCTGCAGGGCGGGCCTCGCAAGATCACGCACATCACCGAAGTGGTTGGCCTCGAGCAAGACACGGTGGTGATGCAAGATATTTACAAGTACGTGCAAACCGGAGTGGATGAAACCGGCCGCGCCATCGGACGTTTCGAAGCCTCGGGGATCCGTCCCAGCTTCATGAGTCGCATGGAATCGGCTGGCGTGCGTTTGCCGGCCAGCGCGTTTCGCCAACGCACCATGCTCGAAGATTAACGACATCGAAACAAGGCTTACCGCATGAGTCCCCTGTTAATTTCGATCGCTGTGTTTGTTGCGGTCGCTTCGCTTGTCGCAGGCCTGTTCTACTTGCTGCGCGGCGATTCCCAAAGCAACGCGGAAGAGCGGCTGGAATTGCTCGCCGGCCTGAAAACCGCAACCCCCCTGCGCGAAGAAAGCGTGCTTCGCGAAGGCGCGCTGGGCGATTTTGGCAAGGGGCGGTTCTGGGATGGTTTCTTTTCGCGCTTCGGAGATATCCGCGGGCTGATCGAGCAGGCCGACGCGCACCTCACCCCCGGCCAGTTCTTGGGCATTAGCTTTGGCATGGCCGGCCTGGGAGCGCTGTTCGCCTTCCTCACCCAGGCGCCCGTGGCTGTCGTGCCCTTCGCCGGTTTGTTTATGGGCGTATTGCCTTACTTCTGGCTGGTGTTCAAGCGGCGCAAACGGCTGAAGGTCTTCGCGGCGCAGCTTCCCGACGCTCTGGAATTGATTGCGCGAGCGTTAAGAGCCGGCCATAGTCTGGCGGCGGGATTGAACCTGGTGGCCGACGAAATGCCATCGCCGATTGGTGTGGAATTCAGCCGCGCCTTCGAAGAGCAGAACCTGGGTGTGGCCCTGGATGAAGCCTTGAAAAATCTGACGGATCGCGTTCCCAACCTCGATCTTAAATTCTTCGCCACCGCCGTGGTATTGCAGCGGCAAACCGGCGGTGACTTGGCGGAGATTCTCGACAAAATCGGTTATATCATCCGCGAGAGATTCAAGATTTGGGGCCAGGTGCAAGCGCTTACCGGCGAAGGACGGCTTTCCGGCATTGTGCTGTTGGGCTTGCCGCCGCTGCTGTTCTTGGTCGTTTACTATCTCAATCCCGCCTATAGCATGATGCTGTTCGAAGATCCCATGGGACAACAAATGCTGATTGGGGCCGGAATCTTACAGATTCTCGGCGCCTTGACGATTCGCAAAATTGTGAACATTAAAGTTTAGCAACGACTCCTGAAAGTAAGCCTTATCGGTTCAAACTGCGATCGGCCGGGAACAGGTTGCTTGACGCCGTGCCGACCTGGAGTACACAACGCCCCCCAGGTCGTTGCGCCCTGCTTCAAGACGCAATGCTCCCCGGAGGGCATCGACCGGCGACTGCGGGTCCAGTGAAATAGAGTTGAAACAATTATTGGGAACGAATGATTCGCTGCAGTCTGAACGAATCTCATTCTTTTCCTTCGATAACCAGTTGAGCGACGATCATGTTCTTGGCAGCCATGACCCTTGAGCAAATCCTGCCTTACGCCATTTTCGGGCTGGTTGCCGCGCTGGCGCTGGCGGGGCTCGAATGGTTTTCGTCGCAGCGGTCGCGCGCGGTTGAACGACTCGACGAACTGCGCAACCCGGCGCTGCGCCGCGAAAAGGACGCCCGGGCAGGCAAAAAGTCGGATGCCATGAGCCGCGTGCTCGAAAAGGCTTCGGCCGCGAGCAGGCCGCTGCAGCCCAAGAACGAGTACGAGGCGAGCAAGCTCAAAGCCAAACTAGCCAGTGGAGGATTCCGCGGCGAATCGGCCGTTAGCGTTTTCCTGGGCCTGAAGTTCGTGGGCCTGGTCATTGGCTTTGTCGCCGGCGGCGGCCTGATGCTGCTCACCAGCGGAGTTTCGCAGAAGACCCTGATGGTCACCATCAGTTGCGCCGGCGTCCTGTTCTATTTGCCGGACATCGTTGTCGGATTCATTTGCCGGAAACGCAAAGACGAAATCTTTCTCAGCCTGCCCGACGTTCTCGACCTGATGGTCGTATGCGTTGAAGCCGGCCTGGGCCTGGACCAGGCCATGCGGAAGGTCGCGGATGAAATGCAGCAAACGCATCGGGTGATGTCCGAGGAGTTGATGCTCTGCAATTTCCAGCTTCAAATGGGCCGGCCACGGGCCGAGGTGCTGCATGAACTGGGCGTGCGCACGCAAGTGGACGACCTCCGTTCTTTGGCGGCCATTTTGATTCAAGCCGACAAGTTCGGCGCCAGCATCGCCCAAGCGCTTCGCGTACAAAGCGATTCGATGCGCACCCGGCGCCGCCAACTGGCTGAAGAAAAGGCCGCCAAAACCGCGGTCAAACTTATCTTCCCGCTGGTGATGTTCATCTTCCCCGGTATTTTCGTGGTGCTGGTAGGACCCGCCGCGATCACGATCGTTCGCGACATGTTCCCCAACCGGGAGATGCCCTCGGGCGTGGTCAGCACGTGGTCGATGAAGTGCTGGTAGTCAATGTTGATCGTGCCGGGGAAGTCCATCACATGGCCTGTGTACCCGTATGCC
>JAANMW010002467.1_pt1 | contig 16650 bp, 10 predicted proteins | sample 7279671 | NCBI WGS metagenome assembly JAANMW01 (sample SAMN14094541, study PRJNA606508) | bioreactor metagenome | isolation source: A lab-scale SPAN reactor treating ammonium-rich wastewater day 247 | place: Ireland: Galway | collected 2017-09-19
TGGTCTTTACCGCGGAACCTTCATCGCTTCTGATTCAATCAGAAGCGATGCTCCGGATTGCTGTTTTCGACACGTTTTCTTCACGCGAACCGGTATCCACTTCGCTTGAAAACGCTATAATCGTATAGGTCTCAACGGCTTGGCTGGCCAAGCGTTGGGTGAGACGCCGGAACACGCGCGATGGCGCGGGCGGAAAGAAATAACATGCGCGATGGCGCGGAAAGAAATCATGACTGCTCGCCATCTAGCCGGCGCTGTCTACCGCGCGCTGACGAACCGTAAGGACGGCCCGACACTCTATGAGGTGTGCGATCCCGTGCTGTTGCGCCATCAGGGCGGCGACGGTCATCTGGCCAAATTCTACAGGACCGCGCTGGCGAACCCGGCGCTGCGCCCGCTGTTGCGGCGCGCCGGCCTGCCGGAACTGCGGAATAAGGCCCGCTTTCAGGAGCTGCAGGACGCGCTGCGGCAGGCGCGGGATGAAGAGACGCCGGACTGGGCCGCGATCGGCCGGCCGGTGGCGGCGTTGCTGGATACGGTGACTTTGCACCATCCCCGGCCCGTCGCAACGTCCTGCTCCGGGCCGGAGCCGAGTCTTGCTGATATCGCGCGCGTGATCCGGACCTGCGGCGTGCATCTGCTTCAATCGTTCCGAAACAACGGGTTCATCCCCACCTTCGCGGCGTTCAACCTGATCGGCGATCCCGATTTGCGCGGCCGGGATTTTCTCGCCGCACTCACCGGCCTCGACGCCCGCGGCTACAAGAATTCGACGCTGCTCTTCAATCTGGCGCGGGTCTTCATCGCGCGGTCGCCGGCGCGCGAGGTGATCAACCCGCCATGGCGCGGCATCGCCGAACCGATGTGGGAGCCGGTGCAGATCCGTCATCGCTCCGCCTATTACGACGCATTCTTCATCGAAGCGCTGCTGGGTTTTGCCGAAACCGGCCTTGCCACGCCGGCGGAAACCGATGCGATCCGTCTCGCGAGCAGTGAGATGGTCGATTTCTGCCTGAAAACCAGCCGCGAGGATGTGCTCTCGCGAGACGGGAGCCGGGTCAGCGTGATCACGGCGCTGGCGCCCAATCCCCATCCGCGGTTCAACCGGTTTTTCACGCATATCAAGCAGGATCTCGGCTTCGGCATTTACGTTCCGGACTGCGACACCACGGCCTGTTCGTTTTCGGCCGCGACGCAAGCCGGCTCGAACGATCCGATCCTCGATCAACCGCTGCTCGATTTCTACGCTGGCTATCAGGTCGGCGGTGGCGCCAACGAGCCGCTCGTGACCGTGCCGCTGAACGACAACATCGATTACGACGGCGGCATCGTCACCTGGATCGACAATCTCGCGGGCGATCGTCCTTACGGCAACGATCTCGATCCCACCCTCAACCTCGATGTTCTCGAGGTCAGCTTCCGCAACTGTTCGCGGTGGCGCGTCCTCCAGACGCCGCAGCGCCTGCAAACGGTGCAGCGAATCATCCGCTTCCAGAGACGTCTGGTCGAGAGCGGTGCGTTCACCGATCCAAGGTCCCATATCTACTATCTGCCCGAGCTTTATTGCGCCTATTTCGGACGCTGTTACGCGGCATTTGCGATACTGCCCTCCGCCACGCGGCGGGCGATCGATCCCGACGACAGTTTCGGCTACATGCGCGGCCGCATCCTTGGCTACGTGCAGGACACGCTGATCGCCGCAGAGATGAACGCGTTCGACGCGGCGCTGGCGCTCATCGCCCTCGGCCATCTCGGCGCGGACAGGGCGGCTTTCAGGCCCGCCCTGAACTGCATCGTCGCTCACGCCGGCGAAGGCGGGCGGCGCGGTCCCTTCAGGGCTTACGAATGGAACAAGATGAAAACGCCGACCCGCATCGTGGTGGGCGGCCCGGAAGTGACCTCCGCCTTCGTCCTGATGGGGCTGGCCCTGGCGCGCAAGGCGATGCAGCGGGCGGTATAATAGCGGGGCGACCCCGGACGTTTGCTTCAATCTCCTGGAGCCGGGGCCTCCGGGGCCCATAGTTTCCACAGACGCGCGCTCTATGATTTTGATTTGACGCGTTTTCTTCACGCGAACCGGTGTCCACTTCGCTCGAAAACGCTCTAGCTGTATAGGATGATAACCCGTCCGGGACCATCAACGGCGGAAGATGCCGACGCAAGGAGATGAAATCGTGGTGACCGCCATCGAGACGATCGAGCAGCTCGAGGCTATTTATGGCCAGCCCGGCGAGGCGGCGACGATCAAGGTAGCCTACCGGATCACGCCGGCCTATCGCGCGCTGATCGAAAGCTCTCCGTTCGCGATACTGGCGACCTGCGGCGAGGAAGGGCTCGACTGCTCGCCGCGCGGCGATCTGCCCGGCTTCGTTCGCGTTCAGGACGATCTCACGTTGATACTACCGGATCGGCGCGGCAATAACCGCATCGATTCGCTGCGCAATCTCATCCGCGATCCAAGGGCCGCGCTGCTGTTTCTGATTCCGGGATCCGGCACCACCCTGCGCGTCAACGGCCGCGCGCTGGTGTCGGCCGACCCCGAACTGCTGGCATCGTTCGGGGTCGAGGGCAAAACGCCCCGTTCGGTCATCGTGATGACCGTGCAGGAGATCTACTTCCAGTGCGCGCGGGCGATCATCCGATCCCATCTCTGGGATCCCTCCAGGCATGTCGACCTCAAGAGCTTGCCGACACCCGGTGAAATTCTCGCCGAGATGAGCAAGGATCGGGTCGGCGGCGAGGAATATGACAAAGCCTGGCTCGAACGAGCCCGGCAGACGATGTGGTAAGGCTCTTGCGGGCCCGGCCCGCTGTTGCGAAGAGCATTCTGGAGTATGGTCCGCTTCAGCTTGATCGGATCATGCTCTAGAGCCTTTCCGCTTCTGATGGAATCAGAAGCTAGGCTCTATGATTTTGATTTGACGCGTTTTCTTCACGCGAACCGGTGTCCACTTCGCTTGAAAACGCTCTAACGCCCGAACATCTGCTTCATGATCTCATCGATGGGCGGCGGCTTGTCCGGGGAAGGAGCCTCCCGGCGCGGTGGTCCTTCGGAAGGCTTGCCCGTGGCAGGTGGTTCCGCAGGAGCGGGATTGGCCCCCGCGCCGAGACCTTGCCGGATCAAGGTATCAAGGGTCTCTCCGATGTGAGGAACGGACGAGTCGGAGTTGCCGATTCCGCTGCGGCCGAACAATCCCTGTCCCCATTCCCTAAGCTTCGCGTAAGCCGCGCCGGGATCGTCGAGAATGCCGGCGACATCGGGATAGATGCGCGGCTGGCTCCACGATCCCTGCACGACGACCGGAATGCCGAGGCCGATCGGATCGGCGCGCCCTCCCTGGCCCTCGGTGCTCATGACGAGTTTCGGCTCGACCCGGAGCGCCAGCATCTTCGCGCCGAGATCGAGGGAGCCCGCGCCGGTCATCCGCACAAGCGGACCGGCGAGAAACAGGTCGTTCGTGGTCGCCTGCCCTTTCGCGATGGTCGCGGTGGCGCTGAGTTGTGACAGGTCGGTGGTCTGGTCGGGACGCTCCTGCCATCCCGACAGGGTGCCGGACGTCAACGCGCGGATCATTTTCGCGATATTGAGATTGCGGATCGCCCCGTCGCGGACGTCGATCGAAGCCGTCCCCGCAAGGCTCGACATGATCGCCCGCAAGCTGGCGCCGGCGCCCCGGACATCGGCTGTCGCCCGCATCCTGCCATCGATATTGTCGAAATCGGCGAGACTCGACAACAGCGGCAGCGCGCGAACGCCGGTCACCTCGGCCTTGAGCGCGTAGGACGGGTTATTCGAGGACGCATCGATCGACAGGCTGCCATTGGCTCGCCCGTCATAGACGCCGAGGTTCGGAACGGAAGCCTTCAACACGCCTCTGGCGATGGCGGCCTCGATCTGGGCCGGCGCAAAGCGCGCCCGGCCGATCGTCAGTTCCGCGGCTGAAATCGTCCCCTGCGCGTCGACATAGTTGAGCCCGCCGACATCGATCGGTGTGTCGCTCCATGACTGCGCGCCGGAGCGTGGCGTTGAAGGCTCGCCCGGTGCTGCGCTCAGGTCGAGCTTCTGAAAATCGAGATCGACCTTCACCAGCGGCTTGCTCGCAAGATCGACCGATGCCCAGCCATTGAACTTGCCGTCGTCGAGCGATCCGGACAGGCCATTGATAAGAAGCGTCTGCCTGTTGATCCGGACTTCGGCCCTGGCGGTCAGTTGACGGGTCGGCGCACCGGAAACCTCAAGCGTCAGCTCGGTCGGGATATTCCGGCGCCCGAGCGGACCCGCGGGCGGTGTCGCTGCGATGGCGAATGTCAGCGAGCGGCCGCCGGGGCGCGCGTCGCCCGTGATGTTGATTCGCCGGTCGGCGCCAAGCGTCACGCTGGCGTTCACGTCATCGATGCGGTCCTCCCACCCGGTTTGCGGATCGAAGAAAACGATCGCGCCGTTGGAAACCGTCACCCTTCCGATCGGGAACGCTGTATCGTCTTCCGCTGTCTCTTCGGAGCGGTCCGGCCCGGACGGCACGCCGCCGCCAGTGCGTTCACGAAGCAGCGGAGCCCGCAGCGTTGGATGGTCGATCGCCAATTCGGAGATCCTCAAGGTCCCCGACAGCAGGCCCGCAAGCGCGAGAGTGGCGCGGACTTCCCCGACGGCGAGCTGAGCATCCGTCGCGGCGTTCCCCGGATGATCAAACGTCACATGATGCAGAGTGAATCCGGGCGAAGGCCATAGCTCAATTCCGGTCGTGCCATTGATCGCGATCCGGTATCCGGTGTCGCGTTCGATCCGGTCCTGCACCAGCGAGGTGACGAAACGGGAAGGAACTCCGGTGACGAGAAGCACGATGACGATCGCGACCAGGCTGGCTGCGACGGCGCCTGCGATTTTCAATGCTCGTGCCATCTTGGAATAGCGCGTCCTTAGGTTGCCGACCGTCAGAGCATTCTCCGGCTAAGTGGAGTCCGGTTCGCGTGAAGAAAATGCTCTTAATCAAAAACTTGCGCATATTCTTATCGCAGAACCGGTATCCACTTCTGCGGAATACGAGCCTATGACACACTTTGCTCGATTTTCGATCGGGCGCACTGAAAAATGTGGCGTTCGGCATCTGCCGGCGAGACCCGGTCAGGCGCGCCAACCAGGGGCCTGATGACCTCGTCCGGCTGTTGGTCTCAGGATGAAGGCGATGAGCAGGCAGTCGGAATTCGCGGTTATTCTCAAGATGAATCCGTTGTTTTCGGATCTTGACCCCGATGACCTGCAACGCATGGCGGCGCTCTGTCACACTGTGCAGGTCAATGCCGGCGAGGTCCTGTTTCAGAAGGGTGACGACGGCGATGCGCTCTATGGCGTCCGCCGTGGTCAGGTCCGCATCGAGACCGGTGATTCCGACGGCGGCCGGTTGACCCTGAACTTTCAGGGTCCGGGAGACCTGTTCGGCGAAATCGCGGTGCTGGACGGTCGGTCCCGCACCGCTGACGCGGTGGCGGGTGAGCCGGCCGAGCTGTTCGTGCTGCGCCGGGGCGATCTTCTGGCGTTCCTTGAGCGGGAGCCGCGGATCGCCATCCGCCTGATCGAACTGTTATGCCAGCGCATTCGCTGGATCAGCGAGCGCATGGAGGAGTCGGTGCTGCAGCCGCTGCCGGTTCGGATGGCGCGCCGGCTGTGCGCGCTGGCCGAGGATTATGGCTCGGAGGTTCATATTTCGCAGGAGCAGCTCGGCGTTTACGTCGGCGCGGCGCGTGAAAGCGTCAATCGCCAGCTCCAGCAATGGCGCAAGGACGGTATTCTCGATCTTCAACGTGGCCGCATCCTGCTCAAGAACATCGGCCGGCTGAACGCCGTGGCGCGCAACCCTTAGAGCGGCGGCCGGTCAAATGGAATCACCGCCGCCGTTCCAGTTAATTGATTGAGCATCGGATTTATCCCGAAACCGGTTCCCACTTTCGGGTCCGATGCTCTAGCTACAGCGTTTTCGAACGAAGCATGTCCTCGGCTTTCGATTCCCAGTGTTTTGAGACACGGGATGCGGGCGGAAAACCGCTACACACTTTTCCTCATCCCGCTCTGGGACGGAACCCGGTTCGCATGAAGAAAACGTGTCAAAACATAAAGATGGAGACTTTCATCGCTTCCATGAAGCGGTGAAAGTCTCCAGCGCTTATTCGGCGCTGGGAAGTGGTACGGCGCTCGTTGGCTTTTTGTGTTCGGCCGTTTCCGGCTGGGCGATCTCCGCGCCCGAGGTCAACACCCGTTTGCCGTGACGCCAGATGAACTTGCCGACATCATCCATCAGCAGGAACATCGCCGGCACGAACACCAGCGACAGTATCGTCGAAAACAACAGCCCGCCGATCACCGCGAGCGCCATCGGCGAGCGGAATTCACCGCCGGCGCCGAATGCAAGCGCACTCGGCATCATGCCTGCGACCATCGCGACGGTGGTCATGACGATCGGGCGCGCGCGCTTCATGCCGGCGTCGATCATCGCCTCTTCCCGTGCGCGGCCTTCGCGGATCGATTCGATGGCGAACTCCACCAGCATGATGGCGTTTTTGGTGACGATGCCCATCAGCATCAGGATGCCGATCCAGACCGGAGTCGTGAGCTGCTTGCCGGTGAGCAGCAGCGCCATGATCGCACCGCCTATCGAGAGCGGCAGCGAGAACAGGATGGTGATCGGTTGCAGGAACGTGCCGAACAGCAGCACCAGAACCGCATAAACCATCATCAGTCCGGCGGTGATTGCTGTCGCGAATCCCGCGGACAGTTCGTTCAGGCTCTCGGCGTCGCCCGACGGATTGACCCGCACGCCCTTCGGCAAGCTCTTCATCACCGGCAGATCGTTGATCATGTCGGTTGCATCGCCGAGCGCGGCCGTGCCGACGAGGTCGGCCGCGACGGTGGCCTGCCGCTCGCGGTCGTAGCGGTTGATGCTGGTGGGGCCTTGATCCAATCTGATGTCGGCAACGACGGAAAGCGGGACATGGCCGCGGCCGCCGCCGATCGGCACCCGCATCTGCTCCAGCACCTTCAGGTCGGCGCGTGCGCCGTCTTCGAGTTGCACGCGGATTGGAACCTGGCGGTCGCCGGCGTCGAACTTCGCCAGCGCGGGGCCGACGTCGCCGATCGTCGCCACGCGGATGGTTTGCGAGAGCTGCTCGGTCGAAACGCCGAGGCGCGCGGCCAGATCAGCCCGCGGCCGGATGCGCAGTTCGGGACGGTCGAGCGATGTCTCCGGCGTGACGTTGGCGATTAGCGGAATGCGTTTCATCTGCGTCGCCAGCTCGTTCGCGACATTGCTGACGATGCCGATGTCGGGCCCGGTCACCACCAGCGCGACGGCGCGCAGGCCGTTCTCGTCGAGGAACCAGTAACGAACGTCGGGAACGCTTTCGAGCTCCTGTCCGATCGAGAGTTCAAGCTCGCGCTGGGTGATGCCGCGGTCCTGCTTGGGGGTATAGTTGATGATCAGGGACGCGCGGCGCACCTCCTGAAGTCCGGGCGGCACCCGTCCGCCGTCGACGAAGACGCTCGTCACCTCCGGCCGTTTGCGCAATCGCGCCGCGATGCCTTCCGTGACCTTTTCGGTATGGGCGAGCTGTGATCCGGGCGGCAGCTCGATCGCCAGCAGCGAGCGCGCGGTGTCCTGCGCCGGCAGGAAGCCCTGCGGCAGCAGCTTGATGCTCCAGATCGAGGCGGCAAAGACAGCGAATCCGATCAGAACGGTGATGATGTAATGCCGCACCGACCAGGTCACGAGCCTGGTATAGGCGCGCAGCACGCGCCCCGGCGGCGGAGCCTCATGCGGATGATCCTTCATGAAGTAAGCGGCAAGCACGGGCGTCACCAAACGCGCGGCCAGCAGCGAGAAGAACACCTGCACCGACACGGTGATGCCGAACTGCTTGAAGAACTGCCCCGCGATGCCCGACATGAAGCTCGCCGGCGCGAAGATCGCGATGATGGTGAGACTGATCGCGATCACGGCAAGGCCGATCTCGTCGGCGGCTTCCAGCGCGGCGCGGTAGGGTGACTTGCCCATCCGCATGTGGCGCACGATGTTCTCGATCTCGACGATGGCGTCGTCGACAAGGATGCCGGTCGAGAGCGTGATGGCCAGGAAACTGACCAGGTTCAGCGAGAAGCCGAGAATGTCCATCGCCCAGAAGGCGGGAAAAATCGACAGCGGCAGCGAGATCGCGGCGATGATGGTGGCGCGGATATCGCGCAGGAACAGGAAAACGATGATGACGGCGAGGGTCGCGCCTTCGAAAAGCGTCGAGATCGCCGCCTCGTAATTGCCTTTGGTGAACTCGACGGAGGTGTCGATAAGCTTCAGGTCGACGTCGGGATACTGCTCTTTGAGAGCGTTGATCCGCTCCTGCACCGCCTCCGCCACCACGACATCGCTCGCTCCCTTGGAGCGTTTGATGCCAAGCGCGACCACCGGTTCGCCGTTGAAGCGGGCGAAGGTCCGGCGGTCGGCGATGGTATCGGTCACCGTTCCGAGATCGTCGAGCCGGATTTCACTGCCGCCCGGCAGGGAAATCATCGTGCCCGCCAGTTCGTTAAGGGTCTTGGCGCCGGCAAGGGTCCGGATGGCCTGATCGTTCTGTCCGATCTCGGCCCGCCCGCCGGCGACATCGACGTTGATACCGCGCAGCCGCTGGCTGACATCGACCGCCGTCAGCCCGACAGCCTGCAACCGGTCCGGATCGAGCGACACCAGGATTTCGCGCTCGACGCCGCCGATACGCTCGACCTGGGCGACGCCGCGCACGCCCTGCAATGTCCGCTTGACCACGTCGTCGACGAAATAGGACAGTTGTTCGGGCGTTTTGCCGGGCGATATCGCGGCATAGGTGACGATCGGCAATCCGATGACGTCGACGCGCTGGATCAGCGGTTCGTTGACGTTCTGCGGGAGATTGGCGCGGACCCGTGTCACGGCGTCCTTGACGTCGTTCAGCGCACGGTCGGTATTGGTCTCCAGCGCGAACTGGATGGTGGTCAACGACAGCCCGTCGGTGATCGAGGACGAGATATGCCTGACGCCCTCGACGCCCGAAACGCCATCCTCGATGGTCTTGGTGACCTGGGCTTCAAGTTCGGCTGGCGCGGCGCCGAACTGCGAGACCGCCACCGAGATCACCGGGATATCCGCGCTCGGCAGCCGCGTGACCGCGAGGTTGGTGAAGCTGACCCAGCCCAGAATCAGCAGAATGATCGAGAAGAGGACGGACGGAAGCGGATTCCGGATCGACCAGGCGGAAATATTGGAGGCCATCAATGTGCTCGCGATCGATCGAGGTCATCTGTGAATATGGCCTTGACCCGGTCGCCGTCATGCAGCGAGGTGCCGGCGTCGGCCACGACGGTTTCTCCGGCTTTCAGTCCTTCGAGGATTTCGACGGCGGTGTCGGAGGTCAATCCGATGCGGACGCGCCGCTTCTCCACGATATCTCCATTCACCACCTGAATCGTCAGGTGGTCGATCGCGGAGCGGGGAATCGCCACGCCGCAACTGCGCTTGGCGTCGATGCTGGCGCGGGCGAACATGCCGATCCTCAAGCTCGGATCCGCGCTCAGGGACAGCCGGACATGGCCCATCTGGGTCTTGCGATCGATCTCGGGCGATACCAGCCGGACGCGCCCCACCAGATCGGAACCGTCCTCGCGACTGACGCGCGCGCTCGCGCCCGGGTTGAGCTTGAGCACATGGATCGAAGGCACCTCGGCATCCAGTTCGACCTCATTGTTGACGGCGATCCGAAACATCGGTCCGGCCTGTGACGAGGCGGGCGCTCCGACGGCGGTACGGACCTGGGTGACGAGGCCGGCAGCGGGCGCGCGCAGGGTCGATCCCGATTTGCCGCCGGGCGGGGGCGTCAGCCGGGCGAGTTCCTGATTCAGCGCGACGGTGTCGCCTTCGCGAACGAGCACGTCGGTGACAAGCGATCCTTCCGAGTCGAGGCTGACTACCGCTTCCTGGCGCGCGACAACGAAGCCGGTCACACGAACCATTTCGGAAAAGCAGGCATTGGTGGCGCGGACGACCGTCACGAGGGCGCCCCCGGATGGCTCGGCGTTATCGGCGGCGAGCGAAGGGTTCATGATGCCTAGGGTCGCCACCGCCACGCAAAAAAACAGGCCGGAGGCGAGCTTACGCGTGCACCTCGGCCCAAATCCAGTATCCGAAAGTCGCCTCACTCTGCAATTCTCACATTGAAACGGGCCGCGCGCTCTGATGCGGAGACCTGTGCGGTGCATCCGCAATCGCAAAACAAACCGGTGGCAAATCACGCAGTGTGGTCCATGACGTCAACGCACGCCGTAATCGGCAAACTCCTTCGCGATGTCGGGATCCATTGCCTTGGCGTTGGCGATGTCGAGGCTACCATCAGCGGCGGCGCCGCTGCGCTGCCTGGCAAGTCCTCGTCCGTAGAGCGAGGAGGTCAGCCTGGGGTTGATCTTGAGCGCCGCGTCGAAGTCCGCGATCGCCTTTTTGTTCGCGCCGCTTTTCAGATTGAGTAGGCCGCGGCTATCCAGCGCATCCACGAAATTCGACCTCAGCCTGAGGGCCTCGTCGCAATCTCGCCGCGCAGCCTGCAACTCGCCGGTCACGGTCCGGACCCAGCAGCGATTGTTGTAGGCCTCAACGTCTTTCGGATTCAGCCGGATCGTCGCATCGAAGTCCTTGATGGCGAGCGCGTAGGCGCCTTTGCTGGCATAGACCTGCCCACGCCGATACAGCGCGCTGGCGTCATCTGTCTTGGCGGCGATCCTGGCCGTCAGCGACTTGATCGTTGGATCCTCCGCCAGGGCGAGCTCGGTCTTTTCGTTATCCCGGGCTTGCGGCCGAGGCTCAGCCGCAGGTTCCGGAACCTGGGTCGGCGAGGGGACCGGCTCCGGAGGCGCGGACGCGACGGCAGGTGTCTGTGATGGAGCAGGCGTCTGCGCCGGATCGGGCGTCGTCGATGCGGAGGGCGTCGTGGACGGCGCGGGTGCGGGCGAAGCCGATGCGGGCGGGGCAGATGCGGACGCAGGCGGCGCAGCGGACGCAGATGGAGCCTCGGTTTGCGGACGGGGCGGCATTGATAGCGTCGCGGCGGCGTCAGCCTGACTTTCCTGACCCGGAATAAAGTAAAAATCCTCCGCCAGGGACGATGAAATCCACGGCACCTGCTCGGCGCGCGAGGCGCGCGTCACGCCGACGCGGGTGCGATTCAGCGTTTGCTCGGCTGTCAGGCCGGGAACCCGGATCTCCTTCAGCAATTCGCTTACGAACAGGCTGTGATCGGCGCTCACATCACCCACCACCGAACTCAGCGCGGCGGAATACATCACCAGCGATCCGCTCGGTGCGATCACTGGCGCCAGACCGGCCGAAAAGCTGCGGAAGCGGCGCTCGAACGGATTGCGGCGGGAGGCGTCGAGCAGCGCGATCTTGACTCCGGCGCCGCGATTATTGATCTCACCCAGGATGGTCTCGAGGCTGAAGCCGTCGCGGCGCACGTCCGCTTCGGTCCACAGTTGTGCGTCGACCGGGATCAGATAGCTTTGGCGTCCGGACTGGATGCCGTATCCGCTGAAGAAGATCAGCGCGACGCTGCCGGGCTTGATGCGGGTGTACAGGCGCTTGAGCGCGAGGCGCATGGCGTCGCCGGTCAGGTTCTCTCCGGTTTCGACGTCGAACCCGTTGCGCTTGAGTTCGGCGGCGACATCGCGGGCATCGTTGATCGGCTCCTTGAGCGGCGCCTCACTGTCCGGATAGACGGCGTTGCCGATCACGAGCGCGACCCGCGCGCTGCCGTCCGTCGCGGCTGATGCGACCGGCGCCATCACGAGCACCATGGTCAGCGTCAACACCGCCATCACCGCGACCCGAATGTTCATGCGACGACAGTTCCAAGGCAACGGTCCCAAGGCAACAGTCCCAAGGCAACAGTCCCAATGCGGATGCCGTTCAGCCTGCGCCGTGGCGACCCTATCTTACACGATCCGTCTTTTCAAACAGGCGGCGCAGCGCTTGTCAATGGCGCCAGAGCGGCCCACCCGCGATCCACCGCGCGGGCTGCGTCAACGCCCGATGGCAGGCGCATGGGACAGCTCCGATGCGCCTGTCTGCGGCTCATTCACTGGCTATTCGCGGCCTGGTCCTTGGTGGCCATGTTGACGACCTCGACGCGACGGTTTTCAGCAGCGAGCGGTTCCGCGGGGTTTTTGTATCCCTCTTTTCCGTATCCGGCCGCGACCAGATTCGCCGCCGGAATCTTGTACGTCTCGACAAGGAAGCGCTTCACGGCTTCAGCCCGGCGTTCGGAGAGGTTCTGATTGTAGGTGTCGGATCCCTTGCCGTCGGTGTGCCCGCCGAGCATGATGACGGAGCCTGCCAGTTCGTCGCTGGTCAGCGCCTTCCCAAGGCTGTGCAACTGCGGTTCAGTGCGCGGGGTCACGGCGGCGGAATCGAAATCGAAATTGATGTCCAGATCGATCTTCGGGCGCTTGGCGGCAATCTCCGCCAGTTGACTGCGGTCGCCCATGGACAGCGAGCGCGTCTTGCCGCGCACCTTTTGGACGAAGTTGAGATCGTTCGGATCAAGCGTCCGCCGTGGTGACGCGCTCAGGCTTCGCGTTTTCGAGACTTTCAGCCCGTCGATGATCTGCTGGGCGGAAAGGTCATCAGCCGAGACGCCCTGCGGCGCCGCGATCGCCATCAGGCCGGCCGCCAGGATGGCTGCTGCCAGGCTTTTCCCGGAAATCCTCTGAATCAACATGATTATCTCCCTTTATCACTATAAGTCCGCCACGCGATGGGCCGTCAGCCTAGCATTCTCTATGCATGACCTGCGACACCATTACCGTGACCGGCATCACAAAGGCGGGTTTGAATATTCTGCCCGACAGTCCTGATTTGACGTCGCTCAGTGGAAGTTTGTTCAAATCACTAAAGCCATGATGTCAGGGGGGTGAATCGGTGGGCGTCCGTGGATTGGGAACCGGGGAGCGGAGTTGCGCGTTTGCGGCAAAGGGTCCGGAGCGGCCCGACAATTCGCGGTCTTTGACGATTGAAGGTGATCATTGCAGGAACGGAATGACCGGATCGTCGAGACAGACATTCCCGCCCGTCTCGACAGTCTCCGCTGGAGCCCGTTCCATACGCGGGTTGTAACCGCTCTCGGGATCACCTGGATACTGGACGGGCTGGAGGTGACGCTGGCCGGCGCATTATCCGGCGCCCTCAAGGACAGTCCCACCCTTCAGTTCAGCAATCTCGATATCGGCGTCGCCGGCAGCTCCTATCTTGTGGGCGCCGTGCTCGGCGCGCTGGGCTTCGGCTGGCTGACGGATCGCATCGGACGCAAGAAGCTTTTCTTCGCCACATTGACGCTCTATCTGGTCGCGACCGCGGCGACGGCGCTGTCCTGGGATCTCGCCAGCTTCGCGCTGTTCCGGTTTTTCACGGGAGCGGGCATCGGGGGCGAATATACCGCGATCAATTCGACGATCCAGGAACTGGTGCCGGCGCGGTATCGCGGCTGGACCGATCTGACCATTAATGGCAGTTTCTGGATCGGCGCGGCCCTGGGCGCGGGGGGCTCGATCGTCCTGCTCGATCCACACGTCATCGATCCCGAATTGGGCTGGCGGCTTGCATTTCTCACTGGCGCGATTCTCGGACTTGTGGTGTTTGTGATGCGGCTCTGGATTCCGGAAAGCCCCCGCTGGCTGATGGTTCATGGCCGGCCGGAGGAAGCGGCGCGCATCGTCGCCGGCATCGAACGGAGGGCGGTTCGCGATCCGGATCAGCCCGCCGGCGGGGTCTGGCCGGTGATTGAGCTTCGGATGCGCAGCCACACACCGCTGCGCGAGGTAGCCCGGACGTTGTTCAAGGTATATCGCAAACGCTCGCTGGTCGGCCTCGCGCTGATGACCGCGCAGGCGTTCTTCTACAACGCGATCTTCTTTACCTATGCGCTGGTGCTGTCGACCTTCTTCAACATTCCGGCGGATCAGATCGGCTGGTACCTTCTGCCGTTCGCGGCGAGCAATTTTCTCGGGCCGCTGCTGCTCGGCCGGCTGTTCGATACCGTCGGACGACGCGCGATGATCGCGTTCACCTACGGAATCTCCGGCATCCTGCTCGCCATAACCGGCTATCTCTTCGCCGCCGGCGTTCTCACCGCGCAGACCCAGATGATTGCATGGATGGTGATCTTTTTCTTTGCCTCGCCGGCGGCCAGCGCGGCTTACCTGACCGTGAGCGAGACCTTTCCGCTTGAAGTGCGGGCGCTGGCGATCGCGGTGTTCTATTGCGTGGGGACCGCAATCGGCGGCGTTGCCGGTCCCGCGCTGTTCGGCGCCTTGATCGACAGCGGCTCGCGTGACAGCGTATTCATCGGATATTGTTTCGGATCGGCGTTGATGGTCGCGGCCGCGCTGATCGGCTGGCGATTCGGAATCGCCGCCGAGCGGCGACCGTTGGAATCGGTGGCGTCGCCGCTCGCCGCTGTGGAGTCACGATGAATCAGGGTGTAACAGGAACCGTGCCGAACAAAACCGCTTCAGTGCCCGACGATGTTGAGCCTCGCACGCTGCCGCTCGGGACGTCTGCGTTGCTGCTCGATATCGACGGCACGCTGCTCGATCTCGCGCCGTCGCCGAGCGAGGTTCGCGTGCCGCCAAAGCTCGCTTCGTCGCTGCCGCGGCTGTTGTCGCGGACGGGCGGCGCGCTGGCGCTGGTCAGCGGCCGATCGCTCCGCGATATCGACCGGATCTTCGCGCCGGCGCTTTTTCCCGCGGTCGGTGGCCACGGCGCGGAGATGCGGATCTCGGTCGAAAGCGAGGCCGTGGCTGCCCATGCGCCGCCGATGAATCCGGATCTGATGCGGCGTTTCGCGGCCATCTCCGAACTGCATCCCGGCATCCTGGTCGAAAACAAGGGATATTCGCTGGCGCTGCACTTCAGAAAAGCGCCGGACGTCGAACTCGCGATCTATGATCGGGTATCGGCGATACGCGCGGAACTTCCGAACGCGCCCATAGAGGTGCTGCCGGGCAAGTTCGTCTGCGAGATCAAGCATTCCGGATTTACCAAGGCAACCGGGGTGACCGAACTGATGTCGCATGAACCGTTCAAGGGACGGCGGCCGGTCTTCATCGGCGACGACGTGACCGATGAAACGGTCTTCGCCATCATGCCGGACATGCGCGGCCTGTCGTTCTCGGTCGGACGGCGCGCCCAAGGCGTTGACGGGCACTTTCAGGCGCCTCGGAATGTCAGGGCCTGGCTGGCCCGTCTTCTGGACGACGAACGAGCGATCGCTGAATGACTGATCATGGGCTTGATCTTGCCGTCATCGGCAACTGCCGCACGGCGGCCCTTGTCGATCCGACCGCGCGACTCGTATGGTGGTGCTTCCCGCGCTTCGACTCGGACCCGGTATTCTCGCGCCTGCTCGCGGGTAACGAAGAAAAGGGTTTCAGCGATGTCGTGCTGGACGGCATGGCTGATTTCCAGTCGGACTATGTCCGCAACACCGCGATCGTCTCCACCGTCCTGACCGATACGCACGGCAACGCCGTGCGCATCACCGACTTCGCGCCGCGTTTCCGGCAGTACGGCCGCACATTCCGGCCGCCGCAGTTGTTTCGCATCATCGAGCCCGTCACGGGCCTGCCCCGGATCACCATCCGCATCCGGCCGACGCACGCCTACGGCAAGCCGCTGGCCCGGCACTCGATGGGCAGCAACCACATTCGTTACTTCGAGGAAGACGGCACCGCGCTGCGCGTGACCACCGATGCGCCGCTGGCCCTGATCGAAAACGAAACGCCGTTCGTTCTGACGCGGCCGATGTATCTCGTGTTCGGAAATGACGAAGCGTTTCCCGGCGATCTCGCATCGACCGCCCAGCGCTTCGCCGAGGAAACCAAAACCTACTGGCTTAGCTGGGTGCGGCGTCTCTACATCTCCTATGAATGGCAGGAAGCCATTATCCGCGCGGCCATCACGCTCAAGCTGTCCAATTTCGAGGAAACCGGCGGCATCATCGCCGCGCACACCACCTCGATTCCGGAGGCGCCCGGCTCGGGCCGCACCTGGGACTATCGTTATTGCTGGCTGCGCGATGCCTATTTCGTCGTGAAGGCGCTCAATCGCGTCGGCGCCACGCGGACGATGGAGGACTTCATCGGCTTCACGCTCTCGCTCGCATCCAATGCCGAGGAGGATCTCAAGCCGGTCTACAGCGTGGTTCCGAATTTGCCGCTGAACGAGTGGGTCGCCGCCGATCTTCAAGGCTATCATGGCGATGGACCGGTGCGTGTCGGCAATGCCGCGGTCGATCAGAAGCAGCACGACACATACGGAAGCGCCATCCTCGCCGCGCTGCCCATGTTCTTCGATCGACGATTGCCGAGACCAGGTGACGAAAGCCTGTTCAGACTGCTTGAATCGCTGGGCGACAAGGCGGCCCGGGTCGCGATGACGAGCGATGCCGGCATATGGGAATATCGTGGTCGTCAGCGCATCCATACCCATTCCGCAGCGATGTGCTGGGCCGGGAGCAAATCCTTCTCCGCCAGCCCAGCGTGGATGGCGGCGGTGACGGCATCATCGGCCACGGGAGCGGCGGTGGTCTCAACAT
>JAANMW010002468.1_pt1 | contig 16649 bp, 20 predicted proteins | sample 7279671 | NCBI WGS metagenome assembly JAANMW01 (sample SAMN14094541, study PRJNA606508) | bioreactor metagenome | isolation source: A lab-scale SPAN reactor treating ammonium-rich wastewater day 247 | place: Ireland: Galway | collected 2017-09-19
AGCGGCGGCATTCTGCCTTGGGTTATCTCAGCCCTGCCGAATTCGAGCAGCTCGCCTGCCCCTGACATTCTGACTGTCCGTTGAATCGGGGATAGGTCAACAAGATAATGCCTTCAATTCCGCTAGATATTGAAACACTTGGCAAATTTTCTGTCGATGAACTAGCGAAAACGCTTTTAACGGAGCCACTGGTCGAAATAGAAATGACCTGTTGGAATATCCCTGCGCAAGACACCAATGACATCGCCTACGACTATCTGAAAGCAATATATATAGGAGAACACCTTTTCCCTTATTGCCGCGAAATGCGTGCTCAAGAGATTCGCAAAGAAGGATTGCACCCAAATACATTTATCCGCTTTTCATTCGTAATGGCAAACGTAGATAAACTACTGGAACAATTAATGGCACTTTCACGCTTGGTAGGTGAAGATAATGACTCAGATATTATGTTCGAATTGACCGAGGAACTGGATAGTTTTGCGGACTATATAGAAGCAAATGAAGTCCATTTTCCCGAGTTAGAAAGAAAATATTATGAGTATCTTTCCGATGACATTGATAATGATTCTGATGATTGAAATTTGCTCCCTGCTCACTTGTTTTACCTACACCATAGAAAAGTATCAATCGATGGATTGCGAGATCACAGTTATTCTTCCTCAGAAGAATGCTTAATTCTGTTTGTAGGAAGAAAATTTAGCGACTGTGCGACAAACTTCCGCAAAGCTCCCGCTTGGGAGGGGAAAACACTTGTATATCCGAAGAGGTAAAAAGTCCCTTCGCCCTAAAGTCACGCGGCGCATTCGCAGCATTAAATCGGATGCGCGAACGGCGTGTGCCATCACGCTGAACATTTGAAACAGCCTGATGTATCTCACTTCATTCTCGGTAGCCATTCAAGCGTCTCCCCAAACTCCTAAATTGCATCCAGTTCATATTGATCGACATGAGAATGGCGTGTTGTCGGTGGTGGCGGTTGAATATGGAGCAGCAAAATAACTGATTAAATCGATCAACTCCGGTCAACCCGTCAGCGATCCTGACCGTTTTTCTACATTTTGCCTCGCATGTCTCATCGATACTGTTCTAAGGGACAACAGACTGTGTTACTTATCAATACTGTCGGAGCAGGTGTTGGAACTGTGCTGACATAGCGGCGAGGCGTTGTCCTTTCCGTAATATGACATCCAGTCGATGTTTTCGGGTGCGGACGAACTGCCACCGTAGCACGACGCGAGCGCACGTCCAGCCGCAAGCGGCTGCTGCTCGGATTTTGCTCCGGGCTTGTGCCGCTTCGCTCACGCAAAATCCGGCAGGGACAAGCCGACATGCGCTTTTCATCGCGCCGTGCTGTTGGGGCGGCGTTCCGCACCTTAAAAAATCATCGACCGAACCAGATGCTGCTACGGGTGGATTGCAAAGCTCACCATGGCGCTGCGGACTATCCGCAGCAGAAGCTCTAGCGAGCAGCAGCTGGTTCTAAGATGCAACCTCCTCCCCGCAATTCGGCGGGGTATGACCGATGGTCGCGAACTGCGGTGAAGAAAAAGAAGCCGCGTCGGAAAGACCTCTGAATACGTGCTGGAGTGTCGCATGAGGCGCTCTCAGTGGGTCACGTTCGGGCCGCAACCGGGCATCATAGAGGAGTTTCAACGGCTATTGCTCCGCGCTGCTTCTCAGCTTCACAGACTGAGAGGCGGCGCGGTTCCATTTCTTGACCTATGTATCTCTCAAGGAGGTGGTTATGCAGATTCAGACGACCACACACCTGATGATCGCGGGCAGCCGCTATGCCACCCGCGAAATGCTCGACTACACCTGCCGTGCCGTCCGCCGCGCGCATCGGCTCGGTTGGATGATCCTCGTCGGCGACAACCCGAAAGGCGTGGATATGGCGGTTGTGCAGGAATGCCGCCGCCTGAAAGCACGGGTGATTGTCGCCGGTATCGCCAATTTCCCCCGTAACTACGGCTGCAAACATGGCAGCTATGTCAAGGTGGCGCACGATCTGTATCGCAGTTCCGGCGGCAGGCTGCTCGCTGGCTACACCGCCCGCGATCGCTGGATGGTTGATATGTGCCAGCGCTCGGTATTTATCTGGAACGGCGACAGTCCCGGCACGTTCGCCGGGTACGAATATGCGGTGCAGCGCGGCAAGGAAGCGCATCTCATCAACTTTGACCGGAGTCCACAACCTTATGGCTGATCAACACATCATCGCGGTCGATACTTACGGCGCACAGCGGATCAGGCATCCGCAGACTGGCAAAACCGTCAGTGCGTATAAGCTGGGCTACACCAGCGCCGTCATGCCCGTGCTGCTGACGCTGTACGGCGAGAATGCCCATGATGTGTCGCCCAGGCAGGCATCCTATCGCTACCTTCAGGTTGATAGCGATGTTGTCGTGAGGCACGGTCACATCCTGCTCACGGTGAGTGTGGATGAACTGGCGAAGGCGGTGCAAATCACCCGTCAGCATCATCGTGCTGCAGTGTATCTGTGGCGCGACCGGAAGTGGTGGGCGCTGCCTGACAGCACGCACGCCGACTATACCGAGCCGGGCTATCGCGTCGGTCCGAACTTTGATCCGACGGGTTTCCGTCCGCCATCACCATCTACAGGTGTGCGGGAGAGCGCAGTGACGGGCATCACGGCTGAACGCAGCCAGCGCGAAGAAGGCGGCAGAGTCTGGTGGTGGCTGCACGGTGACACCTATCCGCACCGTGACCTGCTCAAGCGACAGGGCGCGCGCTGGAGTGGCAAACGTAAGGCGTGGTATTTCATCGGTGCGGAACTGCCCGCTGCGATTCACACGCTGGTGACGAGTGAAACGCAGTCTAGCGATGAGGCATCCGACACAGAACCAGTCGTAGAATCAGCGTCGCCACTTCTGACGATTTTCGGTGGACGGATCATCGGCAAGGAGCGCGGCTCGAACGGCGACATCATCGTGAAGGGAGAGAATGGCATTTTTGCCACGCGGACAACCTGGCGCAACCGCCGCGATCAACCCAACATCGTATGGGAATTTGACCTGCCACCTCAGGATCGCGCGGGCAATCCGTTACCGACCATCCAGAAAGCGCTCCAAGTCAACAACGCTCTGTATTCTCTCTATACGCGGAAATGGCATTTCGAGCAGCCGGACAAAGTGGCAGCACTGGACATGCTGGTGGCGGCTGTGCCATTCATCGATGAGGAGCCTTGTACCGTCGCTGAAGCAGCGCAAATCCTGGGGATGCCGATCAGGAAAACATCCGCGAATGAGCCGCTAGCGCGGTTATTCGGGCTAACTGAGACCGTCTACGCGCGTCATGAACTCGAAACAGAGGATGGCAAACCTATTCCGACTGGAAGACGCGGAAAGGTGGTTCGGCTGTACAACCATAACGCCACACATGGCTGGAGCTATGATGTGGAGTTTGAAGGCATCGGTGTCTGCTGGTGCTTTGAGCGTGAACTCACCATGCTCGAACCGATCCCCGGTATCAAGATCGAGCATGGTGCTGTCGTACCGCCCGGCGCAGCGCTGCCGCCAACCGATGCTGAAATCAAACGTCAGCTCATCGATGCTGGATTACAGCCAGCGCCCGTCCATTCACCATCTGACGTCTCTGAAAACGGTATCGAAACTTCTGCCGTGCCGGATGAAGAACAGACACCTGCCATCCGCATCATCAAGCCTGTCCCCATGCCATCTGAAGGCGAACCGCTCGATGCGGTGCAATCGGCTATTCGCGCCACGCAAACGGAAGTTCTTGCCACGCCGCCAACAGTTCCCCTCTCCAACGGACGGATGGCACAGATTGGGCAGACGTATGTCGGCGAAATGACGGGCAGCATCACCGGACAGGTGTTTTGCTATGGCTGGTCGGTACATGAGGGCATTTGTATCTTCGTGAATATGGCGGGACCGCGCATGGCGGTTGAAGCGATCCGGGCGAAACTGTCGAAAGGTGAACAGGTTTCCGTCATCCCACTGGATGCGCCTGCCACCGAACTGACTGCCGGAGAGGGGAACTCAGGCATGTATCATCCCTATCTGCATTATCTACCCGAAGCACGGTTTGCATCGCTGCTGCTCGTCCATGATTGGGCGGTGACACCGAACTACGGCGGCAAGGCGACCACGTTCATCTTTCGTACCAGCGACGCGCAGGCGACCGCCAAGCTCAAGCATCATGTCACGCAACTCGTCAACATCCCAGTGTTCGATGCATGGTCGGCGTACTTGTACGACACGGGTCAGAAAGCGATGCTCGTCCGCAAGACGCGCTCGGCAGGCGGGATTGATCTTCTGAGCGTCGATCTGGATGTCGATGCGTGGACACGCCTGATCACCGGCGGGCTAGAACAGGGCATTATCAGCCTGCCTTGAGCGTATAATTGACAGTGTTGTATCGGAGTACGTATGAAGAAAATCTATCTCATTGGCTTTCGCGGCACGAGCTTTCAAGCACCGGAATACAAAACAGAACCGGCATTGATCCGTGCCGGGCATGTCGGCTTTGCGTTTGAGGACGATCCTCAATTCATCTTTGGTTTTCACCCGACACCCGAAGCCATTGAAGCTGTAGGTGGCGAGGAAGCAGCGATTGAGTGGTTGAAGGAAAATGAGCCGCTCGACGGCGCACTGCAAGCTGACCGCGCAATTTTTGTGCGTGCCGATGAACTGCATCAAAGTGGCGCGCGAACTGATGTATGGCAAGTGACCGTTGAACTTCCCGATGCGGACTATGAGCAGGTTCGAGCGCAGGCACTTCAGTGGTATACTGAAAAAACAGTATTCACGTATGCCTTCCCCGAACGCGGACAACCGCCGCTGCCGGATCGGGATAACTGCGCGACCTTTCCCCGTCGTCTGGCACTGCCGCTCCCGGAACCCACCGGACAGCTGGCGCGTTACATTGCGGTGCTGGAAAGTGAAGGCACACGTTGGAAACCGGAAGGAAATTAACTGATGATGCCAACGAATACGATCCCGGTCGATGAGCGACTGCTCAAGACGATGGAACTTAAACTCAGCGATTTAGCAGCGCTGTGGCGGGGAAACAAAAATGCTCCCCACGCTGAGACGATTGTCCGCCAGTATCATGCCATCCTGCGCTGCATGATCGAGCTGGGCTTCCACGAACCGCTGGATGCCGACTCTGAACTCCCTAACCGGCTGATGCCGACCGAATATCTCGATTTATTCGAGCAGCAGTAACGCACCACGCTAATCGACCGCTAAAGTCCTCGTGCAAACGAGGACTTTTTTGATTCCAGGAGCCAGCTCTCATGGCACGAGCCGAATCGAAAATGATCATGGGCTATCTGCCCATCGAGGAGCGCCACTATCCGGCGCTCCTTTCATTAGTCATGCCCAGTACCTCTGCCGTGCGGCTGCTGGATCCATTCGCCGGAGACGGCGCGTTTCTCGAAGCGGCAGCACAGGCATGGCATGTCACGCCATATGCCAATGAACTCGACGGCGAGCGCGCGGCGGCGTGCATCACCCGCTTTGGCACAACGCAGGCGGTGCGCTGCGATGTCGAGCGTCTAGTGGCATCGAACAATGCCTTTGGCGCGGCATGGCTCAATCCACCTTACGACCACGACACGGCGGCATCCGGCAGCAAGCGGGTCGAGTTCCGTTATCTGCGTCATGCGTGGAAGTGGATACAGGACGGCGGACTCGCGCTGTGGTGCGTGTATCGCCAGCACATCACCCAGGAAGCGGCAGCGTTTCTGGCCAAGCACAGCAGCCGCGTAGACGTGTGGGCGTTGCCGGGGAAGCATCTCGGCGAGTACGACCAGTGCGTCGTCGCTGCGGTCAAAGGTGTGCCGCTCGACGCAACGGCGCTCTACGACCAGATCATCCGTGATCGCGATCATCCGCAGCCGCTGACCGTGCAGGCAGAACCGCGTTATCGCCTGCCCGCACCGCGCGCCATCCAGCGCTTCGTGTTCGCGCCGGACATGCTCGATGAGACTGCCGGACTGAAGCTGATTGAAGAGCAGGGCGCATGGAAGACGAGTGGGTTTCAAGCGCTGCTGGACGTGCCACCGCCACCCGCCGAGATCGAGCCGGTGGTTGCGCCACGTCCGGGACATCTGGCACTGGTGCTGGCAGCCGGGGTCGCCGACGGTGCGGTGATCGAGACTGACGAGTACGGACGGGTGGCGCTGCGCGGCAAAACCCGTCACGTCGAGCAGGTCGCCCGCGTCGAGGTCGAAGCTGATCCGAATGACCCGGAACGGCAGGTCAAGAAGACGACCATCCGCCTGAAACCGACGACGACACTCTCCCTGCTCGGCAGCGATGGCACAACGGTCGAGATGGAAGGCGATGAGGCACTGCTTGGCTTCATCACATCCAACAAGCGGGCACTGGCCCAGTATCTCAGCACCAGGTTCAAACCCATGTACGGTTTTGACTTTGCCGGGATCGGTGGCTGGTTGGATCGCATCCGTTTGAAGGGAAAGTACCCCATGTATACCGCGCAGAAGCACGTCGTCGGCGCAGTGGCGCGGGGCTTTCAGTCCCGAAACAGTATTTTGCTGATCGGTTCGATGGGCACGGGAAAAACGCTCATGGGCGGAGCGGCAGCAATCAGTATGGCTTCCGGCGTTGTGAAAGCTTTAGCAAATGACATCAGCCCGAAGCAAGTCGTCCTGATCGTCGCGCCGCCGCACCTGATCGAGAAGTGGAAACGCGAACTGGTCAGCATTGCGCCGAAAGCGGCTATCGAACGTCTCGACCGGCATGAAGAGGTCAAGCGCTTCATGGATCGCGCGGAAGCCTTGCCCGCGCATGTGCCGAAGATTGGTCTGATCAAACGCGACCTGACCAAGTTGGGTTGTGCGTGGGAATCAGCGGTCGTCTGGCGGAGCGAAGCGGTCGCGCTGTGGCGACACGGATCGCCTGTACCCGATGGTTATCTGCCGCATCAGCGCATCCGCCGTGAGCGCGTGCCGAAATGCCCGCACTGTGGGGGCACGATCATGCAGGAAAAGAAAGGCGTGAGCGCAACCGCATCGCAATCGTGGCTGGAAGGCGGCAAGCGCACCTGCGGCGTGTGTCAGACACCGCTCTGGCGCGAAAGTCGTGACCGTGGTTCACAACCGAAGCCGGGCGAGAAATATCCGCCGAAGAATCCACGTTACCGGCTGGATGAATACCTCAAAAGGATGTACCCGGATCGGGTCTATCTGCTGATCTGGGATGAAGTGCATGAGGCACAGCACGGCGACACCGGCAACGGCGAAGCCTTCAGCCGGATGGCAGGACTGGCGCAGAAAGTGCTGGCGATGACCGGCACGCCATTCAACGGACGCTCGTCGTCGATCTTCAACCTCGAATATGCCATCAATCCGCGCGTGCGCCAGCGCTATAACTGGGGCGGCGGCAAACGCTTCAGCCGGAAAGAGCGTGGCTCCCACCAATTTCAAGAGGTAGTGAGTGAGAGCAGCAATACCTTCGGTGAGCTTCGCTATCAGCGTGGGCGCGCCGAGTCGCGCTGGGTTGCCGATATGGGAGTTAGGGAGCAAGTTGTCGAGGAACGCCCAAGCTATGACCGCGATACCGGCGCGTACACGGGGACATCGACCTACGAGCGTCCGTATCAGGAAGCGCCGGGCATCTCGCCGCTGCTGGTCGCCGAAGTGCTGGATCATGCGATTTTCTTCTCGCTCGCCGACTTAGGCAAAGCGCTGCCGCAGTACGAGGAAATCGCGCAGCCGGTCGAACTCGATAAGGACGTCTACGCCGAATACGACCGCACGCGCCAGCGCCTCAAGGACTACCTCATCCAGCGGCGATGGGAGGGCGACACGACGTTTCGTGGCGCGTACTTGCAGTGGTCGATGGGCTGGCCTAATGCACCTTATCGCCCATATGACGTGATTCACAACCTCAAACACCCGATCACCGGTGCGAAGGAACCGTACACGGTTGTCAGCCTGCCAAGCTACGGCGAAGAGCGTATCTATGCCAAAGAACAGGCACTGATCGATCTGGTGCAAGCAGAACTGGCCGCCAATCGCCCGTGCGTGATCTACTTCCGGCAAACGGCCACCCGCGACATCCAGCCGCGCCTCGAAAGTCTGCTGAATCAGCAGGTGCCGGAAGCGCGGACCTTCATCCTCAAGAACACGGTCGATGCCGAGCGGCGCGAAGCGGTCATCGAGCGCGAGATCGCGAAAGGAACAAACGTCGTCCTGTGTAATCCCGAGTTGGTCAAAACCGGCTTGGATCTCATCCACTTCCCGACGTTGATCTTCTACGAGCTGGTCTTCAATCTCTCGACGCTAATGCAAGCGGCAGCGCGGTCGTACCGCCTGAATCAGACGCACGAACACTGCAAGGTCGTGTATCTGTACGCTGAGGGAACGATGGAGCAGACCGCTGTCCAGTTGATGTCGCGCAAGCAGCGGGCAGCAAAGCTGCTCACGGGCGATGTCGGCTTGACCGGGCTGGACGCTCTAACCGAAGGTGAGGGCGGATTCGAAGAAGCGCTGCTGGAAGCGATTGGGCGCGACGAGAGCCTGCTCGACCCATCGCAGTTGTTCAAGGCGTCGGATGCTGTGAGCGAGATCGACACCGAGGATGCAGCGTACTGGAACATTGAAAGCATTGATGCGGGCAGCGATCCTCTGCCAGTGGACGAGCCGGATCCGTTGTTCGCGTTAGCGTTGGAACTCGGCGCGACGATCACCCCAGTCGATGATCACTCATCACGCAAGCGAGTGGCAGCGGATGAAGTCGCTGCGCGTCCGGTCGAAACCGTCACCGCCTATCTGGAGACGGTGCATCTGGTAGCCGACGAGAACGAGTGGGTGCGACTGCGTGCCGATCTGATGACACTGCTCGACAGCGGCGCTGCGGCGGAGATCGCGGCATGGCTGACCGAACATCGCATCGTCTTTCCGGGCTGTGAGCAGGAAGTGTCCGCGAAACTGCTGGCGCTCAGTGCCAGCGGTGGCGACAATAAGCCTGCCGTCCGTGTCGTCAAGCCGCAGCGTCCGCTTTCGTCGAAGCCTTCACGCCGAACCGAACACAGAGTGATCGCCTTTCCGCAGTCCGAAGCCGACAACGAGCCGCTCACGCAACAGTTGGCATTGTTCTAATGCCATGCGTGACGAACGGGGTACGTTTTTCGCGGCGTTGCTGGCGTGCTGCGCCGCCTATCCTCAGACCTGCCTCACGCTTACCGCCATCCATCCCGACGGAAAACAGCGCACACCTTCGCGTCACATTCCGCTGGACAATCCTGCTGCACTACATGACGCGCTGGCGAAGCTCGACGGCGCGAACGCGCTCAATTGGGGGGCGTATTTCGCGGTCGGGCTGCGTCGTCCGGGATTGACTCGGTGGCAGCGCGGCAGCACAGCGGATGTCGTCGCGCTTCCGGCGCTGTTTGTCGATGTTGACGATCCATCGCCCAATGCGCTCAGACGGTTGCAAGCTGCGTCACCAACGCCCTCGTGCATCGTCCACAGCGGCGGCGGGTATCACGCCTACTGGTGGCTGGACGAACCAACAGCCGATCTCGAACTGACGCGCTGTCTGCTGTGCGGATTAGCCGCTGCGTTGCATGGCGACAGGCTCAGTGTTGCCCAGAGCCTGCGAATCCCATCGACGGTGAACACAAAACCATCACGTCATCATGCCCGCTGCCACCTGATCGAACTCCACGAGCAGCGTTACGCACTGGATGACTTCACCACCTTCCTGCCGGTATCCTCGGTATCGCCGCGCGTCACCCAGTGCCGCGCCAGTCATCAATCTTCACCGTACATCCCCCATCCCGATCTCGTTGCACAGGTGACGAACACGCTGCTCGCGTGCGGCTGCAAACCGCGCGGCGATTGGCTCAACGGCGTGTGTCCCTTCCCGGAGCGTCACAAACACGCTGACCACCATCCTTCCTTCGGGTTCAACAGAAAAACCGGCTACGGCTTCTGCCACGTCTGCGGCACGCTCCTGCTCAGGGATTTGTGTCCGGCACTCGGTATTCATCTCCCAATCAACAGCCCACAGGCACGAATGAAAGGAACGCTATGAACAACGACAAACGATGGCACGACTTCTACCGTCTTGGCGTGCAATACGCGCGCACGATGGGCAGCGATCTGGATCACTTACAGCCCGACGCGATCCGATATGCCGCACGGGAAGACATCGTAGCACAGGAACTCGATGAAGACAGTTATGACCCGCAGGCGCTGCACCAGGCATTCGCGCTTGACGTGCTGGACGAGCGCGAGCGCCAGTCCCATGACTGAAACGATGCGCCACGAAAGGAGGTGATGCCCGTCTCCAAAACGCCTGTCTCAAATCCCCATCTCATCCGCTAAATCAGTGAAAGGAAACGCCTCATGGCAAAGAAAAACGCCAAAGCACCGACCGTCATCACGCTCACGCTGCCTGACAGTGAGAGCGATGAACGGCACGGCACGCTGCTCATTCAGCGCGGCGATCTCGCGCACGTCCGTCAGTTCGCCTACGCCAACCTGTCCGATCTCACGGCAATCATCAAAGACGGCGTGATGGCATTGTCTGCCGTCGAAGCCGAACCGCCCATCATCGCCGAACTGCCTCCGCCGACAACGACACCAGTCAGCAGCAAGAAAACTGCGCCGCCACCTGCGCCTGCGGAACCGACGGTCGATATTCCGCTCAAGAAGGGGGTGAAGACGGTCAAGATCAGCCATCTCAAGCTCACGGGCGGAGAGACGGATGCTGCCGCTTACCGTCAGGCGGTACAGCTCGCTGCCACCCTGATCGATGGCAAGCTGTGGGACGGCGAAACGCCGATCCGTATCCCCGACGTGTACGCGCTGACGAAGAAGATGAAGCATCTGACCGCGCGGGATATGGCGCTGTTCGCGCTGGAAGACTTCGTGCAGGTCGGCGACTCCACCGACGGCGACGAACCACCCGCCGCCGTTGAAGACAACGAACCGCTCACGCTGGAAGTCCCGACTTCACCCGCCATTTCGACCAATGGGGCATCCGAAACCACTGCTTTGCTCTAGTTCATTTCACCAGGAAAGGACAATTTCACCATGACCGAGCAAAACCAGAACGCTTCGTCCCGCGTGTTCAAGATCGGCGCGACGCGCATCGTCGAAGACCCGTCGATGTCCGATTTGACTAACGAGCAGGTGCGCGATCTGCTTAAGACCAGCTACCCGGAAATCGCCAATGCCACGCTGCGCGAACGAACCGAAGGCGAAAACGGACTGCGCGTGGTCGAGTTCCTGCCGCAACCGGGGCGTAAAGGCTGAAGCTTATGGGCAGCATTCCATTCGGCATGGACGCACTGCGCGACTGCCTGTTGTCCATCACGCCGGTTGAACTGAAAGGCATGGGGCTGCTCGCGCAGCAGCCCCACCTGATCACCGGGACGGCGCGCCTCCCGCGTGAGACACTGGTCGAAGCCGTGACCGAACTGGTCGCCTACACCGGACGCTGCACGGCAGCGGCGCGGCATCTAGCGAACCTCACGCCCATCCCGCTGTTGACCGCCAGCGTGCTGGAGTTCGGCGCATGAAAGCGATCACGGCGATTTACGACCACCTGGCGGTTGCGCTGACCACCGATCCCCTGCTGCTGCTCGCAGCGGCGGCAGCCACCTTCGATCCCTTCTGGGATGAGTTTGAAGACGACATCGACTACGACACCGACCCGCTGACGATTGCTTTGCAGGTGACGCGCGGTGCGTTCCCCGACCTCTATGCCGACGCAATTGAGCGACTGCGGGCGGGCGTGCCATATGCGGAATTGGATCGGCTGTTGTGCCGGGGGATTTCCGCGAAAGGCATCCCGATTGACGATCTCGAAACCATCGGTTGGGGTATCCCGCTGGTCGCGTTGGGTATTGAACTTGAAGATCCGCAATTCTATGCCGTTCACAGCGACCTGCTGCCGATCCTCGCGCCGTTCGGCATTGACATCCCCGAAGGGGAAACCTACCACATCGACGTACCGGAAGCGATCCGTCAGGTCAGCGGCGCGATTGCTCACAGCCTGCACGAACAAACCGATCCTGCGTTACAGCAGGTCAGTTGGCTGTTCGGCTGGCTGTTTAGCTGCACCGGCAACTCGCTGGTCGATTACAGCGACGAGATGCTGGGCGAAATCCCGCCACTCTCGTGGTCAAAAGAAGATATCGCCTTCGCCGTCGAGATGATCGAAGAAGCGGACGGCATCATGCACGATGCAATGGCGGGGTTGGACATCCTCAAGACCACGCCGGATCTAATGACGACGTTGGAACGCCATATCGCCACCCTCTATCGTGAACTCAAGCAGAAAGGCAAGCTCAATGAACAATCCATCCGACTGGAATGGACGGGTCCTAGCGGCAGCACTGAACGAGCAGCCGTCGCTGACGCTCAGTTTTTACTCGTTCGGGGTGATGCTGCGTAAGACCGACGGTGAGCAGACAACGGAGTATCCGGTTGATCCGGCACAGGTCGCGCTGGCGCTGGCGGCGAAAGTCACCTTCGATACCGGACTGCTCGGCGGCAATACGCTGCTGGTACGGCAGGAAGGCGTGAAAAAGACCATTGTCGAATACCGCCCGCCGGGCAAGACCGGCGTGTTCCTCGATGGCTCGGATGTCGCGCTGCGCGTGCCGTTGCCCGGCTTGGTCATGATCCGCGTGACGGCGGAGGATAAAGCGCCAGTCTACGGCGTGTACGCGGTCAAACGTCGTCCCGAAACGCTCAATCTCCCCTTGTTCCACGCGCCGCTGCCGAACGTGTTTGGTTCCGGCGCGATCTGCTGGGGAACGGTGCAGCGCGTGACCGACACCGCCTTGCAGAGCGCGGGACTGGTGGAGGACTGGACGATGCTGCTCGGTTCGTCGTTCGGCGATCATGCCGTCAGCGGCAAGAGCAAGCGCCAGTCTCAGGACATCCGCAAGCTGCTGATCGACCTCGAAGCGCAAAAGGCGCGGCGCTATCCGACCGGCGATCTGATCCCTGTCAAGAAAACACTGGCACAAGTTCTGGGAGATGAAACGCGATGAGCGCAGGCAATCCCGAAAGGATGAACGTCTTTGATCCCAACACCCATATTCAGACTATCGTGATCGTCGGCTGTGGCGGGACGGGGGCGCAGGTCGCTCGTATCGTGGCGCGCATTGTCTATGACATGCGCCGCGCCCGACTGCATACGCCGGGTATCCTGCTGGTCGATCCTGACATCGTGGAGGAGAAGAACGTCGGTCGCCAGTTGTTCACGCCAGCAGATGCCGCGCTCAAACTGCCGAAAGTCGAAGTCGTCGGCAGACGCCTGAACATGGCGCTCGGCTTGGACATCGCGTGGTGCGTCGAGCCGTTCGATGCCGAAAAGCACAGCAGCCGCTACGGGTCGCAGCTCGTGATCGGCTGTGTGGACAACCATCTGGCACGGCGCGACCTGCACAAGGCGCAGGGCATCCTGATCGGCGCGGGCAACTACCGCGACGGCGGTCAGGTTGTGATTGGCAATGTCACCGACCCGGAGCAGATGCGGCGGCACATCGACGGTAGGGAGGGCAAGTACGCCTATCTGCCGAAAGAAGGGCTGCTCTTTCCGGCACTGCTCGAACCCGAAGCGCCCGCGTCTGGACCACAACCTGACCTGTCCTGCGCTGAATTAGTCTTACGCGGTGAGCAAGCGTGCCTCGTCAACGACTGGATGGCGTGCATGGTCGGGCAGTACGTCCACACGCTACTGCGCCGCCAACCGATCCGCACCTTCGCCAGCTTCATTAGCCTTGACGGGATGAGCGTCCGCAGTCTACCGATCTGCCGCGACGAACTGCTGGCGTATCTACCGCAGCCTGCCGACAACTGATTCATCTCTCCAACCGATTGTCCGCCAGCAGGCTCCGCTCGCAGCGGAGTTTTTGCTTTTTATCCGAGGGTTTGAAAGGAGCAGTATCATGCGTTACTGGGACGACATGCGAACCAAGTACGGCTTCAACGACGGCGGAGCCGTGCCGGATGGCGCGGAAGTCTACCGTGCCATCTACATCCGCGCCGTCAATCAACTGGCGGAGCAGCTAGGCAGTGGCGTGCGCGCCACCGCCTATGACCGCGTCGGTGTCCATAACTGGTGTCTCATCCTGTTTTACGACGTGAATGACCTGTCGGGTCGCACGCCTGATGAACTGGCGGAGCCGCTCGACCTCTCCTCAGCGGAAGTTGTCGAACCGGATGAAGCGATGGATGAAGCCATCCAGCAGGCATCCCTGCTCGACTTGGACAGCTTCGTGCAGGTTTCGATTGACCTGTCCGACGATTTTGAGAGTTTCGTGGCGGCGCTCTATCCGGTGAACGAAGGCGACCCGCTGGTGGCGGAGGTCAATGGACAGCCGCAGCACATCTATCCCGGCGGGCAGGTGCGGCTGGTGCGCGAGGTCAATGCCTTCAACGGGACGCAGCTGCCCGTTGGAAGTGAATACGCGGTGACGTGGATTGACCATCACCCGCCGCTGGTGGGATTGGCGGCACAGTCCGGCGATCCGATCTGTGTCATGACCGCCCCTGATGCTGTGGTGGTGGTCGAAATCCCCTCCGAGATACGGGCTGAAAGCGAGAACTGCGACCCGATCCCGCCATTTCATCTCAGCAACATGGATGATGAAACACTCGACGAGTATGGCGAATTTTACGACTGGAACGCCGCGCAGATCGCCATGCAGCGCGCCGCACGGGAACGGGGTCAGTCCGTCCAGATCGTCAACGGCTACAGCAACACGGTGACGTCCTGCGACCCTGACGAAAGCGAGTGAGTGCCATGCTGCAATGCCATCGTCAAAACGTCCATCACTCGAAGCTGCCGCCGCCCGGCACAGTTGGGCATATCGTCGGGCTGTCCACCATCAATCCCCACCGCAAGTGCATCGTCAGTCACTATCCGCTGTGTGACAGTGCGGATCATCGGTTCAGCGTTGGCATTCACACCGTATTCGTCAGGTTTCTGGATAACGGCGAGATCACCCGCTTCAGCGGCTTCTGGTTCGAGGCGCTGCCATGACGACGCTCACGCATCTCGACTGGCAGCCGGTCATCCTGCTCAAAGTTGTGCGCCTGCCGTTCGGCGGATGGGGCGGCTGGTCGCTCCAACGTGCCTATCTTGCGCTGCACGGTGAACGGCTGCTTTATGCCGACTGGACGCTCGAAGCCGATGAGCGCGCCGAAGCGCTGGTCTGTACCACTGGCTGGACACTCGCATCCATGCCGGATATTGCGCTTAGGCTGCACGGAAAAGGCGCGAAGCTGCTCCCGTCCGGGACGTGGGTGCTGCCGTATACCGACAGTGTGTTTTCCCCCTACGGCATCGCCAACACCATGCTGCTCCGCTTGATTCGACACATCGACCAACAGCCGACCGATCCGCTGACGCTCTCACTCCTCGCCCGTTTAACGCAGCTTCTTTAGCCAAAGGATAATCGCATGACGCACGATCTGAATGCCATTGCCATGCAGCAGTATCATGACCACTTTGACAACGACCAGTACAACGCCATTGGCGAGTTTCTCGCTTCCAATCTGAACGCTGAACAGGATGACCAGCGCGTTGTAGACGGCATGATCGCCGTGCAGAACGCCGCTTTTGAACTGTGTCAACATCCCGATTTCAAGGAGGCATGGCACACACTCGCGGTGTTCTGCGGGCAGCATTCGATCTCGGTTCACACCGTCGATGCAATGCGGAACTTTCTGCGCCGCTTCTCACCGGATGACGCGCGCATCGATGATTTCGAGGCGACGGCGAAAGCGCTGCTGATTGCTTATCGCGGACTGGACGATCTCAAGACTGCGACGGCTCACGCCAATGGCGTTCACAGCTGGCGCGGACGGATGGCATACGAACTGCTGGCTGCCGTCGAGTATCTGACCTACGCAGCGATCACGCTACTGGCGCACGATGATGAGACATACATCCGCGAAAAGCTCAGGAACGGGCTGCACCACATCACCGGCGCACTCTACGAGGGCGTGCGTCACAGCCAACAGCCGTCGCTGTACAACTTCCGCAGCATCTACTTTTCCGACGAGGGCGATGTCTGACACTCTCCCCACTGCCTATTTCTGCCCGGAATATCTCCATCGCCGTGACCGAACCGTTCTCCTGCGCGAGCAGTCCGGGTTGCCTGGATGTAGATGCTCGCGGTGTGCCATGTTCCCCACGCTGGCGCAGTCCGCATCCCCTCCCATCAGTGCGGAAACGCCGCCTTCGCCGCTGTTCCTCACACACACAGCCGGCTTTGCCTGCATTGGGCTGACCTTTCCGAGTGCTGCTTATATTCCCCTTTGGTACGCGGGCTTGCCGATCCAGTCATCTACTGCTCGTGTCCTCTGCTCCTCCTTCGGCGCGGCGCTTTATCCATCTGACCTGTGAACGTGCCGATTTGTCACTGACCATCCTAGCAGCCGCAGCACCGGGTCAACCCCGCTAGCGGGGTCGCTTTCGGCGTTTTCTCCTGGCTTGTGCCGCTTCGCTCACCAAAAACGCCGAGCGCCTTTCAGGTGACACTGCGCTTTGATGCGCCTGCTGATGTGCTGGTCAGAAATCGGCACAGGGTCGATGGATAGCAAAAGCGCTCAGGCGCGAGGAGAAAAACATCATGGGTACGAGCCTCAACGTTCAGATGACTGG
>JAANMW010002470.1_pt1 | contig 16639 bp, 21 predicted proteins | sample 7279671 | NCBI WGS metagenome assembly JAANMW01 (sample SAMN14094541, study PRJNA606508) | bioreactor metagenome | isolation source: A lab-scale SPAN reactor treating ammonium-rich wastewater day 247 | place: Ireland: Galway | collected 2017-09-19
TTTATTTCACTATACATTTTAGCAATTCTTTCAGCTTCCTTCTTTGCCTGTTCCTCAAGCTCATCAAGATATTTTTTAAACCACTCCAAATGTTTTTTCATCTCTTCACTCAGATCAATATCAATAATAACTTTGGGCTGACCCAGAATCATTTTTGTCATGTCAAATATCTGCTTATGAATATCCTTCCTTACAGCAAGAACTTTATTTTCCTGTTCAAGTGTGCTTAAATTAAGCTTGCTGAGGTCAATCAGCTGAAGCTGGCTCTGAAGGAATTCAGCTGTAAGAGTATTTTTATATTTTCTGTTCTCAATCTCTTCTCTCACTTTTTTAAGAAGTTCATCAAGAGCTTTATTCTCTTTGTCAGTTACACTTTCATTTGAGCCAGTTCCTGTGGAAGTTTTTGGTGAAGATGTCACTGGGTTTTTCTTTGGTGGTGGTGGTGGGTATGGATATTGTGGCTCTGAGCCAGTGAGCTCCTGAGTAACCGGAGAGCTGTCACTTGAAAATGCATTGAATAAAGCAGTGACCGGAGAGCCATAAAATAATATTTTACCAGCCGGAGAGTTAGCAAAATCCATTATCATTTTTATTGCATTCTTGACTTGAGTTAAAAGGAATGAAGTAACATCCACCACTTTGCTTAAAATTGCAACTTCAATTTTAAAAATCCAGAATGCTATTTCATACATAGCTTTGCCTATCTTAGTGAGCTGGTCAATTAATATGGGATTTTGCTGAATAAAATCTTTAAAAGATTTTACAAGGTCAAGAATATAAGGCACTGCTTCTCTGGCTTTGCTGAGAAGGAATTCAACTCCATTTTTAACGAGGTCTATTAGAGACCTCTTAAAGTCATCAGCTGCTTTTTGTCCTCCTATAGTTGCTGCAATCATTTGCAGAACTTCTTTATAAAAGCTCAGGATTTTCTCAGCTGCACTCTGTATGACCGGAAGCAAATCCATAAAGAAGCTGACAAATTTAGAGCCAGCTCCGGCAACAAAGCCACCGATTTTCTCAAATACCTCTCCCATCTGATTTTTGAGTATTTGCCATTTACCTGCAAAAGTAGAGCCAACAGTCTCAGCCATTCCTTTAAAATTCTGGTCAAGGATTTTACTGAGATAAATAGCCTGTTCAGTTCCTTTAAGAGATTTAAGCTTTGCCTCCTGTTCCTGTGTGAAAGCCACTCCCACTCTTCTAAGAGTTCCGAGTGTCTCTTCATTAACCTTTCCCAGCATAACAGCAACTTGCTGCACATCCATTTGACTTTCACCATTCTGCATGAAAGCAGCTGCAAGATCAAGAACTCTGGGCGTTAATATTTCAATCTCTTCTGAGCTCTTCATGAAAGTAGTCAGCATTGACTGTGCATTCATAATACTTTCATCAGAAAATGGAGTCTTCAACTGGAGCTGAGAAGCCTGAGAAGTAAGTCTTCTGTAAGCATCCATCCCTTCTCCAACATTTTTCAGCCCATTCATGAGCTTTGCAGAAGCCACTTCAGATTTGTTAAATTCATCAGTAACAAAATTCAAGCCTCTCTGAACATAATTCAATCCCTGTCTTACATAGCCTAAAACAAGGGTAAAATTCAGGAGCTTTCCGCTGAAGCCGGAACTTGCTGCTGAGACTTCATTTGTGGAAGCCACTGTCTTTTTTTGTTCAGCCTGTGTTTGTTTAAGCTCTGTCTGATATTTGTCAAGAGTGTTATCCAGCTTTTTAATTTCAGCATCAAGCTTATCAAAAGAAAAAGTGGGGGGCTTCAGTTTAAAAATATCATTAATATTTTTAGCTCCCATTTGAGCAATCTTCTGAGCTGTCTTTATGCCTTCTGAAAAAGGTCTGACATCCAGAGTTAATATTGCAGCAATATTTCCAATGTTAGTGCTCATTACTGAAATTAATTTTAATTATCTTTTATTGCATACCATTGAATGAAGGCTTCTTTGTCATTTATCAGCTGGCTAATCTGAATAAAGCTTAATGTTTTATTCATTGCCTGTTCCTCTGTTAAATTATATTTTTTACAAAGCTGTTCAATCAATTCCTCTTCTGTTCCATTTATGTAAGCCGGAGATTTACTTTCAAGGAATTTTTTATATTTTGCATAATCAATATAAAATTTAGCATCCGGCTTCCATGTCTCATTTTTATCCGGAATTATTCCGGCTGGGAATCCAGACCGGATTTTCCAATCCCTAACTTTTTGCTCAGTGAGGGAGATAAAATAAAAAAATCATTTGCAATATTTATTATCTCCTCTCTTGTCAGATTTTCCCAGTCAGCTTTGTATTTGTCAGACTTCAATGCTTCCGGAACAGATTCAACATCAAGGATAATATCAATTGCATCAAGCAGAATATCTTCATTAATAAGCTTCTCAATTAAATCAGTGACCTTCATGCTTTCCTTCAGGTCAGTAAGAGTGTTAATGTTCAGCTTTGTCAGAACAGTTTTAATAAGCTGCTTATCTGTTTTATATGTTGCTTCTTTTTGTGAAGCTTTTACTCCACACTTAAACTGGTATTCTTTTTTCTCTAAATTCATAATATTAGTTTTTGAATAATGTTAGCTTGTATTATTGTTTTATATTTTAAGTGCTCTCTCTTACTATTATTCAGAGAGAGCACTGTATAAGCAATATGATCAAGAAAAGCTGTTTTATAATTTTAAATGATACTGCTTTCCGGTTTTAAAGACCGGAGCAGCAAGCCCAAAATCATAAGGTAATGAATTTAATATTGCTCCTTTTGCTTTTGGGACTTTCCTTACTGTCACATAGCTTACATCAGTTAAATTCACAGCATTGCTTCTGACAATCAGAATTTTTCCGGCTGCGTAATTCACTTTATAAAAGACAGTTGTGCTTGCTCCTGGAATAATTACACCATTTGACTGTGTGGGAGTTGTAAAAATACTTACAGAATTTGTGTCATTCACTTTGCTTAAATATGCCAGAGTTTTAGTGGCTGTATTTATAGCACCATCAGCAAATCCTGCTTCAATATAAACCTTGAATGTGTCAGTTCCGCTTCCGGCTGAGTCATAAGCTTCAATATATGTATCATATCCAGGCTCAAGTGTTATCTCAAAAGTGCTGTCTCCGGAAGTGAATCTGTGGCTCTCCACCAGGTCTCCGGTTTTATTATATGCAATTGCATCAGAGCTGTAGAAACCGGCTGCAAGCAATACAGTGCATAAAACCATGACTGTGAAGATTGCCTTAATAAAAAAGATTTTTTTTCTCATTGCGAATTTTATTTTGGTTTATAAAATAATGTTTTAAAATATTTACCAGCTTTAAGCAGCAATTGTCTCAAGTATGAGATAAAAAGGATTTTTCCCAGTGACCGGAGCAGCACCTTCAGCATAAGCGTCTGGAGGGAGACCTGTATCCGGAGTTACAGAAACATTTGCTGACTGAGCCACTACAGAAAACTCAACATTTAAAACCTGATGCTTCCCACCTTCCATGTCAAGCTTCAGTTTTTCAATAGGCTTCATTTCAGGAAGATAAAATTCCTGGTCTGCTCCCAGTTCGTCTCTTCCGTTGTAGAAGTAACCTTCCACAGAAGTATTGAGAATGTCATCAATTTGATCCATTATCTCCTTTGCAACCTGAGAGAGAACTACACTTAAAGTGCATGACCGCTTTGAAGCTTTTTTGTGTGAGTTCCCATCTGCATGAGTGATCTCAATTGAGTCAGCCATTTTTTCCAGAGAGCCGGAAACTATGTTTCCCAGTGTAAGCCAGGAGCTTCCCACTTTTATCTGAAAATTATTTCCGGAATTAATTTTTTCCTGTTCAGTGTTTTTTGTTATTGCCATTTAGCTATAAAATTAAATTTATGAATTAGTGTTTTTAACTTTTGGAGCTTCAGGCTTTGAGACCAGGCTCTCTGTCAATTCCTTGTCAGAATTAAAGAGCTTCTCTTCAGGTCTTGTAATTCCCAGAGCATCCTGAAGCCTGTATTTTATAAACTGATTGCTCTGAGCTGATTTAAGCTCCGTATCTTTTGCAGCCACTGAAGCAATTACTTCAATAACCTTAGAGCTTTTTATTACGCCATTGTTAGCAAGATAAAAAGCTGTGTCTCCGATATTAAATTTTGTTGTTATTGTCATTTGATTAATAAAATGGTTTATAAATAAATTCAGCTTTTAAGTCAGTTTTATCCAGAATGCTTCCCTCTGATTTGCTGAGGTCATAAACAAGACCAGCATTAAAATGAAATTTTTCCATGTAATTAAAACCAGTAAGAAGCTGCACATTATGAGTGAATTTATTTTTTATATCATTCACTTTCCTTTTGTGCTCATATCCAAAAATAAAGGGGCTGAAGTAAAATCTTTTTGACTTCACAAAAAGCTTTCCATGCTGGGATATAATTTCAAAGTCTCTTCCTATTCCCACATAAATGCTCTCTTTTAAAAGAGTATCATTCATATTAATAGTATATGCTGTGATCTGGTCTGCTTTTTTTTCCAGCTTCATGACTAAGTCAAGCTTCTTTGCTTTATTAATAAAGACAGTGTCAACCTTCTGAAAATTTACGATCACTGGCTCAGACTTTTTATAAACAATTTTTTCATGCCATTTTATGACTGTATCAGCTTTAGTGACCACTCTCTCAATGACAGTTGTATCATATTTATAAATTGTAGTTCCTGAAGTAGAACTGTAATCAGAGCCACCACAGCTGAGGTCTTTTAAAAAGAAAAACCAGACACAGAAAATGAATACAAGCACTGCAATAATTCTTGCTATCCATATAGAAGTCATTGATTGCTGCATTATTCAGTCACTTCCTTTCCGGCTGAATGTGCCTGAAGCTCTTCATCAGTCTCCGGCTCTCCATCTTCACCATCCACAGCTTCAGCCTGTTCAGCAAGTTCAGGCTTTGGATTTATTACAGATTTTTCCCAGTTAAGTTTTTCCTGAACACTATTCAGGAAGTCAGCTGCTTTCCTTACTTTGAAGCAAGGACATGCTTTTGCAACACCTGGAAAATCATTGTGACCATAAATGTCATCTGTGCTCAGGTCATATCTGTATAAAACCTGTGCAGTGATCCACTCAAGAGAATTCTTTTGAGCTAATGTCATATATTTACCATAAGGAGCATCAGACTGAGTGTCACTTCCTCTGGATATATATGCAATTCCTATATTGCCGGAATTATGACCACCGACATGAGCTCCGATCTGGCTCTCAGGTCTTCCAGCATGAATGACTCCTTCTTTGTCAACAAGCCAGTGATAACCAATGTCTTTCCATCCCTGAGCTTTATGGGCTCTCCTTATGGATTCCACTGTTCCCTCAGAAGCTGTAATGTGAATAGTAACTTTATTTATTTTCATTGCTTCACCTCACTTTTTTCTGAGTTCACAGTTCTCTCTCCAAATGTCTGGATAAATTTTCCAGTGGTGGGGATTCCCAGAATCCCAAATGTCAGGAATGTTAATTCCTTGAGCACAGAAACATCCGGCTGAATAACAGTCTTCACTCCGGCTGTTTCAATTATTACAGGCTGCATATTAACAGCCATAATAATAATTGTAATCACAAGAGCAGTCACAAGAAGGAAGCACAGAAAATATATCCCTCTCATAATGGAATAAGCTCCAGTGTCATCCCTTAAAAAATCTGATAAATTATTTTTCATATTCAATCTCCATTAAATTCTAATGAGTCAGCCTCAAATTTTATTTTCTCTTTTTTCAAAAGCTTGTCAATTTTATTATTGACCACTGTCACTTTCCTGAAGAGCTCTCTCTGGTTATATTCCTGAGTCTTTTTGTAATCATAAAAAGTGTCAGCTTCAAGTTTATCAGATTGAAGAGCTTTGATTTCATGATTAGTATCACTTGCAAATGAAGCAACATAAAATGTTCCTATTGCAACCAGGCAAAGCAAAGACCATAAAACAGCAAGAGGAACATTTATTCTGGTTTTTTCCGTGATTGAATTAGACTGACTCATTATAAAATAAAAATTATATATTCAGGTTAATTAAATTTAATTTTCAATTCTTACATCTCTTGCTTCCAGGTATTGACCCAGATCATGCTTCCTTACTTCAGCAAAAGCAGCTCTTTTGTCTTCAGCTTCCACTATGACATATTTTTTCAGTGTCACATAGCAAGTGAATTTTTTCTTTGCTGATGGCTCAGATTCCGTAGCTTTGCTGCTATCCGGAGCTTGCTGAGCTAACTGTGAGCCTGGAATGAATATCTCTCCGGCTGTTAATAAATAAATGATATTTGCTCCACCATCAATGTCTTCAGTGAATGAAGCTCCGTTTGTTTTTGCAAGCTCAATCTCTTCTTTGGTAAACTCTCCCAGAAGAGTGTTATCCTTATAGACTTTAAATTTTTCCATGTGAATGATTTTAGAAGTTTAAAAAATTTGCCTGTCTGTTCCAGGCTGTCAACCTTCAAAACTATGAAGGATTTTCTCAGCTATGTCAGATATGTCAAGTATTTTTCAATTACAGTGATTTGATCACACAGGCAAATTCATTTCCATCAAGCTCAGCTGCTCCATGTGCAAGAAGGTCAACTGCATCCCCTAACACTGTGGGCTGATAAGCTTCTTTTATTTCACCTTCATTTGAAAGTATAAAAGCAAGCCCTTCCTGATGCCATGCCACAATATTGGTTTTACCGCCAATTGTGGGAACAAGCCCTGAAATGACCCATTTAGCTCCCAGCATTTCATTTGCTTCTCCGGCTCTCAGAGCTTTCATGTTGAATCCGATTGCTGTCTTTATAACATCAATCTCATAAAAGTCCTGTTCAAGAGCTGAAGGGATGACAATCACTCTGTTATCTTCCGGAACTTCATTGTCATCAAAGTGCTTCAGAATCCTGGAAAAATCTCTGAAGGAGATTTGAGCAGCTGAAGCCGGAATTATATTTGTAGTAGCCTGAGCAGCTTCAATGACATCTTTATTAAACTGTCTCTTTAATGCAAGAGCCATTGAAATTTCATACTGAGTCCTCAGCATGTCATTGCTTTCAAACTTTGCAGCCATCTGAGCAAGAATAGGAACTGCATAGACATCCAGAGCAGTAGTGACCATTGATGTGTCATCTTTGGTTTTTTTCCTGTCTGCATGGTCAGCAGCTGTGCCTGTATTTTTTTTGACCACCATGCTTGCAAGCTTAGGTCTAACGACTTCAGTTGCTCCAGGCTGAACAAGTGAGTCATAACTTCTGTTTGTCAGCTGATAAAGACCTTTGTCTTCCATGCATCTTAAAATCACATTATCAGCTGTTACCTGTTTATTCCAAGCCATTTTTTATTTTTTTTAGTTTATGAAAAAAGTTTTATATTTAACTGTGTTCAAAGCCGGAGCTTTTTATTTTTTGAAATAAGTTGACTGCTTCCTGAGCTCAGCAAGCTCTTCTGAAGTAAATCTCTTCTGGAGCTTAGCATCCTTAATCACTTCTTCATAAGTCAATGGAGTTCCATCAGCTTTTGTGAATTTAGGATCAGTAACATCCACAGCCGGAGCTTGAGCGTTTGTGTCAATCTGCTTTGAAGCAAGCGAAGGATGGACTGACATTGCTGAAATAGTTTTTTCAGCAAGCTCATAATTGCTTTTTGCAAGCTCAACAAAAGAAGCTTTGTCAGCCGGAAGGATTTTCTTTGCTGCAATACCATTATTGACCAAGTCTTCAGCTCTTTTATTTTCAATATCACTGAGCCTGTTCTGAAGCTCTGTGAATTTTGGATCACCTGAGCTCTCTCCTGAAGGCTTTGTGATTTTGCCTTCAAGCTCAGTCACTTTGCTCTGAAGGCTTGTGACTGTGGCTGAAGTATCTGTGAAATGTTTCGTAATAGCTTCCTGAGCAGCTTCCTCAGTCACAAACTTTGAAGCATCTATTCCCACAGATGTCAGAATCTTTTTTGTGTTGTCTGTTAAATTCATGTTTGAATTATTTTGGTTATTGAAATTATTTATTTGAAATGTAAATGTCATTTTTGATTCAATCCTTGCAACATCAAACTTCTCTGAAGGCTCATAAGTAAATTTTTTCTGGTCATAAAATCCAGAAGAGAGAGTAAAATTTGATTTATCCTGAAATGAGAACGGCTCAATTCCGTCAACAGCTGGTCTGTTAGTAAGACCCAGAGCTCCCAAATACCAGATTTTTTTTCCTGTGCTTAAAACATACAGATATAATTCCACACTGGAATATTTGAACTTTTTATTCTGCACAAGCTCAAAGAACTCTTCTGAAATATGAGAGAATGCAATGTAAAGCTTTCCATCTATTGCAATGACCGGATTAATCCATCCCAGAGCTTTTGGCTCTTCAGAGCCTAATGTTTGAGATTTATCTTTGTTATGCCCTATCCACACCGGAGCTTCTCTGAAGCGAGGATCATAATAGAATGCAATGTCAGCAACCTGGTCAGCTGTGAAGTTCCCTTGAGGGTAATTCCCAGCCGTAAAAACATGATAATATTTTATTCCATTCAGAAGCATGAGCAAGTATAAAAGCAAATCAATTTTTATACTACTCTATGCATCCTATTTAAAGCCTATTTTGGATAAATAGCCATTAATATAGAGCTGTCATATTTTATCTTTGTTCCGTTGACTTAATCAATCTGAACACAATGAAAATTCACTTTGATTTATTAAATAATTTTCAGGAAGGATGGAGCAAATGAAACTTCATTAATCTCAAAATTTTATGAGTGCTCAGGTATATTGCCTGAGCACAATTTTTTAAATTGTGTTTAATGATAAAAGAAATATTTGACCAGCTTATTGCGGATATAAAAGCCGGAGTTACTGAGCTGGAGCTTGTGGAGCAATACAATGGAGAATTTGAGGAAGGCACAGACTGGAATCCCAGAGCTTCAGCGTGCTTCATTCAGCTAACAGGATATAAGCCAGTAGTCAAGCATTCAGATGGAAGCTCAGGGAAGTCACAGGTTATATTTAAAATTTATACCGGAGCAAATAAAAAACAGAATAAGAGTGCTATGGATATTACTGAGGGAGTTATTGAGCTTTTAAATGGCTCTAAGCTTACCATTGAAAGCTCCGGAAAAACTTACATAATGACCATTATGGCTGAAGGAATGGATTTCATTTCATATCAGCAAGGCTTTGAAGCTTATGTGTTCAGTTTAAGTGTAGTTTAAATAGCTGGTTTTGATTATGAAAGCAAAAGTGAGTGTGTGAAATTTCAGGCTGTTTTTACAAAAAATGCAATTACAGCTTAAATATGCAAAATATGCTGTCAGTGCTTTTTTAAATGTGCTTAAAATCCATTTTCAAAAGTGACAAATTGAAGGCAAAAAGTATCAAATGAATTTTTAAAAATGACAATAACATTTTAAAAACCTGAAAAACGGAATAAAAATGAGATACTTTTTTAATGCACTTTTACACAAAAGTGACAAATTTTGGAAATTTTACAAGTATGCTATACCACCATTCCTGAGCACTTTGAAGGGCTTATAAACGATTTTAAAGCGTTTTTCAAATTTTGCATGACTGAAAATACTATGAAAATTAAATACCGTGTTTAAGGTTTATCACAATTTCAGTGAGCAAAAAAGTGTGTGAATAAATTTTTTAAAACGAAAAATATTATGGTCAAAAAAATAACAAAAACAGCAAGGAATAAAGAGCAAAAAACTCCACCGGATATGAGCTCAGCTGTTATCAAAGTAGAGAATCCTAAAAATGTGCATAACCTTTATACTTCAGAATTCTCTGGAATGAATCCCACAAAGCTCAAGATTTATCTCATGACTGCAATGAAGGGGCTCTTTTATTTTAAGAGTTTATTCTTTGAGGAGATAAGGAGACGTGATCTGAAAATTGGTGGAGACTGCCAGACCAGGAAGCTGAGTGTTGCAAATAAAGAATGGGAATTGAAATATAGCAAGGAAAGCTCTGTTCCTGAAGAGACTCAGAAAAACATCAGAAGCTTTGTTCTGGAAAATCTGAAGAGCTGTAAGCTGGTAAACTTTATGACTGACTGTGTGGAAGCTCAGATTCAGGGAGTCTCCTTTTTTGAAAATATTTTTAAGCCTGAAGGCTCTTATGTTTTTATTGACAGTGTGAATTATATCCCTAATCATTTGCTTTGTTTTGATGACTTGAAAAATGAATACAGACATTTACTTCCTCAGAAGATTGACACAAATATTTTAAGGACTCTGGGATGGAACTCTCTTGACCAGAGAATTAAACTTGATGGACTTGCAGCTGACCCTCTTGACCCATTTAAAAAGATTGAAGTTCACTCTCTGGATGGCAATGCACAGAATGGAATTATGAATGGCTGTATTGATTCACTTATATGGGCTTTCCTGTTTAAAAACTATGGGCTGAAGGACTGGTCAATATATGTAGAGAGATTTGCAATTCCTTCTATTGTTGCAAAGTTCCCACCGCTAATGAGCAAAGCTGATAAAAGACTTCTTGAGGAAGCTGTTCAGAATTTTGGTCATCTGTTCAGAGCTGTCATTCCGGATGGAGCAACACTTGACTTCACTGGAGATAATGACAAGGCAAATTCCCAGAAGGTATTTGAGAGCTATACTCATTACTGGGATAATGCAATTTCAATCAGACTGTTAGGACAGACACTCACTTCTGAAATGGGCAAAAACGGAAGCTTTGCAGCTGCTCAAGTTCACAATGAAGTAAGAAGAGATTTAATGGTCACAGATATGCTTCTTGTAAAGGAAGCAGTGAATGAGCTTGTTAAAAAAGTTATAATCTTAAATTTTGGTAAACAGATTGAATATCCTGAATTTAGTTTTGAGGAAGAGGAAGATATTGACTACAAACTGAAGAGAAGTGAAATTGCAAGGAATCTTATGCTTGCTGGTTACAGGGTAATTCAGGAAGATATTGAAGAGGAATTTGACTGGAGAGTAGAGAAGGCAAACACTCCAGGAGCTGCTCCGGATGCAAATCCTGGAAGCACTGAAGACCCTGAGAATAATTATATTAAAAATTTTATAGAGGACTACTGGAATGGCTTACACAGATAAAACATTTTTTTTAACTAAGCTTAAAGAGACGGAGCTTGACAATCTTGTAAAAGATAAGGATGAAGCTCCAGACTATGACAAGCTCACTCAGGCTGTTAAGGAAGCAGACACAATCATCAATGGCTATCTTAAAAGTGGTGGAGTTAAGACACTTCCAATTCCTGAAGTAAAGCTTCCGGATAATATAAAGCTTTACAGTTACTATATAGCCAGTTATATTCTGCATGAAAATATTCAGTATAATGACATTCCTGAGAGAGTAAAAGATAATTATGACCTTGCAATTAACTGGCTGAAGGATTTTGCACAGGGTAAAACTGATATTATGATTGAGGAAGAGGAAGCCGGAGATGAAATGGAGTCTAATATCAGTTACTTTACAGATGCTCCCAGACTTGACAGAGATATGTATTAATATTTTATAAATAAATTTATAATTAAAATGAAAAAATTAATTTTTGCTTTAATGATTTTGGTATGTTTTACAGTTATTTCAAATTCTCAGCAGATTTTTAAACAGCAAGGTCAAGTGGAAAATGAAGGAGCTGGAGTGTATTTGTTAGCTGATATTACTCTTAATGGTCTCTATAAAAATTTAACATTGAGCTTGTGGGGAGACCCTAATGGATATGCTTTTGACAGCTTAATTGTGTTGTCTTATGTTGGAACAGATATAAATGATGAAGCAGTGTTTGCAAAAATCCCATTTCAGGATGTTTATAAAGATTCATTTGTCACTGCCATAACTCCGGACATGATTATTGATGAAAGTTTAGGAGCAAGAAGTTTTGAAATATTAGAGAAAATTATTGACAGATTTCAGATAAAAGTTTATTCAAGTGTTACATGGGGAGTCTGGTGGTATATACGAGGAATTAAAAATAATTGAATAAGTATTTTGTAAATACTATTTATAAAATCCTTGCAAAAGGAATTGATGAAGGTTACAAGACCGGAATCAGTTCTATTATGAAGGGAGTTGCTTCCAGCTTTGCTGGTAATCCGGATATTAACTACACCGGAAATGACCTGGAAGCGATTCGGAACTTCAAAATAAATGCTTTTAAAGTTGCCGGAGTGGGAACTTATGAGCTTGAGGAAGAGCTCAAAAAGCTGGGAGTCAGTGTCATGGATGGCACTATTCCTGAATATGACACATTTGAAATTGCTGTCAGGCAAAAAATGCTTCAATACGGAATAGGTCTGGGAGACCAGCCACCTTCCGGATGGATTAAAACTAACCTTGACCATGCAATTAAGTCAAGTATCTCCGGAGCAAGATGGAAGAGAGTGAATGACCCACAGCTTTCCGGAGTTTATATTGCCTGGAGATACGAAACTCAAAAAGATGGTAGAGTCAGAGAAGAGCATCAAGCTCTTGAAGGAGCAGTCTTCAGGCTGAATGATCCTGAAGGCTCTAAGATATTCCCACCTAATGACTGGAATTGCAGATGCTATGAGACATTTTTAACAGCTCAGGAAGCAAGAGGTCTGGATATAAGCACTCCGGAAAAATCCAGAGAGCTGCTCAAGGAAGTTCCAAAAGATTTCAGATTTAATCCAGGAGAGAAACAAAGTATTTGGAATAAATGGCTTAATGAGAAGCTTCATGGTATGAATGAGACTGAATATGCAAAGCTTAAAAAATTATTAAATGAAGAGTTCAGGGTAAAATGATAAATGGTATTGAAAATATTATGAGCAGACTGAATGAAATTAACAGCAATCTTAAACCGGCTGTTCTGAATGTTTTTGCAGTAGAATGGGAAAAATCCATCAGAGCTAATTTTGTTGCTGGTGGGAGACCTGGTAAATGGAAGCCCAGAAGGAAAATAAGCAAAAGACAAAAAGGAACAAATCTTCTGGTAATTTCAGGAGCTTTAAAAAATTACAGAGCCACTGTGGAGCTCTCCGGAAGCCGTGTAATTCTGGTCAGTGATCCCAGAGCCAGAGAATATGCTGAAATTCATGACAAGGGTGGAGTCATTCAAATCCCTTCAAGAGTTATAAGGCACAGAGTAAAAAGATATAAAGACGGAAGCAGAAGGACAGTATTTGCTGGCTCAAGACATAAGAAGTTCACAGAAACACAGACAAAATCATATTCAATAATAATTCCCAAAAGGGAACACACAAACATTCCTGAAAGTGATATTCCCAGAATTCTTAATGCAGTTAAGCAAGTAATTAAATTATAATTTTATGATACATAAAGGAAAAAAATTTGAAGCTGACATAAAAGCCTTAAAGGAACTGAGAGCAAAGCAAAAAAAAAATCCTTCCAAATATGAGAAGGCTTATATTGCTTTAAGAGACAGGCTTGCTGATAAATATGAAGTAAGTGTCAGGGCTGTTCAGCTGTGGCTAAAAAAAAGGAATCCGGCAATAAGGAAGACCAGGAATGACAGTGGAAAGGAGAGAGTGAAGCTTTCAGGCAAAGCAAAAACAATGCTTCATGATGCAGTAAGCTCAGGCAAAAATAAGAAGGAAGCTTTGAAGCTTGTGGTTAATAATACCGGAAAAAATATCTCCAAATATAAAGCTGATAAAATTCTTAAAAGTGAAGCTGAGCAGAAAAAAGCTGAAGCAAAGCCAGCTTTATATGGTCAGGATTTTAAGGAATTTCTTGAAGCTCATTTCAGGCTTGACTTGATCCCAGAAGGGAAAAATTTAATTCTTAAAATAGGAAAGTTAAAATTCCCAGTAACTCCGGAAGATATAAAAGACATTCAAATGATCCTAACAAATGCATATAACAGGGCACAGTTTGCAGCTGATAAGAAGCTGAAGCTTGACAGAACATATTTAAGAAGAGTTAAAACATGGCACTTATTTGAGCAGCTTTTAGATATGGCTATTGAGAGAGTTGACTCTAAAACATTTAACTCACTTACTCTGGCTGTTCAAAGACTGGAGCTTGATCCTTCCAAATTCAGCAATCCAAATTTTGAAACACTTGAAGCAGCTTGCAGAGAGCTGAAGCCTGACATAACATTTGATGAAGTCTTTGCTCTTGTAGAAAAACACTCAAAAGAATAAGCTATGAAATTAACTTTAAAGCAGCAAGGAAAAATATTAAAAATACAGAGAAGGCTTGAAGAGCTTGAAGCAAAAGGAAAAACGCTTAAAGGCTCTAAGCTTATTAATTTACTGCTCCCAAAATATGATATGAGCATTCATAATGGAAAGCCTGTGGAGTGGAATGGCACATATTATGAAGATGGCAATATAAAAGACTGGCACAATGCTGAGCAGCTTGAAAAAGGTCTGAAGGGTGGTGAGAGAGCCGGAAAAACTTTCCCACTGGAAGCTGAAGCCATAAAGCTTTCATTTGTAAACAGACCAGAATTTCATCTCTCTGTTAGTCCTTCTTTTGATAATGCTTGTGAGACAGTGGTGGAAGTTCTGAAAATGCATTGCAATATTAATGAGCTGGCTTATGATTGGTATAAAAGCAATAATTTATTTTTAATATACTGGGGAACACATGAAGAGGACACTGCAAGAATTTTAATTCATGGAATGGATTCAGAATGGCTGGGAGTGACCGCTGCTTCCGGAGACCTGAATGAGCCTTTCAGCATTAAGAATCAAGCTTTCCTGGACTGGAGAGCAAGAATCAGCTCTCCCACAGCCAAAGAACTCAAAAGGCTCTGGGGTGGAACAGCTGTTCCGGAATCAATGCAGTGGGGACATGAGTATTTTGATGAAGTCAAAATTGTAACTCCCACACTTTATGCTGACACAATTATCACTTATGGCAATAAATACCTTCCTATAGATTATATAAATGACTTAGATAAAAAATACACAGAGAAGCAAAAGGAAGTGAGATTGCTGGGGAGATGCATCAGACTGACTGAAGGAGATGCTGTATATTATGGCTATTCAGATAAAAATAAAAAGCCTTTTGTGAATGAAAATGATTTTGAATTTGCTCTGAGCTTTGACTTTAATATTAACCCTATGACTTGCGTAATGGCTGCACTGAAGCCTGGAAGGATTCATTTTAACAAATCTTTTAAAATAAAAAAGTCTTCCACAGGAGAGCTTTGTGACCAGGTTATTAACTGGCTGAAGGATAACAGGCTTGTGAGAAAAGATGGTTATTCCTTAAACGGCTCAAGCTTTATAATAACAGGAGATGCAACCGGAAAGCATGGAGACACAAGAAGCCATCTGACTGACTGGCTTATAATTCAGAATAAATTTGAGGAAGCAAAGATAAAAGTGACAATTGCTGTTTATGAATCAAATCCTTCAATAAGGGATTCAGTTAATGAAGTGAATTCTGGGCTTGAAAGCCTGAAAATTCTTATTGATCCTGTGGAGTGTAAAGATTTGCTGAGGACATTTGACATGACAGCCTGGAAGGATGGAGCTAAGGGATTTGCTATAAATGAGCAAGCTGAGTGGGGACACCACTCAGCTTGTATAAGATACTTAGTGTGGCACACTGCTCCCATTCACAGCAATGAAGCCGGAGCTTCTCAGGTCTCTTCAGTAAGTCTGGGATATAGGGAAAGCAGACACTAAAAAATTCTTTTTACTTTTATATTTTTAAATCTGATATACTTCAAATCATGTGAATTATTATAAGTCAGTGAAATATAATAATAACACTTAATAAAATCCCTGCTTCTGAATTCAACTGTATAATTGTAAGAGCTGTCAGTGTAACTGAAGAGCTCTCCTCCAATTGAATGGAAGGAAGTGTCAGCTCCGTAAATTCCGGCAATAAAAAAACTGCTTGAGCTGTCATCCATATTTGACTGCAAAGTAAATGTAATGTTAAGTTTTTTTATTGAAGTATCTGATGTCTGATATTTGACTGAATCTTTTAATAATAGAACACCATAGTCAGAGCTCCAGATGCTTAGAGAGTCACTGACAAAAATAAACTGAGGATCATTGTTGCTTCCGGAATTATTTGTGATATTGTCTTCACCACAGGAAGCAAATAAAAAAATAATTGAAACGAATAATATTGTAATATAGGCTTTCATGTTTTTAAATATTTACTTACTCAAATATAATATCATTTGTTATTAATATGCAAATCCATAATATAATTAATTGAAAAATCCGTCAGCTGTAAGCTTTCCCAGAGCTTCAAAATTTTCATTTTTAACCAGGAATTTTTTAATATTTTCCTTGAGCTCCTGGCTGTGATAATTATAAAATTCAGTTATAAATATAGCATTCCCAAAAATTATTTCATCAGAGGTCACAGCTAAAAGGACACAAAGCTTTGCAATCTCCTCAAGCTTCCATGAAGTTTTTGCTGCAATTTTATCATTAAATGTGGGAAGTGGCATATCCAATAAACTGCTCATTAATTTATTTGACAGCCTTTTAGACTTAATCAGCTCTTTTATTCTCTCACTGGCTTCTTTATCCCAGTTTTTATGTATGGTAAAACCTTCAAATTTATGCTTTTTTTCCATTGCTGGATAGTGTTATTAAATAATTTATAAAAATATCTTAAAATATACTTGCAATATATGATTTTCCATATTATATTTGTGTAACATTTTTGTTAATACTACAAAGATAATACACAGCTATGTCAAAACAAAATACCGTATTTAAGAAAAGAGC
>JAANMW010002471.1_pt1 | contig 16635 bp, 12 predicted proteins | sample 7279671 | NCBI WGS metagenome assembly JAANMW01 (sample SAMN14094541, study PRJNA606508) | bioreactor metagenome | isolation source: A lab-scale SPAN reactor treating ammonium-rich wastewater day 247 | place: Ireland: Galway | collected 2017-09-19
GTTGCTTTGCTGTTTTCGGTTTTCATTTACTTTGCATACGAGCACCACTGGTTTGGCATAGGTCTGGAAAGAGGCACAATCCTCAGTGGAAAGCAGGCAGCCCTCCAGTATTTCACCGGCTGGCTGGTCGAATATTCCCTGAGCCTGGATAACATCTTTGTCATCGCCCTGATTTTTTCCTATTTCAGTGTCCCACGACTGTACCAGCATCGCGTTTTATTCTGGGGTATTTTGGGGGCCATGATCATGCGCGGGGCGATGATTGCCGCAGGGACAGCCCTCATCCGCCGGTTTGACTGGATCATTTATGTCTTTGGTGGGCTGCTGATCCTGACCGCGGTCAAAATGCTGCGCGCCAGCGACGAGCAGGTCGATCCGGAAAAAAATCCTCTGGTTCGCCTCGCCCGAAAAGTTTACCCGGTTTCCCCTGATTTTGAGGGCGAGAAATTTTTTACCCGAATGAATGGCAAACGCGCCATGACCCCGATGTTCCTCGTCCTTCTTGTGGTGGAAAGCACCGATGTTCTTTTCGCCATTGACTCCATTCCAGCCATTTTCGCTGTGACAAAAGATCCTTTCCTGGTCTTTACATCCAATGTATTTGCCATCCTCGGACTGCGATCACTATACTTCGCGCTGGCCGGGTTGATGGCCAAATTTCACTACCTCCGTTTCAGCCTGGTTTTCCTGCTGGCATTTGTGGGTATCAAGATGATCCTTTCTCATCACCACCCCATCCCGACCGGATATTCTCTGATCATCATTGTGACCATCCTTCTGGTGGGAGTGATCGCATCGATCCTGGGGCCGGCTAAAAAACACCCACACAAACCAGGATCCACTCCAGAAGGTGATCCCGCCCTCGAGGAAGGGCTGATTGAGGAAAATCCTTCGTTTGAGGCTCGATCGAAAATAGACTGACAGCACCGGTGAGGATAAAGGGATGGTCCACAGCCTGGAGATTCGTACCTGGATTTGCCTGGTTCTTTTCATCCTCATCCTGTTACTGCCGTTTTTTCTGAGGTCTCCTCAGTCCATAACGGATGATTCCGCTGTTCCTTTGGTCATCATCAGCCCTCACAATGAGGCCATCCGCTACGAATTCGGCAGAGCCTTTGAAAGGTGGCACCACGAAAAACACGGAAAGCCGGTCCTGGTGGATTGGAGGAATATCGGCGGGACATCTGAAATATCCCGATACCTTTCCTCTCAGTTTTCAGCCGCCTTCAAAGCTGCATGGATCGAAGATGGCCATCCCTGGAACCAGTCGATCGCTCAGGCGTTCAATAACCCAAAGATAAATCCGCGGGATGAAAAACTCCCAAAAGAGGTTCGTGAGGCACGCATTGGATTTCTAGTCTCCGATGTCGGCATCGGCATCGATCTCTTTTTCGGGGGCGGAGAGTATGACCACTCCCGCCAGGCTGCCATGGGACAGATTGTCCCCTCAGGTTTTGCTTTTACGCCGGAAGCCGGAGAAATCCTCGGGAAAGCCATCCCACAAAATATCTCTGGTGAAAAGTGGTTTGACCCGGATGACACCTGGTATGGAGTCACTGTGTCCTCCTTCGGGATCTGCTACAACCTCGATTCCCTTCAGAAAGCAGGGATGGTGAAAGAGCCTCAAACCTGGGCTGATCTGGGGAATCCACAACTGTTCCGGAAGGTCGCCCTGGCCGATCCGACCAAGAGTGGTTCAGCAGCGAAAGCATTCGAAATGGTGATTCAACAGGCCATGGCAAAGGCGGCTGCCGGATTGCCAGAAGATTCCACCCGGTTCAACGAAGCTTTGTCTCTTGGGTGGGCCGAAGGATTGGGGATTATCCAGGCGGCCGCAGCCAATGCCCGTTATTTCTCGGATTCAGCCTCCAAGGTCCCCATGGATGTCGCACTCGGGGATGCCGCTGCCGGGATGTGCATCGATTTTTATGGCATGTTCCAGGCTGACCTGGTCTCCAGGCCGGATGGTTCGAGCCGGATGAAATATGTTTCCCCCATGGGAGGTACCACGGTCGGCTGTGACCCGATTGCCATGCTGCGTGGAGCACCCCATCCGGATCTCGCACTGGAGTTCATTCGCTTTGTGCTTTCCATGGAAGGACAGCGACTCTGGGCTTTTCGCAGCGGAACACCTGGAGGCCCGGAACGCTACTCACTGCAAAGGTTGCCGATCCGAAGGGATTTTTATACCGCCGAAAACCTCCAGCACTGCAGCAATCCGGAAATGAATCCCTTCCAGCTGGCCGAATCTTTCACTTACCATGCGGAATGGACCGGAAAACTGTTCGCTGCGATCCGCAGCCTGGTTCGCGCCATGTGCCTCGATACAGGGGATGAGTTACGTGCGGCATGGCATGAAATTATCCTCTCTGGTGGCCCAGAGGCTTGCCCGGAAGCCATGGCCGCCCTGAAGTGCCTGCCTCCGAATGCAATCTATTCACAAATTCCTGTGACCATCTCAGCCATCCGGTCGAAGGTGGATGAAATCCGCCTGATGCGTGACTGGTCCCTCTTTTTCAGGGGCCAGTACCGGCAGGTGCGAGATTTGACACAGAGAGTGCGGCTATCCTCCTCATGAGCCAGAGGCTTTCTGTCTTCTTTTATATCCTGATTGTTCTCTTCCTGGTGGCATTTCTGGCCTATCCCCTGATGAAGATTCTTAAGGGAGGTTTTGTAAATGAATCCGGCCACCTCACACTGGATTATGTTTTTGAAGTTTTTCGAAATCCGATTTATCTCGAAGGTCTCTGGAATTCATTCACCCTGGCCGTGGCGGCCCTGCTGCTGGTCTCTGTGATTGCTCTGCCGATGGCGGTTTTGAATGCAGGTTATGTTTATCCCGGAAAGTCAATTTTTTCATCCCTGATTCTTGTTCCGATGATTCTCCCTCCATTTGTCGGGGCAATCGGGTTCCGCCAATTCTGGGGTCAGGCGGGTGTTTTCAATTCGCTGCTTCTGGCTCTTGGACTCCCGGACTGGATGGTGGTTGACTGGCTTGGGGTGAGCCGGTTCTGGGGGGTTGCTCTGGCGATGGCGCTGCACCTCTATCCGATCCTTTATCTCAACACTGTTGCAGCATTGGCCAATCTGGATCCAGCCATGGAGGAGGCGGCCCGAAATCTTGGCGCAGGCAAATGGCTGCGCTTCCGCAAAGTCACATACCCGCTCATGCTGCCCGGGTTGTTTGCCGGTGGAACCATTGTCTTCATCTGGGCTTTTACCGAACTGGGAACTCCCCTGATGTTTGATTACACACGTGTCACCAGTGTTCAGGTTTTCGAGGCCCTCAAAGAGATTGGGGATAATCCTTTGTCTTATGTTCTGGTGGTGCTGCTGCTGGCCTCCTCGGTGATTTTGTATGGAGCCGGGCGTGCCACGCTGAAATCCGGGGAACGTGCCATGGTGTCGCGTGGCGGAAGGGGCAGTACGGAAAAACAGCTGACAGGCTGGCGTTGCGGCCTGGCTCTTGTGTTCCTGCTGCTGGTGACCGGCGCAGCCATGCTGCCTCATATCGGGGTCGTCCTGGTCAGTTTCAGCCAGGACTGGTATGCCACTGTCCTTCCGGAAAGGTGGACTCTGGGGCACTATCGGGATGCCCTTGAGCATTCATTCACAGTCCCCAGCATCGCCAACAGCTTGAGGTATGCCGGGATTGCCTCGCTGGTGGATCTGGTGATTGGGGTCGCGGCGGCCTGGATTGTCGTCCGGACACGCCTGCCGGGAAGGGCAATTCTGGACTCGCTTCTGATGGCTCCTCTGGCCGTTCCAGGAATTGTCCTGGCATTTGGTTACCTCGCCATGACCCAGCCGGGAGAATGGTTCCAGTTTCTCGATCCATCGGTGGACCCGGCACTCCTTCTGGTGATCGCCTATTCGATCCGCAGGCTGCCCTATGTGGTTCGTTCGGTGATCGCGGGGCTGGAGCAATCCAGCGAGTCGCTCGAGGAGGCGGGCAGGAACCTGGGGGCAGCTCCGATGCGGGTGCTACGGCGCATCACTCTGCCACTGGTGAGCGCCAATCTGGTGGCTGGAGCGATCCTGGCATTCTGCTTTGCCATGCTGGAGGTCAGTGACTCCCTGATGCTGGCGCAGAAGCAGATGGATTACCCGATTACCAAGGCAATATTTGAGTTATTCCAGTTGTTAGGAGAGGGGCGATCTCTGGCGGCAGCGCTGGGGGTGTGGTGCATGGCTTTTCTGGGGGTGGGGTTATTGCTGGCTGGAAACCTGCTCGGCAAGCGCCTGGGGGCGTTGTTCCGTGTCTGAAAGGTATACAGCAGACAGGAAAACGATGAAACCCTTGAAGTTGGGCTTCGGGGACATTATATTGGCTTCTGCGTGGGCGATTAGCTCAGCTGGTTAGAGCACCAGTATCACAAACTGGGGGTCGCAGGTTCGAGTCCCGCATCGCCCACCACACGCAAACCTGCAACACTCCTTCGCCTCACGCGGCATTTGGTTTCAGGATTGGGAGCGAGAGGCGATCCTCGATTTTCACCGCCGCCATCCCTGGCCGATTGGCCCGATCCTGGCCTCACCTGCCTGACTCTGGGGCGGATTCGCTGTGTCTGCCCCCTCTTTTAAACATCCCTCCGGGGTTGAAAAACAGGTAATTTTTCACCGCCGACTCCCTATTCGCGTTTGTTTCGCCCGGGCTGTCTTCCACAATCCATTTTTTTTCTTGGCCGTTAACCTTTTTCACTCCAACTTACGGAATCGCTGATTGATTATGGGAGGATTATGCCCTGTTGACGAATCGGGTGATATCCTCAAAATCCCTTCGACATGAAAAACCTGTTTTCAGTCCTGTTTGCCCTGATTCTCCTTTCCATCCGACCGGTCGAAGGGAGGACTTCTCACGACCGGAACCAACCCAATGTGGTGGTCATCATCGGGGATGATCATGCGGCCTATGCCATCGGAGCCTATGGAAACCCATTGGCTCGAACCCCCAATCTCGACCGGCTGGCCGGGCAGGGAGCGATTTTCAGCCAGGCCTACTGCAATTCCCCGGTTTGTACTCCATCACGGCAATCCCTGTTAACCGGCATGCTCCCTCATACAGTCGGTGTGACCCAGCTGCCGACCGCTCTCTCGGGCGAAACTCAAACCCTGGCGGAATATCTGAAAGAATCGGATTACGCCACAGCGGCAATCGGCAAGATGCACTTCAACAGCCCGCTGCATCATGGTTTCGATTATCGTGTGGATCTGGAAGAGCACCGCCAGTTCCTGAGTTCACAACCCCGCAAACCGATTCCCTCTGGCATCGAAGTCCTGCCTGTCTGGAAGCCCTTTGTGGACCCGGCGCGAATCTGGCTGAATGGCTCCTGTCTTCCCTGTGGGGCTTATGATGCTGAGATGCCGGGCACCTGGTTCGCCGAACGCGCCGCTGATTATATCCGTGACCATGCTTCGACCCCTTTTCTGATGTTCATAGGCTTCACTGAACCCCACTCACCGTTTCATTTTCCGATCGAATATAACGGCCTGTTCGATCCAGGCAGTTTCATTCCCCCTGAAATCGGCCCGCAGGATGATTCCCAGATTCCGGAGATTTTCAGGGACCTGACCGATATGGAGAAACGCAATATCACCGCTGCTTATTTCACCTCCGTGGCCTTTCTTGACAAGAATGTGGGGCGGGTGCTGGATGCCCTCCGTGAGAAGGGAATCGAAAAGAATACCATCGTGGTTTATCTTGGAGACAATGGTTATAACCTGGGACACCATGGCCGGTTTGAAAAACACTGTTTTTATGAACAGGCGGTCAGGATCCCGCTGCTGATCAATGCCCCCTCCCTGGTGCCAGGCCATCGGAAGATCGATGCCATGGTGGAGTTGATTGATCTGTTTCCAACTATTACTGATCTGTGTGGTCTGCCAGCACCGCCCCAGGTTCAGGGGCACAGCCTGGTGCCACTCCTGAAAGGGGATTCTGAGGGGGGACGAGAATTTATCTTCAGCGAGTATCTGGAAAATGAAGAAGCCATGATCAGGACCCGGCAGTTCAAATACATTTACACCACTGGGGCACGCAATCGGGAGGATGGATACCGCACCGGCAGGCCCCTTCCTGGACGAACCAGGATTCTCTTCGATATTCACCAGGACCCGGGTGAAATGACGAATCTGGCTGATAACCCCGAATATCAACAGGTTATCGCTGAGATGAAGGCCGAAATGCTGCAGTGCTTCGAGGAGACTTACCCGCTTCCAGCCGATGAAATCGCCACCTCAACCGATGTGGAAACCCGGCTCGACTGGTACCTCAAGCCGAGGGATAAAAAAAATGCGCCAGCCCCGGCTGGCAGGAAATAATCACTATGGGGCTCCTGAAAGATATCCGAAAGCGCAAAAGCCTGCTCTGGTTTTTTTATTACAAAATCTTCCATTCCAGCGATTTCTTTTCCTTCCAGGGTGTGAAATACCCATACTTCTACCATTGGTATAATCGGACCTGGAGCAATGAGCGGATTATCGAGATACCGATTGTCCGCAAGGTGCTGGCTGAATTTGAACAGCCCCGTGTGCTTGAGGTCGGCAATGTCCTTTCTCATTATTTTGGCCGAGACCACAGAGTTGTGGATAAATACGAGAAATCCACCGGAGTGGAAAATATCGATGTGGTCGATATTCAAACCGATGAGCAGTTTGATGTGATTGCCTGCATTTCAACCCTCGAACATGTGGGCTGGGACGATCCTCCGCGTGATTCTCAAAAGCCGATTCGTGCCTTCGAACACCTCAAAGGATTTCTTGCTCCGGGAGGAATCCTGATCGCCACGATCCCACTGGGGTATAATTCTGATATCGACCGGTTGCTGGAGCAGGGAGCACTGGCGTTTGACAGCATCGGGTACCTGAAGCGCCTGTCACTGGATAATCGCTGGGAGGAAACCTCCCTGGAGCAGGTGAAAGGCGCCTCCTATAATTCACCATACCCGGCAGCCAATGCCCTCGCCATCGGAATTGTCAAAAGAAATAAATGATCTTAAACTCAACTTTGAAAGAGGAAGCTTGACTCTCGACTTCAAAGGGGTGACCTCATGCGAATCGCTTTTATCCTGGACAACATCATTCTGGGTCAGGAACCATTAGGCGCCACAACAATCGGTGCTGTATTGAAACAGCATGGCCATACTGTGGACTATTTCGATATTCCACGGGATCGGATTTACTGGACAACTGATGCAGTGGTTGAATTCAAGCCGGATCTGATCGGCTATTCCATTTCGACCGGCCTGCACAATCGTTATATGGCCTACAACCGCCTCCTCAAGCAGAGGATGCCGGATTTTCTGACCATTGTTGGAGGCCCTCATCCCTCCTATTTCCCGGATTTTATCCACACCGATACCATCGATTTTCTGTGTGTCGGTGAGGGGGAATGGCCCATGCTCGAGCTGGTCGAGGCTCTGGAAGCCGGAAAGCCGGTGGCCGATGTCGCTGGTCTGCATATCAAGATGCCGGATGGTTCGATTCGCAAAAACCCGCCACGAGCCTATGAGCAGAACCTCGATGCGCTTCCATTTCCGGATCACAGCTTCATGCTCAAATTCCCTCATTTAAGAGACAACCCGATTGCCTATCTGATGGCGGGAAGGGGCTGCCCGTACAACTGCACCTTCTGTTTCAACCATGTGGCGCTCGACCTGCAGGAGGGGCGTTATACACGTTATCGTTCACCCGAGAATGTCATCGCGGAGTGCATGGAGCTGCGTGACAAATATGGAAAGCGTTACATGGCTTTCCAGGATGATACCTTTTCACTGAATTTCCGTTACCTGGAAAAGCTGCTGCCACTCTATGCCGAAAAGATCGGCTTGCCTTACCTGGCCCACCTTCGTGCAGATAACCTCACCGAGAGAATGGCGGACCTGCTGGCGGAAACCGGATGCAAGCGTGCCGTTATCGGATTCGAGAATGGGGATTTCGAGATCCGCCACAAAATCCTCGACAAGAAAATCACCGATGAAGAATTCCTTGCCAGCTCCCAGCTGCTGCATGATCGGGGGATTGAGCTGCTGACACAGAACATGTTCGGAGTCCCCGGCGAGACAGTTGAATCAGCTCTGGCCACGATTGAACTGAACATCCGCTGCAAAGCCGATGTCATGGTGATCCATTTCTTCCAGCCTTACCCGGGAACCGATCTTGCCATCATGGCCTCCGAGATGGGCCTGTGGGAGGGAACTGTGGATGACATACCTGAGTGTAATCACTGGTTTGTCGTGCTGGACCTGAAGGACAAGGAGTTAATCGACCTGATCGGCAAACTTTCCTATTTCCTGCTGGATTACCCCAAGGTTTTTCGGATCCTCAAGCCTCTTGCGGAAAATAAAGCGACCCGGAAGCTGGCCTTCCCCCTCTTGAAACTCTGCCGCTGGTTCGATATGAAAACCATATACAGCAAACGGAGAGGCCCTGGATGCCGCTGGCATCCCCCCAAAGCGGTTTTTGCCGCCCCTGAGGCGACCTCAACCGGTGCGGCCCGGGCATTGGGGCCTGTTTATTGCCCAACCGCTTAAAGGACATCAGGCACAGGATGGATATCACTCTTCCGCGGAAACAGAGAGTTCCTCTTCCGCGCTGGTTGAAAAAGGAACTGCCTTCCTCTCCGGAATATTTCCGGACACGGACCCTGCTCAAAGAGCTGGGCCTTCAGACCATCTGTGAGGAGGCGCGCTGCCCCAATCAGGGGGAATGCTGGTCGAAGAATCATGCCACAGTCATGATTCTGGGGCCGAACTGCACCCGCACCTGTGGATTCTGCTCTGTTCCGAAGGGGCCAACCACTCGAGTTGATCCTGAGGAACCGTTGCGGCTCGCTGAAGCGATCCAGCAGCTCGGGCTGAAATATGTGGTCATCACCAGCGTCAATCGCGATGATCTCCCGGATGGGGGTGCAGCTCAGTTCGCGGCCTGTATCGCCAGCCTGCGGGTACGCCTTCCGGAAACCAAAGTCGAAATCCTGACTCCCGATTTTCAATTTTCACTGGAACGTTCCATCGAGGCTTTCCAGGACCACCTCCCGGATGTCTGGGCGCATAACATCGAGACTGTGGACCGGCTCTCACGGAAAGCGCGTGTGAAAGGCAGCCATAAAGCTACTTTAATGTGCCTCAAAGCGATCAAGGAACGTTACCCCCAGGTTCCAACCAAATCGGGGATCATGCTGGGCATGGGTGAACAGGAAGGAGAAGTCGAGGAGACCCTGACCCGGCTGCGATCGGTTGGTGTGAGCCACATCACAGTCGGCCAATACCTGCGTCCGACTCCACACCACATGCCGGTCAAAGAATTTATCCCACCCGAGCGCTTTGAAGCCTGGCGCCAGCGTTGTGTCGAGCTGGGTTACACTGCAATCGAGTGCCACCCGTATGCGCGCAGCAGTTATATTTCCTCTTCGTAAAGCCTGCTTGTTCCCGCTCAGTTTGCAGTCCTGATATACGGTGCAGTTCGGCCTGGAATGGGGAACCCTCTGTCTGATTTGGGGGGGGGAAACTCCTGGAGGCAAAGAATGCCACCCCGAAATCCTTATCACTTCGCCATCCACTTGATGATTTTCTTCCGCGATGGATTCTTATGTTTTGACTTGTCTCGGGACTGGTCCATCAGGCTGGAGAGTTCAGCCAGAAATTCGGTTACATCTTTAAAGGAGCGATACACAGAGGCGAAACGGACATAAGCCACCTGATCCAGCTCGCGAAGGTGTTCCATGACCATCTCCCCGACAACACTGCTTTCAACCTCTTTCTCCATCTGGCTGAAAATCGACTGTTCCACCTGGCTGGTCAGGTCCTGGATCTGATCCTCACTGATCGGGCGTTTCTGGCAGGCGATCCGAATTCCGGCGACGACCTTATCGCGATGGTATGGCTCCCTGCGTCCGTCTTTCTTGATGATCATGAGCGGGATATCGTCCACATGCTCAAATGTGGTAAAACGGCGGTGGCATTCCAGGCATTCACGCCTGCGGCGGATCGAGGCGCCCCCCGACATGGTCCGCGAATCGACCACATGATCATTATCTGCTGCACAATAGGGACAACGCACCGGAAATCCCCTCCTTCCATACCAGAAGTCTGAATCTACCAGAAGTGCACAATAAAAGCATCTTCGACCGTATTTGGCAGAGTTCGGATAGGCCGGTTCACTCCCTTTGTTGACGCCAGAGGGGGAAATCTCCTATATTCGCCTATCTCGCTGTTATGTGCGAAAGACTGACCTCAGAAAATAAGGAGAATGGCGGATATGCCCATTCAAGTCAAATTACCCGAACTCGGAGCTGAAGCCGGTGATGAGGCCACGGTGTCTTACTGGATTGCCCAGGAAGGTGATCAGGTCGGCGAAGGCGATGATCTGGTCGAAATGCTGACAGACAAGGCCAATTTCAATGTTCCAGCCCCCTGTTCGGGCAAGATCATCAAGCTCTTTGTGGCTGAAAATGAGGTGGTAAAAGTCGGCGATCTGCTTTGCGAGATTGAGCCTTCCTCATGATTGTTGTGGTCGGTTCGATCGCCCTGGATTCGATCGAAACGCCCACGGACAAAGCGGAAGAGGTCCTTGGGGGGAGTGCCACCTTTATCTGTGCGAGCGCTTCACGCCTTGCCCCCACTGCAGTTATCGGGATTGTGGGCGATGATTTTCCCAGTCCCTACCGGGAACTCTTCCAGAAGTGGTGTTTCGATGTCTCCGGCCTGGCTGTTTCTCCTGGCAGGACTTTCCGCTGGGGTTGCCGTTACCACCCCGACATGATTCACAGGGATACTCTCTTCACCGAGCTGGGGGTTTTTGAATCCTTTTCTCCACTGGTTCCCGCGCACCTGCGAGGATGCCCTTATGTCGGCCTCGGGAATATCCATCCTCTCCAGCAGATGCAGGTCCTCGATCAGATGGATCATCCCGAATGGGTTGTCGCCGATACGATGAAGTTGTGGATTGACATCGCCCGTGAAGACCTCGATCGGCTGATCGGGAGAGTGAATGCGCTGGTCATCAATGATGAAGAGGCGCGCCAGCTGACCGGCTGCATCAGCCTGGCCGCTGCCGCAGAGCATCTTCTGGCAATGGGGCCTGCTGCCATCATCATCAAACGCGGGGAGCATGGGGCCTCGCTTCACACACGTGACGGCCAATTCTATTCACCGGCTTTTCCGCTGGCATCGGTCAAGGATACCACCGGGGCCGGCGACACATTCCTTGGCGGACTAGTCGGCTGGATTGCACATCAGAAAAACTGTGATGTGGAAACCATCAAGCAGGGAATCAGCATCGGTTCCTGCCTGGCTTCCTTCACAGTTGAATCCTCGGGTGTCACACGGCTCGATTCCATTTCCCGGCAGGAAATTCAGGCACGCCTCGACGGCCTGGAGAACCTGGTTCGTGTTCAACCTTTCGTGATTGACTGATCCTCGAGAGGCAGGGATTCCAATCCGCGATCATTTTTAAGGACAGATTTTTATGGCAAAAGAAGTGAAAACAGGCCTGGTCGGTTTTGGTGTGGTTGGCACCGGCCTGGTGCAATGTCTCCAGAACAACCAGCATCAGATCGATGACCGTGCCGGCATTCCGATCCGCCTCAAAACAATCGCGGATCTCGACATCCTGACTCCGCGTGATGCCGACACCTCCGGGATTCATTTGACAACCGATGTCAATGACATTCTGAATGATCCCGAGATCGATGTGGTTGTCGAGCTGATCGGAGGGACTGGCTTCGCCTATGATCTGATCACTCAGGCTTTGAATGCCGGCAAGGATGTGATCACTGCCAATAAAGCCCTGCTGGCGCTGCGTGGGCAGGACCTTTTCAATCTCGCTCACAAGAGAAACCGCCTGCTCCTTTTCGAGGCTGCGGTTGGGGGAGGTATTCCGATCATTCAGGCGCTTCGCACCGGCATTTGCTCGACAGAAGTTGACCGGATTTATGGCATCCTGAATGGAACCGCCAATTACATCCTCACCCGCATGGAAGAGGCTCATCTCGATTTCGATGTGGCCCTGATCGAGGCCAAAGCCAAAGGCTATGCCGAAGCGGATCCGACTTATGATATCGAAGGGCATGACACGACACACAAGATCCTTCTGCTGAGCCAGCTGGCTTTTGGTTGCCAGATTCGGTTCGATGATATCTACCGGGAAGGGATCACCCGTCTGACCTTTTTCGATCTGCAGATGGCGCGGGAGCTGGGGTACCGGGTCAAATTGCTTGCCATTGCCAAACGTGAAGGGGACCGGCTGGATATCCGCTGCCACCCTGCGCTGATTCCCCTTTCATCTCAGCTGGCATCTGTCAGTGGCGTGTACAATGCCATGGTCGTTGCGGGTCATCCTGTCGGAACAGTCATGTTTTATGGCCCGGGGGCTGGAGGGCCTGCAACAGGTGCGGCAGTGGCCTCGGACCTGATGGAAGTGGCCCGCCAGATTCAGCGTGGGAACCAGCGCCGTAATGATTACTCCTTCGACTACCGCAACCTTGCCATCAAGCCGGTTGGGGAATCGGCTTGCCCGTATTATATCAAGCTGAATGTTCTCGATCGCCCGGGAGTCGTCGCCCAGGTGACCGCGGTTCTGGCGGAACAATCCATCAGCATCGCCTCTTTCATCCAGAAAGAACGCCGTGAGCCGCATGAGGCGGTCCCGATAGTGCTGACGACCCATGAGGCCTCGGAATCCGCCATGGAACTGGCAGTCGAAAAAATAGCCACCCTCGACTCGGTTGTGGAGCGCCCATTCCTGATCCGGATCGAAAACCTGCAGTAGAATCCGCTGATGGTTCGTGTGGCGTTTTATATTGATTCGCATGGTTTCGGCCATGCGACTCGCTCCATGGCCCTGATCGAAGCTCTGCCGGAATCCTGGCATGTTCTGATACGATCGAATGTTCCTGCCTGGTTATTTCAAAAGGATCTGAAGCGGACATTCGAACTATTTCCTTCGCCACTCGATATTCATCCCCGGCATGTCACCAGCTACCGGGTTGATATTCAGAAAACCCTCATGGCTGCTGAAAGGAAGCTCTCCTGCGCCAATGACATCCTGGCCAGCGAAACGGATTGGCTGCGGGATAACCGGGTTGACCTGGTCCTGTCGGATATTGCTCCTTTGGCTGTCCAGGCCGCTTCGAATGCCGGAATACCCTCCTCTGGAATCAGTAATTTCACCTGGGACTGGATTTTCGAACCCCTTTTCAATGGGCATCCCTCGGGCTTTTCTGTTGTCCACAAACTGCGGGAGATGACAGCACAGACCACATTGAATTTCCGCCTCCCTTTTTCAGATCCAGGGACCTTCCCGCAAGGATCGATCGAAGCCCCTCTGCTGGTGCGGCCTGTCAGCATGAACCGCCAGGAAGCGCGACAGCATTTTGGATTTGATGAAAGATCCACATACTTTCTCCTGACCTTTGGTGGGATCGATGGGCCTGTTGAGAAACTTGACAGACTGCGGGAATTTTCTCCTGTTCAGTTCATTCAGGTGTCTCGGGATGCTGAGCAGATTCCCACTCATGAACGAATTCTCAGGCGGCATCCCGAGATCGAAAACTTCTGGATCCTCACCTGCTCCGATCTGTATCATCCCGACCTGGTGCTCGCTGTGGATGGTGTCCTGACCAAGCCGGGCTATGGCATCCTTTCGGAATGCATGGCGACTGCGACCCCGCTGATCCTCGATTCCCGGGATGATTTCAGAGAATTCACTGTAGTCCGCGAGACTGTTTCACTTTTCCCTCAGTGCGCTATCATCTCGAACAGTGAGATGGAAAATCTCGAGATCGGAACGGCCCTGGAAAAGGTCCTGGCACAGCCGCCGCTTCCCTGGCAGGGAGAGACACGCGGGGATAAATGGATTGCAGCCAGGCTGGTGGGGCTACTCCAGGAAAAGTAGACCGTTCTCGATACATTCAACCAGGAGGTTATTCCACGATGATCCGCACCTTCACAGTTGCCCTGTTTCTGATTCTTTCCAGCGCCTGGGCCCAGGAGCCGTTGTTGAAATTCGAGCGAAGCCGGATTGGCCAGGTGATTTATGAAGCGGTCTCGGCTTGTGATGTAAATAATGACGGCAACCTGGATATCGTCTCCGGAGAGTACTGGTTCCAGGGACCCGAATTCCAGAAAGCCAATAAGATCTGTGACATTAAATCGGTCGGGGACTACTACGATGATTTTTCCGATTTTCCCATGGATGTGAATGGCGATGGCTTTGTGGATATCATCACCGGGGGCTGGTGGGGTGAGACCCTGCAGTGGCGCGAAAACCCCAAAGGCCAGCCAGTCGAATGGAAGACTCATGATGTTGAAAAAATCGGAAACATCGAAACGATCCGCTTTTGGGATGTGGATCGGGATGGAGTAGTGGATGTCTGTCCGAATGCGGGTGGGAATGTGATCTTTTTCTCCCTGGTGAGAGATGGAAATGGGAAAGGCACCGGGGAATTCAAGAAGTATGTGGTCAAAGAAGGAGGCTGTGGCCATGGCCTCGGCTTCGGTGATGTCAATGGCGATGGGCGTGGCGATTTTATTGTTCCCGAAGCCTGGATCGAAGCTCCGGAGGATCCACTCACCGGCCAGTGGATCTGGCATCCTGAATTCCAGCTCGGTGCCGCCAGCATTCCGATCCTGGTGCATGATGTGAATGAGGATGGAAAGGCCGATCTGATTGTTGGAATGGCTCACCCCTATGGCCTGGACTGGTATGAGCAGGGGCAGGATGCAGAGGGCAAGCGCACCTGGACTAAACATGAAATCGACCCGCACCGTTCCCAGTACCATGACATGGCTCTGGAAGATATCGATAAGGATGGCAAACTCGAGCTGATCACCGGCAAACGTTACCGTGCCCACAACGAGCATGATCCCGGATCATTCGATCCGCTGGGGCTTTATTACTTCAATATCGATGGCGGCAAATTCGAACGAGTCACGCTTGATTATGGACCCGCGGGCCAGGCCAGCGGCGCGGGGATATACATGTGGATCGAGGATATGGATGGGAATGGCTGGAAGGATATCCTCGCTCCGGGAAAAGATGGCCTGTTCCTGTTCAAAAACTTCGGCCCGTTGTGATCGGACACCCTCAGGCACCAGCCCCCCTTCCGGCTTGAGTCTGAGCCTGCTTCCGGGGATGATCGCCTTTTGATCTTTCAATGGAGGTCGTCATGCAGGCTCATCTACCCGAAGAGCGCCGTATCCTTTACAGCCAGGTTGAAGTTCAACTGAAGGGCCTCTGGGATCGGCGCATCATCAAACGCCAGGGAATCGATAAATGGGAAATCGCTCTCGCAGGAACCTCCCAGGCCCCTTCTCGTGGCCCCCAGAAAGGATGGAAACCCTATCGTCTCGGCACCCATTGGGGCGAAGACAAACCTGACTTCACCTCCTGGTTCCGTACCAGGATCGCCATACCGAAGGACTTTCAGAAACCAGGGGCATTTATCGAACTGGGGCTTTCCCCTGCGCGTGAAGCGTTGGTTTACCTGAATGGAACACCCTGGCAGGGGCTTTCCGAAAACCACACCTCAGTTCCACTCAAGAATTGCGGCCATCTCGAAAAACCGCTGAACATTCTGATCGAGGCCTATACTGAATTTCCAAGAGAGCCACAGCCTCAGTATCATGGCAAATTCTCCATCGCCGAAATCCGTTGCGTGGACCAGGTCCTCCATGATTTCTGTTTTGATATTCAGGCTGGCCTTGAGACCGCGAAGGTGCTCGATCCGAACAGCCGCCAGTACCAGACACTGCTCGATCTGCTGCTTGAAGCCATGAAGATCATTCACCCCCTTCCGGATGATCCGGACCAGCTGCGCAGGTCTGTCGCACGGGCCATGGCAGGTTACCGCAAAGGGCTTGAGTCCCTTCCATCCGAGCCAGGCCTGGGAAAGCTGACTCTGACCGGGCATTCCCACATCGATACTGCATGGCTGTGGGACCTGGTCGAAACGCAGAGAAAATGCGGACGGACTTTTTCGACTGTCCTGTCTCTCATGGAGTTCTACCCCGAGTACCGCTTCTCCCAGAGCCAGCCCCAGTTATACCAGTACACCAAACAGCACTACCCTGAGATCTATGCAAAGATCAAACAGCGTGTGCGGGAAGGGCGCTGGGATCCCGCGGGTGCGCCCTGGGTTGAAATGGACTCCAACATCTCGGGCGGGGAAGCCCTGGTTCGCCAGATGCTGTATGGCAACCTGTTCTACGAGCAGGAGTTTGGCCGCCGATCGAATGTCTGCTGGCTGCCGGATGCTTTCGGTTATAACTGGAATCTCCCTCAGATATTGAAGAAATCCGGCATCGACCTGTTCGTGACCACAAAAATTTCCTGGAGCGAGATCACACAGTTCCCCTATTCAATTTTCAACTGGGAAGGGGCGGATGGCAGCCGGATTATCGGCCTCATGCCACCACTCAACTACAATGGCTCCATGCTCCCCAGGGATTTGCGGGACCATTGGGACCGGATACGCCAGAAAAACCTCCTGGATGATCTGGTTTACAGCTTCGGTTATGGGGATGGAGGGGGTGGCCCAACCATTGAAATGCTCGAGATCGGCAAACGCATGTCCAACATGACAGGCATCCCGCGCTGTGAATTTGGCACTGTCAGTGAATATGCGGACAGGCTTCT
>JAANMW010002473.1_pt1 | contig 16600 bp, 19 predicted proteins | sample 7279671 | NCBI WGS metagenome assembly JAANMW01 (sample SAMN14094541, study PRJNA606508) | bioreactor metagenome | isolation source: A lab-scale SPAN reactor treating ammonium-rich wastewater day 247 | place: Ireland: Galway | collected 2017-09-19
GGTCAGGCCGAGGCCGGGGGCGGTCTGGCCATCCTTGAACTGTAGCGGCAGAACGCCCATTCCGACCAAGTTCGAGCGGTGGATGCGTTCGAATGATTCGGCGATAACAGCTTTGACGTTCATCAGCATCGTGCCCTTCGCGGCCCAATCGCGTGAGCTTCCGGTTCCATATTCTTTACCCGCGAAGATCACGAGCGGCACGCCTTCGGCCGTATAGCGTATCGCGGCATCATAGATCGTCGTCTCTTCGCCGTCCGGATAATGCTTAGTAAAGCCTCCCTCAACAGGAGACACCATCGTGTTCTTGATCCGAACGTTAGCGAATGTGCCGCGAAGCATCACGCGGTCGTTGCCGCGTCGAGATCCATACGAATTGAAGTCCTTCGGCTCGACGCCGAGAGACTGAAGATACTCTCCCGCGGGCGAATTCGCCTTGATCGCACCGGCGGGCGAAATATGGTCGGTCGTTACTGAATCACCAAAGATCGCAAGCGCACGCGCGTCGCGAATATCCGTGAACCCTGCGGAGGGCTTTCCAAAATTGTCAAAATACGGCGGCTCCTGAATATAGGTTGACTCCGCATCCCATTCGTATATCGCTCCCGTGCTCGAGGTGATATTGTTCCAAAGCGGATTCTTGTCTGCGAATTCCGAATAGAGTTTCTTATACGTCTCGGCGTCGTAAGCGGTCGCGAGAAGGTCACGGACTTCATTGAGCGACGGCCAGATATCCTTGAGGAAAACTTCGTTCCCGTCCTTATCCTTGCCGATCGGATCAGTTTCCATATCGGTAAGAACTGTCCCCGCGAGAGCAAAAGCAACGACAAGCGGCGGCGACATCAGGAAATTAGCCTTGATGTTCTGGTGAACGCGAGCTTCAAAATTGCGATTTCCGGAGAGTACAGACGCGGCGATAAGGTCATTGCCCGTAACCTGTTCTTCGATCGCAGGGTCCAGCGGTCCGGAGTTTCCAATACAGGTCGTGCATCCATATCCGACAAGCTCAAATCCAAGCTGATCGAGATAAGGCTGAAGGCCCGTTTTTTCCAGGTACTCAGTAACCACACGCGAGCCGGGTGCAAGCGACGTCTTTACGTATTTCGGCGGCTTGAGGCCTTTCTCTACCGCTTTCTTTGCGAGGAGCCCTGCCGCGAGCATAACCGACGGATTTGAAGTGTTCGTACACGAAGTGATCGCGGCGATCAGTACATCACCGTTTCCGATCGTGACTTTACCGTTGCCTGTCTCATCCTGGGCCACGCAGTCCGGAGTTGGACGATTGTTCATCATCTCGACCTCGGTTGCCACGCTCGTATTCTTTGTAGAGGTGTTCCGGTGCGCCGTAACTGGTGCAGAGCGCTGGCTTTGTTCGCCGCCGCCTCCGACGCATGCGGTCTCGACCGAGCCGATCGTCACACCGAATCTGCTGTCAAGATCTGACGCCGTTTTTCCGAACCCACCATCTTTGAGCGGTGTGGTAAAGAGCTCTTTGAATCTACCGCCAAGATCGTCGAGGTCAATACGGTCCTGAGGCCGTTTCGGACCCGCGACGGCCGGCTTGATCGTCGAAAGATCGACCTCAACAACCTGTGAGTAATCCACCTCGCCGGAACGCGGGATGCCGAACATTTCCTGTGCGTTGTAGTAATTACGGATCGTCTCGATATGCTCGGCGCTTCGGCCGGTGTTCCGCATATAATCGAGCGTCTTTTCATCGACGCCGAAAAATCCCATCGTTGCCCCGTATTCCGGAGCCATGTTGGCGATCGTCGCACGGTCGGTCGCGTTCAAGGCAGCGGCACCTTCGCCAAAGTACTCTACGAATTTGCCCACAACGTTCGTCTTGCGGAGCATCTCCGTTATCCGCAGCACAAGATCGGTCGCAGTCGCACCCGACGGCAACTCGCCTGAGATGTGAACTCCAACGACGTCCGGCGTTAAGAAATAAACAGGCTGGCCAAGCATTCCCGCCTCAGCCTCGATCCCGCCAACACCCCATGCCACTATGCCGAGGCCGTTGATCATTGTCGTGTGCGAATCCGTGCCGACGAGCGAATCCGGAAAATACGTTCCCGCCTTTTCAAACACACCCTTTGCGAGATACTCAAGATTGACCTGGTGTACGATACCGATCCCCGGCGGGATGACGCTGAAGCCGTTGAACGCCTGCGTACCCCATTTCAAGAAGCGATAGCGTTGATCGTTCCGGCGAAATTCGACTTCCATATTCCGCTCGTATGCGATCTGCGAACCGGCAAAATCCACCTGAACGCTGTGGTCTATGACAAGATCAACCGGAACGAGTGGTTCGACGACTTTCACGTCGCCGCCCATTCGATCGACCGCCGAACGCATCGCGGCAAGGTCAACCAGCAGCGGGACACCCGTAAAATCCTGCAAGAGAACGCGAGCCACAATGAACGGGATCTCACTTACGCGCTCGCCGTTCGGTGTCCAGGCTGCAAGATCGCGAATGCTCTGCTCGCTTACCTTCTTACCGCCGTCAAAATTGCGAAGGACGGATTCAAGAACGATGCGGATCGACACCGGAAGGCGTGAGATCTTTCCCAAACCAGCCTTCTCGAGTGCCGGAAGAGAATAAAATATGCCGTCAGTGCCGTTTCCTGTCTTGAATGTTTGCCGGGAGTCGAAAAGTTGGTGTGTCATAGCGGTGTCCTCGAAAGTCGTCTCAAACTAGTAGTTTACGAGCCTTACGAGACAAAATCAAACCATCGTGCACCGCGACACATCAAAGCATCGAGAGACTTACGCCTTCACGCTCGCTAATTAATAATTAACAATTACTAATTAATAATTACTCTGGTTTGGGCGCTCTGATGGAGAATACACGCCCTAATAGGCGCAAACGTAATCAGAGAACGTATAGGATTTCGTCCACTTCGAGCCGTCGAAATGATACACGTTGAATTCTTCACCTTCGAAAGACCGTGTGAAGGTATAGACCTCAGCCTTGCCGTCACCATCAGCGTCGAAATAATCGAGGAGAAGTTCGTGATAGATGCCGGTGTCAACGTCCTTGATGTCACCGCTCATTACACCGTCCTGATCAACACGTCGATAGTCGGTATAGCCGAACGAGTATTTGCCGGACTTTCCCTTTTGAGCGATAAAGAACAGCAATGCACGCGCGTTCCTAGCGACCTCAACCCAGTATGAACCGACGAGTTCTGCGACGCCGTCGCTATCCGTGTCGATCGCCGTTAGGTTTTGGTAGTGCAGGGCCTTCGGCGTGAGCTTGTTCTTCTCGTACTCGCGGCGGACAAGTGCTTCGATCTCGGCCTTTTCGACGTCAGTCGGCCGGCGCCGGAATGCACCATTCTTCGATTCGGACGGAGCGTTGGTCGCGAGGGCCATCACGAAACCTTTCGGCTTGACCTTCGTTGAATCGATCAAGATCTGAGCGGTATTCTTGGCGCACTCGGCTTTCGGGTCGAACGACGAGATCCGGACCGTTCCTGCATCTGCTCCGCCGAAGATCAGCCGATACGAAGCCTTCGGCTTGTAGTATGCCTTTGCAAAGGCGTTGATCTTTGCCGCATCATCGCCGCCGCCGGTGGGTTCAGATAACTTTCCACCAGCCACAAGTGCGATCGGCGTCACGGTCTTCCCGTCATTGATCACAGCAAAGATCGCCGGCTTCGCCGGTTGAGGTTTCTTTGCCGGTCTCTTGCCCTGTCCGGATGCTAGACCGCTAGAAAAGCACAATGCGACCGTCATCGCCGCAATAAGCCACGAAATTCTCTTCATATTTGTTTTGCCGAATGTTCCTAAACTTTCGTTGCGATGGATTTGCCCTGCATGAACATCAACAGATACTCGCGGCCGCCGGCCTTTGAATCTGTACCGCTCATATTGAATCCGCCGAATGGATGAGCTCCAACAAGCGCCCCGGTACACTTCCGGTTAAGGTAAAGATTGCCTACGTGAAACTCTTCCCGAGCCTGTTGGAGACGATCTTCCGACCGCGAATAGACAGCGCCGGTCAGGCCAAACTCCGTTCCATTCGCGATATCAAGGGCCTCGTCATAGTCCTTTGCCTTAATGACCGCAAGCACAGGGGCGAAGATCTCTTCCTGCTCGATCGTTGCTCCGGGTTTCACATCGGTAATAACGGTCGGCTCGATAAAATAGCCCTTGCTATCATCACCTTTACCTCCGACAACGATCTTCCCGCCTTCCGAAACACCTTTCTCGATATATCCGAGCGTTTTGTCAAAAGAACGCTTGTTGATCACGGCTGCAACATTAGTCGAATCCGACTCCGGAGCCCCGACGTTCAGAGCCTCGGTCAATTTTGCGACCTTTTCGAGCAGTTCATCGTGCACCTTTTCATCAACGATCAGCCGTGAGCAGGCCGAGCATTTCTGACCTTGGAAACCGAATGCAGCCGAAACAATGCCGCTTGCAGCAGAATCCAGGTCCGCATCGTCGGCAACAACGATCGCGTCTTTGCCGCCCATTTCGGCGACAACGCGTTTGATCCAGATCTGTCCCTCGCGGGTTTTCGCGGCCTCTTCGTTGATATGCAGCCCAACGCCTTTTGATCCGGTAAACGAGATGAATCGCGTCTTCGGGTGCTTGACCATTGCTTCGCCCGTCGCAGCGCTTCCGGAGATGAAGTTAACGACGCCGTTGGGAAGCCCGATCTCATCGAGAACCTCCATAAATTTCGCCGCGATCGTCGGCGAATCCGACGAAGGCTTGAGCACTACCGTGTTCCCGGTAACAACAGCCGCCATCGTCATTCCTGCCATGATCGCGAGCGGAAAGTTCCACGGCGGAATAATTGCACCAACTCCGAGCGGAATATATGCGAACGAGGTATTCTCACCGGGAATCGGCGTCGTCGGCTGTTCCTCGGCCCAGCGAAGCATTTCGCGACCGTAGAACTCGCAGAAGTCGATGGCTTCTGCGGTGTCGCCGTCGGCCTCCGCCCAGGTTTTCGACACTTCATAGACCATCCAGGCCGAAAACTCATGCTTTCGCTGCCGAAGAATGTCAGCAGCCTTGAAAAGATATTCAGCGCGTTCTGCCGCCGGGACCTTCTTCCAGGTCTTAAAGGCCTCGGATGCGGCTTCGATCGCCTTATTTACAAGCGAAGTATCGTCATCACCTTCGCTAAAGACACCAACGACCTGTTCCTTGTTCGAAGGATTACGGCTCTCGAACTTGCTTGCGAGCGTGATCTTCTCGCCGTTTATAATGATCGGGAATTCAGCCCCGAGCTCGCCTCGCACCTTCTCGAGGGCCGCAAGCATCGCGTCTTTGTTCTCAGGCTTCGAAAAGTCTGTAAAAGGTTCGTTCCTAAATTCGTCCAAGCTTAATTTCGTGTGCATATCAATACCCTGTAAGTCTTATTATTATAACAATAAGAGCCTGTTTCCTCATCGATCATCTTAGATGTATCTTTGACGATCCATCTCACTCAATTCCCACTCATCCAGGAGTTCGGGAACCTTCGGCTCTTCTTCATTCTGCCAACCGAGAATGAACCGCGGTGCCTGTTTCTCGCTACTTTGCTTCACATATGTAAGTATAAGCGTCCATCCGGATTTTAGGTAAAGGTTCAACTCGCGAACCGAACCAACCTCCGCCGCAAACTTCGTATTCTCAAGCTTTGTTACCATTCTCCCCTCTTTTGAAGACGCTTGATCTTCCGTTTTGCCAGATCTCGTTTAAGCCGCGACATTCGGTCGAGAAAAACTATGCCGTCCAGGTGGTCGGTTTCGTGAAGTATGCAACGGGCGGCAAGACCTGCTGCGTCGATCTCGAACTCCTTACCCTCAACGTCAAATGCCCTTGCAACTACCCGCATCTCCCGTTTCACGGGCTGAAATATGCCCGGAAACGATAGACAGCCCTCATCGCCGGTTTGCTCGCCCTCAACATGCAGGATCTCCGGGTTTATAAGCACGGCCCGTACGGCCGCGGAATCATCGCCCTCCGGAATATCCATCACGAAAAGCCGCTTTGATTCGCCAACTTGCGGTGCCGCAAGCCCGACACCTCCGGCATCCGCCATCGTCGTGAACATATCCTCCACAAAGGCCTTCAAACCATTCGCAAACCCGTCGTCCGAAACTGGCTTTGCTACGGAGAGCAGGACCGGTTCCGGGTAATGGAGAATTCTCAATCGTTTTGCCACTTCAGAACCTATGTTAGCTGTATTGCGTATTTCCTACAACCTCTTTTATTCTGCTTGCGTCAAGGTTCCGGTCCGACCGGAGAGCCTTGAGGGCCGATTCTATGAAAAATGCATTGAAGATCTTTGTGTTAGTGCTGGCCCTGGCCATTATTGTCTTGCAGTTCTTTCGTATCGATCAGACAAATCCGGTGGTAAACGCTGCCGATACTATCGATTCAGCGGTCGAGGTGCCTCCGGACATCCAGATCATCCTCGGGCGCTCTTGCAACGATTGTCACTCAAACACAACGATCTATCCGTGGTACACAAATGTACAGCCAACGGGTTGGTACGTAAAGAACCACATCGACGATGGCAGGCGGCATCTGAATTTCAGCACCTTCAATACTTATCCGCTGTCGAAGAAGCAGAAGAAGCTTTCAGAGATGTGCGAAGAGGTCCGTACGAGCGAAATGCCGCTCCCTGCGTATCTTTGGATCCATCGCGATGCGCAGATGCAGCCCGGCGAGGCCGAGGCTCTTTGTTCGTGGACGGATCAGGCAATTGCAGCACTTGAGAAGTCTGCCGCCAAAGAGTAGACTCGCGACACTTATGAAAAAACTCCTTTTCACCGTTCTACTCTGTCTTATCTCCACGACCGTTGGGTTCGCACAGGTCAAGGTCACGCCAAAAAAGACGATCTACAAGCGTCCTAAGCCGCTGACCGAATATAAGAAGAGTTTCACGATCACCTGGCCGAAAGTCTCCGGCGTTTCGCCCGCGGTCGCTAGAAAGATCGAGAATGCCCTGAACTACGAAAAGCTCTTCAATTTCACCATCAAAGAAGAGCGGACGGAACTGCAGTGGCTCGAGGAGGCAAGTTATGACGTCCTCTATAACAAGCACAATATTCTCTGTATCGGCCTCACCATAGAAGGGACAGCTGCCTATCCCTCAGGCGCCCAAAAATACGTCGTACTCGATACGCGAAACGGTACGGTCGCGCTTCCTACTAGTGCATTTACAAACCGTACAGAGCTGGCTGCCCTTGTCAACAAACGGATGGAGAAGGCCATCGCCGACGAGGTCAGTGAATGGAAGAAGGATCCGGATATGGCGGACCTCGACCAAAAAGAGCTGCTCGGCGACAAGGTGTTTCGCGAGGAGAACCTTGTGAATTTCTCGATCGACGCAAAAGGTGTTACATTTCGATACGAATTCGGCTTTCCGCATGCGGTTATCGCGGCGGAGCCGGACAGTGAATATACATTCACTTGGGCTGAAATGAAGCCGTACATTGCTCCGCGGGGATTGCTCGCGGTAATGACGCGTTAGTATAATCCTCGGAAGATGGACGAAAGGAAAATACGAGTTCTTGTAGCAAAACCCGGTCTTGATGGCCATGACCGCGGTGCCAAAGTGATCGCGCGTGCGCTGCGTGACGCCGGTATGGAGGTGATCTATACCGGACTTCGCCAAACGCCGGAGATGATCGCTTCGGCCGCCATGCAGGAAGATGTGGATGCCGTTGGCATCTCGATCCTAAGCGGTGCGCACAAGACGCTTTGTCCTCGGATCGTTGAACTGCTCCATAACAATGGAATGGACGACACACTCGTCCTCGTCGGCGGGATCGTGCCTGAAGACGACATTGCGCCGTTAAAAGGCCAGGGCGTCGCGGAAGTTTTCCTTCCGGGTACATCGACGGAAGATATAGTTACATTCATTCGCAAGAATGTCCGGCCGGCATAGGCCTCTTTGTTCTTTCGAAATGATGCGACCCACTCTCTCATTTGAATGAAATTTGGTTAGGACTTGGAGATTAATTTATGAAGATCATTACCCGATATTTCTATGTTGCCGCGATCGCTGCAGCTCTCACATTTTTTGTCGCTGCTCCTCGCTCGACCTCTGCCCAGATCGTCCCGGCGGCCAAAAAGGTCGCACATGTGACGAAGAAGGGCGTAAAGGCAGGAACACACTACACTAAGGTCGGAGCGAAGAAAGGCGCGCATTATACAAAGAAAGGCGCCGTAAAAGCTTACAAAGGCGGCCGATGGGTAACCGTCAAGGTTTACCGTGGTGGCAAGTGGGTCACAAAGAAGGTCTGGCGCGGCACCAAGCGTGTTGTTGTCGGAAAGAAAAAGAAAAAAATGTAACCGCTCGTGGTTGATTTGATTTCGGGAGAGGGCGTTCGTATGGCAGACAATGCGGTTCGAACGCCCTTTCTGCGCTTGTCCACCATTTTCGGTATAATCGTTCCTTATGACGGAAAAAGTAATTCGTGTCGCCGGCGGCCAGGGTTTTTGGGGGGATCTTCTCACTGCACCCATCGATCAGGTACGGAAAGGACCTATTGATTATTTGATGCTCGATTACCTCGCAGAGGTAACGATGTCTATCCTGCAGAAGCAACGCGCTCGGGACCCCGAGGCGGGCTATGCGCGCGATTTCGTCAGTTTGATGCAGGAGATCCTGCCCGATTGTGTCGAAAAGAATATTAAGGTCCTGTCGAACGCTGGCGGCGTGAACGTCGCGGGCTGCGCACAAAAGATCAGAGCGGCCGCGGCCGAATTGGGCCTGTCCGGCAAAGTAAAGATCGGGATGATAACGGGCGATGACGTACTAAGCCAACTCGATAACTGGATCGCGGACGGCGTCGAGATCAATTCGATGGACGACGGCACTCCGCTTTCAGCGATCCGCGACAAAGTTCAGTCCGCGAACGTCTACCTCGGGGCCGCACCGCTCGTCGAGGCCCTCGGCCTCGGCGCGAATGTGCTCGTCGGCGGCAGACTCACGGACACGGGCCTAACGCTCGCTCCGCTAATGCATGAATTCGGCTGGAAGTTCGACGATTGGGACCGCGTTTCGGCAGGCACGATCGCGGGTCACGTCATCGAATGCGGTGCGCAATCTTCAGGCGGCAATTGCCAATATGACTGGCAAAATATTCCCGACATGGCGAACATCGGCTTCCCGATAGTCGAAGCCAAGGCCGACGGCACCTTCATCGTAACCAAGCACAAAGGCACCGGAGGCCGCGTCAACGTTCAGTCCGTCACGGAGCAGCTTCTCTACGAAATGGGCGACCCGAAAGCCTACATCACGCCCGATGTCGTCGCTGATTTCTCATCGATCCATGTCGAACCGGCGGGTGACGATCGCGTGCGTGTCTTTGGCATCAAAGGCGGACCTGCGACCGATTTTTATAAAGTGTCGATCGCCTATTCCGACGGCTGGAAATCCGTCGGCACGCTCGTTTATTCCTGGCCCGATGCGCTCGAAAAGGCACAGGCAGCCGATAAGATCCTTCGCCAACGCCTCGAGAATCTCGGCCTCGAATTCGATGTCATCCTGACCGAGTTCGTCGGCGTGAACGCAACCCACGGCCACCTCGCTCTTAACGCTTCAGCTGACGGGGCGGTTCTCACATCCGACATTCCGGAGGTCCAGCTTCGTGTCGCCGTTCGCGGCCACAACAAGGCACACGTCGAGCGCTTCACAAAAGAGATCGCACCGCTCATCCTCACCGGCCCGCCCGGAGTCACAGGCTTTGCAGGCGGCCGCCCGAAGGTCGAGGAGATCATGGCATACTTCCCGACTCTGATCCCCAAATCCCTGATCAAACCCGAGGTCTCTATCGTCAATACGTAGGCCTTATGTAGTATTCTCTTGATTATGAAGAATCAATATACAGCGGTTCTAAAGCAGAATGGAGACTGGTGGATCGGCTGGATCGAAGAAGTGCCGGGCGTTAACTGTCAGGAATCGACCCGCGAGGCGTTGATCGAGAGCCTTCGAATCACGCTCATCGAGGCTCTTGAGTTCAATCGCGAAGATGCGCGCCGCATGGCGGGCGTTGGATTCGAAGAGTCGCTCATCGCTGCATGAAACGCCGTGATCTCGTCAAGCATCTTCACAAATTTGGCTGCCGACTCCTACGCGAAGGCGGCAGTCATTCATGGTGGATCAATGCCGAGCAAAACCGACGCTCAGCTGTTCCGAGACATCGCGAAGTTAATGACGATCTCGTCCCCAAGATATGTAAGGATCTCGGCATACCAAAACCATAGCCGGCGGTGCTGTAAAGCTGGAAGCGATCATGGCATACTTCCCGATACTGATCCCGAAGTCACCCATCAAACCCGAGGTCTGTATCGTTAACACGTAGAGTGCGCGCAAAATCGCGCGTCTTTCACGAAGATCAATATGGGCTTTTTCGATAGACTATTTTCCGAGTCTGTGCCGTTCGACCCCATGGAAGCCGAACGCCTCGCGAAGCTAATGCTCGCGGAGCTTGTGCTTTACGAGGCAAAGAAGCTCGAGGAAGGGCGCGCGAACAGGAATATCTATGCGAGTCTTGGCCCTGAAATAGAAGCGGTGCGAAAACGGTTCACTGACCGATATCCGCAACCAGAAGCCGTGGAGGTCTTCGACCGCCAGCTTGTCGCAATTCTCGCTAACGGCGACCGATCCAAACTAGGGGCGCCAATATCTGGCACGTAGCAAGTAGAACCGAGTCGGTTCCTCCACCGGAAATGCGCTCAACAACATCATGCTTAGGAGAAACCATGTCTTACAGACGAGTTTTAGTCCTTTTCGCGCTCTGTCAATTATTTACGACTGGCCTATTCCCGCAGGCGAAGAAGCCAAAAGCCGTAATACGGCCGGCAATCTCCAATACAAGCTATTCGCACACGCTATACAGCTGAGCAACGGCCCAAATCGTTTTGGCCGGATCCTTTGCGTGCAAGGAGAGTGAGTACGATCGATTGATTACGACCATATAGCGAACGCCCTTGCGCCCGTGTGGTCGCCAATAATAGACGATTCTGCCGGGGACATTCTTGATTCCTGCAAGTCTAATTTTTGCGGGCGGTTTGTTGGCAAGCTCTGCGAGTGCCTCTATGGCGACCTTTTCAGGGTGGTCGTAGCGCCATGTGTCGGTGCCGGTGTCGGCATTTTGCTGTTGAACCAACAACGTCTTCCAGTCTTCACCATCATGAATGCGATAATTGCCACAGCCTTCGCGTGTTAAGTCAGGCTGGTCGATCGAGGACCCGTAATCAAGGTCTTTAACATCCTGTGGCAGCACAGAAACGACCTCCTGAATAACGAAGAGGCTGCAGCAACCCATGTGTCCATAACCGCCCCACGAGTTTTTCTTGCCATTTCCGTATGGATCCGGTTTGCCCGAGAAGAAAGTTCCCCGAAGCGTTGCTCTTACTATCCGCCCGCCATCCATTTTTAACAGCTTATTCAATGTTTTGAAATCGTCATTCTCTACCAATGGCAGTTTGAGTCCTTCCACCGTCAAAACGTTTGGGCGCGTCGGTGTTGGCGTAAAGCCGCAACAGTACATAGTTGCAGTGCTAGCAGTGCCGCCGTATTCCATCCAAATTCCTGAAAATCGCTCGCCACATTCTGATTCAAAAATGAGAGAATCCTCAAAACCGTGCGAAACAAAGGCTGTAAGCTCAACCGGTTTCCGGTTGAATGATCCCCGATCACCTGCTAACTGACATAAGGTTACCTTCTCGAATTGTGTGATTGTTGTCTTCTTGTCATCATCAGCGGTTTGACCAAACACCACGCAAACCGCCAATGCGAAACAGACGCAAACCGCAGAAACAAAATGCAAACCAGCTTTCTTCATACAATTCCCTCTCATGTTTGATGCCGACGTATTGCAAATGGTAACTTTCCATAGGTCGTAAAAGTGGCTTATTCAAGAACTAGTACCGTAAAAAAACACAAATTCTGGCAGGGGTAGCCTACTCAAGAAGCAAAGCTATTCTCTTTTTCCAAATGAAGGTTGTCGGGCGTCAGCTTTGGGCTGGGCGTCTTTACGGGGAAAGAAATCGGGGAAGCGATATTATAGATCGGTAACTCCCTAAGCGTGCCGCTGGCGCCCCGCGTCGCGACTCGGCGCGTTTAGTCTCTCGCAAGCTCAGCGAGATCCTTTTAAAACCTTAGGCTTGCAGTCCGCCGAGTTCCAATATCATGCGGCAGTACAGCAGACGAGCGGCGGAGGCTATTTGTGTCTGTACGTGATGCGGCCTTTTGTGAGGTCGTAGGGCGAGAGTTCGACATCGACGCGGTCGCCCATCAGGATGCGGATGCGGTTGCGGCGCATGCGGCCCGAAATGGTCGCGAGGACGACGTGGTCCGTGTCGTTGACCTTAACTTTGAAATACGCGTTCGGCTGCTTGTCGATCACGACACCGGCCATTTCGATCAGATCTTCTTTCATCGTATTTAATAATGACCTCAAGCGATAGTTGCTTGCAAATCAAAAACGCAATAAAACGGCCAAAATAAGACTGAAAATGTGCATTTTTCGGCTATCCGGAGCACTTTTATAGTGAAAAATGCCACATTCGGCTTGGACGCGGCGTGTAATTAATTCTCCAAAAACCGTGCGATCCCCGCCTTGCAATCGTCCGTCATACGGGCCTTTGCATTCACCTGGACGCCGGATTCAAGGGCGTCTTCGAAAGTTTGCCCATCTATGCCGTAAAGAAGCGATTTTGTGAGTTCGACGGCCGAGCGGCTGACCTTTGAATAAACGGCCGCATATTCGAGCACGTCCGTTTCAAACGTCTCGCCCGCGAATACTCGATTGACCAGCCCGAGAGCAAGGCCTTCGGCTGCAGAATATTCGAAACCGCGTGTCAGCAGCTCAAAACTTTTCTTCTCGCCGAGATTTCGCCGCAAGATCGCCGTTACCATCGCGGGCACAAATCCGATCTTGACCTCCGGGTATCCGAACCTTGCGGTGTCGGTCGCGACCACTAGATCGCAACTCGTCGCGAGGCCGCATCCACCCGCGAGTGCTCTACCGTGTACAGCCGCGATCACCGGAATCTTCACTTTGCGGATCAGCTCGAACAACTCCCCAAGCGAACGCGCATCTTCGACATTCTCCTCGAACGACGCAGTCGCGATCTTTTGTATCGACGAAAGATCCGCCCCCGAGCAAAAATCCTTCCCCGCACCGCGTATAACGACCGCACGCACACTCTCATCCGCATCCGCCGAACGCAACGCGTCCTTCAACGCCGCGACAAGCTCATCATTCAACGCATTCCGCTTCTCAGGACGGTTGAGGGTGAGAAGACGAACCGACTCAGTTGTCTCGGACAGTAACGGTTTCATTGAGTACCCTTCAAATCAAATTATTAATTAGTAATTCGATAATTACTAATTATTTCTGGCGGATGAAACGATCGACGAAATGATCTTCACAAGTTCGAGTCGATCCTTCGCGATCGAGGCGAACTCAGCTTCGCTGACAATGCCACCGTGCAGAAGCACGAGCAGCCAGTATTCTGTCTCGTAAGCCCGACGGCGTGCAACGCCGAACTCGGTGATGAACGTCTCGCGGTTCTCGGCCCCAACGGCAGCTTTAACGTGCTTGCCGATGTTCGTCCCGGAGATAAGGAGTTCCTTCGACAGCACGAACTCGCGCTTCGATTCGTTTAGATAATGACAGAGCCGCACGATCCGAACTGCAAAGTCGAGCGATCGGTCGAGCACTACGTTGTCCTTCATTGCGTCGTATCTCCGAGCAATTGGTCAAGCAGTCTTTCGATCGTCGTCCACATCGATATACATGCGGAGAAGCGCGGTTGAGAACGTCTTGCCCTGGGCGTCCGTCATCAGCGACAGCGTGCCGCCGCCGCCGAGTGAACCGTGCAATAGAAAGTTCAGGGCGTTCAGATTCGGCAGTTCAAAGCGTTCCACGCTGCCTTTGACCATATCGCCAAAGAAGGCTTTTACGCGTTCGGCGGTAACTTCGCGGACAAGCAACGGATAGTCTTTCGGATCGAGTGCGATGAGGCCGACGTTGGCCGTATCGCCTTTGTCGCCGGAGCGTGCGTGAGCGAGTTTTACGAGTTGAACCTTCATAAAGAAGATTCTAGCCCATCGTCGCGGATTCGGCGAAAGCCCTCGCTAGGGCAAAAGTGCAGCCGCAAGCGGGTCATCCGCGATCTCGTCGATAAGGCCGATCTTGAGAGCTTTTTCGGCGGAGATCGGTGCCGCCGTAAAGAACATTTCGAGCGCATTTCCACGCCCCACGAGCCGTGGAAGCCGCTGCGTTCCGCCCCAGCCTGTGATGATGCCTAAATTTGCTCCGGGATGAGCGAATTGCGAATTTGGAGAAGCGATCCGTGTGTCGCACGCGAGGGCGAGGTCCAACGCCCCGCCGAAACAAAACCCAGTGATGGCCGCGATGGTCTTGTGACGCGATGAAGCGATCTTTCCCATCAGAACCTGACCGCGGCGTGCAAAGGCGGGTGCGTCCGTCGGCAGAAGTGCTGATATCTCCCGAAGGTCTGCACCGGACGCAAAGACATTGTCCGAGCCCGTCAGAATTATCTTGTCTATTGAAACGTCAGATTCAGCGTCGTCGAGAATGTTGTTCAGTTGTTCGACGACCGCGACCGACAGCGGATTCCGTATTTCCGGCCGCGTAAACGTTACGACCATGGCGGTGTCGATCCGAGCGATCTTGAGAGCTTCTTTCGTCACAGTACCGCTAGTTTAGCGGCATAAGGGAGCAATGTCTTGGCGCCGACACCTGTTGCTTTCAACGCGAGTTTGCCAACGGCCGGCACGAACTTGAAGAGGATCGACTTTCCAACGTGAACCGCGAGAGGCTTCACGACCTTCCCTGCCGTGAATTTCGTCACGGCCCATGTTCCCTTCGCAGCAGACTTTACGATAACGACCGCAACATTGTCGTCGTGCCGAGACTGCTTTTTGGCGTCGTCGCGGCGTTCCTGGGCATTCGCCAGCACGGCAAATGCAAATACACAAAGACAGACGGCGAGAGTACGGATGAACAAGGATCTCATTGCTATTTTGATGATGCAGCTTTTGCTGCAGGAGTGTCGGCGAGATGCCCCCGGTCTTGGGGACACCAAAGCATTATAGCCTGCAGACATCCACAATGAGAAGACTTTTTTTCAGGAGTTTCGGTGCTGTTTGCTCTACTGGCAAATCGGCCAAAACCGATCACCCGTCACGAATTCGGCGGAACGCTTATCTCCGACGTCGTCATCACGCCTCGCCGAACCTCGTTGATGATCCCTTTCTCAATGTAGATCGGCCGGACGAACTGGCGCAAACGCGGCAGCGAGATGAAAAACCACACTCCGGCCGCCACGCATCCGATACCGCCGAGAAGAAGCGTCGCGGGTGCACCGATCCTTCCAGCGAGAAAGCCGGCGATAAGGCTCCCGAATGGCGCCGTGCCCATAAATGCCATCGTGTAAAAACTCATTACGCGGCCACGCTTGTCCTCCTCGACAATCGTTTGCAACAGCGTGTTGCTTGATGCCATCTGGACCATAAAGCCGAGTCCCGTCGCGACCATGAGGATCAGCGAGAGCCAGATAACGTGAGAGAAAGAGAACAGTATCAGCCCGACACCGAATACCACAGACATGGTCGGGATCACACGCCCGAGTCCGAGCACCGACCTTCGTGCAGCGAGATAAGTCGCACCTGCCAGTGCTCCGACGCCTGATGCCGCCATCAGCATACCAAGAAGGCCCGGGCCGCCCTTCAAGATGTCCGAAGCGAATATCGGCATCAGCACGGTGTACGGAAAACCGACAAGGCTGACGATCGAGAGCAGTACCAGAATGTTGCGTATCGGCGGGAAACGCCCGGCGTACGCGATGCCTTCGCGTAGCTCCTGTAAGACGTTCTTTCCATGCTCTCGCGGACGAACTCGTTTCGTAAGGCCTCGCATCGCCAGCAATGAACTGATCACTGCAATGTAGCTGACCGCATCGATCGCGAAACACCATCCTTCGCCAACGGCTGCAATGATCACGCCGCCGATCGAAGGCCCGAGCAGACGGCTTCCATTCACGAGGGTCGAGTTGAGCGCGATCGCATTTGCGAGGTCGTCTTGGCCATCGACCATCTCGACGACGAAGGCTTGCCGTGCGGGCATATCGAACGCGTTGATCACACCTTGAAAGATCGCGAGGGCGACGACGTGCGAAACCGCGATCACGCCGGTCAGATCAAGCACCGCCAGTGCCGCCGATTGCAGCATCGCGAGCACCTGCGTCCACACGAGGACACGCTGCCGATCCCAGCGATCGACGAGAACGCCCGCTATCGGTGCGAGAATGAACGACGGTATCTGTCCCGCAAACCCAACAACACCCAAGAGAAGAGCCGAACCGGTCAGCCTGTAAACAAGCCAGCTGATCGCGATGCGGGTCATCCACGTGCCGACCATCGACACCATTTGGCCTGAGAAAAAGAGTGCATAATTCCGATGCCCGAGGGCGCGGAATATGAACTTTATTCCTGCGGCATTTTTGCTGCCGCGGTCGGTTGGTTTTGCTTCATTTTCAGGACGCAACTTGCTAAACCTCGGCTACAAGAACTCTTTCAAGCAGGCGGGAGTACAAATGGCCCAATGTG
>JAANMW010002477.1_pt1 | contig 16578 bp, 9 predicted proteins | sample 7279671 | NCBI WGS metagenome assembly JAANMW01 (sample SAMN14094541, study PRJNA606508) | bioreactor metagenome | isolation source: A lab-scale SPAN reactor treating ammonium-rich wastewater day 247 | place: Ireland: Galway | collected 2017-09-19
AATGTTTTGGGGCGTTTTCTTCACGCGAGCCGGATTCCATCCTTGGGGCTCAAGCCTCAGGACGTGCTTCGCTCGAAAACGCTATAGTGGTTCGCGTGTTTGGGAGATTGCGATGTCAGGTTTGTCAGATGCGGTGAGAGTGATCGAGCCCGGCAAGACCTATGTCGGCAAGCAGGGCTTCACTTACGGAGCAGGCGTGTCGAAGGAGACGGTCGGAGCAAAGCACATATGTTTGAATGTGCTGCCGATGCCCCCGGGCGCCAAGGCGAAGGTCCATTACCACGACGGCATCGAGACCATCGCATATCTTCTGGAAGGTGAGTGCGCCGTCTATTACGGTGACAAACTTGAGCATCGTATCGCCGTCAAAGCCGGGGATCATGTCTATATGCCCGAGGACGTGCCGCACGCTCCGTGCAATGAGAGCGGAGCGCCGTGCAAGTGGCTTGTCGCGCATTCATCGGGCAGCGATCAGGACGGCATCGTTCTGCTGCCAGAACTCGATGCTGTCCTGGCACAGAAGTCGAGTACGTCAGCTTGATGATGGTGGAAGGCGTGGAGAGAATTTCGCCTTGCCTTCGTGCTGGCTGAACGATTCGCGAAGCCAGCACACGCAAAAGATGTCATCACGCTTCAATGGGCAGGTTCCCGCGGTACAGTGCACCGCCGCGCGTTCAAGGTTGCCACTCGGTCATCTGAAGGATGTTTCCGCCGAGCTTCTGGAATGCGCGCTGGCGGCAGGAGAATACAATAATCTGTTGGTCACTGGATTGTCGGTGCAACGCGTCGAACATCTTCTCGATTCGATCGTCGTCCGAATAGACGAGGGCGTCGTCGAGGATGACCGGAGCCGGCCGGCCGTCGCGGGCGAGCAGCCTTGCGAAGGCGAGACGTGTCAGCACCGATAGCTGTTCCCGCATGCCGCCGCTGAGGCGGTCGACTTCCTCCTCCTGGCCGTTGCGCCGGATCGCCTGGGGCAGCAGCGACTTGTCATCGAAGGTGATCGAGACATCGTCGAAGAGCAGTCCGAGAAGCGGCTTGAGCTCCGTCATGACAGGCTTGAGATAGAGTTCGCGAGCCTGGGATCTGGCTGTCTCCAGAGACAAAGCCAGCCGTTGCAGGATGGCGACTTCCTTCTCGAACGCCGCGACGCGGACCGTTGCGGCGGAGCATGCGTCCTCCGTCTCGCGCCATTTCTCTTCCACCGCCTCGTCGGCGCGCGCCCGTATCCCGGCGTTCAGGCCAGCAACGGTTTCACGGAGCCGGTGTATCTCTTTCTCGGACGCTTCTTCAACCGAGCGCGCGCGCTTCAGCGCAGCCTCGGCGGAATCGAGATCGGTGGCGGTGTCGCTGAGATTCTTCGCATTCGTTTCGGCTTCGGCGCGTGATCGTTCCCGATCATCGAACGCCTTCACCAACTGCTGCTCGCGTGCGGCACGCTCCTCTTCAGGGCCGAGGATTGAATCGATCTGCGCCTGCTCGGCGTTCAGCGTCGCCAGCTTCGTTTCGGCTGCGACGAAGGCGTCGTCGGCGCTGCCGCGCAGCGGCTCGGTCTCTCGCAAGGCCAGCCGGGCCGCCTTCAGCCGTTCCCCGGCTTCGGCCAGAGACGCCCGAACCTGCGCCGGATCCGCTTTCAGTTCGAGATCCCCGGAATCGATCGCGCTTTGTGCGGCGACGTCCTCCCGCAGCCGTGGCAAGCCTTCCGGCGCAAGCTGGGATAGCCGGCCTCGCAATTCGCCGAGTTCTGCGTCCATCTTTTGGGCCTGAACCTGCCGCTTCCGTGCGGCGGCGAGGTCGCCGACGCCCATTGAAGATAGAAGCGTGCGTCGCTCCGCCTGGGCTCGTTCAAGGCGATCATCGCTCAAGGAGGGTCGGTTCGATCGCAGCGTTACCGTGCCGATACCAGGAACGGAAAGCCGCGCCTGTCCGTCATAGGTCCGCTCTTGCCCCTCCAATAGCGGATCGCCGTCCATCGTCACGAGACCGGGCGCATCCGGCTGATAGTCGACGGAAACGGAAGGACGTGCGGCTTCCTCGACAGCGTGAAGCCTTGCGATCTCGATTTCGAGAGCCTGAAGCTCGTCGACGGCGCTCGATGGCAGCTTGATAAGCGAAAGTTCTGCTTCGCCGCGTTCCAGCTCTTCACGGGTGGCTTCCGCGTTGGCGAGTTGCTCCTTGGACTGGGAAAGACGTTCGGCCGCCTCGCGCGCTCTCAACGCCGCGTCCAGGCGCGCGAGCAGGTCGCGCGACTCCTTCTCGCCGGCTTCCGCCGCCTCGGTCTCCGCCGTTGCCTTTGCGATCGCCTCGCCAGCCGCATGGCGTTTGTCCATGGCCTGGCGGCGGCGATCTTCAGCCGCAAGCCGCTCTTGACGCAACTTCCTTGCTGTTTCCATGGCGGCGCGGAAGGTCAGGAGGTCTTTTTCGGCGCCGTTCCGGCGCTCGCGCGCGAGCCTGAGTTCGGCTTCGGCCGTCCTCAGCTTCTCGCTCTGGGATTTGGCGGCGTCGAAGGCGGCTTGCGCGGCTTCGACGGCCTTGCGTCGTTCCTGCCTGTCGTCGGTCCTGTCGAGTTCGGTAAGCTTCTTTGTGGCCGAGGCGCGTTGGTCCAGCGCCTCGCGCAGGGCCGCGACTTCGCCCGCAAGCTTTTGTTCGTCTCCAGTCAGCCTGTCGCGATCTTCAAGAGCGCTGGCGTATCGCCCGCCGGCCTTGGGCCTGCCGGTGGCGGTGACCAGTTCCGAAAGAGCCTGTTGCGTGGCGGAAAGGATCTCCGTCATGCGCCGCCCGCCGGTGACGGCCTCGACTTCGCCTTGCACGGATTCGAGCAGGGTGCGGCGGACTTCCCGTTCTCCGTCCTCTTCCGACTTGCTGCGTCTTTCGATTCCGGTCACGCCCTGGCGTACCCATAGCAGCCCTGCCGGACCGGCGGTGCCGCCCTTGACCAGATTGGCGATGAAGTTCTCCGCCTCGTCCGCCAGTGCTACCAACTGCCCCGTGGCGAGATCGGTCACCCGCGCGGACCGGCCGACGAAATACTGCTTCGTAATGCGGAAACGGCCTTCGCCGGTCGCGATATCGGCTTCGACCAGCGGACTGCCGCCGCTATAGGGCCTGAGGGTCCTGACATCGCCGGAAGCGCTCGAATGCGGCTGGAAGAACAGCGCGTGCAGCGCCTCGAAACTCGTCGACTTGCCGAATTCGTTGGCGGCGCAGAGCACATTGACGCCGTCATCGATCCCTTCGATGGCGACGCCACGGCCGGCGAAGCGCTTCACGTTGAACAGGCGCAGCGCCGAGATCTTCATGACGCGACCACCTGCGCATAGGAGTAGAGGCGGGCGAGGGCGGCGCGCGCGGTCTCGCGCTCGGTAGCGGAGCGGCTTTCATCTCCGGCTTCGGCCAGCAGCGTGTTCGCGGCTTCACGAAGCGCTCCGGCGCGATCGATCCGGTCGAGGTCTTCCACCTCGCACTCTGTCACAAGGCCGGCCTCGTCAAGCTCCAGGAGGGCAAAATCCGGCGTCGTGTTTGCGATGGCGCGTGTCAGCGCCGTGCGTGCCGGCAGGCGGCTGCGGCCCGTCGCCATGACGCGCGCGAGTGTCTGTCGGCGGAGCCGTGCCTCCGGCAACAGCGCCTCCAGCGCCGATGCAGGATCGTCCCCGTCGAGCACATGGAGGTTCAGCGTGCGCCAGTTGAAGCCGGCCGTGGCCAGCGGCGTCACCTCGGGCAGGGCGGAGGGGCCAGCGATGCTGACCAGCGAGGCTTCGCCGGGATGGTCGTGCTTGAACCGGTCTGGCTCCGGCGTGCCGCTGTAGCGGGTGCGTGGGCCGACATTCATCGCGCCGTGCCAGTCGCCGAGCGCCAGATAGGCGAGGCCGGCGCGCTGGGCCCGGTCCGGCGCGATGACGTCGGACGCGACGGCCTCCTCGGAAAAACTCTGGATCGCGCCATGGGCGAGGCCGAGGCGGATGGTGCCTTCCGGCGTCGCCTCGCTGTCCATCCATTCAGTGAGATCGCGGCCGGAACGGCGCGTCGTGCAGGGCGCGGGCAGGAGCACGACATCCGCCGCCAGTTCGATCGGGCGCGGCTCCACCGCGAGAATGACGTTGTCGGGCGCTTCCTCTCGCAGCGTTGTCCAGAGCTGGGTCGCCTGCAGCGAATCGTGGTTGCCGGGCAGGATCACCCATCGGATCGGCGCATGATGCGCCATCTCGGTCAGCGCCTGGCGGCGGACATCCGAAGCGGGCGTCTCGGTATCGAAAACATCGCCCGCGAGCAGGATCGTGGCCGCGCCCTGCTCACGCCCATGTTGCGCGAGCCGGGCGATCACCGCATGCCGCGCCTCACGCAGCCGGCTCGGCAGGTCGCCGAAGAAGTTGCCGAAGCGCTTGCCGAGATGCAGGTCGCTCGAATGGATGAAACGGAACATATCTATCCGGATGGCTGAACGGTCGTGATATGCTGGCGGGCTCTTGTGATCGCTTCGTCGAGGCGGGCGCGGGATACCGCCGCAAGGCGTTCGACGCCGAGGAGACGCGCCAGATAGCGCACGGGGTCCGTGTCGTCCAGCAGGTCAGGATTGTCGAGCGCCACGGAGGCCAGTTCGGCAAGTGGAATATCCGCGACCGCCCTCCGCGCATCCTCGTCGACTGGCTGCCGATAGGCCAGAACCTCGACCACGGCTCCCTGCTTCCAGATGAACTCGCCGCTCGATTCGCGCGTCGTGTCGTACCCGCGCAGGTGCAGATCGATCTGTTCCCTGATGCGCCCGCCGGTGCGCAGCCAGCCATGCGCCCGTGAAATTCTTTTGGCGAGAATGTCCGTGCGCAAAGGGCTTTCGGTTTCGATGACGGCCTCGATCATGCCTCGCAGCGTGTCCCGGTAGCCGAATTCGAAGAACTGATCCGGATCCGCCTTGAAGCTGGAGAGATCGGTGACGTGGTATCGTCGCTTGTCCGGAATATCGGCAGGCATCGGACCTGCATCCGGTTGCGCCTCTGTCGTTTCGACGGCGCGAGATGTTGTCGGCGGCTCCACTGATACGCGTTCGGTTTCAGCGGGCGCCGGAGGCGGCGTCACCTCGTCAACGATGGCGGCGGCCTCGTCGTCGCGGATCTCATCTATCCCCTCCACATTGTGTCCCATGTCCCAATGGGTCGCGATCTCCTCCTGCTCGGCGGCGCGGCGCGCCCGGCTTTGGTCCAGCAGGCTTTCAAGGCTGGCGTGCAACCGCCCGGCGCAGCCTGCGGCATCGAACCACCAGTCCGTCGACCACACGCGAAGGATATCCCAGCCCAGCCCCCTCAACACCTGCTCACGAACCTTGTCGCGGTCCCTTGCGGTGGCCGACTCGTGATAGGTGGCGCCGTCGCATTCCACGCCCGCGAGATAAGCTCCGGCCAGATCGGGATGGCGAATGCCGAGGTCGATGCGAAAGCCGGAAATCCCGACCTGCGGCACGACCATCCAGCCGCGTCGCTCCAGTTGTGCAGCGACCGCTTCCTCGAAGGGGGAATCGAAGCCGCCAACAGATCCGTCATCCTGGGCGGGCAGGGCGATCGCACCGCGTTCGGCGTAGTCGAGGTACGTCTTGAGATGGTGGACCGCGACCGCCTTGGTTCGGGACGCGTCGATCTGGTCGGCCGTGAAGCCTGAAAACACGATGAGTTCCTGCCGCGCGCGGGTCACGGCGACATTGAGGCGCCGTTCGCCGCCGTCGCGGTTGAGCGCGCCGAAATCCATCTTGAGTATGCCGGCGGCATCCTTCCAGAAAGTGATCGAGAAAAGGATCACGTCCCGCTCGTCGCCCTGCACATTCTCGAGATTCTTGACGATGGTCGGCTCGACCCGCTCTTCGGCAAAGAACCACTCAAGCTCGGGATCATCCCGGCGCGCGGCATCGAGACGATCGAGGATCAGCGACTGCTGCTGTATGTTCAGCGTGATTACGCCGAGCGTCGGCCGCTCCTCTTCGGGAAGCCTCAGCCAGGCCTTCATGCGCGCCACGGCCTCCTTTACGACCGCCTCGGCCTCGATCTTGTTGGTCCGGCTCTTGCCGCGGTCGTAGACACCATGCGGCACCTTGCGCAGTTGCACCGCGCGGTCTTCAACGGCCGGCGAGGGGAAAGTCACCAGACGGTTCTGGTAGTAGTGATGGTTTGAGAAGGCGATCAGGGATTCGCTTCGACTGCGATAATGCCATCTCAGATCGCGGATAGGAATGCCGGCGGCTTTGGCCTCGTCGAGAATGCTCTCCAGATCCTTCTCGTAGTCGGCGATCTCTTCGTCGTCATCTTCGTTGCGTCCAAAGAAGTTTGTCGGCGGCAACTGCTTGGGGTCGCCGACGATGATGGTCTGGCGCGCTCGCGCGATGGCGCCAACCGCGTCCCAGGTGGTGATCTGCGAGGCCTCGTCGAAGATCACCACGTCAAAGAGCGCCTGATCGGGCGGGAGATATTGTGCGATGGAGAGCGGCGACATCAGCATGCAGGGCGCGAGCCTGGAAAAGCTCTGCGGCATCCTGCCGATCATGTCGCGTATCGACTGGCTCGGCCGCTGCAATTCCATCTGGTGGCGGAGCAGCCCGAGCTCGGAATTGCGCGGGACGCTCTGCACGGGCGGCAGACCATGCGCGATCGCGCCGATCACGCGACGGCTGGCGTGCGCGCGCACGAGATCGTCGATCTCACGGAATTCCTTGATGGTGTTTTCGTGCTGGAAACGCCGGAAATTCCGCAGGACGGGATCGGCGTCGAGGATTTTTGGGAGCCACCACCGGGCATAACCGAGGCGAAACGCAACGCGCGCTTCACCGGGCCGGACCTCTCCCTTCTCGATCTGCTCGACCAGCGAAGCAAGGCTGGATGCCCGCGCCCGGTTCCTGACGCGGCACCAGGCCGCCCAGTCGCGCAGCAGATGCTGCGTGTTCGCGAGAGCCGCGAGATTCTCCCGCACTGTCGTGAGGTCGCTTCCGTTCTCTCCGGGCTGGATGTCGCGGCCTGAGAGGTCCGAGAAACGCCGGCTCGCGCTCTCCAAACCCTGGATTGCCGCGAGAAGCCTGTCCCCGGCTCGCCGCACCCTGTCGTCTTCCGCCGCGCCGCGCAGGCAGGCGGCGACGGAGCGGCCGATCGAACGAAGGTCATCTTGCTCTATATTCGGCAAGCACAAGGCATCCCGAAGCTCCCGCGCAAGTTCAATGATGTTCGCGACCGCTTCAAGATCGGTCTCCAGACCATTGACCGGCAACGGCTTCGTCACCAGCAGGTTTTCGTCGATTGCCGAAAGGCATTCCTTCATGCGCCGGAGCAGAGGAAGATCCCTTTCAGGATCGGCGGTGCCACCGGCGGCATAGGCTTGCAGCAGCTTCTGGATCTTGCGCTTGCCGAGCATCGCGCCGGGCCAGAAGGAAGCGTTTGCCTCACGCCACTGCCGCTGCAAGTCAGCCGGGTCGAGATCGCGAATGGCGGAGCCGCCATATGAAGCACTGAGGCCTCGCTCCGCTTCGCGGTAATCGCTGATGGACCTGCCTAAACCGTCCAATGCTTCGGCGCACAAGGCAAACTCGCGATCGGAAGCGATCGTGATGTCGCGGCCGCGACTGTTCTGAAGGGCAGTTGCAAGGCCCGCCAGATCCTGAAGTTCGGATTGTGAGAGCTGCTCCCGCGGCTTCAGACCAAGGACGGCGGCATAACCCTCGAATGAACTGGCCAGCAGATCGATCGCGTTCCGCAGGGATGTTGCCGCCGTCAGCAGGCTGTCCTGCCAGCCCGAGCTCCAGTCGGCGACGTCGACGAGATCCAGCGATGGCTGTCGCTCGATCGACGCGAAGACAAGGCCGAGTTCGGCGGCGAGTTCTTCAAGATCACGCAGAGTCTGAGCATCATGAGCATCCCGTTCCGGCCATGAAAAGGCCGGCGCCGGAGCGTCCGCGGCCTTGAGCGCGATTCCCAGCGCATGATAAGGCGTCCATCCGTTCGGATAGCGCTTGTGCAAGGCTTCGACATAGGCATTGAGCTCGTCACGGCGCAATCGAAGACGCTCGTTGATCTCCACCCATTCGGATGCATCCGTGCGGCCGCCATGCTCCCAGGCCGCCTTGAGCTGCCCGAGGAAATGCCGGCGGTCGGCTTTGTTCGAGTGTAATTCGATGCAGTGATTTCCGAGGCCATGCTCGCGCAGCCGTCGATAGACGACGTCGAGCGCGGCGGTCTTTTCGGCCACGAACAGCACCGTCTTTCCGACCGCGAGGCAGTTCGCGATCATGTTGGCGATGGTCTGGCTCTTGCCTGTGCCGGGCGGGCCGACGATGACGAAATCCCGTCCCTCGGCCGCCGCGAGGCTCGCCGCTGTCTGCGACGAATCCGCGGGAAGAAGGCAGATGATGTCCGCCGGCGCATAAACGCGATCGAGCTCGCGTTCGTCGCGGAATGTCGGTTGTCCGTCGCCTTCCGGAAAGGCCTGTTCAGGCGTGTCGATCAGGTGGCGGACCACCCGGTTCTCGCGAAGCGCCCCGGTGCGTTCGACCAGATCCTTCCACATCAGGAATTTCGCAAAGGAGAAGGTCGACAAAGCCGTCTCGTCGACGACCTCCATGCCTGGCACGTCGCGGATGGCCTGGCGCATCATGGCGAGAAGGCGCGGCACATCCACCCCGTTATCGTCGAGCGGCAGGTCGCCGCCGAACTGGGGGAGCGTCAGGTCGAAATCCCGTTCCAGGAATTGCAGCAGGGTCGCGTTGAAGCGTGGCTCATCCTCATGGAAGCGAATGGTGAAACGTGAAGTGGCGCTGCGGCGCTCGAGCTTCACCGGGACCAGCAGAAGCGGCGCGCGATAGCTACGCTCGTCCTCCGGCTTCTTCTTCCAGCGCAGGAAACCGACGGCGAGAAAGAGAGTGTTCGCTCCGCCTTCGGCAAAATCGTTACGAATCTGCCGATAGAGATCGATCAGCCGCGCCTCGAGTTGGTGCGCCTCCAGCGGCGAGGGAAGCTCGTCCCTGAGCAGGGCTTCGGCCGCGAAGCCGCGCTGAAGATCACGTCCGTGAACCTCACGATAGATCGTCGCGTCGCGCTCACCGAGCGGGTTCTGCTCCGGCAACGATATGATCCGGATGGCCGCGCTGTTCGCGAGCCGGTCTTCAAGATAGGCGATGTCGGTGCAGAGAAACGGAATCGTCTTCTTAGTATCTGGAAAATTGAGAAGCCGGTTGCGAAGGGTCAGGTCGAGCAGCTTCTTCTGCCAGCGGTCGATGCGGTCGGCGGCGGTGGTCGGCTTCACCTCGATCGCTTCGACCGGCAGCTCGCCGAAAGTCGGGGCTGCGGGAAGCGGTAGAGCCGGGACGGGAGCCGTGTCGTCATCGACGGCGCTATCCGCGATAGGCTCATGCGAGGCGAGCGGCGTGATTCCGCCACTTCGGGATCGCCTGATGTCGATCGCCGCGACAAAAGCGTGGGCTTCTTCCTCCGCGAGACGGCGATCCAGCGCCTGCTGCGCGCTGTCGAAGGTCAAAGCAGGGCGATGGGTGACGCCGGTGGTCTCAAAGACGATCAACTCGCGCGACGCCAGCGCCTTGCGAACCTCCATCTGGTCGGTCTCGATCGCCTGGGCGAAGGTTCTCCTGGTCAACCAAACGCCGGCTGCCGCATGCCCGCGGAACATCAGGATGATAGGGTGCAATCCGGCGGCTTCCAGCGCGGCGGCAAAAAGCAGCGTGGTGTCGAGGCAGGTCGCCAGCCGTTGCTCGGCGATCGTGCCCGGACGCCGGATCTTCTGGCCAAGGCTCTCAAAGCTCGCGGGTGGCTCGGCATAGTGCAACCCCATCCCGGCAATCGCTGAATAGGCGGCCGCGGTCAGCATATAGGCACGCTTGGGGTCCTGCGATTGGTAGCCATCCAGTCCGCTCGAATGGCCATGCGCGGCAAGCCGTTCCGCCGCAGCCAGCAGGATCGGGGCCACAGCCGGGTCGTTCGGCATCGCGAAGGCCGGCAGCAGTTGCGCCATATCGGCGACGCCGCCCCATTCATCACGCGCAAGCAGCCTGACGGGAAGGCGCCGCTCGTCGAGGATCTCTTCTCTCAAGGAAAGACGCAGCGTGATCTCGCCGCGTTCCGCCTCGTTGAGGCCCGCAAGATAGCCGGCATCGAGTTCGACCTTCCGGTCGCTCAAAGGGAGCCTGTCTCCCGGCAACAGCCGATCAATGGTCCACGTTTTCGGCCTTAGAAACGACGGCGAAGAGGTCAGCTCGAGCGTGCATGTCTCGATATGCCGGTCGCTTACGTTCTCAATCAGCAGGGATCGGATAACCGGAATCGCATTCTGATAGGATGCATATGTAAAGCTGGCTGCGACATTCGCAACGATCACAGGAGCCTTGGTATCCTCCGCAACGTCGACCCCGACCTCGTGTCGATCATCGCAATTTACGCTTTGCATTGGCGTGCCCCCCTGAAGGAGCCTAGCCAGATTTGGCGCGCTTAAGAAGTCCCATTATCATTCGTACGTAGAATCGCTGGGGAAGGCGACGTGCGGCATCTGCCAGCCGCTGAACGTGCTCGCCGGTGCTATCGGCTCGTCCGTTCGATGACGGCCATCAACTCGGAAATCTTGCGCCGCTGATCGGTCTTGTTGCCGCTGGTGATCGCGTGCTCGACGCAATGCGCGACATGATCCTTCAGCACTTCTTCCTCGACGCGCCGGAGCGCGGCGCGCACCGCCGATATCTGCGTCACGATGTCGATACAATAACGGTCTTCTTCCACCATCCGGGACAGCCCGCGTACCTGGCCTTCGATCCGGCTGAGGCGCTTGCGGCAGGATATCTTGATATTGTCGCGCATGCCAGATATATACCCCCATGGGGTATGTACCGCAAGAGGACTGCGGAGGTCCGGATGAACACAGCAGGGCGACCAGAGTCCAGGAATGGGAACGGCTGCGGCTGCGCGGCGGAAAAGCAGGCTGCATCACCCGTCGCTGCATCGCCTGAGTCGAGTTGCTGCGGCGGGGAATCCGCGACGGCGCATGCCCACGACGCGGATAACCATCACGAGCAGCACCATAGTCATGCCGCTGAGACGACCGATGGAAAAGTTCTCGATCCGGTCTGCGGCATGACGGTCGATCCACGGACCAGCAAGCATCGCTTCGATTATCAGGATACGACGTATCACTTCTGCTCCGCCGGTTGCCGGAACAAGTTCGCCGCCGCGCCGCGGTCCTATCTCGACAAGTCCAAGACGCCGCCGGCGGATGTGCCGGAAGGCACGATCTACATTTGTCCGATGGATCCGGAGGTGCGCCAGGTCGGCCCCGGCGCCTGTCCGATCTGCGGCATGGCGCTTGAGCCGGAGCTTGTGTCGCTGGACGACGCGCCCAACCCCGAACTCGCCGATATGTCGCGCCGGTTCTGGATCGGGTTGATCCTCGCGCTGCCTGTGATCGCGTTGGACATGGGCGCGCATATCGCCGGAGCGCATAGCTGGATCGGGCAGACGCTGTCGAACTGGGTTCAACTGGCGTTCGCGACGCCGGTGGTGTTCTGGGCCGGCTGGCCATTTTTCGTGCGTGGCTGGCAATCGCTGACGACGCGCCATCTCAACATGTTCACGCTGATCGCGATGGGCACCGGTGTGGCTTATCTCTACAGCCTTGCCGCCACCATGACGCCTGCGATTTTCCCGCCCGCCTTTCGCGGGGCTGATGGCGCGGTCGCGGTTTATTTCGAGGCGGCGGCTGTAATCACGATCCTGGTGCTGCTCGGGCAGGTGCTTGAGTTGCGCGCGCGCGAGGCCACGTCCGGCGCTATCAAGGCGCTGCTTGATCTTGCGCCGAAGACCGCGCGTCGCGTCGATGAGCAAGGCGCGGACCACGATGTGGCGCTCGACGAGGTCGCTGTCGGCGACCGGCTCCGGGTTCGTCCCGGGGAGAAGGTGGCGGTGGACGGCCTGATCGTCGAGGGTCGCTCCTCGCTCGATGAATCCATGGTGACCGGTGAATCCATGCCGGTTGTCCGGGAAGCGGGCTCAAAAGTGATCGCGGGCACCATCAACCGGTCCGGCAGTTTTATCATGCGGGCCGAGAAGATCGGACGCGACACGCTGTTGTCGCGGATCGTGCAGATGGTGGCGCAGGCGCAGCGGTCCCGTGCTCCGATCCAGCGGCTGGCCGATCGGGTGGCTGGCTGGTTCGTGCCCGCTGTCATCGCCGCGGCTGTCGTGGCGTTTGCGGTCTGGGCCTTTGTCGGCCCCGAGCCGCGTCTGGCGTTCGGCCTGGTTGCCGCGGTGAGCGTGCTGATCATCGCCTGTCCATGCGCGCTCGGGCTCGCCACGCCGATGTCGATCATGGTGGGCGTCGGACGCGGCGCGCAGGCCGGTGTCCTGATCAAGAATGCCGAAGCGCTTGAGCGCATGGAGAAAGTCGACACGCTGGTGGTGGACAAGACCGGCACCCTGACCGAGGGCAAGCCCAAGGTCGTCGCCGTCGAGGCTGCGCAAGGTGTTGGGAAAGATGACCTGTTGCGTCTGGCCGCAAGCGTTGAGCGATCCAGCGAGCATCCGCTGGCGGACGCCATCGTCGCCGCGGCAAGGGAGCGTGGTCTGGCGCTGGACGAGGTGCAGGAGTTCGATGCCCCGGCCGGAAAGGGCGTGACCGGAAAGGTCGCGGAAAAAGCCGTGCTGGTCGGCTCGGCTGCGTTCCTCGAATCCCGGAATGTCGCCGTTCAGGGTATGGCGGCATTAGCCGATGACCTGCGCAATGACGGAGCCACCGTCGTCAACGTCGCGATTGACGGCAAGCTGGCCGGTCTGCTCGCGATTGCCGATCCCGTGAAAGCCTCAACTCCGGCGGCCCTGAAAGCGCTGGCAGGCGACGGCATCAGGGTCATCATGCTGACCGGCGACAACCGCACCACCGCCAACGCGATCGCCAGGCAGCTCGGCATTGCCGATGTCGAGGCTGACGTTCTTCCCGAGCAGAAGAGCGCCGTCGTCGCCCGGCTTCAGAATGAGGGGCGCGTCGTGGCCATGGCGGGAGACGGCATCAACGATGCGCCGGCGCTGGCCACCGCCGATGTCGGCATCGCCATGGGCACCGGAACCGATGTCGCCATGGAGAGCGCTGGCGTGACGCTGCTCGGAGGAGATCTGATGGGCCTGGTTCGCGCGCGTCGCCTTTCCGAGGCGACCATGCGCAACATCCGGCAGAACCTGTTCTTCGCCTTTATTTACAATGCCGCCGGCATTCCGATCGCGGCCGGAGTTCTCTATCCGGTCTTTGGCCTGCTGCTATCCCCGATCGTGGCCGCCGCCGCCATGGCGCTGTCGTCGGTGAGCGTGGTCGGCAACGCGTTGCGGCTGCGCGCTATGAGGCTGTGAAGACGAAGGCCGGCGGCTTGTGCTTCAGCGGCGAGAGCGCGTCCAGACCTCTCCGCTGCACAGCGCGCCGACGCAGCCTTCCACGCGCAGCGCGCCGGGGCCAGCGACGGAGACATTGCTGGCATAGCTATTGCCATCATCGGCATTGTAGATCGTGCCCGACCATTTGTTGGGGCCGGTTTGCGACATGCCCCGGAACAGCGGCAGTCCGATCATCGGCCGCTTGGACAGCGCCGGGTTGTGATTTTTATCGTCGACGGCAGGTCTTCCCGTGGCGGGATCAGTCGGGTTGCGCAACCAGACGATGACGCCGCAAAGGCTGCCGCCGCATCTGCTGACGCGAACCTTCGCGTCACCCGCTTGTGTTAGCCAGACGCCGGTCGGGTCGGCCGCTGTCTGTGCGTCGGCGACGGATAACATGGCGGCAAGAACTGCAATAACAAATCCGGATCGCAACAGCATGATAACCACCTCCAGAGCCCCCTGGATCACGATGGTTTTGGATCAATTCGATCCAAAACCATCGTGATCGATTCCGATATTTTGAGACGCGGGATGCGGGCGGAAAACCGCTCACACTTTTCCTCATCCCGCCCTAGCGCAGAGGCTCTAGGGTGCATAACAAAAAAACCGGGTCGTGCAACACCATATGTGCGGCGAACCGGGTTATATCGGAGGAACCATGTCGGATTTTGCGACAGCAAGGCATGGTGGAGGCGAGCCGTGCGTCTTATGAATAGGAAGTCTGCAACAGCGGCATACCCGGCGTTGACCCCTCTCAAGTTATGGTATGTAACGGCTGGTGTCGTACTGGCGGCGGAAACTCCTGACCGGGTTTCGCCGGGCCCCCTTACAATCTCCCAACAATTCGGACAAACAACCCATGACCTTTACGCTTCCGAACCTGCCATATTCCCATGACGCGCTCGCGCCCCATATGTCCAAGGAAACCTTGGAATATCATCATGATAAGCACCATCAGGCTTACGTGACCAACGGCAATAACGCGATCAAGGGGACCGAGTTCGAGGGCAAGTCGCTCGAGGATATCGTGAGAAGCTCGTACGGCAAGAGCGCGTCCGTGGGCGTGTTCAACAACGCCGGCCAGCACTATAATCACCTGCATTTCTGGAACTGGATGAAGCCCAACGGCGGCGGCGACAAGCTTCCCGGCCGTCTCGAGAAGAAGATCATTGAGGATTTCGGCAGCCTAGAGAAATTCAAAGCTGATTTCGCCGCGGCTGGCGCCGGGCAGTTCGGTTCGGGCTGGGCATGGCTTCAGGTGAAGAACGGCAAACTGGAAGTATCCAAGACGCCGAACGCTGAAAACCCGCTGATTCACAACGCGACCCCTATTCTTGGCTGCGACGTCTGGGAGCACTCCTATTACATCGACTACCGCAACCGCCGTCCGGATTATCTCAAGGCGTTCCTCGATCACCTCGTGAACTGGGATTACGTGGATCAACTGTATTCCAAGGTCGCCTGATCGGGCAGGCTGAAGCGGGTAAGGGACTCGAGAAGGCGGCACGGCGGTGCCGCCTTTTTTGCGCGCGGGTCGTTTTAGCTGAGGCCGGCGGTTTGTTCGCTGGACAGCTGTGATGTTATAATATAACGATCAAAGATCGAAGTTCGGAAAGCGTCTCAGGTGCTGCACTCTCACTCTCACGTCCAGGGTCAAGCTGACGAAGGTGCACATTCGAACGGGCACACCCATGCGCTGTCCTCGCCGCATCCGGCCCAGGCGGTGCCATGGTCGATCCTGCGGATGGCGCTGGCTGCACGAGCGGGAACTGCGCTTGCGGTCAGCGTCGTGCTTTGGGCCGCCGTATTGCTGACGACCGTGGGATGGTAGCGCGACTGCAATTTCGTGACGTCACGCTGGGCTATGAGCGGCATCCGGCCGTGCATCACCTGAGCGGGGAGATCGCGTCCGGCGCGCTGCTGGCGGTGGTCGGGCCGAACGGCGCGGGTAAATCGACGCTGTTTCGCGGCATCACAGGCATCCTGAAGCCGCTGGCCGGATCGATCGCCTTGGGCGACCTCGACATTCGCGACATCGCTTATTTGCCACAGAGCGCGGAGATCGATCGCAGCTTTCCGATTTCGGTGTTTGATTTCACCGGTTCCGGATTGTGGCGAACCACCGGGGCGTTCGGCCGGCTCGGCAGGCGTGAATGTGGGCGGATCGCGGAAGCTCTTGCGGCTGTCGGCCTGAACGGATTCGAAAACCGTCCCATCGGCACGTTGTCCGGCGGACAGATGCAGCGCATGCTGTTCGCCCGGGTGCTGTTGCAGGATGCCGGCGTGATTGTCCTGGATGAACCGTTCAACGCCATTGACGCCAGGACATCGGACGATTTGCTCTCTCTGGTGCGGCGTTGGCATGAGGAGAAGCGCACCGTGCTGGCGGCGCTGCACGACATGGAAATGGTGCGCGCGAATTTTCCGGAGGCATTGCTGCTGGCGCGCGGCGCGGTGGCATGGGGGCCGACCGGGCAGGTGTTGACGGCCGGCAACCTCTCGCGCGCCCGGCAGATGTGCGAAGCTTTCGACGATGGCGCTGCCGCCTGCGCGGTGCGCGTTCCGCCGCGCGTGGCTTGAGGCATCATGGTCTACGACGCGCTGGTCGCCCCCTTCGCCGATTTCGAGTTCATGCGTCGCGCGCTGGCGGCGGCGGCCGCCCTCGCGCTCGGGGCCGCGCCGATCGGCGTGTTCCTGATGTTGAGGGGGATGAGTCTTGTCGGCGATGCGATGGCGCATGCGATCCTGCCGGGAGCGGCGGTCGGCTTCCTGCTGTCGGGCCTCAATCTGTTCGCTATGACCGTCGGCGGGTTAATCGCCGGGTTCGCGGTGGCGATTCTGGCCGGGGTGGTGTCGCGCGTCACCGAACTGAAAGAAGACTCGTCGCTGGCGACTTTCTATCTCGCGTCGCTGGCGCTGGGCGTCACCATCGTGTCGGTCAAGGGAACCAATATCGATCTGCTTCATGTGCTGTTCGGCAACATCCTTGCGATGGACAACCAGACACTCATGGTCATCGCGATCAACGCCACCGTGCCCGCCGTCCCGGCCGCACAGGCGCAGGACAAGGTGCTCAACCTCTACTCGGCGCGCCACTATCAGACCGACGAGAATCTCTACGCCGAATTCACGAGGCAGACCGGCATCAGGATCAACCGCATCGAGGCCGGAGACGAGGCGATCCTGGAGCGGCTGC
>JAANMW010002482.1_pt1 | contig 16556 bp, 16 predicted proteins | sample 7279671 | NCBI WGS metagenome assembly JAANMW01 (sample SAMN14094541, study PRJNA606508) | bioreactor metagenome | isolation source: A lab-scale SPAN reactor treating ammonium-rich wastewater day 247 | place: Ireland: Galway | collected 2017-09-19
GCGGGTGCCGCCGGTGGCGGCGCGGCCGCCTCGTCCACTTCAATCAGAGCGATGAGGCTGCCCTTGGAGACGCGGCCGCCCTTGGCGACCTTCATCTCGACGATGCGCCCGGCCATCGGTGCCGGCACTTCCATCGAGGCCTTGTCGGTCTCCAGGGTGATCAGCGGCGCCTCGGCGCTCACCGTGTCGCCGGCGGCCACCAATACTTCGACGATCTCGACGTCGTGGAAATCGCCGATGTCGGGAACCCGGATTTCCTCGCGCCGCGTCATCTGCCCCACCCCGCCCGGACCGTCACACCGTCACCGGGTTCGGCCGCTCGGGGTCGACCTGCAGCGCCTCGATGGCCCCGCGCACCGTGGCCATGTCCAGGGCGCCGTCGTCGGCCAGGGCCTTGAGGGCGGCCACGGCGATGTGCCGGCGATCGACCTCGAAGTGGTCGCGCAGCGCCGCGCGCGAATCGCTGCGCCCGTAGCCATCAGTGCCGAGCACCACGTAGCGGCCGGGGATCCACTGGCGAATCTGGTCGGGCACGATGCGCATGTAGTCGGTGGCGGCGACGAAGGGGCCGCCATGCATGCCGAGGCTGCGTTCCACGTAGGGCCGGCGCGGACGCTCGCCGGGATGCAGGTTGTTCCAGCGCTCGCAGTCCAGGCCCTCGCGCCGCAGCTCGGAGAAGCTGGTCACACTCCAGACGTCGGCCGGGATGCGGTAGTCGCGCTCGAGGATCTCGGCGGCGGCGATCACCTCGCGCAGGATGGTGCCGGAGCCGAGCAGCTGCACCCGCACCTTGCCCGGCCCGCCGACCTGCAGCTGGTAGAGCCCGCGCAGGATGCCGTCCTTGACGCCCGGCGGCATCGGCGGCTGCACGTAGTTCTCGTTCATGCAGGTGATGTAGTAGAAGACGCGCTCGCCCTCCTGGTACATGCGCCGCAGGCCATCCTGGATGATGACCGTCAGTTCGTAGGCATAGGCCGGGTCGTAGGCCACGCAGTTGGGCACCGTGGAGGCCAGCACATGGCTGTGGCCGTCCTGGTGCTGCAGGCCCTCGCCCGCCAGCGTGGTGCGCCCGGCGGTGGCGCCGAGCAGGAAGCCGCGCGCCTGCATGTCGCCGGCCGCCCAGACGAAATCGCCGATGCGCTGGAAGCCGAACATCGAGTAGTAGATGTAGAAGGGGATCATGTTGACGCCGTGGTTGGCGTAACTGGTCCCCGCCGCCAGCCAGGAGCAGAAGGCGCCGGCCTCGTTGATGCCCTCCTGCAGGATCTGGCCCTTCTTGTCCTCGCGGTAGTAGGAGAGCTGGTCCGCATCCTGCGGGCGGTAGAGCTGGCCGACCGCCGAGTAGATGCCGATCTGGCGGAACATGCCGTCCATGCCGAAGGTGCGCGCCTCGTCGGCGACGATGGGCACGATGAGCTTGCCCACCACCGGGTCGCGGATCAGGCGGGTCAGCAGGCGCACGAAGGCCATGGTGGTGGAGATCTCACGGTCCCCCGAGCCTTCCAGTTCCTGGCGGAAGCTGTCGAGCCCCGGCACCTGCAGCGGTTCGGCACGCACCGAGCGCGCCGGCAGGTAGCCGCCGAGCTTCTCGCGACGCTCCTTCAGGTAGCGGATCTCGTCGCTGTCCTCGGCCGGCTTGAGGAAGGGTATGGCCTCGATCTCGGTATCGGAGAGCGGGATGTTGAAACGGTCGCGGAAATGCTTGAGGTTCTCGAGGTCGACCTTCTTCGCCTGGTGGGCGATCATGCGGCTCTCGCCTGAGGTGCCCATGGCGAAGCCCTTCACCGTCTTGGCGAGGATCACGGTCGGGCCGCCGGTGTGCTTCATGGCGCGGTCGTAGGCCGCGTACACCTTGACGAAATCGTGGCCGCCGCGGTTCAGCCGCCAGATGTCCTCGTCGGACATGTTGGCGACCATCGCCTTGAGATCCGGGTGCTTGCCGAAGAAATTCTCGCGGGTGTAGGCGCCGCCGAAGGCCTTGCAGGCCTGGTACTCGCCATCCACCGCCTCTTCCATGACCCGGCGCAGCAGCCCCTGGTGGTCGGCCGCGAGCAGCGGGTCCCAGCGCGAACCCCACAGCACCTTGATGACGTTCCAGCCGGCACCGCCGAAGGCGGCCTCCAGCTCCTGGATGATCTTGCCGTTGCCGCGCACCGGGCCGTCGAGCCGCTGCAGGTTGCAGTTGATGACGAACACCAGGTTGTCGAGGCCCTCGCGCACCGGCATGCCGATGGCGCCCATGGACTCGGGCTCGTCCATCTCGCCATCGCCGAGGAAGCACCACACCTTGCGGTCGCCGGCGGGAATGAGCCCGCGGTTCTCCAGGTAGCGCATGAAGCGCGCCTGGTAGATGGCCATCATCGGCCCGAGGCCCATCGACACCGTGGGGAACTGCCAGAAGTCCGGCATCAGCCAGGGATGCGGGTAGGAGGACAGCCCGCCGCCGCCGACCTCCTGGCGGAAGCGCTTGAGCTGCTCCTCGCTCAGCCGCCCCTCGAGGAAGGCGCGCGCGTAGAAACCGGGCGAGGAATGCCCCTGGATGAACACCAGGTCGCCGCCGTGCGCCGCGCCGGCTGCCCGCCAGAAATGGTGGAAGCCGACCTCGTAGAGTGTCGCCGAGGAGGCGTAGCTGGCGATGTGGCCGCCGTACTCGGTGCTGACCTTGTTGGTCCGCGTCACCATCGCCAGCGCATTCCAGCGGATGTAGGCCTCGATGCGCCGCTCCAGCGCCCGGTCGCCCGGGTACTCCGGCTGCTGCGACACCGGGATGGTGTTGACGTAGGCGGTATTGGGGCTGTACGGCAGGTACGCGCCGGAACGGCGCGCGTGGTCGATCATGTGGTTGAGCAGGAAGTGGGCCCTCGAGGCGCCACCCGTTCGCAGGACGGAGTCTATGGACTCAAGCCATTCCTGGGTTTCATCCGGATCGACATCATCAAATCGGTTGAAGTCCCGCACTGGCACGCTCGACCTGAAACCGCCACCCGCATGCGGGAAACAGCGACCGCACGCATCCTGCTCTGCCCTATAATCCCTGCGCCGAAGAATAGCGGATTGTCCCTGCGCTGTCACCGGCATGGATCAGGTGGGCAACGCATCCAGCCGCCTTCCGCATCCATCTTCAAGCCGTCACACCGGAAAGAGCCGACGCATGTCCGAACTGCTGCCCGCCGAACCGGCGCTGCGCGTGAGCCAGGCCACCGGCATGCCCGCCGGCAAAACGCTGGCGGCGCTCGATCACCTGCTGGTGGTGCTGCCGCATGCGCCAGGCGCAGCCGCGTGGCGGCGCGTGCCGGATGCCGCGCGACTGCAGCGCCAGCTGCAGCGCCTCGGCCCACCCGCCACGCGCGGCATGCTGCGCAGCCGCCTCGGCGGCAGCGCCGACACCGGCGTGACGCTCGCCTGCCTGCCCGCGCCCGGCAAGCAGGCGGACACCGCCTTCGCCCGGCTGAAGTGGAGCGGCGAGGTGATGGCCGAAGCGCTCGGCTCGCGCCCGCGACGGCTCGGCATCCTGGTGGCCGGGCTGCCGGCGGAATGCAGCGCGACGCTGGCGCAGTCGCTGCTGCTCGCCGCGGGTGCGGCCGCCTTCCGCATGCCGGGCTTCCGCCGCCAGCCGGATCCCGCGCGCCGGCTGCACGCCGTGCAGCTGCTCGGCCTCGAGACGAAGCTCGACCTGCGCCGCACGCTGGTGGAGATCGAGACGGCGAACCTGGTGCGCTGGCTGACCGCGCTGCCGCCCAACAAGCTCACCGCCGGCGGCTACCGCGAGCTGGTGGCGCAGCTCGCCGAGCACCACGACTGGGGCCTGCGCTTCCTCGACAGCGCCGCCCTGCGCCGCCTCGGCGCCGGCGCCTTCCTCGCCGTCGCCCAGGGCAGCGAGGGTCGCGGCGCGGATGCCGGCATCCTGCACCTGTCGCACCGGCCGCGCGGCAGTGGCCGCAGCCGGCCCGATGTCGCCCTCGTCGGCAAGGGCATCCTCTTCGACACCGGCGGCACCAACCTCAAGCCGTTCCGCGCCATGCTCGACATGCACCAGGACATGTGCGGCAGCGCCGTGGCGCTGGCGACGCTGCTGGCGATGACGCGGCTGGGCCTGCCGCTGGCGGCGGACTGCTGGCTCGCCATCACCGAGAACCGCATCGGGCCGCAGGCCTACAAGCCGCGCGATGTGGTGCGGGCCGTCGATGGCACCAGCATCGAGGTGATCCACACCGATGCCGAGGGCCGCATGGCGCTGGCCGACACGCTGGCGCTCGCCGCCCGCGAGAAGCCGCGCCTGATCATCGACTACGCGACGCTGACCGGGCAGTGCATCAACGCGCTGACCGAGCGCTACAGCGGGGTGTTCAGCAACCGTCCCGCCCTCGACGCGCTGCTGGTCGCGGCCGGCCGCGACAGCGGCGAGCGCGTCTGGCCCTTCCCCATGGACGAGGATTTCGACGAGGAGCTCAAGTCCGGGGTCGCCGACGTCCTGCAGTGCTCGCCGGAGAACGAGGGCGACCACATCCTCGCCGCGCGCTTCCTGCAGCGCTTCGTGCCGGCCTCCCAGCCCTGGGTCCACGTCGACCTGAGCGCGGCCGCGCGCAAGAAGGGCCTCGCCCAGGTCCCCGCCGGCCCCACCGGCTTCGGCGTGCGCCTGACGCTGAACCTGCTGCTGGACCGGCAGGCCGAACTCGGCCGGCTGCTCGCCGCGCCCGGCGCCTGAGCCCGCAACCCGTGCCGCCGGCCACGAACCCGACACCGACCCTCGCCGAACGCTTCCGCGGCTTCCTGCCCGTGGTGGTGGATGTCGAGACCGGCGGTTTCAACGCCCGCACCGACGCGCTGCTGGAAATCGCCGCGGTGATCATCGGCCTCGATGCCGAGGGCCGGCTGGTGCGCGGCGCCACCCACGCCTGGCATGTCACGCCCTTCAAGGGCGCCAACATCGAAGCCGCCGCGCTGCAGGTCACGGGCATCGATCCGCACCACCCGCTGCGCCCGGCGATACCCGAGCGCGAGGCCCTGCAGCGCATCTTCCGCGAGGTGCGCGCCGCCATGGCCGCGGCCGGCTGCACCCGCGCGGTGCTGGTCGGCCACAACGCGCACTTCGACCTCGGCTTCCTCAACGAGGCCATCGCCCGCAGCGAGATCAAGCGCAGCCCCTTCCATCCCTTCGCCATCTTCGACACCGCGACGCTGGCCGGCGTCGCCTTCGGCCAGACGGTGCTGGCGCGGGCCACGGTGGCCGCGGGCCTCGGCTGGGACAGCAGCGCCGCGCACTCCGCCGTCTACGACGCGGAAATCACCGCCGACCTGTTCTGCGAGATCGTCAACCGCTTCCGCCCGATCTACGCCGCCACGCCGCCGCTGCCGGCCACGCTGCCGCCCGAGCCGCCCGACCCGCGCGACGCTTGATCGGCCCGCCTGCCCCCCCTATCCTCTGGCTTCCACGCACCCGGCGGGTGCGTTCACAACCATGTTCCGGGGGGAGCATTCCATGAATCCACTGAATAGCGTCACGGGCGCCATCGTCACGGGCGTGGTGCTGATGATCCTCGTCGCCCTCGCCCTGCCGGGCGGCTTCGACTTCGCCAGCCTCGACCGACTGCTGCACATCATTTCGGGCATCACCTGGATCGGCCTGCTCTACTACTTCAACGTGGTGCAGATCCCGGCCCTCGCCGCCGCCGGCGCCGACAAGGGCGGGCCCGGCGGTGCCGGCATCACCCGCTACGTCGCGCCGCGCGCGCTGCTCTGGTTCCGCTGGGCGGCCGTGGTCACGGTGCTGAGCGGCGTGCTGTTCATCGAATCGCACTACCGGGCCAGCGCCGGCGCCGGCCTCGGCCAGGTGCTGATGCTGCGCGAGGGTTTCGCGGTGATCGGCATCGGCTCCTGGCTCGGGCTGATCCTGCTGTTCAACGTCTGGGTGCTGATCTGGCCGAACCAGAAGAAGGTGCTCGGCATCAAGCCCGCCTCGGACGAGGAAAAGGCCCGGGCCCGCAAGGTCGCCACCGTGGCCTCGCGCGTCAACTTCGCCCTGTCCATCCCCATGCTGATGTGCATGGGCGGCCAGAGCCACGGCCTGCCGTTCTGATGCCGCGGCGGCCGGCAGCCCGCGCAGCGCGGCCATGAGCCAGGCCGCCCCGCCCGAGCGGCCGGAACTGCCCGCCGACCTCGCCGAGCAGGTGCGCCGCGCGCTGGCCGAGGACCTCGGCAGCGGCGACCTCACCGCCGCGCTGGTGCCCGCGGGCCAGCGCGCGCTGGCGCGCATCACCGCGCGCGATGCCGCCGTGCTCTGCGGCCAGGCCTGGGTGGACGAGGTGTTCCGCCAGCTCGACCCGGCCATCCGCATCGACTGGCTGGCCGCGGAAGGCGCGCGGCTGGCGGCCGGCACGGTGGTCTGCGAACTGCGCGGCGCGGCGCGCCCGCTGCTCACCGGCGAGCGCAGCGCGCTCAATTTCCTGCAGACGCTGTCGGCCACCGCCACCGCGGCCCGGCGCTACGCCGATGCCGTTGCCGGCACCCGCGCGCGCATCCTCGACACCCGCAAGACGCTGCCCGGGCTGCGCCTCGCGCAGAAGTACGCGGTGCGCGTCGGCGGCGCGCACAACCACCGCATCGGCCTCTTCGACGCGATCCTGGTCAAGGAAAACCACATCGTCGCCGCCGGCGGCATCGCCGCCGTGGTGCAGGCCGCGCGCCGCCTGAGCCCCGGGGTGCTGCTGGAAGTGGAGGTCGAAACCCTGGCGCAGGCCGCGGAGGCGTTCGACGCCGGCGCCGACCGCCTGCTGCTCGACAACTTCCCCCTCGCCCGCATCGCCGAGGCCGTGCACCTGCGCGATGCGCGCTCGCCCACCACCGGGCTGGAAGCCTCCGGCGGCATCACGCTCGCCAACCTGCGCGAGGTGGCCGAAACCGGCGTGGACTTCATCTCCATCGGCGACCTGACCAAGAACATCCAGGCGGTGGACCTCTCCATGCGCTTCCAGTTCGGCGGCTGACCGCGGCCCCCGTGCCCGCCTCCTCCCCCGCATCGACCCCCGCCGCCGACCTCGCGGATACGCTGCCCCTGTGGATCGCGGGCGCGCCGCGCGGCCGGCTGGCACCTGTCGTGGCCGCCGCACTGGCGGCAGGCTCCGGCCTCGAGGAGTTCTTCGCACGCCACGACGAGGGCTACACCCTGCGCGACGAGGGCCTGGACAGCACGGAGCGCAGCACGCTGCTGCAACGCGCGGCATTCGCGCTGCGCGCCCGCGGCCTGGTACCGGGCTGGCGCGAAGAGCTCTGCGCACTCCTCGACGGCGAGCGCGAGCTGGCGCGCTTCGAGCGGGGCGCCTTCCGCACGCTCGGCCTGCGCAACCGCGCGGTGCACGTCAACGGCCGGCTCGAGGACGGGCGGCTGTGGATCGCCCGGCGCAGCGCCAGCAAGCCGAGCGCGCCGAACAAGCTCGACAACCTCGCCGCCGGCCTCATCAGCGCCGGGGAGAGCCCCGAGCAGTGCGCCCGCCGCGAACTCTGGGAAGAAGCCGGCGTGCCGGCCGCCCTCGCCGCCCCGCTGCGTTTCCCGGGTGTCACGCTGCACAGCCTGCGGCGCATCGCCCACGGCGTGCACGACGAGCTGCTGTTCTGCGCCGACCTGATGCTGCCGGCGGATTTCACGCCCCGCTGCCAGGACGGCGAGGTGCAGGCCTTCTACCGCATGACCCCCGCCGAGGTGGCCGCGGCCCTCGCCCGGGGAGAGTTCAGCATCGAGGCCGGCCTCGTGGTCGCCGACTGCCTGCGCCGCCGGGGCCGCGATCCGCGATAATGCGCCGATGCCCTCCTTCGACATCGTCTCGGAACTCGACACCCACGTGGTGACCAACGCGGTCGACCAGGCCAACCGCGAGGTCGGCACACGCTTCGACTTCAAGGGCAGCAACGCCCGCTTCGAGCTGGCGAAGCTCGTGATCACGCTGCACGCCCAGGCCGAGTTCCAGCTCAGGCAGATGCTGGAGATCCTCCGCCTCAAGCTCACCCGGCGCGGCATCGACCTCGGCTGCATGGAGGTCGCCGACCCGGCCGTCGCCGGTCAGTCCGCCACCCAGGTGGTCACGCTAAGGCACGGCATCGACGCCGACACCGCCCGCCGCCTGCAGCGCCTGATCAAGGATTCGCGCCTCAAGGTGCAGGCCGCCATCCAGGGCGAACAGCTGCGCGTCACCGGCAAGAAGCGCGACGACCTGCAGGCCGTCATCGCCCAGGTGCGCGCCGCGCGCATCGAGCTGCCCCTGCAGTTCACCAACTTCCGCGACTGACCCCGCGGGCCAGACCACCACGCCACACCGGAGCACCACCATGGCCGCCAAGCAATACCCCGCCCCGCCGCCGATGCAGGTCGACACCGACCGCAGCTACCACGTCACCATCGAGACCAGCCGCGGCAACATCGAACTCGAGCTCTTCCCCGCCCACGCCCCGCGCACCGTCAACAATTTCATCTTCCTCGCCCGCGACGGCTTCTACGACGGCGTGCGCTTCCACCGCGTCATCGCCAACTTCATGATCCAGGGCGGCGACCCCACCGGCACCGGCCGCGGCGGCCCCGGCTACCGCTTCGAGGACGAGTTCGACGACAACCCCCTGCGCCACGAACGCGGCGTCATCTCCATGGCCAACGCCGGCCCCGACACCAACGGCAGCCAGTTCTTCATTACCCACGGGCCACAGCCGCACCTCGACGGGCGCCACACGGTCTTCGGCAAGGTGACGGCCGGGATGGACGTCGTCGATGCCATCCAGCAGGGGGACAGCATGGTGGCGGTGAGGGTGGTGGGGTGAGGCCGGGTGTCCACAGAAGCGGGTCAACTCCAGGCGACGCCCCACTTATGGGGGTCGTCGAGGCTGCCGATCCAGCGTGCGTGATGAATGACAGATCCCAAGGCTGATCGCAGGGCCGTCATGAGCAGAATCCGGGGGTGCCCGAGACCGTGGGCGTTGCGCTCTTGCCTGGGGCGGACAGGCAGGTCTTTCACGAGTCGCCGCTTTTCTATTTTAAGACAATCACTTGCAGTCGCCCTGGTGATCGAGTAGCCCAGTTGCCTTCGATGTTATAACATCCGTTATACTGCTGGGGATCGCGAATGCTGTGCACCAAGGGAGTGACGCATGGCTGCTGTGCTGAAGATTCGAAAGATCGGCAATTCCCTCGGGGTGATTCTCCCGAAGGAGGCCCTGGATGCCCTGCGCGTATCGGATGGCGATGAGCTCACCGTGGCGAGAACCGAACGAGGGCTGGAGCTGTCGCCCCTGGACCCCGAGTTTGAGATGAAACTCAAGGGATTCGAAAAGACCCGCCGGAAGTACCGCAACGCCCTGCGGCGACTGGCGCAGTAAGCGGCCTTGTCGATCTTCTGGCTGACTCAGCGGGACATCAGACATTTCTACGCCGAGCTCCTGAGCGAGCACGGCGGGTTAGCCGGAGCCCCCAATGAGGGCGCGCTGGATTCTACGCTCGCACGCCCTCATAACTTGCTGGCCTACGAACCTGAAAGCTCTCTGGCCAGATTGGCTGCCAGCTATGCCTTTGGCTTTGCGCGCAATCATTGCTTCCCAGATGGCAACAAACGCATTGCGCTGACGGCGATCGGTGTCTTCTTGTACGTCAATGGGAAAGAACTCATCGCATCTGAAACCGATGCAGCCCTCACCATCGAGTCCGTGGCAGGTGGCGAGACGAGCGAAGAAGAACTCGCAGCCTGGATAGAAGGGAACTCCAGGCTGCTGGACGACGCAGGACAAGTGCCCTAGCCACTCCGGGCCGGCGGCTCGCCGACGATCGCGTGAATGCCCTCCTCGGCTACGGTTCGCTGGAACTCCTCCCAGGCCTTCTGATCGGTCTCGAACTGGTCATCCCAGACAGTGGAGTTTCGATACTCGTCCACCACCTCCAGTATCCACTGGCTGGTCGGCCCCCTGTAGATTTCCACCTCGACCGTATGACCCTGCTGCGTCACCGCCTGACACAAGGGCGACATGATCAATTCGTCATCGCTTTCCATTTCAGAAACCCCGGGCAGAGACCACCGTCAACAACCGGAAACCAGGTCGGCTGAGTGCTGGAACAATACGAGCCACCTTCCCAAGGAACACTACACTCACGACAAACCGCTCTTGCGGCGCGTTCGATTCCTGAGCCCGCGGAGTTCCCCGGGGGCCTCTCGTGGCTGAGTACCCCCCCTCACCCATTCACCACCGAAGCCGCCATCAGGATGCGCTTGGGCTCGGAGATGCCGTAGCCCTGGGCGTAGTCCACGCCCATGCCCTTGAGCATGGTGATGATCTCGGCGTTGGCGGCGTATTCGGCGATGGTCTGCTTGCCGGTGAGGTGGCCGATCTCGTTGATGGAGCGGACCATCTCGCGATCGATGGGGTCGTGGAGGATTTCCTTGACGAAGCTGCCGTCGATCTTCAGGTAGTCGACGGGGAAGTGCTTGAGGTAGCCGAAGGAGGACAGGCCGGTGCCGAAGTCGTCCAGGGCGAACTTGCAGCCGAGCTCCTTCAGCGCGTTGATGAAGCGGCTGGCCTGGGCGTAGCTGGCGATGGCCGAGGTCTCGGTGATCTCGAAGCAGATCTTCGTGGGGTCGAGGCCGCTGCGCTGGAACTGGCGGACGACGAACGGCAGGAAGTCGTCGTCGACGAGGCTCTGGCCGGAAAGGTTGATGGAGCAGAGCGCGAGGCGCTCGCGCTCGTCGGTGTCGGAGACCAGCCAGCGGAAGGCGGTCTCCACCACCCAGCGGTCGATGCGCGGGGTGATGCCATAGCGCTCGGCGGCGGCGATGAACAGATCGGGCGACACCAGCGCGCCCTGCTCGTCGCGCATGCGCAGCAGGATCTCGTAGTGGGCGCCGAACTCCTCGGCCTGCAGCGGCTGGATGGGCATGCGGAACAGCTCGAAGCGTGATTCCTCCAGCGCACTGGTGATGCGCGCGGCCCACTGCATCTCGCGCCGCCGGCGCATCAGGTCGAGGTCGTTTTCCTGGTAGCTGTAGATGCGGTTGCGCCCGGCCGCCTTCGCGGCCTGGCAGGCGCTGTCTCCCGCGGAGAGCAGCGCGGCGACGTCCTGGGTCTCGGCGGTGATGGGCACCACGCCGATGCTGGTGCCGAGGCGGAAGCTGCGGTCATCCCAGTTGAACTTGTGTTCCTGGATCGCCGTCTTCAGGCCCTCGGCGGCCTTCAGCGCCTCCTCCAGCGTGCAGCTCTCGAGCAGCAGGCCGAACTCGTCGCCGCCGAGGCGGGCCAGCGTGTCGCGCCAGCGGATCTTCGACTTCAGCAGCGCACCGAGCTGCCCGAGCAGCGCGTCGCCGGCGCCGTGGCCGCAGGAGTCGTTGACCATCTTGAACTGGTCGAGGTCGAGGTAGCAGAGCGCATAGGATGTCTCCCGCGCCTTGGCGCTCTTCAGCGCCCGCTCCAGCCGGTTCTCGAATTCGCGGCGGTTGACCAGCCCGGTGAGGATGTCGTGGCTGGCATGGTAGGACAGCCGGCGGTTGAGCTCGCGCGACTCGCTGACGTCGTGGAACACCAGCACGGCGCCGGTCACCTCGCCGCGGTCGTTGCGGATCGGCGCCGCAGTGCTCTCGATGTAGATCTCGTTGCCGTCGCGGCGGATCAGCAGCGTGGGCCGCACCGACTTGATCGGCCGCGTGCGGCGGATCGCCACCGAGAGCGGGTTCTCCAGCGGCTCGCAGGTCTCCTCGTGGAAGCCGCGGAACACCTCGTCGATGCGCCGGCCGGCGGCTTCCTCGAGGCGCCAGCCGGTCAGCTCCTCGGCCACCGGGTTGAGATATTCCACGTGGCACTCGGCATCCGTGGTCACCACGCCGTCGCCGATGGACTGCAGCGTGATCTGCGCGCTCTCCTTCTCGCGGAACAGCGCCTCCTCGTAGATCTTCTGCTCGGTGATGTCCGTCTCCACGCCGATCAGCCGGCGCAGGCGGCCCTCGCCGTCGAGCAGGGCCCGCGCCCGGCAGTGCATCCAGCGCCACTCGCCGTCCTTGCGCTGCATGCGGTGCACGCTCTCGAACAGCGGCGTGCGCCCGGCGATGTGATCGCGCAGCCGCGCCTGCACCCGGGGCAGCTCGTCGGTATGCAGCAGCCGCCGCCAGTCGATCGGCGCCTTGCGCAGGTCTTCCTCCGTGTAGCCCATGATCGCCAGCCAGCGCGGCGAGAAGTGCATCGCGCCATCGCGCGGGTCGAAATCCCAGCTGCCATCGTTGGCGGTGGCGATCAGCACCGCATCGCGCTCGGCGATCTCGGCCAGCGCCTGCCGCGCCCGCGAGCGCTCCAGGCCCGAGGCCAGGCTCGAGCCGAGCAGCTTCAGCAGCAGCTGGTGGTCGGCGTTCCAGGCCGCCTGCGGCTGACCGTAGAAGAAGGCGATGAAGCCCGCGCGGTGCCCGGCCACCTCGAAGCCCACCAGCAGCGCCGCGGCGGCGCCCAGGCCGCGCAGGCGCGCGGCATCGGCCTGCTGGGCGCTGGCCGGGGCCGAGGTGTCGGCGATGCCGAGCAGGCGCAGGTGCACCAGGCTGGCGTCCAGCCAGGGCCAGGCGGCGAGCGCCTCGCCCTGCAGGGTCTCGGGATTGATGGCGGTGAAGGCGTCGCGGGCCGCGAACACGCGCTGCACGCGCGCGCCGGTGGGATCCATGAGCACCACGGCGACGGCATCGCAGCCGGTGCCGGTACGCAGGGTCTCGGCGCCGGCGCCCACCAGGGCGGCGGCATCGATCTCGTCGAGGTTCTGGAAATCGACGGCGACCTTGGTCAGCGCGATGTCGAGGCCGCCGGCCGTGCGGCTGCTCCCGAGCAGTTGCTGCAGTCCCGTCAGCGTTGAACCGTGATCCACGGTGGCGATGGCTCTCGCGCCTCCCCAGACGCTTGCCCCGCATTCTGCCACGAAAATCGTGGAATACAAGCTAAGCCCATGAATCACCGGGAGTTGGTCTGGAGGCTGCCTGCGGCGCGGGGTTCGGACACAATACACGCGCATGCATGTCGTCGTCGTTCCCGTCACGCCCTTCCAGCAGAACTGCTCGCTGCTGCGCTGCGATTCCGGCCGCGCCGGCGCCGTCATCGACCCGGGCGGCGACATCGGGCAGATCCTCGCCACCGCGCAAGCCGAGGGCATCGACATCGGCAAGGTGCTGCTGACGCATGCGCATATCGATCATGCCGGGGCCGCGGCGGAGCTCGCGGCGCGGCTCGGCGTGCCCATCGAGGGGCCACAGCGCGAGGACCAGTTCTGGATCGAGAAGCTGCCCGAGCAGAGCCGGATGTTCGGCTTCCCGCCGGCCGCGGCCTTCACGCCGGCGCGCTGGCTCGAGCACGGCGACCGGGTCGGCGTCGGTGACGAGGAGCTGGAGGTGCTGCACACGCCAGGCCACACGCCCGGCCACGTGGTGTTCTTCCACCGCCGCGACCGCATCGCCTTCGTCGGCGACGTGCTCTTCGCCGGCTCCGTCGGCCGCACCGACTTCCCCCGCGGCGACTTCGCCACGCTGGTGGACTCCATCACGCACCGCCTCTGGCCGCTCGGCGACGATGTCACCTTCATCCCCGGCCACGGCCCCACCTCCACCTTCGGCCAGGAACGGCAGAGCAACCCCTTCGTCGGCGACGCCGCGCTTTGAGGGTGCCAGGTCGGGCGTTTCGGGTTTTTCGGGGTTGAGGGTGCCAGGCCGGGCGTTTCGGGCTTGTCGGGCTTGTCGGGCTTGTCGGGCCTGTTTACCCGGCAGGCGTAACGGCGGCATCCGGCACGAAGACCCGGAGCGCCGCACCCCAGTCCGCCGCCTCGAAGGGTGACGCCTCCGCCGTGACGAACTCGGCGGGACTGCCCGCACGCAGGTCCGGCCACGCCAGCCCCCAGTGCTCGCGCGGCGCCGCTGTCGCCGCGGCCAGCACGCGCGCCACCGACAGCCCCGCCCCGCGCATGAGCGCCAGCTCGTCGAGCAGGCCCTGGCCGTGGACGACACCAGGGCTGCCCGCATCCGAACCGGCGATCAGCCGCACCCCCAGCTCATCCGCCCGCGCGATCTGCGCCCGATGCGCGTCGAGGATGCGCCCGAGGTTCGCGATTGTCGGCGGCGACCAGCCCGCCGCCTGCGGGTGCGCCCACTGGAAGTGCACCGGCGCCAGCGTGGGCACCCAGGCGATGCCGCGGTCGGCCATGGCCTGCAGCGCCGCGGCACTCATGAAGTAGCCGTGCTCGATGGAGTCGACCCCCGCGGCGATGGCGGCCTCGATGCCCTCCAGCCCGCTGCAGTGGACGAACACCGGCCGGCCGTGATGGTGCGCGCGCTCGACCATCCCGCGCAGCGTCGCGGCATCGAACTGCGGGCCGGCGCTCACGGCCATGCGCCCGAAATCGACGATGCCGGTGAGGATGATCTTGATGTCGTCCGCCCCGGGGGCCAGGCGTTCGACCGCGGCGAAGGCCTCCTCGCGCGTGGCGACCTCGGTGCCCATGAAGCGGCCGTAGGCACCCCGGCGGCAGATGGCCGGCCCCGGCGAGCGGACCTCCACGCCCGGCTCGCCGCGGACCAGCTGGCGCATCGCGTGATTGATGCCATGGCGGTCGCCGGCATCGCGGAGCAGCGTGATGCCCGCCGCGCGTGCCCGGCGCAGGTTGGCCGTGGCGATCGCCTGCAGGGACGCCGTGTCGCCGGCCGGGGCCGCGCGCCCCGCGCCGCGCGCGGACGGCGTACCGTCGAGAAAGAGATGGCAGTGGGCCTCCACCAGCCCGGGCATCAGGAAGCCGACGGTCGTGGCGTGCGCCGCGCCGGCCCCTGCTCCGCCCGGACCCGGTTCGCCGGGCGCGGTGATCGCCGCGATGCGCCCGCCGCGCAGGTGGAACGCGTAGGGCCCGTCGTCGTGGAAGCGCCGGCCGCAGAAGTAGCGGCGGGCGACCAGCACCTGTGTGTCGGCAGCGCCGGTCACCGCGGGCCTCAGGAGCGCTGCAGCTGCAGCAGGCGGCGCAGCGCGGGCCGGCCATCCAGCGCGATGATCTCGCGCAGGGCCACCAGCACCGGGTCCCCGTCGGGCAGCAGCCGGTAATCCCGCCAGGGCGTGCCGATGATCATGTCGAGCCCGCGCGGCATGGCGAGCGTCAGGAAGGCGTTCTCGAGGCCCTCCCGCAGCGGCAGGCCACCGCGCGTGGTGGCCGGCAGCTGCTGGGCGAAATTGCTCAGCCCGCCGCAGAGGTGCACGCCGGCCAGCGCGGGATCACCGGCGATGCGCTCCATGCCCTCGAGCGTCGCGCGGGTCAGGCCAGTGAGGTCCGCGGCCAGCGCGCTGATGGAGACATCGACGATGATCTCGCCGGGGGCGAGCCCGTGCTCCGCCACCAGCCGCTCGACACAGCGCCGTGCGGTGGCGTGGATCTCGGCGCCGCTGCGGTTCTGCCGCGCCTCGCCCGCCTCCATCCGCTCCGAGGCCATGAGGATGACGCCGGCCGGGCAGGCCCCGCCGCCGGGCAGCGTCCAGCGCGCCTCGGTGATGGAGTTGATGAGCGGCTTGCGGCCACGGGCGCGCGCGGCGTCATAGGCGCGCAGGCCGATCTCCTGCACCCGCGCGTCGGGCGAGTCGAGGCTCAGCGGCAGGTCGACCACCGCCTGCACCGCGCGGATCACGGCGACCAGGAAATCCGGCTGTGCGAGCGCGTCCGCGCCGGTGTTGATGTTCAGCCATGCCGCGCCGGCCGCCGCCTGGCGCTGCGCCAGCGCCTGGATGCCGGCGATGTCGGCCGTCTCGAACAGCTGCCGCGTGCTGCGAAAGCCCGGATTGATGCGCTCGCCGATGATCTGCAGACCGGGAATCATCGCCCGCCGCCCCCGCCCGCCGCCGCGGGCTGCCGGAAGTTGATGCGGCTGACGAACTGCCGCTGGAAGGCGGCGCTGCCCGCCATGCTGATGTAGCGGGCACGCTGCGCGATCCGCGCCGCCTGCGCGCGATGCGGATGCGACAGCGCCGCCAGGCGCGTGCCGAGCCCGGCGGCATCGCCGATCTGCGCGAAGCGCTCGCGCGGCAGCCCGGGCAGCATGCCGATGGCGATGGCGCTGTCGAGATCGATGTAGCTGCCGAAGGCACCGGCGACGATGACCTGGTCGAGCTGCGCCTCGTCCAGGCCGGCGGCCTGCAGCAGCATGTCGATGCCGCTGCGGATGGCGGCCTTGGCGAGCTGCACGGCGCGCACGTCGCCCTGGGTGAAGACAATCGCCGGCGCATCGCGCTCGGCCTCCGCCACCAGCACGAATTCCCGGGTGTGGTCGTTGTCGCGCACCCGCTCCGGCCCCGGCTGCAGCCGCCCGCGGTGGTTGATCAGGCCGGCACGCAGCAGCTCGGCGACGATGTCGAGCACGGCCGAGCCGCAGATGCCCTCGGGCGGCGCCCCGTCGATGACCTGCAGCCGGGGCTCGCCGTCCTCCCGCAGGGTCACCCGCTCGATGGGCGCTCTCCGTCGCCAGACTGCACCTGCTGGAAAGTGGGCAGCACGTCAGCTACCGAAAGATTTCAGCCGAGGAACTCGCTGACGAAAGCCCGGGCGA
>JAANMW010002495.1_pt1 | contig 16455 bp, 12 predicted proteins | sample 7279671 | NCBI WGS metagenome assembly JAANMW01 (sample SAMN14094541, study PRJNA606508) | bioreactor metagenome | isolation source: A lab-scale SPAN reactor treating ammonium-rich wastewater day 247 | place: Ireland: Galway | collected 2017-09-19
CGTCCAATAGCTTTCGCTCAGGCACGGTATTCTGAGCGGATCGCGGGTAATGAGTTCAAGCAGCATGCGGATTTTTGGCCGCGCCCGTTGGAGCGTTTCGACCATTCGCTTCAGGTCGAAGCAGCCCGCCCCGAGCGGAATGTCGGCGAGCAAGAATCCATCTTCGCATGATTTCACTGCCTGGTCTTTGAGATGCACCGTGAAGGCATGAGGTGCCAGCGCCTCGATCGCGCCATAGGGATCGTCCAGCAAGGCGAAGCTATTTCCGGTGTCGACACAAGCGCCGATGAACTCACTGCTCAACTTCTGGTATAACGCCAGTCGCTCGTCGATCCGCTGGTCTTTGTGATTTTCGACTGCCAGCCGCACGCGGTATTTTTCGACCAGTGGGGCGGCCCGTTCCAACATGCGCTGTGCCTGGGCCGCCGCTTCGCGAAACTCGCCCAGCGTTTTGAACTGTTCGTATCGTCGGCCTGGCATGACGACGGTGCGAACCGCCTGCACGCCCACTTCCGCCGCTGTGCGAATCTCGGCTGCAAAACGGCTTAGGTCCATCTCATTTCGAGGCGGACTCACAATTCCATCGATGAACATTTCGTGCTGCTCAGCATAGTCGCGCACGACACGAATACGGTTGGCGTCGAGCGTACCCAGCGCAGCCTGTATCCCGCCCGCCCCAAGTTCATGGCAATGCTTGAGGAATGTCAGCGGCTCGTACAAATCGACTTGCGGGTTCATGGCTTGCATGAATTTTCGGCGAATGCCGCAGGTATAAAGCACGAGTCCCAGGCCGGTTCGCCGCGGCGAATTTTCCTCTGCCGCCGGGGCACGCTTGGGCAACGTTGCGACCGCGGCCCACCCGGCGATTTGTGTGAGGGCCGTTCTGCGATCGATTGAATGGCTGGTGTGCAAGGCAGGATTCCTCGATTTTCTCGAAACCTTTCTAGTGCAAAGCGATGGCAAGACCCAAGACCGTTCGGCCACCTTCGGTTTGCAGACTCCTCCTGGCGGAGGGCGCGCTCGTGACCTTGGCGGGCCCCAATTTACTTCTGCCGAATGAATTCCAAAGGCGGGGCATCCGGAGGTCCCCCCGAGATACGGAATACAAACTTGTCAGGCCCTGCAGAGGCAACCTGGCCGACCATCGCGCCCTGGTTTTCCGTTTCCAGCACCAGCATGTCGCTGGTCGTCGTGAGTTCGCCCTGGAGTTCAACCGGGGGTTTACCCTGTTGCATGGCCTTCCAGGTAAAACCAAAGTCTTCCGCGATGGTGAGCAGTATTTTGGTATCGGTCGTTGTCGCAAGCCAGCGTCCCACCAAATCGGTCTGCGACTCCTGTGCGGTCGCCGGTTGTTGGGGAACAGGGGGCGTTTGAGAATCTGATTCCGGCGGAACGAGTGTCGCCAGCATGCGCTGGGCAGTGGTGTCTTTGGGTTGGAACTTGAGGACCCGGTTCAAAGCCGTGATCGCCTCTTCGGGGTGCCCCATGACCAAATAGTGATAGGCCAGCACAAACCAGCCAGCCGCATCGTTTGGAGTTACTTGCAAGTGTTGTTCGAGAGCCCGAAGCTGAGAGGTGTAGTCGTCGATATTACCGTACAACCCGGAGAGGGTGGTCCAGTTCATGCCCGGTGCAACGGCTAATAGTGGATTCAGCACGGCGGCAGCTTGTTGAAATTTTCCCAGGGCAAACAAGGCCAGGGCACGCATTTCATGCAGCACGGGATCGCCGGGCATCTGCCGTATCGCCATATCGAATTGGCTCAAGGCTCTGGCATATGCACCTGCTTTGAACAGCTTCAGGCCGTCCTCAAATTGACGCATGGCTCGTTGATTCAAGGTGGCATCGTCGGGAACCGCGGTTCTGATTTCGGCTGGATCGGCAATCATGTAGTTATTGATGATAACCGGTTGCGAATAATCGAACGGCGAAACGACCCCGGTAACGTAATAGGGATTGTAGAACGGTCCAGGCGCAACCCAGGAGCCGAGTCCCCAGCCCACGAAGAACACCGTAGCAGGACGGTACCAATAATTAACCCAATGCCCCGACCACCATCCGCGGTGCCAACTCTGATGAGGCCAGGTCGTGCCTCCCCACCCCCAGTGAGGACTCCAACCCCACCCGGGCCGATTGATGCCGATGTTGATGCTCGAGGGGCCGCTAATGCTGGGGCGGTTGATCACGATGGGGCGATCGGGCCGCACCGGACGAGGCCCGCCCCCGATGATTGGCCGATCGGGCCGATCCGGACGCGTGATGCCACCAATACTGGGGCGATCGGGCAATCCCGGGCGCGTGATCCCCGTTCCTGGCCGATCGGGGAAGGAAGGCCGCGTGCCGCCAATCGACGGACGGTCGGGCAATCCCGGCCGTATCATCCCACCCACCCCGGGACGATCCGGTAGGGTAGGACGCGTCGAGGGCAAACCCGAGGGTGGTCGCACCGTCGGACGGTCGATCGTGCCCGGAAACGAGGGGCGCGTGATTCCGGTGCTGGGCCTTCCCGCGCCCGGAGCGGGGCGTGTCACGCTTGGCAACTGCGGGGGTTGCACGCCGCTAAGCGAGGGAGGCAAGCGGTTGCCGGCGCCGCCAATCGAAGGCAAACCAGGTCGCGCCGCGGGGAGAGTCACATTGGACACGCTGGGGCGCGAAAAGTTTTGTGGCGGGCGCACCGCACCCAGGTTGGGTCGTGCGCCACTTGCCCCGCTAAAACTCGGACGTGCTCCGCTTATGCCGCCGATGTGCCCCCGGGCACCTCCAGCCGAGAGTCCACCCGCCATATTGGGGCGAGCGAAAATCTTCGCCGCCGGAAACCACAGCGCCAAGACCAAGCCCACGGTCCAAAACCTGCGGCTGTTCCAACATTGTATCACTTTGATCATGGCATGGTCCTCCGTGTTAGCGGTGGGGCGAGACGGCAGGCCGGGGCGTCGTTTTGGGCACTGGACGACGACTCGCGCCGGAATCGTTAGGTATCGCGGCGGATTTCACGCCAGGCGCAGGAGGTTGGCGAGTTACCGTTACTTCGAAGTCGTCGGCACGCGCTTCTCCGACAATCCGTTCGGTGCCGCCGATGATAAACTAGTGTTTCCCCTGAGGTTTGATCGAGATCGTAGCGGTGCCGGTCGTGCCGTCGGCCAGTGTTGCAACCGACTTGATCACCCAGGCGTCCTCGACCAAGGTCCAGATACCCTCGGCGAAACCACCATCGGATTCAAACAGCCACGAGCGAACCTTTCCGGACGTCGGATCCCAGCCGATGCGCTGCGAACTTTTCATCGCCACCTTGCCTTCGCGGGCAAAGCGATAATCGCCAAGTAAAAAGTTCCGGTCCTCGCTCCAGCGATACGAAATCCGCACGGCGGCGTCCTCGCCTTCGCTCACCCAATCGCCAACCAGCCAGTCGAGCACGGATAAACGTTCGCCGGGGGTCGGCAATGGATCGTCGTAGAATTCGCGAATGGAAGCGATCATCCATTTGCCGTCCAGCTTCGATCGGACGGTGATATACCGGACCTGCGCTTTGCCGTTCTCCTTTGTGGAAAGAAACCGCGTGCCCTCCTCGATCGCCAAGTTGTCGCCAATCACGCGAATCGATTCGATCTCGAGCCCCAATCGTGCCTGGGGAAATTTTGCGAAGTACTGCGTGAAGAGTTTTTGCAGGTTCTCGCGTCCTTGGTAGAGATTTCCTTCCTCGTCGATGAACTCGCCCCGGGGGATGAACTGCTCTGTAACCGCCGACGCCTCGCCGGAGTTAAAGGCATTCAAGAACACCTCGGCTGCCGCCGCGACGGCAGCCACCTCGGGACTTTCGTCCGCGGCGGTCGCCGTCGTGGCAGTCCACCAATCCGCAACGACCAGCAGCAGCGCGGCCTCCACAACCGATTTCCACCGCGGCGACATGGAACACACTCCCAAATGAAAAAGTGCGGAAAACTTCGAAACTCGGCCTGCAACCCTGTCAGGACTACCTGCGTAACCGGCTGAACCGACCGCCATGCAAACGCGTGGTATTATCGACCCAGGGTGGGCGTAGAGCATGCGCATTGCGTCGCGACACAGTTCGCCCAGTTGGTGACTCGCCCAGCGAGCCACGCCACAGGCATTGACCGGTAACATCCCAATTCTAATTATCCAGCCTGGCGGCAATGATCACAACCGGCGACATGGGGAGTTCACGAAAGATTTACGGACGGAGCAAGGTAGGCGTTTGTTGATGAATTTGCGCGATCGTGGGACGCAGGCAAGGTGCATTTCAGGTGCAAAACGCAGCCCAAAACCATCACGAAGGGACGGTTTGATGCCGCGACAAGAGCAGGTCGGCGACAATCTCTGGCTTCTGACTTCGGCAGCCGGGAAGCAGACGAGATTTCATTCCGATTGCACAATCACATGCAAGTGGCTCGCATAGACCGACAAGGGGCGCAGCAGGTTGTCGACAACGCTCGGCAACAAGGGAATCGGTAAGGGAGCAATCAACCGCAGTGCCAGATCGCGAGCAAATTGCCGATTGTTGCAGAGTTCGCCCAACATCCGCATCCGCGGGCGGTGCTCTCGCAGCAAGTTGACGAACGAGATCTTGCAGTCGAAGTCGAGACGGTCGATTCGCGCCGCGGCGCCTCGCAGGCCAAAATCTTCCGCCAAGGCCCGCGCCTGCTGGGCAAACGCTGCCGCTGCCTGGGGGTCTTCCCACGACCAGTATCGCTGCAGCCCGTCCGCCACGACATTCATCAAATGTTCCATCAACAATGCCCGTCCGCGGTGGATGTATCGCTCCCCTTCTGCGGGGGAATCGGCCTGCACAACTTCACCATGGATCAACAATGCTCGTCCTAGTTTTAAATTGTCTTGAAGTCTTCCGCATAACGGTTCCAGTTCCGCCATTACCTGACGGCAGCGCGCCAAATCGTTGCTTACCGCTGCCATACGATGGCGCATTAAGAGCACTTCGAGTGAAGACGTCGGCTCACCGAGGCGGGCAGCCACCCGCTGCGCCTCTTCAAGCAAGGGGTCGGCCGCAACCAGGTTGTGGCATTGCACCTGCCGCGAGGCCAATAGCAACAGGCATTCGATCAGATGCCGCTGATCGCCCAATTCGCGGCAAATCTTGACTGCCCATTCCAGCAGGTCGTTGGTGGTCGAATCTTCGACCGCTTGCGATTTGACCGCTTGCGCAACAATGCCGGGAATCGCATGCACATCTCCCCGCTGCCAGCATTCCCGTAGTGCTTCCTCGACAAACCAGCGCGACGTGTCCTTATCTTCCGACCGCATCCATCGCGAGGCAAAGCCGAGTTCTTCCGTGCTCAACTGCAATCGCAACCAATTCTCGTCGGTGAAATAGAAGCAGCGGTCGTCATCGGCCAGTTTTTGCGACTCTGAAACAAATTGCATGCATACATGTTGCGCAGCATCGTTTTGGCCGGCATCGAGCAGGAGCGCGGCCAATCGCAACTGAGCCTGACAAAGATTGCGATTCGCATCGTGTCCGACCCAAAATTCGACCAATTGCTCTTGAATTTCGATTGCTTCATCGAGTTGACCGGTGATGCGGAAAAGTTCGCAAATGCGCTGAGCAAGCAGGGGATTGGCGGGAGCCTGCGTTCGAAACGCCGCGTAGGCGTCGCGCATGCGCAACTTGGAGTGTGACTCGACCAACTCCCAAAATCGAATTGCATCGGTCAATCCGTTGTCTGTAAGAATAAGAAGCCGCTCGGAATCCGCCAACACGCGGTAGAGGAGATCCCAATCTTGCGCGGCCGCGTAATGCCAGGGAAGTTCTTCGAGCACGCGCGGGCTTGCCGGTTGACCTTCAAAATATTGAGCCAGGCGCTGATGCCACGGATGCTGATTCCTCTCAACGCTCGGTAGATAAGCAGTCTGGATTGCGGCACGGATTGCATTGTGGCGAATGGTGTAGCGTCCCGAGTGGTTCGCCAGTAGTCGGCCGCAGGCGTGCAGAATCGGTTCCCAGCGAATAATCCCTTGCTCGCCGTCATCTGCCTGCAACAGTTCGCGAAGCTCGGCTTCCGACAGTCCCCGGCGCGCCGCCCACAATAAACTCAACACGTCTCCGACCAAATGTCCTTCCGGATGCTGCTCGTAGGCCGCTTCCCAACGATCGAGCAACAAGGAAAACAGTTCTTCGATATTCTCGGCCGCAAGGTACTCTTGCGCGGCGTCCATCAACGACGCATGAGTTTCCGCCACACATAATTCTTCCAATATCAAAGTCAGAAACAGTGCATTGCCGCATAGCTCCGCCCGGCTGATGGCCGCCGTAATGTGGTGGCAAAGCGACTTTCCGAATCGCTCTTCGAGGGCGACGGATACCAAACGCTCGCGTTGGGCAGCCGTCAGCGGCAAAACGAAAACACGCGGCCATGCCTTGCGCGTGGCCGCTTCGATGGCGCGAAGCGGGTGCTGGCCGCCAACCAGTTCTTCGCTGTTCTGCGGCGAAGACGCCATCGACAAAATCACATGGAAATTATCTGGCAGCGATGCCGGCAACCAATCCAGGTCCAAGGCCGCGTCGTAATTCTGCAACTGGTCAACGCCGTCAATCACAATCAGCCAAGGGCTGATTTTGGCTGCCACGAACACCGCATTGCGGAAGCAGGCAGCCAATTCATCGCGACCCTCGGGCGTAGGACCCCACTGCGCGCCTGCCGCCGAAAACTCTTGAAGCAGCCGGCGAACCATGTACGTCCAGTCGGCGCTGTCTTGCGCCAGTCCGCAGAAATGAAGCACCAAGGGGCGTTGCGGTTCGCGTTCGTGCACGCTCAATGCCCAATCGGCGATCGCCGCCGACTTGCCGATGCCCGACTCCCCCACCAAAACCAGTGGTCGTTCGGCAGGGGACTCAAGATAGGAGTCCAATTCCTTAAAAATACTTTCCCGCCGCAAGTGTCCCAGGCGATAAATGCGTGCCACCGCGGCGTGTTCTCCACGCGCTCGTTGCCAGGGGAAAGGAGCACTCTGCGGAGGAAATCGGGCGTCAATCCGTTTGCGAAACCAATCCAATACCAGAGCGTTCAGCGCTTTTGGAGAATCGTACGAAATCACCTCCAATCCGGCATCGCGAATTCGTTCCTTGAGCGACGCCAACAATTGCCGTGACTGCGCCGCCAATTCCAGGGCTGATTCCAAGCCCAATAGCGATACTTCCTCCGCACTGGGCAGCTCTAGGTGCAGGGGCCGAACGTTGGCGGACAAGGTTTCTACGTACTTGGGATTGCGAAGGAACACTCCCTGTTTCTCGCGGTCGACTCGGCTGAGAACGCCGTGCTGGATCTCCAACTCAGTCATCGAGCGGTTCGTGAAATGGCTCAACTCCGGCCATCGAGAGAGCAATGGGGCCAATTCGTCGGAACCGGGGCGCCATCCGTATCGCTCGGCTAACAAGACGAGAATGTACTCGCAACGGTCGATCTGACGAAGACAAATCGGAATCACCTGTCTGGCGTTCTTTTGTTCGTCGGTAATTCCCCACCGCAGATCGATATCGGACCAAACAATTCCGCGTGCGTCGCAGTAATGCCGCAGTTCCCGAAAGGCAAGGCTGCTCAACCCTCGCCGCTCTTCAAGCATGTCGGAGAAAGTGCTCGAAACAAACACCCGGACGACTCGCTCGTGATCCCACCAGTCGTGCCCTGCACCGGAAACGCTGGTGTGGTCAATGCTCGGGGGAGAATTCGTCATCATGCTTGGCCCTGTCAGCAATGTCCGATGTCACATTCGATCGGCAGACGTACACGGCACCACAGGGGCATCTTGCCCAGATTCGACGATCCAAAGCTAGCGGCATTTTCCACGCTTCAGAACTACGCAGTTGATCGCGGAACGGCAACGGGTTCTGATGAAGCAAGATGTTGGAGAATCCAAGTCGAAAGCTTCTTACGAATCCTGCACGGCGTCAAAGTAAATTGCAACGGTGTGGAAGTCGTCACGCCTCGGGAGCCAAGACATGTTGGGTTTAGGCCGCACGAACGGAATGCCGATCTGCCTGCCTGCGAGCGTTGCCTCGCGGGTCCGGTTCGCGGCATCCTTGATTTTGTTGTGTGTTCTGCCGTCAATGTACGTTGCCGCTCAGAACGGCGTGGACGCGCCGTCCAGGCCGCTGGTGATCGAAGTCCGCCTGGAAAACGCGGCGATTACACCAATTACAGCCCGCTTCATCCGCCGAGCGATCAGCATGGCGGAAGAGCAGCGAGCGGAATGCCTGGTCATCGTGCTTGACACCACGGGTGGTTTAGTCGATTCCACACGCGAGGTGGTGAAGGACATTCTGGGAAGCGAAGTGCCCGTGGTCGTGTATGTGGCGCCCTCGGGCGCAAGGGCGGCCTCCGCGGGTGTTTTCATCACCATGGCGAGCCATGTCTCCGCAATGGCGCCTGGTACGAACGATGGCCCTGGCGAGATTGAGTTGAACCACTTTCCCATTTGCTGTGTAATGCTGGATGTGGCCGATATTCGGGAGCAATGTCCAAATTGACAGCATGGATGGAATGGAGGTCATGTCGTGCCGACCCGCAAAGTCCTCTTCGCCACCGATTATTCGGAACTGAGCGACGCGGTGCTGGATTTCGCCGCAACCCTGGCGCGCAGCCTCGACGGCCTGTTGATGATTGTGCATGTCTCCGATGCGGAATTGCACCCGGTGGGAGAACGGTTCGACGACGAGCCCCGACCCGACCCGAACGAACTTGCTCGGCTGCGTGCGGTGGTCCCCCCAGGCCAGGGACTTCGATACGAACATCGGTTGCTGCATGGCGATCCTGGTTCGCAAACCACGAAGCCGGCCGACGTGATTGTTCGCGTGGCCGAAGAAGAACAGGTCGACCTGATCGTACTGGGAACGCACGGCCGTTCCGGACTGAGCCGCACACTGATGGGCAGCGTCGCGGAGTCGGTTCTGCGCAATGCCCGATGCGGCGTCATTGTCGTCAAACCACCGTCCGGCAGTTGAACTCGCGTTCTCGCTTCCAAGGCGCCGTTGGTCACTTTACCACCGAAGTAGTCCCCCATGTCGAATGACAGCGACCCGCAGCGTTTCAGCCTGGACGTGAACCATCCGATCTGGGAGCGGTTCTTTACGGTCGCGCCGCTGGTGGTTGTCGGATCGCGCGAATCCACGGGGGAATACAACTTGGCTCCCAAGCACATGGCCATGCCTCTTTCCTGGGAAAACCACTTTGGGTTTATCTGCACGCCGAGCCATGGCACCTATCACAACGTCAAACGAGAAGGTTCGTTCACGGTCAGTTTCCCCAATCCCAGCCAGGTGGTGTTGACCAGCCTGGCCGCAAGCCCTCGTTGCGATGACGACAGCAAACCCGCGCTGACCGCGTTGCCGACCGTACCCGCAGAGATTGTCGATGGGGTGTTGCTGCAGGATGCGTATCTGCATCTGGAATGCCGGCTCAACCGCATCATCGACGGTTTCGGAGAGAACTGCTTGATCGCGGGAACGGTCGTTGCCGCCCGGGTTCTCGAGTCCGCATTGCGCATGGTCGATCGGGATGACCAGGAGATCATTTTTCAATCGCCCCTCCTGGCATATCTTTCTCCGGGACGGTACGCAATGATCGACCGCAGCTCGTCGTTTCCTTTTCCGGCCGGGTTTCGCCGGGCGCCGGAGTGAGCTTTATGGATTCGCCCGTTGCTCGACAGCTTCTGGAAATTGTCCGCCGCGGTCACGCTGAAATGATCGACCTGCTGGAAGCGCTCGTCAAGGCGGAGTCGCCCTCGCACGAGCGGCAATCGCAAGCCGCGGTGCAGGCCTTGTTGTGCGACGCGCTGGGCAGCGCAGGTTATGCGGTCCAGAAAACTCCCGGCAACCGCACCGGCGGCCACTTGTTTGCGTCGCCGCCGGGGTGGTCGGGGAACGAACCCAGCCAACTCTTGCTGGGACATTGCGATACCGTTTGGCCGCTGGGAACGATCGAGGAGATGCCCGTTCAGATTCGCGACGGAAAATTCTACGGGCCCGGCGCCTACGATATGAAGGCGGGTTTGGTTCAGGCCGTGTATGCGTTGCAGGCACTCCACTCGCTGGGATTGCCTCTTGCGGTGACGCCCGTGGTATTGATCAATTCCGACGAGGAAATCGGCAGTCCCGAATCCACCGATGCGATCTGCGACCTGGCGCGCCGCGTCGATCGGGTTCTGGTGATGGAACCATCGCTGGGGTCCGCGGGAGCCTTGAAGACCGCGCGGAAGGGTGTGGGCAGATTCACGATCACCGTGACGGGGCGCGCGGCTCATGCTGGCTTGGAGCCGGAAAAAGGTGTCAGCGCCATCCTTGAATTGACCTACGTTATTCAACAATTGTTCGCCCTGAACGACCCAGAACGGGGAATCACAATCAACGTCGGCACCATCGACGGCGGACTTCGCCCCAACGTGGTTGCGCCCAAGAGTCGGGCGGAAGTGGATGTCCGCGTGGCCACAAGGGCCGACGCGGAACGAATCGAGGCTGCCATTCGCGCCTTGCAGCCGGTTACTCCCGGCACCCGGCTTGAGATCACCGGCGATATTGGCCGCCCCCCCATGGAGCGAACGCCGGGGAATCAACGACTCTGGCAACTCGCGGCCCATGCCGCCGAACAGTTGGGCATCGAACTGGGTGAAGGCAATGCCGGTGGCGGATCGGACGGCAATTCGACCAGCCAATTTGTCCCCACTCTCGATGGCCTGGGCGCCGTGGGCGATGGCGCTCATTCGTCGACCGAGCACGTTCAACTGGAAAAAATGATCGAACGTTGCGCATTACTCGCGGCAATCCTCCTTGCTCCGCGCCAAACCTCCGAAAACAGCGTCTAGCCGAGCTCGTGCCGCAATCCATTGTATATTCACGCTGCACCCCGGCTTCTGCCACCCAACGAGTCATCCTTCATGCCACCCAAGCCCATCCTGCTCTCCATTGCGCGAATTGCCGATTTGGCTACGAAGCCGTTTGAGTTCCGGCCATTGGATCGAGAGAGTTGGCAAACCGGAGATTACGTTGTGGGCGAGGTCGTGGCCGACCTTCCGGCGCCGTGCCTGGAACTCTGCAATGGCCGGATGGTCGAGGCCGTGCGAGGGGACCTGGTGGTGGGCGCGTTGGGCACGCGCACCGCAACCCTGGAAGTTGTGGGAGATTGGCGGAGCATCGAGTCCGACGGCCGCATGCAAGCGCTCACCGCCGCCGGCTTGCTGGGACGCGCGACATCCGTCTCAAGGTTTATAACTCCGTTCGTGAATCTAAATTACCGCGGGCACCTGATGCGAAACGGCAACAAGCTGAGAATGAAAGATTTCATGCCGGAAACGTCCGACGTGTCCTACGATTGTCCGACCATTCTCTTAATTGGCACGTCGATGTCGTCGGGAAAGACCACTTCGGCGAAGATCATCATCCGGGAATTGAAGCGCGCCGGGCTGAAGGTCGTCGGAGCGAAGTTCACCGGCGCCGCCCGCTATCGCGATATCTTGACAATGGCCGATGCCGGCGCCGACGCTATCTTCGATTTTGTGGATGTCGGACTGCCATCTACCGTGTGTTCGGCTTCCGAATATCGGCCAGCGCTGGCGTCGCTGCTGCGCATGATCGCCAGCATCAAACCCGATGTCGTGGTTGCCGAGGCCGGAGCGTCGCCTCTGGAACCTTACAATGGAGATGTGGCGATTGAATTGATTCGTCCGCAAATAAGCTGGACGGTATTGTGCGCTTCGGATCCGTACGCCGTGGTGGGCGTGACGCAGGGCTTCGGATTTGAGGCCGATTTGGTAACCGGCGTTGCGGCGAGCACTACGGCCGGTATTGACGTCATCGCCAAGCTTACTGGTATCAGGGCACTCAATCTGCTGCGTCCCGAATCGCAAACCGAACTGTGCGAGATCCTGCGCGAGAGAATCAAGATGTAGAATCCATCCGAGAACTGCCATGGTTCGTTGTGCGACCGAGGAATCTGGATGCGAAAAGCGGTTTTCGGAACGGCTATTGATACCTCTAGCCGAAACGTCTCCAGACTCGGCCTTGGAGCATCGCACCGCGACATCTGAGTCAACAAGGACGTATTCATTCGCTTCATCGAGCAGGATTTCGATTCTCCGGAGTACCTGCTCGCTGTTCGGGAGGCATCATGACCCAGGTTTTGTGGCGAGCGGTCTTGTGGAGTGCGGCCTATCTGCTGATGGCAACTTTGCCCCTTGGAATTGCGGCCCTCGCCGAGGTTTCGGGACGGGGGTTCTGGATCGAATTCGGCGTTGGACTGGGCATGGTGGGATTTGCCATGTTGGGACTCCAGTTTGCCACCACGGCGCGCTTCCGCTGGATTGCCCCCACCTTCGGTTCCGATGCGGTCATTTACTTCCATCGCCAGGCCGGTATTCTCACGCTGCTGGTTGTCCTGGCACACCCCTTGATCCTGCTGATTTCCAATCCGGAATACCTCGCTTTCCTCGATCCGCGGGTGAACCTGTTGCGGGCAGTGTTTTTGATTGCGGCCATGCTCGCGCTAGTGCTAGTCGTGGGACTGCCAATCATGGGACTGCGTTTTGGGCTCAGTTACGAATGGTGGCGACTGACGCATGGGCTGCTGGCGGCGGCTGCCCTGGTGGTTGGGTTGGCGCATGCTCTGATGGTGGGGCATTACGTATCTGGGTTTGTCGGGCAGGCCTTTTGGGTGGTGCTAACAGGCCTGTTTCTTGGTTTGCTGATGCACACGCGAGTGATCAAGCCGCTGCTCGCGAGACGCACACCTTATCGCGTGGTCGACGTGCGCGAAGATCGCGGCAGCGTATACCTGTTGGTGCTGGAAGCCGTTGATCACGCCGGCATGTTGTTCCAACCGGGACAGTATGCCTGGCTCACGCTTGGGGAGACTCCGTTCGCGATCCAACAGCACCCGTTCTCATTCGCTTCCAGCGCGTGCGCGCCGAACCGGCTTGAGTTTGCCATTAAGAAAGCGGGCGACTTTACCGCCACCATCAAAGATGTCAGTCCGGGGACGCGAGCGTATCTGGAAGGGCCTTATGGCGCCTTTACGCTCGATCCGCGAGCCGAAGCAGCGGTGTTTGTCGCCGGCGGCATCGGGGTCACGCCCGCACTCAGCATTCTTCGGACGGCTCGTGGCCGGGGCGACGGCCGGCCCTTCGTCTTGATCTACGGAAACGTCAGCGAAGAGGAGATCGCCTTCTTCGACGAAACCGAGACTTTAGCAGAGCAACTGAATCTCAAGGTGGTGCATGTCTTGTCCGAGCCGGACCCCGATTGGAACGGAGAGGCTGGATTCATCACCAAGGAGGTGCTTGAACGTCACCTCGCGGATGTCGCCGGAAAGGACGCTCAGTATTTCGTGTGCGGGCCGCCGCCCATGATGGACCTCGTGGAACCAGCCTTGTTGGCGCGCCGCGTGCCCCGCTGGAGGTTGCTCTCCGAACGTTTCGATTTCATCTGAACGAAGGGAAAACACGATGGGACATGTTCTGGCCAAGTGGCTGGCGAGTATTTTGATACTGATCGCGCTGGCGGCGACGCTTCTCTTTGCATGGGTTCGAAGCCAATAGGGCATTCGACTGCAGGAGTCGCGGATTCACGGATGCCAAACGCTGCCGGAAAACCGATGGTTAGGGTAGCGCATATCGAATCGAGGTACGAATCTCCGTTGTTACACACTCGTGACGCCGCAGTCCTGCAGCTTCCCGTACAATTCGCGTACAGGAGGCAAATGGCATGCTCTTGTATTCGAAATTGCGTGGTGCCGGCTGGTGGACGGCTCTCACCGTCGTCGCGTGCGCCGTTACCATAATCAGCAATACTGTCTATTGTGGTGGCGGAGCGCCGCCGCGATTTCTGTTGGAAAAGGGAGACTGGGCGCGCAATCCCTGGTGGCTAGCGGCATTCTACTTCCACGTTGTCGGAGCATCGATCTGCCTGGCGGCTGGAACTCCACTGATGTTTCCGCGCTGGACGCGGAATTACCCTCTTTGGCATCGCCAATTGGGATACGTGTACCTGAATGCCGTGCTCTGGATGGCAGCACCCTCGGGATTGGCGCTGGCCATGACAGCCAAGGGTGGCTTGTGGGGCACAACCGGGTTCGCCATAGCTGGCGTTCTCTGGTGGTGCACCACCTGGATGGGTTACCGGGCGATTCGCCGTGGAGATATTGCCGCGCATGTTCGAGCCATGGTTCGCTCGTATTCTTGGGCGTTGTCGGCCCCCGTGTTCCGCGCCAGCCAAGCGGGACTGTTCTTTATTGGGCTGGAGGACGCCCCCAACTATGTCGCCTCCCTTTGGCTGAGCATTCTCGCGAGCGTGTGGCTTACGGAATCGTTTCTTTATCGCGGCCGGCGCAGCGCGCGAGAGTTCGTCGCAACCCGGACGCCCAACGCAGGAATGGCATCATGAACCGATCGCTAGTGATCCCCGCGACATTGTGTCTGATTGCATTCGCAACACTTTGGGCGGTTCTGCACGGAGCGACAGGCCGCGAAACCGTTGTTCCCAGGGAGCTAGAGGCCGCGCAGCTTCGCGAGCACCCTGGAACAGCGCCCACAACGCCTGCCGATTCCACGTCCGATTTGCGCCGACCAAACGGCAAGCCGCCGCTGTCGGCCGCAGAGGCTGAACAGGTGCTGACGACACTTGCCGACGAGTACCTGAGCCCGTGGCGTCAATGGGAGAGTTCGCCGAGCCGGTTGTTCTCTCGGGCTGCTCCGCGCCCGATTCCAACCATCTTTGCCAAAATTGATATCCCGCCGAGCGCAACTGACGAAAGCGATTATTTGATCGCGGCGACAATCGTCATCAGCACAGGGGGAAAATCCCAGCCAGTACCCTGCGTAATCGATCGCATCACCAAGCGCGTTCGGCTGTTTGCCGATGAACAGTGGCTCGCCGAAAACGAATGGTTGAAGAAAGCCCCGCTGCCTCATTCGACGAGATTCTGAACGACAGAACGACCGCGGCAGTCTCCATCCTGCGAATACCGCCCAGCGGCGCCCCCGTGCCTGCGTTGCCCGGCGACTGGCTTCGCGCGTGCAAGCTATTTGCTGGGTTTCGCGATAGGCGCGCGTTATCATGCCCGTTTAACAAGCAATAGCCACGAAACTATCGTCTGAAACGGGAACAACATGAAGTGGCACGGCAAACGCAAGGTTGTATGGCTTTTGTCTGCGATTGCGAGCATTGTCCTGCTCGGACCAGCACGCTTGCTTAACTCCGCGCGTGTCCTGGCCGATGAACTTGCCCCGCCGCAGGCGGCACAACAGAAAGCGGCCAACACCGTTGACGTGGTGATCCGCAATGGGACACTCGTCGATGGCACGGGCAAGCCAGGCGTGCTGGCCGATGTGGCGATCGATGATGGGCGTATCGTGGCGGTCGGGCCGCAACTCGACGTATCCGGGAAGGAAACGATCGACGCGCGGGATCGCGTGGTCTGTCCAGGTTTCATTGACCTGCATAGCCATGCTGACCGCGGCATTCTCGAATTTCGGGCCGCCGAGAACTACATTCGCCAGGGAGTTACGACGCTGCTATGCGGCAATTGTGGCAGCTCCCCCGTAAATGTGGCCGAATTCTTCGACAAACTGCGAGACGGGGGCACGGGGCCGAACATTGCCCTGCTGATCGGCCATGGCAGCGTGCGGCGCGAGGTGCTTGGTGCTTTGAATGTGCCCCCGACCGCGGACCAATTGGCCCAGATGAAGCAACTGGTGCGCGAAGCAATGCAGGCTGGAGCCGCCGGCATGTCGACCGGCTTGACCTATAGCCCCAGCGCTTACGGAACGACCGAAGAGATCATCGAGCTTGCCAAGGAAATTGCCCCGTTTGGCGGATTTTACGCCACGCACATGCGCGACGAGGGAACCAATGTTTTCGAGGCGCTCGACGAAGCCCTCAAGATTGGCCGCGAGGCAGGCGTGCCGATCCACATTTCGCACCATAAGATTTCCGCCGCGTCCGTATTCGGTTTGACTCGGCTCACGCTCCGGCGAATCGACGAGGCTCGAACTGCCGGCCTCGATGTGACCTTGGACCAGTATCCATACGGCGCCGGCAGCGGAGGTCTCGCTTTTTACGTTCCACAGGCTTCGCTCTCTGGCGGGCTGGACGCTTATCGTCGTCGCATCGCCGATCCGCCGCAACGCGCCAAGATCGTCGCCGGCGTGGAGGAAGTGTTCGTTCGCAAACTCTTTGAGGCGGGCCAGCGTACCGACGACCCGGAGCACGTAGCCGCCGCCTTGGCTCGCGTGCAGGTGGCCCGCGTTCCACAGGATCCCAAGCTGGCGGGCCAAACTCTGGTGGAGATTCTTCAGGCGCGCGGCATCGAAGTGTCCATCCACCATGGCGCGGAACTGCTGGTCGACTTGGTGGGCCGCGAGGCGGTAGGCATTAACCATACGATTGACGCTCTTCCCGGGGGAGACGTGGATCGCGTGATGCAGCATCCGCTCACGGCG
>JAANMW010002496.1_pt1 | contig 16450 bp, 9 predicted proteins | sample 7279671 | NCBI WGS metagenome assembly JAANMW01 (sample SAMN14094541, study PRJNA606508) | bioreactor metagenome | isolation source: A lab-scale SPAN reactor treating ammonium-rich wastewater day 247 | place: Ireland: Galway | collected 2017-09-19
GACCCGAAAGTGGGAACCGGTTTCGGGATAAATCCGATGCTCAATCAATTAACTGGAGCGGCGGCGCTGATTCCATTTGACCGGCGGCCGCTCTAGGGCTCTCAGTCCCTGCGAAAAACGATCGACGCCATCCAGCCGGCCGTCAAGGCCATGAGCGCCGTCGCCACGCCATAAACCATGCCATGTTGCCTGGCGGCCGTGGCCACGAATTGCTCGAAGCCGACCTTGACGATTTCGAACGCCGTATCGGTCTTTGCAATCAGCGCGCCGCCGGCAAGCAGCTTGATGTCGATGGTGTAGGTGCCGGTCGGCACCTCCGCCGGGAGCGGAATGCTGGTGCGGAACAGGGTCGGGGTCAGGAAGGTCACCGCCGAGGTGTTCTCCCGGTAAAGCCCATGTTCGCTTCGCAGCCTTATGAAAGCGCGGCGGAACGGATCGCTCGGCACCACGTCGGCGTAGTCGGAACCGACGCGTTGCGTCAGCAGTACGTTGTTCAGCCCGAGTTGCTGCCGGCGCAGGATGTCCGGCGCGGCGATCCTGTCCAGCGGCCGGTTGGCGAAAGCCGCAAGATAGGCCGGGACCTGGAGGAATTGCCGGGAATCGGCGTTCACCCAGATGCCGAACCATCGCTCCTTGCGGCGCGTGATCATGTCCACCGGCGGCCCGCTGACAGTGACGACGAGATCGTAGCCGGCGGGCGGAAGCGGTGCATCGCCCTCGCGCTCGATCGAGCCGAACAGCACCAGCTCCTCGCCGGAATAGTTCGGCGTCACGGTGACGCGATGGTTCGACACCGAGACGATGAGGTGCTCGGCATGCGCGCGACCGGCAACGAGGATCGCGGCGAGCAGCAGCGCCAGCCGGATCATCGCCGCTGTTGCGCGCGTCCTCATGTATCGCCCGTGGTTTCGCGGACGGTGTAGAGATCGGCGGGGCGGAGGCCCAGCTCGATCGCAAAGCGGATTCCGACGGCCAGAATCAGCAGCCCCAGCAGCAGGCGCAGATGTTCGCCCCGGATGCGCTGGCCGGCGCGGGCGCCGAATTGCGCGCCGGTCACGCCACCGGTCATCAGGATCAACGCCAGCACGGCGTCGACGAGGTGGTTGGTGGCGGCGTGCAGCACGGTGGCGAACGTCATGGTGATGAGGGTGAGCATCATGGAGGTGCCGATCACCGTCGAGGTCGGAACCCGCAGCAGGTAGATCAGCAGCGGCACCAGTATGAAGCCGCCGCCGATGCCCATGACCGCGCCGATGAAGCCGATCAGCAGGCCGATGGCGATCACCGGGATGGCCGAAAGGTAGATCTTGGAGCGCTTGAAGCGGATTTTCAGCGGCAGGCCGTGGACCCAGCCATGGCCGCCCGAGCGCCGCAACGGAACGGTCCGGCTCTGCCGCGCCCGAAGCATCGCGCGCAGCCCTTCCCATGACATCGCCGCGCCGACCCCTGACAGCAGCACGAGGTAGGATAGCGCGATCAGAAGATCGAGCTGTCCCAGCGAGCGCAGCCGCGTGAAGGTCAGGACCCCGAATATGGTTCCGATAATGCCGCCGCTTAGCAGAACCAGTGCGAGCATCGGGTCGATGGCTCGCTTGCGCCAGTAGGATAGCGCACCGGAGAACGAGGACGCCGCGATGTGGCTCGTGACCGTTGCGACCGCAACCGCCGGGGCGATGCCGACAAAGATCAGCAGGGGCGTCATCAGGAAGCCACCCCCGATGCCGAACATCCCCGACACGAAGCCCACCGCCGCTCCCATCGCCAGGATCAGCAACACGTTGACCGGGATATCAGCGATCGGGAGGTAAAGCTGCACGCGCGTTCGTTTTCGGATCTGGCTGCTGACGGGCGGCGCCTTCGCAGCGTGGACTTTAAGTCGCGGCACGGCCGCGAGCCGCGCCCTCTGCATAACCGAAATCATCGGTGACAGGGGTTAAAGAATTCGCGACGGCCCGGTATTTCGGCTCTACCGGTCACACCTGAAGGGGCGGGCCTGGATCAAGGCGCGGTATGCCGCGCCATCGCCGCGTGCGCCCTCGCGGATTTCCCCGGCGCCGGTTTGGCGCGGGGCTTTGCAGCCGCGCTGTCCCATCCGCCCGCGGGGCTGGGAACGCCGACCGCATCGCTGGGCTGCGGCGTGACCACGAAGGTTTGAACCGCGAGCTTGGCGGCGGCAAGCGACGGCGGATCGAGCCGCTTGGCGACTTCGTCGCGCTTGCGTCCGGAATCCACGTCGCCCTGGGCGGCGGCGAGGCTGAACCATTTGTAGGATTTCGCGAGGTTCTGTTCGACGCCGATGCCGCGGGCGTAAAGAATGCCGAGATTGTACTGGCTGTCGGCTATTCCACGCTCTGCCGCCTTGTGAAACCATGTCGCCGCGCTCGTGTAGTCGGCGCCCTTGCCGCCACCATCGGCGTCGAGCACGGCAAGGTTATGCATCGCCTTGGCGTTACCCCCGTTGGCTGCCTGCACGTAATAGCGCCGCGCCGTATCGACGTCCTTGCTCGTGCCGAGCCCCTTTTCATGCAGGGCGCCGAGCCTGAACATGGCGGGTACGATGCCGGCATGAGCCGCCCGTTCGTACCACTTCGCGGCTTCTTCGTAGTTGACCGTGACGCCTTTTCCCTCGGCGTAGCGAACGCCGACCTCGAACGAGGCGGCAGGGTCGCCCTGGAGCGCGGCGGAACGCAGCGGGGTGCCGCCGATGCTGTCGGGAAGCGATGCGGCAGGCGGCGTTGCAGCCGGTTCCGTCGTGTGTCCGCCCGGGATCGCACCCGTGACGTCGGCGGACGGCGTGTCTGGCCGGCTCGCCGGCATGGCATCCGAGGGGTTTTCGGCCGGAGTCGCGCTGTCACCGCCGGGCGGTGCGATCATCGATTGCCGGTCGATCGGCGTTGGCGCGATCATCGAGGGCGGCTGCGGTATCTCTGGGCCGGCGTTGCCTTCGGTGTCGGCTGGCGGCTTGGTCACGGGAGCGGCCGGGTCGCTTTCGCTGAGGGTGGCGCGTGGAGAACTGTCGAGCAGCGTCATCGCGAACTTGAAACTGCTGAGGACGATCACCACCACGCTCGCTGCAACGAGCAAGGAACGGATCTTGGTGCTGATGTCCGATCCGCCCGTGGCGGGACGCGCCGGCTCGATGGCGACCTTGGTTCGACCCGCCTTGTCGGGTGGGGGCGCGGCGGCCGCGGCCGCCTTCGCCGCGCGGCGCGCGGCGGCGATGAAGGATGAGCCCGACTTCTCGCGCGAGGTTTCGGCGACGTCGCCGGTCTCGCTTTCGGAGGCCGCGATGCGCTCCGACGGCGTTGCCGCGCGTCCCGCCGGACGGGTGCCGGGCTCGAGCGGACGATCGGGCGGCAGCTTCGGGTCGATCGCGGGGCGCGGCGAGGGCGCTGTCGCGGATGGCGCGACGCGATCCGGATCGAATGTCTCTTTGGGGATCAGGGCATCGGCTATGGCGCGCGGGATCGGCGCCGCCGTTGCGGTGCGGGCCGGAGTTGGCTGCGGGGCCGTCTGCGACAGTACCGGATTTGGCAATTCGGGTTTGGGCGGCAGATTTGCCGTCCGTTCCGGCATTATTCCGCCGCGGGACGGCTCGGCACGGGCGGGCATGGTGTGAACCGCGCGAAGGTCGCTTTCGATCATCGCCAGCCGGTCGACCACATGCTCCAGGGTGTTATGAACGGCCTCGAGCGAGTCCTGGGTATGGCGGTCGGTTTCCGACTGGCAGAAGCGCATCTCGGATAGTTCGCGCTTGATCGCTTCCACGACCTCGCTATCCATGGTCGGGACGGCGCTTCGCGGACCGCTTTCGGACATTGCTGCGAGCCCAGCCTGCTGCCGTTCCAGGCAATGCAGAATATCCTGCAAACCCTCCTCGACGCGCCCGAGATGGGATCCTGAATGTTCGCCTGCGGTCTCCAGGCGTTCGAGCAGCATCGAGACCCGCTGTTCGAGGTGCGCCAGCGCCGAGGACGAATCGTGACCGGCGGGCAGGCGGTCGAGACGCTCGGATAGCGCCCGCACCGTCTCTTCAAGTTGTTCGAAACTGCTGCCCGACGCCGGGCTTTCGCGGTTTTCCAGGGTCTGCGTCAATGCGGCCATGCGCTGTTCGAGCGCGGCGTAGAAATCCCCGTCGCCCGCGGGCCGGCCGAGCTGGTCGACTTTAGACGACAGCATGTTGAGATCGTTGCCGAGGCGTTCCAGCGCGTCGTTGGAGGCGACGTTCGAGACGATGCCGCGAAGCGCGCCGATCGCGCTCTCAAGCTGCTGCATCATGCCGCTGTCGCCGCTGCCGCGCACGATCGAATCGATCTTGTTGCCGAGATTGCGGATGGCCTCGTCGAATCCCGAAAGCTGTTCCGCCGGCTTCAGCGATCGCAGCGCGTCGTAAATTTCCTTGAGGGCGCGTTCGATATTCGCCAGCGCCTGACCATCGTTGCCGTTCTGGCGGACTTCGTCGATGCGCTGCGAAAGCGAGCGAATCTCGTTTTCGAGCGACTCGATCGCCCGGCGCGGCATCGCTTCGGTGATCACATGACGGATTCCCGCAAGTTCGATGCGGAATGCGGCGATCGACTGCTCGATCCCGTCGGGGCGTTGCAGGGATTCGATCTGGCTCGTGATCTTGAAGAGTTGCCGTTCGAGGCTGGAGAAATCTGCCGCCTGTCGCGGCGTTCTCATCGCGGACGCCGCGGGGGCTGAGCTGTATGAGGATGGCGCGCGCGGCGTCTCATCGAGTTCATGCTGGCGCGCGGCGATTTCCGCGATCGCGGATTCGAGCGTGAGGAGGTCCGGTGATGTCGATCGACCGTGGTTTCCGGTCGCGGCCCGTTGCTGCGGGTTCGCTGCGGGCGTCTGGGCTGTGACCCGGGCGAGCCGGGCATCAAGCCGCGAAATGGCGTCGTTGAGCTGGCGGGCAACCGCGGGTTCGCCGTTCTCGGCCGGGCTTGCCAACTGATCGATCTGGCGCGTGATGGAATCCAGCCGTTGATGAATGTCCGCCATCTCGGGGCTGTTCGGGGGAGATGCCGCCGGCTGCGTCGGATCCGGCGGGGTGCTGCCGGATCTGGAACCCGGCCCGTCGTTACGGGATGTGCCGGCGCGCCGCGCGGCAGCGTCCGCCCCCTCGCGATCGGATGGTTCGATTCCGTCGTCGCTCGACGATCCCCGCGAATTCATGCTTTCGTCCAGTGTCGACCGCGCACCCCGATGCGCCCTCGCGTTTCCCGTGCCAATCCTGAATAGGACAATCCAAACTGGCGCGGGTCCCGCCGCTGAGGCTCAACCTTTTCGTGTTACGGTAAACAAGCAGTTAAGGAGTGGGGCCGCTGCTCGCTAAAAGTGTCATTTTGAGACGGAACGCAGGAGTTTTGTCGGATCGCGATCACATCCTGAGGGTGATTTGCGATGATGATACAATCTTTGATTGTGGCGACCCCGACCGCCAGGGTTGGCGCGAAACTCTTCAACTTGAGGCTGCGATGCTTCGCGGGGCTGCTTGACCGGCCCGGTTGTTCCTGCAATGAGGCTCCCGCGCTTGCTGTGAGAGACGGAGCGTCCGCGCGATGATGTCTCTTTCATCTTTCGCGATTAAGAGCCATTCGGCTCAATACCCGTTTCCAACCGGCATCGCGTGGTCGCAACGCCCCGCATCGGGATCATTCATGGCGCGTGACCAGATCGATATGACGCTGCTGCAATCGCGCGACGAGCTCGTGACCTGGCTGGAAGCCGGTGTAAAGCCCGCATCCGAGTTCCGCATCGGCACCGAGCACGAGAAGACGCCGTTCACGCTTGGGGGCCACGACCCCGTACCTTACGAGGGACCGCGTGGTATCGGCGCCTTGCTCGAAGGGATGCAACTGCTTCTTGGTTGGGACCCGATCATGGAGCAGGGCAACATCATCGGCCTCCATGACGTTACCGGGGGTGGCGCGATTTCGCTCGAGCCGGGAGGCCAGTTCGAGCTGTCGGGCGCGCCGGTCGAGACGGTGCATCAGACTCAATCCGAACTTGCGGCGCATCTGGCGCAGGTCAAGGAGGTCGCGACGCCGCTCGGGATCGGATTTCTCGGCCTCGGCATGACCCCCTCCTGGTCTCTGGCGCAGATCCCGATGATGCCGAAGGGCCGCTACAGGATCATGAACGACTACATGCCGAAGGTCGGCCGCTACGGCCTCGACATGATGTTCCGGACCTGCACCGTGCAGACCAACCTGGATTTCTCGTCCGAAAGCGACATGGTCAAGAAGCTGCGGGTGTCGGTCGCGTTGCAGCCGGTTGCGACGGCGCTGTTTGCAAATTCTCCCTTCACCGAAGGCCAGCCGAACGGCTTCCTGTCGTACCGTTCGGAAATCTGGCGCGACACGGATAACGCCCGCGCCGGAATGATTCCCTGGGCGTTCGAGGACGGCATGGGTTTCGAACGCTGGGTCGATTACGCGCTCGACGTTCCCATGTATTTCGTCAAGCGCGGCGAAAATTATATCGACGTATCCGGCTCCTCGTTTCGTGATTTTTTTGACGGCAGGAACAAGGCCATCCCCGGCGAGCGGCCGACCCTTTCAGACTGGGCCAATCATCTGTCGACAATTTTTCCCGAGGTACGGCTCAAGCGGTATCTGGAGATGCGCGGCGCCGATGGCGTGCCTTGGGGGCGTCTGCCGGCGCTTTCGGCGTTCTGGGTCGGATTGCTCTATGACGACGCCAGCCTCGACGGGGCGTGGGAAATCGCGAAGCGCTGGAATGCGCAGGAACGTCAGGCGTTGCGCGATGATGTCTCGCGGTTGGGCTTCAAGGCCCGGATCAAGAATCGCTACCTGTTTGAAATCGCCAAGGAATGCCTGCTGCTGGCGCATGGGGGATTGCGCCGGCGCGGCCGTATCGACCGCCATGGCCGCGATGAGTCGCGGCATCTGGAGCCGCTTGATCAAATCCTGGATTCAGGCCGCTGTCCGGCCGAGGAGATGCTGGAGAAGTTCAACGGCGCGTGGGGTGGTTCGGTGGAACCCGCGTATAGCGAATATGCCTTCTAGAGCATCGGACCCGAAAGTGGGAGCCGATTTCGGGATAAATCCGATGCTCAATCAATTAACTGGAGCGGCGGCGCTGATTCCATTTGACCGGCCGCCGCTCTAGAGCCTTTCACCGTTTCATAAAGACTCTATCTTCATGTTTTGACGCGTTTTCTTCACGCGAACCGGATTCCATCCTCGGGTCAAGCCCGAGGACATGCTTCGCTCGAAAACGCTACAGAGCCTTTCCGCTTCTGACTGAATCAGAAGCGAGGCTCGAGATGCGGGCGGGTCTCCGTTCCGAGTTCAAGCCCCACGACGTGTTTCGCTCAGGAGCGCTACAGAGAAGATGTGCATCACGAACTCGCGGCGGAACGGCTGACGATGATGCATCCGTTGCTTCGCGGGTTCGAAGCGATCGGCTCCGCGAATCGAGGTATCATCGGGTCAGCGGGTTGTTTCGCGGCGATTGTTCATCCAACGTACATTGAGGGCGCGATTTAATGACTCCTATCCGCGCACGGCCTCGTCGGGGATGCGCTGCTTTGCGGCAGGTGATGAAAGTCCATGCACTGAAGGTAAGCCTGGTTCTGTTGGCCGTGCTGTTGTGGAGCTCCGTTCCGGCGGTGCGTCCGGCCAGTGCTCAGGTCAATTTCGACCGGCCCGGCGCCGACTATCTGCGGGTGCCGCTGCGGTCGGGCGATCCCGTCGATTGCGGCCTGGCATGTGAACGCGACCGACGCTGCCGCGCCTGGAGCTTCAGCTATCCGAATGAACGGTCGGAAACCGCGGTATGCTGGCTCAAGAACGCGTTGCCTCCGCGGATCGCAAACCGGTGCTGCGTGTCCGGTGTCCGCGGCGCGGGCGTGATCGAGCGACGGATCGGCCCGGTGGAAACCTCCACCGATCGCTCAGGCGGCGACTATCGCAACTTCGAGATCAGGAAAGACGAGAGAGCCGACGCTGATCAGGTTTGCAGGCATGCCTGCGATGCCGATAGCAAGTGCCGGGCCTGGACCTATGTGCGGTCGGGATACGCCGGCAAAGCCGCGCGATGTTTCCTGAAAAAGGAAATCAAGCCGCCGCATCGCAGACCCGGCTTCACCTCCGGTGTCGTCCGATAGCTGTCGCGAGCGCTACCGCGTTTCCGAGTGAAGGTGAGGCGTCGCCCGCTCACACGTCCACATTGGCGCTGAGCGAGTTGTCCTGAATGAACTCGCGGCGCGGCTCGACCACGTCGCCCATCAGCTTGGTGAAGATGTCGTCGGCCTCGTCGACCTCCTTGATCTTCACTTGCAGCAGCGAACGCTCGCTGACGTCGAGCGTGGTCTCCCAGAGCTGGCCCGGGTTCATCTCGCCGAGGCCTTTGTAGCGTTGCAGCGCGACGCCCTTGCGCCCGGCGTCGGTCACCGCCTCGAACAGGCTGACCGGACCATGGATCGCGGTTTCGGTATCCCTGCGTCGCAGCAGGCCGGGGCGCGGATAGGCTTCCTGCAGCCTGCCAGCATATTCATCGAGCTTGCGCGCATCGGCCGAGCCGAGCAGCGCGTCGTCGATCATGGCGACGTCCTTGACGCCGCGCACGGTGCGCTCGAAGAAAAAGCCTTGGCCCTCGACAAAGCGTCCAGCCCAGCCGCGCTCGACCTCGTCGGCCAGCGCATCCAGTCGCCTGGCGATGTAATCGGCGGCGGCGCTTGCCGTCGCCAGATTTTCGGTGATCCTCGGATTCATCACACCGGCGATCGCTGCCTGCTCGATCACGCCGCGATTGTAGCGGCTATGCAGGTTCTGCAGCACGTTCCGGATCACGCGGGCGTCATCCACCAGCGCCAGCAGGTCGCGGCCGCCGCGGTCCTCGCCGGTGGCGAGCTTGTACACGCAGTCGTCGAGCCCGGTCTCGATCAGGTAATCTTCCAGGGCGCGCTCGTCCTTCAGATACCGCTCGGATTTGCCGCGGGTCACCTTGTAGAGCGGCGGCTGAGCGATATAGAGATGGCCGGCCTCGATCAGCGCCGGCATCTGGCGGAAGAAGAAGGTCAGGAGCAACGTGCGGATATGCGCGCCGTCGACGTCGGCGTCGGTCATCACGATGATCTTGTGATAGCGCAGCTTCGAGAGGTCGAAATCCTCGCGGCCGATTCCGGTGCCGAGCGCGGTGATCAGCGTGCCGATCTGCTCGGACGACAGCATCTTGTCGAAGCGCGCGCGCTCGACGTTCAGGATCTTGCCGCGGAGTGGCAGGACGGCCTGGAATTCACGGTTGCGGCCCTGCTTGGCGCTTCCGCCGGCCGAGTCTCCCTCGACGATGAAAAGTTCTGATTTCGCCGGATCGCGTTCCTGGCAGTCGGCGAGCTTGCCGGGGAGCGAGGCGACATCGAGCGCGCCCTTGCGCCGTGTCAGTTCGCGCGCCTTCCGGGCGGCCTCGCGCGCCGCCGCGGCCTCGACCACCTTGCCGACGATGAGCTTCGCCTCGGTCGGATGCTCCTCGAACCAGGCGGCGAGCGCCTCGTTGATGACGTTCTCGACCACGGGGCGCACTTCCGACGACACCAGCTTGTCCTTGGTCTGCGATGAGAATTTCGGATCCGGCACTTTCACCGAAAGCACCGCGGTCAATCCCTCGCGGCAGTCGTCGCCGGTCAGTGCGATCCTCTCCTTCTTGGCCATGGCGTCGGCATAGCCGTTGACCTGCCGGGTCAACGCGCCGCGAAAGCCGGCGAGATGGGTGCCGCCGTCGCGCTGCGGAATGTTGTTGGTGAAGCACAGGACATTCTCGTGGTAACTGTCGTTCCACCACAGCGCGGCCTCGACGCTGATGTCGTTCATCTCGGCGCGGACCATGATCGGATCCGCCACCATCGCCTTTTTGTTGCGGTCGAGATACTTGACGAATTCGACCACGCCGCCTTCATACATCATCTGCTCGCGCCGCTCGACGGCGTGACGCATGTCCGAGAGCAGAATGTTGACCCCGGAGTTCAGGAACGCGAGTTCGCGCAGCCGATGCTCCAGCGTGGCGAAATCATACTCGATGTTGGTGAAGGTCTCGGTCGAGGCGAGAAAGGTGACTTCGGTGCCGCGCCTGCCGTTGGCGTCGCCGACGACTTTCAACGGCGCCACCGCGTCGCCGTTGGCGAATTCGATCAGGTGCTCCTTGTCCTTGCGCCAGATGCGCAGGGTCAGCTTGCTGGAGAGCGCGTTGACGACGGAGACGCCGACGCCGTGCAGTCCGCCGGAGACCTTGTAGGAATTCTGATCGAACTTTCCGCCGGCATGCAGCTGCGTCATGATGACTTCAGCCGCCGAGACGCCTTCGCCCTTGTGAATGTCGACGGGAATGCCGCGGCCGTCGTCGCGTACCGTGACTGAATTGTCGGCGTTCAGGATGACCTCGACGGCGGTGGCGTGTCCCGCCAGCGCCTCGTCGATGGCGTTGTCGACGACTTCATAGACCATGTGGTGGAGACCGGAGCCGTCATCGGTGTCGCCGATATACATGCCGGGCCGCTTGCGCACGGCGTCGAGGCCTTTGAGAACCCTGATCGATTCCGCGCCATATTCGACGGCCGCGACAGATGGGGTATCGGCAATTTGCTGCCGGGCAGGTTCGTTCATGAAAGGCCTTCAGAGGGTGTCCCGGGACAACCGCGGTCGATGCGGCTGAGATGTCTATTTCTGCCACGAAAGCGGCACCACGCCTAGCGCAAAGTTGTGCTACGTAACATGTTGAATAAATAGGATTTTTATGGAGTTTTTCAAGGACGAAAACAGGCGATTCGCGAAGCGTCCCATATCGCGATTCGCAATCATCGGAGCCGTCGCCTCGGGACGAAAGCTGCGGGATTTTCCAGCTCGTGTCCCGCCGGGCTTCGACCCGCCTCACGAAGGAGGCGCGCGGGTGATGCAGCCCGAATCCACCTGGAAAGTTTCGCTGCCGGCACTGAGGTTGGCGAAGGTGGCCGGGTCGGCGCCGCTCATCCAGACCTGGGCGCCCAGACCGGCAAGCTCGCGGAACAACGCGCCGCGGCGGTCGGGATCGAGGTGAGCCACGACTTCGTCGAGCAGCAGCAGCGGGACGATGCCCGTCATCTCGGCCACGAGGCGGGCGTGGGCCAGTACGAGGCCGATCAGGAGTGCCTTCTGCTCGCCTGTGGAGGCCTCCTTCGCCGGCATGTTCTTCGGCGCATAGATCACTTCGAGATCGGTGAGATGCGGGCCTTCGAGCGTGCGACCGGCGGCGGCGTCGCGAGGGCGGCTGGCGCGCAGGATTTCGCGGTAGCGATCCTCCACCACCGTGGCCGGCTCGGTCAGCAGCGCGTTCTCCATCCAGCCGTCGAGATGGATGCTTGCCGCAGGAAACGAGGAGGCTTGGCCGCGCGCCTCCAGCGCGGCCATAAGGCGCGTCACGGTCTGCGCGCGCATGGCCGCGACCGCGACCGCAAGCTCGGCGGTTTCACGCTCAACGGCCTCGCACCAGAGGTCGTCGTGGTGACGCATCTCCAGCAGGCGGTTGCGCGAGCGTAGGCTGCGCTCCAGCGCCGAGACGCGGCCGGAGTGGTCACTGTCGATCGCGAGCACCAGACGGTCGAGGAAACGCCGCCTGTCAGACGCCGGCCCGGTGAACAGGCCGTCCATCGAGGGCGTCAGCCAGACCATGCGCAGATGGTCACCGAACGCGGCTGCCGATGCCACGGGCTCGCGGTCGATCCGGCAGCGCCGGCTGCTTGGAGCCGCTTCATTGCCGGGCGCGTCAATGCCGGTGCCGAGCGTCGCAAGGCCGAGCGCGCCTTGCATCTCGGCCGACACCGCCCAGGAGCCGTCTCCAGTGTTGTCCGCGATGTCGTCGCGTGTTGCACGACGCAGTCCGCGTCCCGGCGACAGCAGCGAAATGGCTTCGAGGCAATTCGTCTTGCCGGCGCCGTTCGGTCCGACCAGCACGATCATGTTGCTGCGCGTCTCGAACGTCGCGGCGCGGTAGTTGCGGAAGTGGGTGAGGCTCAGGCGGCGGATGCGGGAGGGGATCATGACGCCGAGCAATATTTCCCTCTCCTGCCAAGGGAGAGAGCAAAACCGGAGACTTGGCGATCCGAGAAATTCCTCACACCCGCATCGGCATCAGGACGTAGAGCGCGCCCCTGGAATCTCTGTCGTGCACCAGCGTCGGCGATCCGGGATCGGCGAGCTTCAGCACCGCGGCTTCGCCCTCGATCTGCGCGGCGATATCCAGGAGATAGCGTGAGTTGAATCCGATATCGAGTGCGTCGGAGGCGTATTCGACTTCAAGTTCCTCGGTGGCGCTGCCGGAATCGGGATTGGTCACCGACAGAACCAGCTTGCCCGCTGACAGCGCCAGCTTCACGGCGCGGCCGCGCTCGCTGGAAATCGTCGAGACGCGATCGACCGCGGCCTCGAAATCCTTCTTGTCGACGACCAGTTCCTTGTCGTTGTTCTGCGGGATCACGCGGCCGTAGTCCGGGAAGGTGCCGTCGATCAGCTTGGAGGTCAGCACGACGTTGCCGAGAGTAAAGCGGATCTTGCCCTGCGACAGTTCGATTCCGATCTCGGCCTCGCTATCCTCGATCAACCGCTGCACCTCGCCGACCGTCTTGCGCGGAATGATGATTCCGGGCATTCCCTCAGCGCCCTTCGGCAAAGCGAGATCGAGTTGCGCAAGGCGATGACCGTCGGTCGCGACGCCGCGCAGCGTCGCGTTATTTGCGGTGCCCGCGCCGTGCAGGTAGATGCCGTTGAGATAATAGCGGGTCTCTTCGGTCGAGATCGCGAACTGGGTGCGATCGATCAGCCGCTTCAGGTCTGCCGCGGCCAACGTGAAAGCATGCGTCATCTCGCCGGCCGCAAGATCAGGGAAATCATTCTCCGGCAGCGTCTGCAGGGTGAAGCGAGAGCGTCCGGCGCGGATGGTCAGAACCGAGCGATCGCCGTCGCCTTCAAGCACGATCTGCGCGCCATCGGGCAGCTTGCGGATGATGTCGTAGAACATGTGCGCTGGAACCGTGGTCGAGCCGATCGTGCCGGTTTCCGCCGTGAGCGTTTCCGTGACCTCCAGATCGAGATCGGTCGCCTTCAGCGACAGTTTGGCGTTCTCGGCGCGGACCAGCACGTTTCCCAGGATCGGAATCGTGTTCCGCCGTTCGACAACGCGATGGACGTGGCCGAGCGATTTCAGCAGTTGCGCGCGTTCGACGGTGACCTTCATTGCAAATCCGTCCGATCCAAGTTCAGGTCGTGTGCTGAAAATGCCGCGAGAACTCGCGGCACCAAGACCTCGGAGTTTAAGCGAGACCTCGAAGCTCAAGGCTGATTTCGCTTAAATCCGGCGGGGCCGTAAGGTGACGCGGAAGTCCCTCCTGCGCAAGCCCCTGCGGTTCGCCCCGGCCCGGCTTTTTCCGGAAGGATTCTTCCCGCCCCGCGTCTATTCCTGCAACTGCCGTTTCAGCAGTTCGACTTCGTCGGAGAGCGTCGCGTCCTTCGACACCAGCGCCTCGATCTTGCGCACGGCGTGCAGCACGGTGGTATGATCCCGGCCCCCGAACCGGCGGCCGATCTCGGGCAGGGAACGCAACGTCAGCGTTTTAGCCAGATACATCGCGACCTGCCGCGGCCGCACCACGTTGGCGGTGCGGCGCGAGGAAAGAAGGTCCGAGCGGCTTACATTGTACTGCCGCGCAACGACTCGCTGGATGTCCTCGATCTTGATGCGCCGGGGTTCCTGCGGACGGACCAGGTCACGGACCTCGCGCTCGGCCATTTCGAGCGTGACCGGCTGGGCGTTGAGCTTGCTGTGCGCCAGAAGCCGGTTGATCGCGCCTTCGAGATCGCGCCCGTTATGCGTGATCGCTTTCGCGAGGTAATCAAGGACCGGCTCCGGCACGTCGAAACTGGCGTGGTGGACTCGGGCGGCTTCAACCCGCGACCGCAGGATCCCGAGCCGAAGCTCCTCGCCGAGCGATCCCATTTCGACCACGAGCCCGCCGGCGAGCCGTGACCGCACGCGATCGTCGAGGCTTTCAAGGTCGGACGGCGGCCGGTCGGCGGCAATGACGACCTGGCGGCCGGCATCGATGAGCGCATTCAGAGTGTGGCAGAATTCAGCCTGGGTCGATTTGCCTTGCAGGAACTGCAGGTCGTCGATGACCAGAACGTCGATACCGCGGAGCGCTTCCTTGAAAGCGAGCGCCGTCTGCGTCTTCAGCGCGGCGACGAAGCCATACATGAACTTCTCCGCCGTCAGATAGAGTACCCTGCGTTCCGTGCCTGCATTCCCTGCCCATGTGACGGCTTGCAGCAGATGCGTTTTGCCAAGGCCCACGCCGGCGTGAATGTAGGGCGGGTTGAACATCACGCTGTCGCCGCGCCGGCCTTCGGCGACCTGCCGCGCCGCCGCGTGGGCCAGCGTATTGGAGCGGCCGGTGACGAAACTTTGAAACGTCAGCCGCGGGTCGAGAGGCGAGCCGCCGAGCGCGTCATGGTTGGCGGACGCCGGCGCGGTCGCAACCGTTTTCAACTCAACGCCGTCCCGGCCCTCGCTGCGTTCGGGGCGGCGCGCATCGGTCGCGGGCGCTTCCCGGACGGGCGCGGCGCAGCGCATGGCCGAGCGCACGGTGAGATCGATCCGGTGCACGTCCGGCAGTTCGGCCTGCCAGCAAGACAGCACGCGCTCTGCGTAGTGCGCCTGGATCCAGCTTTTCAGAAAGCGGGTCGGGACCGACAGGCGAACGCTCTCGCCATGCACGCTTTCAAGATCCATTCTCGCAAACCAGCTTGAATAGATGTCCTCTCCCACGGTCGATCGCAATCGACCCTTCACCCGCGACCAGCGCTCCTGTTCCGTGTCTGACATGTCTTGTGACGACTTTTCTGGTTAAAGGTTGTTGCGATGCGACTGCTCTGTTGAAGATCAAGCGTTCGCCGTGATCCCTCCGTGCGCCCGTTCAGTCATGACCCATCGTTCGGCTGAGTACCGTAAGCGATTCGGAGGACTGAAAACAAAGCGAAGACGGGGTCAGTGGCGGCTCGATGATCCGGCCGCGGATTGCATGACAGCGCGCAAGAATGTCGTCGTGTTCGAGAAAACGTCGGTGAGATAATTCCATGAATGAAATCTGGTGGTGTTCTTATTCGACATAAATCCCCTCCTCGCTGCGACGGACCGCGCCGAGATGTCCTCTCACATCAATTTCAAATTCAGTCTGCAAACCCGACGCCAAAGTTGCCGGATCGCTACGCCCGCACTCTAACTCACCAGGTCAACTTGCCCGTTCTTTTCGGGGAAGATGGGGCATGGCCGAAGCGTGTCTCTTGCTGGCGACGTTTGAGGTCAACGTTGCAGGCAAGAAATTTCGGCATGAAACATCCGTTCTCATGTTGCTATGAGTTGTCATTCGCCATCACATGGAAAGCTTCACTAACGTGAATATCGCCGCCGATATGCACGTCCACTCAAGATTATCTCATCAGAATTATCTGAAGAGCCGCGAGTGCCGCGAGCCCCTAGAGAAATACACCACGCTCCAATTCTCGCAACGGCTTTCGCGTCGCGGCTGCGTCGCGCAAATCGAATAAGAGCACGGGACATGCTCGACTTCCGGCGCGCCCAATCAGCAACGGTTTGAATCTGCGCGTGGATTCGATGTCTTTCGTGCGGTGTTACAAATTCGCCGCGCTGTCTAAAATACTTTAGGAAAGGATAAACGAGGGCGAAACGCGAGGTCGTTTTGAAAGTGCTTCCTCACGCTATGGAGATAAGTGGTTAGCTAGGCGTATTTTTTTCTGGCTGTTTTTGCGGGTAGCCTTTGCCGGCTGCGCGCCCACCGGGGCGTCTCCGCGAAACTTATGGATATATACGTACATATATATCGAGGGAGAAAAGAGCGATAGGCTCGCTTCGGAAAGGAAGAAGGCTGCCGCGCGTAGCTGAATAGCTGTTGCTTCAGGCCCAATCGATCGGATCGGGGGCGTTCCGTTCTCGTATCGCGTCGTCGCGCTGTTGAACGTGGAGCGAACGGCCGTGACGATCGATGGCGTGATGCTGTCATCAGACGACGCGCCGTGAGCTGCTGAAGTGTCCTGTTACCATTCCAGAGCATGATCCGATCAAGTTGATCGGACCATGCTCTATTGTCTGGTTGGTTCTTCGTGCGGCGAACAGGTCATCCCCTTCGTCGCGAAGTACTCCATCTGGCGGGCGCCGGATTCAGGTCTGGCCGCGCAAAAATAAAGGCCCGGCGTTCGGCCGGGCCTTCTGAAAATGCCGACGCAAAGCGTCCTGATCAGCTCATTTCGCGAGCTTGGCGATTCGGTGCGTCAGCCGGGAAACCTTGCGGCTCGCATTATTCTTATGAATGATGTTCTGCTGGCCGGCTCGCATCAATTCCGGCTCCGCGCGCTTCATCGCCTGGATCGCGGCGAAGGTG
>JAANMW010002499.1_pt1 | contig 16442 bp, 10 predicted proteins | sample 7279671 | NCBI WGS metagenome assembly JAANMW01 (sample SAMN14094541, study PRJNA606508) | bioreactor metagenome | isolation source: A lab-scale SPAN reactor treating ammonium-rich wastewater day 247 | place: Ireland: Galway | collected 2017-09-19
CGGTCAGACGAGAGAAAGGTACGGTAGTGGCGGAAAGCGAAGATCGGGACAAGTGGCTATCCGAAATCGACTTGGCGACAATTTTCCGGTTGATGAAGGATAACGGCACCACCGAAATTCTCTACAAAGTACTTCCGCGAAACGCCAACAGCAAGAACCAAGTCTACCTTGCACCTGACCTGTCGCACTTGGGCAAGATTCCGTCCGGAGAGGTGACTCTCCATCAATCCACAACCAGCAAGCGCGGTGGGGTCGCTGCGGTATACCGTTCCGCACTGGACTTCTCCTGGATCAGCAAGGATGGGCGCCCATGCCAAGCGCCGGATGCCAAGCTCATCTTCTACCCCCAGTATCCGGAAGTTCGCTTTTCAGGATTCCTCGCGGGCTGCAGTGATCCACCGTCATCACTGTACGATAAAAGAAAGCGCGGCGAGGAGCCAGGTCGAGTACTCGTCTTCGGCGTGGGAAGCGGAAAACGGATAATGGGCATGACGCTCCCGCCGGAATCACCCGCTGCGCATGAGATTGCTGTCCATCATCCGCGCGATGCCTACGGCATGTTCTTCATCCTGCCGATTCCCGGAATAGCAGAAGGTGACGGCTTCGTTGACCTGATGCACAAGTTATGCGTCATCCATCGCCGTGACTGGGTACCATCACGCCGCCTCGACAAGAATGGTGTTCTGGTTCCGTGCAACGCACCGAACTGCAACGGCAATACGCTGGAATCCCTGCTCGGAATTCGTTCGAATGGATATTCACAGCCGGATTTCCGCGGATGGGAGATCAAGGCCCGGAGCGTGCCGAATTCGGCCGCACCAAGCAGCAGCGTGGTAACTCTATTCACGCCGGAGCCGACGTCCGGCGTCTACGTTCATGACGGACTTCAGGCTTTCATGCGCCTATATGGATATGTAGATACCATGGGTCGGCCGGATCGTCTGAATTTTGGTGGGCTGTACCGTGCCAATGGCACCGCTCACGCCAGAACGAGCCTGCGCATGGTGCTGGAAGGCTTCAATGCCGAGGAAGGAACCTACTCCCCGACCGGTGCCATTCGGTTGCTGGACATCGAGGACCGGGAGGCCATGGGTTGGTCGTTTGCGAAGCTGATCGACCACTGGAAAGCAAAGCATGCTCACGCCGCTTTCGTGCCGGCACAGCAACGACTGGAACCCGAGCGGCAGTACCGCTTCGGGCGAAGCATCCTGCTGGGTGAGGGAGCCGAGTTCGGCCGTTTTCTCGCTGCGGTGGACGCGGGAAAGGTGTACTACGACCCGGGCATCAAGCTTGAAAAGGTGTCCACGGAAAGACCTTCTGCAAAGCGACGCAGCCAGTTCAGGGTCAACAGCAAGGACATCCCCAGGCTGTATGAGTCAAGTCGTGTCGTCGATGCATGCGAACAGGCAAACTGCTGACGCTGGTTGACGCCTGGTAAAGGTTGAAGGAGGCAAGGCGGTCGAGCAGCTGGTCGTGGAGGGTGAAGATGCATCCAGGCCGCTTGATGTAACAGCGCAAGCATTTGGCATGCCGCGGTCCAGACGGGTGGCCCGACCACAGCGGTGTCGAGATCCGTCAGATCTTCCGAATTGCGTTTCGCATCGGCTGTCAGGGCTGCGGGCCCGACAATCGCCCCACTCCCTCTTTCACTTCTTTGGCAAGAACCCCATGGCCCTCGTCCGCCTCAACCGCGTCTCCCTCGCCTTCGGTGATGTGCCGGTCTTCACCGATGTGGATTTCTCCATCGAGCCGGGCGAGCGGGTCTGCGTCATCGGCCGCAACGGCGCCGGCAAGACCACGCTGTTGCGGCTGGTCACCGGGGAGCTGCAGCCGGATTCCGGCGAGGTGGCGCCGCGCAAGGATCTCGTCGTCAGCACGCTGGAGCAGGAGCTGCCGGCGGACGAGGGCCTGACGGTACGCGAGGTGGTGGCCGGCGGGCTGGCGGGGCTGCAGGCACTGGTGGACCGCTTCGAGGCGCTGGCCCGTGCGGGCAATCCGGCGCAGGCGACGACGCTGGCGGAACTGCAGCAGCGCATCGACCTGCTGGATGGCTGGCAGATCGGCCAGCGGGTGGAAGCCATGATGAGCGAGCTGGCGCTGCCGCCGGGGCGGCGGCTCGGCGAGCTCTCCGGTGGCTGGCGCCGCCGCGTGGGGCTGGCACGGGCGCTGGTGTCGCGGCCTGACCTGCTGCTGCTCGACGAGCCCACCAACCACCTCGACATCGCCAGCATCGAGTGGCTGGAATCGCGCATCCAGCGCTACGGCGGTGCCGTGCTGTTCATCAGCCACGACCGCGCCTTCCTCGACCGCATCGCCACCCGCATCGTCGAGCTCGACCGCGGCCGGCTCATCAGCTTCCCGGGCAACTACCTGGAGTTTCTCGGCCGGCGCGAGCAGCTCGCCGCCGACGAGCAGGCGCACAACGCGCTGTTCGACAGGAAGCTCGCCGCCGAGGAAACCTGGATCCGCCAGGGCATCAAGGCACGGCGCACCCGCAACGAGGGCCGGGTGCGCGCGCTGATGAAGCTGCGCGAGCAGCGTGCCGCACGCCTCTCTCCGGTGCGCAAGCCGCGCATCGCCATCGAGGGCGCCGAGCCCTCGGGCCGCAAGGTCATCGAGGCCCGCGGCATCGGCCACGGCTTCGGCGGGCACTGGCTGTTCCGCGACCTGTCGGTGAAGTTGATGCGTGGCGAGCGGCTCGGCCTCATCGGCAACAACGGCGTCGGCAAGACCACGCTGCTGCGCATCCTGCTGGGCGAGATCGCCCCGCAGGAAGGCTCGGTGAAGCTGGGCACCGGCATCGAGACCGGCTACTTCGGCCAGCTGCGCGAGAGCCTCGATCCCGACAGGACCGTCGCCCAGGTGGTCGGCGACGGCTACGATTTCGTCAGGCTCGGTGGCCGTGACGTGCACATCATCGGCTACCTGCAGGGTTTCCTGTTCAGCGCCCGGCGCGCCATGACGCCCGTGCGGGCGCTTTCCGGCGGCGAGCGCAACCGCGTCATCCTCGCGCGCCTGTTCACCCGCCCCAGCAACCTGCTGGTGCTCGACGAACCGACCAACGACCTCGATGTCGAGACCCTGGAAGTGCTCGAGGAGCAGCTGCGCCAGTACGACGGCACGCTCATCGTCGTCAGCCACGACCGCATGTTCATGGACAACGTGGTCACCAGCACCCTGGCCTTCGAGGCCGGCGGCCGGGTGCGCCGCTACCCGGGCGGCTACTCCGACTGGCTGGCCCAGGGCGACGAGCTGGCGGTGGCGGAGGATCCGCCGGATGCGGCCGGCGCAGCCGACGCCACGGCACCGGCGCGCGCCGCAGTGGCGGTCGCCGCGATACCGCGCCCTCCTGCCCGGCCCAGGCTCAGCTACAAGGACCAGCGTGAACTCGACGGCCTGGTGCCGCGCATCGAGGCCCTCGAGGCGGAGATCGCCGCGCTCGAGCGCGAGGTGGCGGCGCCGGACTTCTACGCCCGGGGATGGGAGCGCAGCGCCCCGGTGCTCGCCGCGCTGGAAGCCCGGCAGCAGGAGCACGAAGCCGCCACCGCCCGCTGGGTGGAACTCGAAGACCGCCGCCTGGGGAAATAGGTGCCAGTGTTACGGTTACGGTAACCTGCCCCGCCGACCTGATGACCTCCTGGCACTCGGGCTGACGCCATCGACCTGATCCAGCAGCGTCCGGCGGTTACCGTAACCGTAACACCGGCACCTGCTTCTCGGTCGCCGGCCGCTGCGGTGCTTCAGCCGAGACGCAGCCAGAAGGTCTTGAGATGCGCCGGCTCGTCCCGTGTCACCGGGAAATCCGGCGGCTGCGGCGCGTAGTGGGTGGCCTCGATGCGGCGCCCACCGGCGGCCACCGCCTCGCGCACCGTCGCCACGAAGGCCTCCGCCGGCAGCCTGGCCGTGTTCGCGCAGGCCAGCAGCACGCCGCCCGGCGCCAGCAACGGCAGCGCGGCGGCCACCAGCCGCCCGTAGTCCGCCTCGACGCGGAAGCGCCCCTGCGCCTTCGACTGCGAGAAGGTGGGCGGGTCGAGGACCAGCGCATCGTGGCGCCGCCCCTTGCGGGCCAGGCGGCGGAACCAGTCGAAGGCATCGCCGTAGATGAAATCGTGGGCAGCGGGATCGAGGCCGTTGAGGATGAAGTTGCGCCGCCCCCAGTCGAGATAGCGCTGCGAGAGATCGAGGCTGGTGACCCGCGCGCCGCCCAGCGCGGCGCAGACCGAGAAGCCGCAGGTGTAGGCGAAGGCATTGAGCACCTCGGGCGCGGTGCAGCCCGCGGCGTACAGCGGGAAGCCCGCTGCCACATGCCCGGTGAGGAAGCGCCGCCGGTTGTCGCGCTGGTCGAGGAACAGGCCGGTGGAATAGCCTTCGCCGAAGCCGAGTTCGTAGCGCACGCCGTTCTCGCGCACCGTGAAGCGCTCCGGCGCGATGCCGCCGTCGAGGTGACGGGGGCTGGCGTCCTCCGCCGCCAGCCGGCGGACCTGGCGGTCGAGGCGCTTGTGGTAGCGACCATCCGCCGGCAGCGCGGCGAGGAGCCGCCGCTCGTCCGCCGACGGTTCGTGTTGCGACTGTGCCAGCAGGAAGCCGCCGAGCCGCTCCACGTACAGCCCGGGCTGGCCATCGGCGGCGCCATGCAGCAGGCGGCAGGCATCGGTGGCCGCCGGATCGATGAAGGCCGCGCGCAGCGCCGCGCGCCGGTCCGCGGGAAAATCCGCCGGCGACTCGAAGCCGACCGGTTCGCCGGAAGCCGGATGCCGCAGCGTGAGCGACTGGGCATGCAGGCAGAGCCGTGGCGCCGGCCCGCCGCCATAGAGCGCATCACCCAGCACCGGGAAGCCGCTGGCCGCCGCATGCACGCGCACCTGGTGGGTGCGGCCGGTGACCGGCTCCGCCATCACCGCCGCGTACGGCCTGCCGCCCGGGCCGTCCATCGCACCGGCCGGCCGGAAGACGGTGATGGCGGATTCGCCGCCGCGGCCGGCCGGCTGCACGATCTGGCGGTCTCCCGCACGGGCCAGTGCCGCGTCCACCCGCAGCTCCCCCGCGGGTGCCGCGCGATCGGTGAGCAGCAGGTAGCGCTTGTGTACCTCGCGGGCAGCGAACTGCGCGGTGAGCGAGCGGCTCGCCAGCGGTGTCTTCGCGAAGACCATGACGCCGGAGGTGTCGCGGTCGAGCCGGTGAACGATGGCGAGTCCCGCCCAGCGTGGCTCGCGGTCACGCAACCACTCGTAGATGCCCTCGCCGGCGAACGGCGCCGGTGCATGCGTGTTCCAGCCGGCGGGCTTGAGCACCACCAGCAGCTGCTCGTCCTCGTGCAGGACGCAGGGCGCTGTGGCGCGGGCAGCCGGGCTGGCGATGTCGTGCACGGAGGTCTGGATGCCGCGGGCTGGTGGATGTGCCGGGTACTCTAGCCGACCCGCACCGTTGCTGACGAGCAGCGAAACGCCTGCGGGATTCTGTCGAACCGTTCCGCTTTTCCGACAGCGCTTCCGTGACACAATGCCGCCCGCACGTGACGCTGCTTCCGGAGTGCGCGAACCCATGACCCGACCTGCCTTGCCCTGGCGGCACTGGCCCGCCCTGCTTTCACTCGTCCTCACTGCCTGCGGCGGCGGTGGCGGCGGCACCGGCGGCGGGAATGGCTCCGGCACGACACCCCCCGGGCCGCCGACGATCTCGATCGGCAACGCCAGCCTGGCGGAAGGCAATTCCGGCACCACGACCATGACCTTCACCGTGTCGCTGAGCGCGGCGGCCACCGGTACCGTCACCGTGGACTACACGGTCGCCGCGGGCACCGCCACGGCGGGCGAGGACTACACCGATCCCGGCCCGGGCACGCTGAGCTTCCCGGCCGGCACCACCTCGCGCAGCATCGCCGTGACCATCCATGGCGACCTGGTCCCCGAAGCCGACGAGACCTTCCAGGTGCAGCTCGCCAATGCGGTCGGCGCCACCATTGCCACCGGCACCGCCACCGGCACCATCCGGAACGACGACACGCTGCCCAACCTGTCGGTCACCGGCAGCAGCGTCAGCGAGGGCAACAGCGGCACCAAGCCACTGGCCTTCACCATCAGCCTGAACCCGGCCGCGGCCACCACGGTCAGCGTCGACTACGCCACCGCCAACGGCAATGCGCTGGCCGGCAGCGACTACGTCGCCACCAGCGGCACGGTGACGTTCCCGGCCGGCACCACCTCGCAGGTGGTCACCGTCACCGTCAACGGCGACACCGACGCGGAGACCGATGAATCCTTCTCGCTGGTCCTCGCCAACCCCTCCGGCGCGGTGATCCTGCAGGGCACGGCACAGGGCACCATCGGCAACGACGATGGCACGGCGCTCTTCGGCCTCGACGCCCGGCCGGCCAACCCGAGCGCCAGCGGCTGCGTCGCGCCGCCGCGGCCGACCAGCGGCGCGGGGGTGACGCTCGAGGCATTCAGCGACTACTCGTTCACGCAGCCCACCAAGATCCTGCAGACCCCCGGCGACCCGACGCACTGGTACGTGCTGGAGAAGGCCGGCTACGTGAAGCGCTTCGAGTCCGCCAACGTCACCAGCATCACCACCTTCCTCGACATCCACACGCGGGTGGACGCCCGCGGCGAGGGCGGCCTGCTCGGCATGGCCTTCCACCCGAACTACCCGGCCACGGCCGAGGCCTTCATCGTCTACACCACCCCCGCAAGTGGCGGCAGCGGCTACGAGATGGTGACGCGGGTGGCGCGCCTGAAGCTCGATGGCGGCACCAACCCGCCCGAGGAAGTCCTGCTGACGCTCAACCAGCCGGAGCTCTACCACAAGGGCGGCGAGATCGCCTTCGGGCCGGGCGGCTACCTGTACGTCGGCTTCGGCGACGGCGCCACGGCGCTCGCCGACCGCGACGCCCAGAACATGAAGAAGCTGCTCGGCAAGCTGATCCGCATCGGCGTCAACGGCGTGGCCTTCCCGAACCCCGGCTACACCATTCCGGCGGACAACCCCTACGCCGGCAAGGCCCGCTGCGGCACCACCGGCGGCACCGGCGCCGATGACTGCGCGGAGATCTACGCCTCCGGCTTCCGCAACCCCTGGCGCTGGAGCTTCGACCCGCCTACCGGGCGGCTGTGGCTGGCCGACGTCGGCGAGAAGACCTGGGAGGAGATCGACCTGGTGCAGAAGGGCGGCAACTACGGCTGGCCGGAGCGCGAGGGCGCGCATTGCACACCCGAGCTCTACCCCGGCGGCACCGGCTGCGCCACCACGGCGAACGGCCAGCCGCTGATCGATCCGGTGGCCGAGTACGCACACGACGGCACCAACGGCTCGGTCACGGGCGGCTTCGTCTACCACGGCAGCGCCATCCCCGAGCTGCAGGGCAAGTACCTGTTCGCCGACTTCCTCGGCAATGCCCTGCGGACGGTGACCGACAACGGCGACGGCACCTTCAGCGTCAACTCGCTGACCACCGTCAGCAACGGCATCACGGACTTCGCCCGCGGCCTCGATGGCGAACCCTACCTGGCCGACTTCGACAACGGCGTCGTGCGCAAGATCGTGCTGATGCCGGGCGGCACCGCGTCCGACGAAGTCTGGACCGACCTGGCCGACAGCCCCTGCGTCGATGCCTCCGATCCGTCGCAGCCCGGCCCGGGCCTGATCCCCTACGGGGTCAACGCGCCGTTCTGGTCCGATGGCGTGCACAAGGATCGCTGGCTGGCGATTCCCGACGGCACCACCGTCAGCGTCGATGCCAACCACCACTGGACCTTCCCCAAGGGCTCGGTGATCCTCAAGGTCTTCCGCCTCAACGGCAATCCGATCGAGACCCGCATGTTCATGCGGCATCCGGACGGCGAATGGCGCGGCTACACCTGGGAGTGGAACGGCAGCAGCGCCACCCGCATCAAGGATGGCAAGACCAGGCTGATCGACGGCCAGAACTGGATCTACCCGAGCGAGGCCGACTGCCTGCGCTGCCACACGGCCGCCGCGGGCTACACCCTCGGCCCGGAGACGGCACAGCTCAACGGCGAGCAGCTCTACCCGTCCACCGGCCGCACCGCCAACCAGCTGGCGACGCTGGACCACATCGGCCTGTTCGCCGCGCCCATCGGCAACCCGGGCACGCTGCCGGCACTGGCCAACCCGGAGGTCGGCAGCCAGGCGCTGTCGGCACGGGCACGCGCCTGGCTGCACAGCAACTGCGCGGGCTGCCACCGGCCCGGAGGCCCGACCTCCTCGTCGATGGACCTGCGCTACGACACCCCGCTCGCCGAGACCCACGCCTGCAACGTCGCAGTGGCCGCGGGCGGCAGCTTCACCGATCCGAAGCTGATCAAGCCCGGGGATGCCGCCAACTCGATGGTGCGCGCACGCATCAGCAACCGCGGTCCCTATGCCATGCCGCCGCTCGGCAGCACGGTGGTGGACGCGGCCGCGGTGACGCTGATCACCGACTGGATCAACGGGCTGAGCGGCTGCAACTGAATCCGGCCGCGGGCGCGCCCGGCAAGGCGCGCGCCCGCAGCTGGCCACAGCCCCCGTCCACGTCCTGGGCAGCCGAGCGGCGCAGCTTGGCGAGCACGCCGTGCTGCTGGAGCCGGCGCGCCATGTCCGCGGCGCGCTCCCAGGTCGGCCGCCGGTACGGCAGGCCGTCGACGCGGTTGTACGGGATGAAATTCATCACCGCGTACCTGCCGGCGAGCAGGCGGGCAATGCCCTCCACCTCGTCATCGCCGTCGTTGATGCCTTCGAGCAGGGTCCACTGGTACTGGATCGGGTAGCCGGTGGCGCGCGCGTAGGCCTCGCCCCGCTCCACCAGTTCCTCCGGCGACAGGCGCGGCGCCCTGGGCAGCAGCTGCGCACGCAGCTCCGCCCGCGTGGTATGCAGCGACAGGGCCAGCGCCGGCTTCACCGCCGCGAGCAGCAGCTTCTCGAACACCCGGCGATCCCCGACGGTGGAGAACACCAGGTTCTTGTGGCCGAGGCCGCCCTCGGTGCCGAGCAGCACGATCGCTTCCATCACCCGCTCGAGGTTGTGGGCCGGCTCGCCCATGCCCATGAACACCACGCGCCGCAACGGCCGCCGTGCGCGGGCCAGCGCCACCTGGGCGACGATCTCGGCACTGCCGAGCTGGCGCAGCAGCCCCGCGCGGCCGGTCATGCAGAACAGGCACCCCACGGCGCAGCCCACCTGGGTCGAGACGCAGACCCCGTCGCGCGGCAACAGCACGCACTCGACGGCCTGGCCATCGGCGAGGCCGAGCAGCAGCCGCGCCGAGCCATCGGCGGCCGGGTGCTCCTCGCTGACCCGCACCAGGCCGGCGAGACGCGCCTCGATGTCCGGCAGCGCCGCCTTCAGCCGGGCCGGGAAGGCCGAATCCGCACGGCGCGCGAAGGCCTGCAGCGGCAGCCCCTGCGCCCAGGCGCGCAGCGCCAGCGTCTCGTGGCGCGGGCGCGCGCCGGCGGCGCGCAGTTGCTGTCTGAGGTCGTCGATGTCCATGGTGGCGGCCCATCCTAGCCTATGGCTGGCCCATGACTGGCCGATCACCGACCCGGGGTCGGCTCAGGGTCGGCTCAGGGGCGCGACACCTGCGGACTGCCCTCGATGTAGAAGCGCAGCAGCCGCCGCGCCCAGGGCCCGGCGTAGTCGACGCCGATGCGCGGGCGGCGCACGATGGCAAACGCCGGCCGCTTCGCCGGGCGCGCGATATGGAGATCCGCGCTCAGCAGGTCATGGCCGCTGTGGCGGCGGTCCAGGCCCATCGCCCGGCACAGCAGGCCCGGGCCGTTGCTCCGGCCCTGCAGCCCCTGCACCGGCTCCAGCGCCCGCACCAGCACCGCGCTGGCATGGCCCTCGGCTTCCGTCACCACGTTGAAGCAGTGGTACATGCCGTAGATCAGGTAGACATAGGCGTGGCCGGGTGGCCCAAACATGACTTCGGTGCGCGCGGTGCGGCCCCGCGCCGAATGGGCGGCGAGATCCTGTGGCCCGAGGTAGGCCTCGGTCTCGACGATGCGGCCGATGCGTGCCACGCCGCGCACCAGGTGCACGAGATGCATGCCGAGCAGCTCGCGCGCCACGGTGGTGGTGTCGCGGTCATAGAAGCGGCGGGGCAGCGGGCGCATCGGGTCGATCGGGGCGAAGGCGCGATCAGGCGGCCAGCGCCGCCTCCAGCGCGCGGCGCCAGCGGCCGAAGCGCGCCGCCAGCGCGGCATCCGCCCTGGGCGTGAACCCGCTGCCGGCCGCCGGCCAGGCCTCCGCGCCACCGGCGAGCAGCCAGGCGAGGCCACGGGCGGTGGCCTCGGGCTCCTCGCTGCGCCAGACCGGCAGGCCGGACAGGTCCGCGAGGCGCTGACAGAACAGCGGGTTTGCCGCGAGCCCGCCGGTGAGCACGATACGCTCCAGCGCCGGCCCCTGCTGACGCAGCTCGTCGAGGTTCACCACCAGCAGGAAGACGACGCTCTCGAGTACCGCCAGCGCCCTGGCGCCGGCATCGCCCTCGCCGATGAAGCGCGGCTCGAAGCCGCTCACCCAGTAGGGCGCACCGAGCCCCGACACGCCGTTGAGGAACAGCGGCGGCTCCGGCGCCGCGGTCTGCGCCGCGGCGGCCGCGAGCAGTGCCGCCACCTCCCTGCCCTCGCGTTCCGCGAGCCAGGCGAGCGCGCTGCCCGCGCCGTTCACCGTGCCCTCGAGCATGTAGTCCACGTTCGCCGCATCGGACCACACCACGCTCGCCAGCAGGCGCGGCGCCTCGGGCAGGCGGCCGCGGATGGCGCGCTGCACGAAGGCACCGGTGCCGGCATTGACGTAGGCGGTCGCCGCATCGAGCGGGCCGAAGGCGAAGGGCACCGCGGACTGGTCGCCGGTCACCACAGCGAGCGGCACCTCCATCCCGGCGGCCTCCAGCGTGCCGAAGGCATGGCGGCTGGTCACGCAGCGTGGCAGCACGGCCCGCGGCACACCGAACAGCGCCAGCAGCTCGTCCGACCAGTCGCGCTGGCGCGGGTCCCAGAGCTGGGTGCGCGAGGCATTGGCGGGATCGGCGAGCAGCGGCCGCTCGCGCGCCAGCGCGCTGGTGATGAATGCCGCGAGCGGACCCATCATCAGGTCGCCCGCGGCGGCCGCCCGCCGCACCGCCGGCAGGTGCTCCAGGCACCAGCGCATCTTGCTCGCGCCGTAGTGCGGCGAGAGCACCAGGCCGGTGCGCTCGCGGATCCAGTCGCGGCGCGGCTCCAGGGTCGTGAGCCAGGCGGCGTTGCGCCGGTCCTGCCAGGAGATCACCGGCGCCAGCGCGGCGCCGCTGCCGCGGCTCCAGCAGGCCATGCTCGAGCGCTGGGTGGCGAGCCCGGCCGCGACGATGCCGCGCCCGGCCGCCCGGGCCCGCGCCAGCACCGCCGCCATGGCCGTGCGCAGGGAATCGATCAGTTCGCCGGCATCGTGCTCGACGATGTCGCCAGCCTCGTCCCGCCTCGTGCCGACCGGCGCGAAGGCCTCATCCAGCTTCGTGCCCGCGGCATCGAAGAGGATGGCGCGGCTGGCGTGCCCGCCCTGGTCGAGCGCGAGGTAACAGTTGCCCAAGAAAAAGCCCCCGGGCCTTGCGGGCCCGGGGGCAGACTACGCGGCTCGAACCCCCGTGGCTACCGGGCGGCCTGGCCCGCCTCGCTGGCCAGCTTCTGGCGCGACAGCTCGGCCTTCTTGTGGGCCGGCGTGCGGGCCGCCAGCAGCGCGGCGATGACGATGCCTGCGGTGAGCAGGCTCATCTCCAGCCAGAACTCCTGGGGCTTCTCCCAGAACTCGGTGAACAGGTGCCAGCGCCCCGCGAGTTCCACCACGTTCCAGGCGACGATGGCCGTGGGGATGCCGTAGCGGATGGCCGTGGTCACCTTCCAGAACTTCATCAGCCGCTGGAACAGGTACACCGCCCAGATCACGTTGAGGAAGAAGATGCCGTAGGTCACCGGGTGCTGGTCGCCGAGGATGTTCTCGTCGTAGATGAACAGCAGCAGCAGGTAGAAGAACCAGATGATGTAGATGGTCTCCAGCGCGGTGATCGCCGCGAAGTTGCGCTCGTGCCTGGGGTTGGGCTTGCCGACGCGCAGGCTCAGGTTCCTCTGGAACCAGAGGAAGAAGTTGCACTTGGTCTCCTTGTTGAGGAGGAAGTAGGCAAGCGTGGCGAACATGATGCCGACCGAGGACATCATCACCAGGTACTCGGCCTTGGTGGCGATCTCGCCCGCGACGTTCGGATCCATGAGGTCCTGCACGCCGAGGAAGTCACCGGCCCAGACGAAGGAGAACTCGATCCAGCCGGTCCACAGCAGCGTGCCGGCCCAGAAGCCCAGCCAGGTCGCGGCGACCTCGGAGCGGCTGCGCATGCCGTAGAACAGCATCACCGCCCCCACGGCGCCGAGTGCGAACGCGGACTGCAGCACGTAGCCCGGGCCCGGCCAGACCTCTTCCATGACGATCATCACGGTGTGGCCCAGCGCCTGCACCACGAAGACGATGGCGAAGGCCAGCAGGCCCACCCAGGGCGGCCGGTACAGCAGGTTCATCAGCCGGTTGCCGGACGTCGGGACAGCGCTTGCGCCGGGTGTACTCATGATGCGTGCCTCCTCGGATTTTGCCGCGGCCCGCTTTCCTGTAGGTTAATGGCGGGCGTTCGCGGCCAGTCTAGGAAGGCCGGCGCCGGCACAGTGTCAACAGCAGGTCAACAGGACGCAATGACAGGCAATCGTTCCCGTGGGTGAGAACCGCGTCACGGCCAGCGACAGTGCAGCACCGCGGCTGCTGCTGGTCGACGATGACGCGGGCCTGGTGGCCATGCTGCGCGAGTTCCTCGAACTGCAGGGCTTTCGCGTCGACACGCTGCCGGATGCCGAGTCCGCGCTGGCGCGCATCGCCACCGATCCGCCCGACCTGCTGGTGCTCGATGTCATGATGCCCGGCATGAGCGGCTTCGAGGCCCTGCGCCAGCTGCGCCAGCGCCCCGAGCACCAGGAGCTGCCGGTCATCATGCTCACCGCCCGCGGCGAGGAGTCCGAGCGCATCGTCGGCCTGCTCGGCGGTGCCGACGACTACCTCGCCAAGCCCTGCAACCCGCTGGAACTGGCGGCGCGGATCCGCGCGGTGCTGAAGCGTTCGCGGGTAGCCGCCCCCGCCGCCCATGTGCTCAGTGCCGGGCCGCTGGAGCTGGACCTGCGCACCCGCGTGCTGCGCGCCCAGGGCGCGCCGCTCAACGTCACCGCCGCGGAGATGCGCGTCATGGAGCAGCTGATGCGCAGCCCCGGCGAAGTGCTGTCGCGCGCGCGGCTGACGGAACTGGCGCTCGACCGGCCGATGGAAGCCTATGACCGCAGCATCGACACTCTGGTGAGCAAGCTGCGCCGCAAGCTCGACGAGGCCGGTGTGCCGGGCCGCTGCATCCGCGGCCTGCGCGGCCATGGCTACGTGCTCGATGTGCCGGCCGGGAACGGCTGAACGGTGAACATCCCCGCGCCGCGCATCTATGCCCGGATGGCGTTCTACGTCGGCACCGCGCTGGCGGCCTTTCTCGCGCTGGCCGTCGGCAGCGTCGCGCTGCTCGCCTCGGCGGAGCTCGCCAGCTACGTGCAGACCCGCCAGGGCCCGCTCGGGCAGGAGGCGGCCGCGGTGCTGGCCGAAGGCGGGCGTCCGGCGCTGGAGCGCTGGCTGGCCGGCACGCAGGTGCCGGCCGGCGCCACCGTCTTCGTGCTCGATGCGCAGAGCCGCGACATTCTCGGCCGGACGATGCCGGCCTATCTCGAGGGCTTCGTGCGCAATTCGGTGGTGGGCCCGCCCGACGAGCCCGGCAGCAACTACCGGCCGGTGCGGCTGGCGCCGCAGATCATCGGCCCGGACGGCGCCAGCTACACCTTCCTCGTGCTGCCCAAGGGCATCACCATCTGGGGCAGCCCGGCGATCACCTTCGGGCTGATCCTCGCGGCCCTGCTGGTGGTCGGCACGGTCGCCTGGCTGGTGGCCGGCGCCTTCGGCCGCCCCGTGGGCGAGCTGCAGACCGCGGTGCGCCAGCTCGCCTCCGGCCGGCTCGAGGCGCGGCTGCCCGCGGGCATCACCGGCAGGCGCGACGAACTCGGCGACCTGGCGCGCGACTTCAACACCATGGCCGACCAGATCGTCGGCCTGCTGGAGGGGCGGCAGCAACTGATGGCCGAGCTCTCGCACGAGCTGCGCTCGCCGCTGGCGCGCCTGCAGGCGGCGGTGGCGCTGGCCGCGCATCGCGGCGGCCTCGGCGAGACCGAGCGTGGCCGCATCGAGGAGGAACTCGGGCGCCTCGACCAGGTGATCGGCGACGTGCTGCGCTTCTCGCGCCTGGGCAGTGCCGCGGAGATCCAGCGCCGCCTGGTGCGGGTCGGCGAGCTGCTCGCCGATCTCGTGCGTGTCGAGCAGATCGAGGCCACGGCCCGCGGCTGCGAGCTGCGCCTCGATGTCCGCGACAACCCCACCGTGGTGGGGGACCCCGCGCTCCTGCGCAGCGGGCTGGAGAACATCCTGCGCAATGCCATCCGCTACAGCCCGCCGGGCGCCAGCGTGGAGGTCTCCGCGCGCAGCGAGGGCGGCATGGCGCTGATCGGCATCGCCGACCGCGGACCAGGCGTGCCCGAGGCCTTCCTGCAGCGGATCTTCGAGCCCTACTTCCGCGCCCCGGGCAGCGGCGGGCCGGCCACCGGCACCGGGCTCGGCCTCGCCATCGCGCGGCGCGTGTTCGAGGCCCACGATGGCACGGTCGCGGCGGCGGCAAGGCCGGGCGGTGGCCTGCTGGTCAGCGCAAGGCTGCCGCTGGCGGATTTCGCCTGAGCAGGACGGCTCAGCCGGCGGCCGCTGCGTCCCCGGCCGCCACGGGCACGAGCGGCGGGCAGCTGACACCCAGCCGGAAGCCGGTGAACTGGCTGTTGCCGAGCAGGTCTTCGAGCGCCTGGCGGGCGTAGGGATACAGCCGCGCCGGCGCCCGCGCCGCCACCCAGTCCGCGGCCTCGCCGGCAGCGAGTCCGGCCGTCTTCACCACGGCGGTCTGCTCGATGCCCGCCGTGAACAGCGGCGCCTCGCCGGCCCGGCCCACCGCGCGCAGCACCAGCACGACCGCGAAGGCGCCGTTCGCCAGCGGTTCCTGCTGGTAGCCCGCCGTCACCGCGACCTGCGGCGGCGCGGAGACCGGCGCACCGAGATCGAGCTGCGACTCGAAGCGGACCGCGCGCAGCAGCACGGCCGCCAGCTCGATGCCGGGCGCGGTGCCGGTGGCGCCGTTGCCGGCACCGTTACCGGCACCGTTCACTGGATCGGGAGATGGCATGGTCATGGGCAGGATCGCCGGCTCACTCGGGAAGCATGGATTATGCGGCCTGCGGCCACCCACGTTCTAGAATGCGCGCCGTGAGCGCCACGCCCCTGCCCATCACCGAGGCCCTGCCCGCGCTGCACGCCGCGCTGGCCGCGGGCAATGCCGTGCTGCACGCGCCCCCCGGCGCCGGCAAGAGCACGGGCGTGCCACCGGCCCTGCTCGCGGCACCCTGGCTCGCCGGCCGGCGCATCCTCATGCTCGAGCCGCGCCGCCTCGCCGCGCGCGCCGTGGCCGCGCGCATCGCCAGCCTGCTCGGCGAGCGCGTCGGCGACACCGCGGGCTACCGCATGCGCATGGACAGCCGCGTCGGCCCGCGGACCCGCATCGAGGTGGTGACCGAGGGCATCCTCACCCGCCAGCTGCAGCGCGACCCGGCGCTGGAGCAGGTCGGCTGCGTGATCTTCGACGAGTTCCACGAGCGCAGCCTGCAGGCCGACCTCGGCCTCGCGCTGGTGCTCGATTGCCAGCGCCACCTGCGCCCGGACCTGCGGGTGCTGGTGATGTCGGCGACGCTGGACACCGCGGCCGTGGCCCGCCTGCTCGGCAGCGATGCGGTGATCGGCGCGCCGGGCCTCTCCTACCCGGTGGAGACGCGCTACCTGCCGCGCCCGACCGACGAGTACCCCGACCGCCTCGCCGCGGGTGCGGTGCGCCGCGCGCTGGCCGAGGAAGCCGGCGACATCCTCGTGTTCCTGCCCGGGGCGGGCGAGATCCGCCGCGTGGCCGGCGCGCTGGGCGAGGTGGCACTGCCGCGGGGCACGAGCGTGCGGCCGCTCCATGGCGACCTCTCGCAGGATGAACAGGACCGCGCCATCGCCCCGGGCCCGCCCGGCGAGCGCAAGGTGGTGCTCGCCACCAACATCGCCGAGACCAGCCTCACCATCGAAGGCGTGCGCGTGGTGATCGATGCCGGCCTCGAGCGGCGCGCGCGCTTCGACCCGGGCAGCGGCATGAGCCGCCTGGAGACGCTGCGCATCGCGCGCGCCTCCGCCGACCAGCGCCGTGGCCGCGCAGGAAGGCTCGGACCAGGTGTGTGCCTGCGCCTGTGGACCGAGGCCCAGCATCGCGCGCTCGCCG
>JAANMW010002500.1_pt1 | contig 16441 bp, 13 predicted proteins | sample 7279671 | NCBI WGS metagenome assembly JAANMW01 (sample SAMN14094541, study PRJNA606508) | bioreactor metagenome | isolation source: A lab-scale SPAN reactor treating ammonium-rich wastewater day 247 | place: Ireland: Galway | collected 2017-09-19
CACACCCAGTGCCACTGGGCGCCTTGAACAAGCGCCTGGGAAGGCCGTGAAAGGCGCGCCGCCAGCCCGGATACCGGCCAACACGGTGGTTGCGTGCGCCTTCTGGCGTGCGTGGCCGTATCACCCATACGCTGGCGGGGAAGCCGGCCCGGGTTGTTTGCAGACCTTGTGTTTTCCATGAAAAATCATTTGCCCCACGTGCGCCCTATTGCGTCGCTGCGTCCTGTTGTCCTTGCTACGCTGTCGCTTTTCGCTGCCCATGCGGCGCACGCTCAGGAGGTTGCCGCTCCCATCCTTCTCGCGCAAAACCTGCGCGCCCCGCAGCTCTCCGAAACCGTGGTGACGGCCACGCGCACCGAGCAAGCTTTGTCTGACCTGGTGGCCGATGTGTCCATCGTCGACCGGGAGACCATCGAGTCCAGCGGCGCCACCGGGGTGGCCGACCTGCTGGCGCGCCTGCCCGGCGTCGAAATCACGCGCAACGGCGGCGTGGGCAATGCCAGCAGCGTGTATGTGCGCGGTGCCGAGCAGCGCTTTACAGCCGTGTATATCGACGGTGTGCGCATCGACTCGCAGTCCACCGGCGGCGCAGTGTGGGAGCAGATTCCGCTCTCGCAGATCGAACGCATCGAGGTGTTGCGCGGCCCGGCCGCGGCGGTGTATGGCTCGGACGCCATTGGCGGTGTCATCCAGTTGTTCACCCGCAAGGGCGAAGGCCCGGCGGCGCCCTATGTCGGCATCGGCCTGGGCAACCAGGGTACGCGCAAGGTCGAGGCCGGCGTGAGCGGCGCGACCGGGCCCGAGGGCGCGCTGGACTATGCGCTGGGCCTGGCCCATGCGCGCAGCAGCGGCTTTGACAGCAAGTCCAGCGGCGCGCACAACCCCGACGATGACGGCTACCGCAGCACCAGCGCCACCGCGCGCCTGGGCTACCGCGTGAATGCGCAGCACCGCATTGGCGCCAACCTGCTCGTGAGTCGGCTCAACTCAGGCTACGACGGCTTTACTTACAAGCCTACGGCGCCCGACGACGACCGCAACCTCAACCGCCTGCACACGGCGGGCGCGCACTGGGCCGCCCAGTGGAGCGACTCCTACAGCACGCGCGTTTCGGTGAACGAGTCGCTCAGCCGCTACGAGACCACACCCTCGCCCTACCTCACGCAAACGCAGTTGCGCGGCTACCTGTGGCAAAACGACTGGCGTCTGGGCGCGCATCGTCTGAGCGCTGCGCTGGAGCGCCGTGAGGACCAGCTTGAAAACGCCTCGCTGGTGGGCGGCACCACGCGCAGCCGTTCGCAGGACGCGCTGGCGCTGGGCTACGGTTTCAGCGCAGGCGCGCACAGCGTGCAAGCCAACCTGCGCCACGACAGCGACAGCGAATTCGGCGGCAAGGGCACCGGCAGCCTGGCCTACGGCTACGCCTTTGCACCGGGCTGGCGCGCCACCGCATCGGCGGGCACGGCATTTCGTGCGCCCACGCTGTACCAGCGCTTCAGCCAGTACGGCGACGCCTCGCTGCAACCCGAGACCAGCCGCAACGCCGAGCTGGGCCTGCGCTATGGGCAGGGCACAAGCGCCTTCTCGGCGGTGGTGTACCGCAACCGCGTGGCCAACCTGATCAACTTTGCCGCAGGCGGCACCTGTGGGGAGCCGTTTGGCTGCTACCTCAACACCGGCAATGCCGAGTACAGCGGCGTCACGCTGGCAGGTTCCTACAAACTCGCCGGTGTGCAGTTGCGTGGTTCGGTGGATTTCCAGGACCCACGTGATCTCGATACGGAGAAACTTCTGCGGCGCCGCGCCAAGCGCCATGCCACGCTGGGTGCCGACACCGTGGTCGCTGGTTGGACGCTTGGCGCCGAACTGCAGGCTTCTGGCCGCCGTTTCGAAGACGCTGCCAACAAGAAAGCGCTAGGGGGCTACACGCTGTTCAACCTGTTCGCCAGTACCCGAGTCGCCCGCGACTACACGCTGCTGGCCCGCATCGACAACGCGGGTGACAAAAACTACGAAACCGCAGCCACCTACGCCACCGGCGGGCGACAGCTCTACCTGGGTCTTAAGTGGGAGCCGCGCCTGTAATGCAAAGCGCCACAGCCCGTTGCCCCGCACTGCTGGTGGCCGCCCCGGCCTCTGGCCAGGGAAAAACCACGGTGGTGGCGGCCTTGGCACGCTTGCATGCCCGGCAGGGGCGGCGTGTGTGCGTGTTCAAGTGCGGGCCCGATTTTCTCGACCCGCACTGGCACCAGCTCGCCAGCGGCGCGCCCGTGCATTCGCTCGATTTGTGGATCAATGGCGCCGAGGATTGCGCTGCGCGCCTGCACGCCGCCGCGCAGGAGGCCGACCTGGTGCTTATCGAAGGCGTGATGGGCTTGTTCGATGGCGAACCCAGCGCCGCCGACCTGGCGCGGCGCTTTGGCGTGCCGGTGCTGGCCGTCGTCGATGCTGCCGCCATGGCCGGCACCTTTGGCGCGCTGGCACATGGCCTGCAGCACTACCAGCCCGACCTGCCCTGGGCGGGCGTGCTGGCCAACCGCGTGGCGGGCGAGCGCCATGCCGAGATGCTGCAGCGCGGCCTGCGCGAGCCGGGTGACTGGCTGGGCGTCTTGCCGCGTGTGGCGCTGGCGCATGCCGCCCCCGCAGGCAAGAATGCCGCCCTGCTGCCCGAGCGCCACCTGGGCCTGGTGGCCGCGCACGAACTCCCCGACGCGATGGACCGGCTGGACGCCGCCGCCGATGCGCTGGCGTTGACGCCCCTGGGGCAGATGGATGCGGCGAATTTGCAGCGCTGGGCGGTGGACTTTCCGGCGCCACCTGCGCCGCAGCCCGTGCCGCCGCTGCTGGCAGGCCGTATTGTGGCCGTGGCGCGCGATGCCGCGTTCAGCTTTATTTACCCGGCCAACCTCGACACCCTGGCGCAACTCGGCGCCCAGGTGCGCTTTTTCTCGCCGCTGGCAGGCGATACCTTGCCAGCCTGCGATGCCGTGTGGCTGCCCGGCGGCTATCCAGAGCTGCACGCTGCGCAACTGGCGGCGAACCAAGGCCTGCAGAACGACCTGCGCGCGCACCTGGCCGCAGGCAAACCCCTGTGGGCGGAATGCGGGGGCATGCTGGCGCTGTTCGAATCCTTGCGTCTGCAGGACGGCAGCGTGCAGGCGATGTGGGGCCTGCTGCCCGGCCAGGCCGCCATGCAGCCGCGTCTGGCATCGCTCGGGCCGCGACAAGTCGACCTGGCGGGCCAGGTGCTGCGCGGCCACAGCTTTCATTACTCCACTGCCGACTGCAGCGCCCCGGTGCTGGCGCGCAGCAGCCGGCCTGGCGGGGCGGATGCCGATGGCGAGCCGGTGTATGCGCTGGGCAGCCTGCGTGCCAGCTACTTTCACGCCTGGTTTGCCTCGAATCCAGTGGCGGTGGCGCAGTTGCTCGGAGGCGCAGCATGACCCTCTCCGTGGCCCGCAGCGAGCTCATTCTGGGTGGCCAGAAAAGCGGCAAATCGCGCCGCGCCGAGGCGCTGGCGGCCCAATGGCTGGCGGCCAGCCCCGCGCACCGCGCGCTGTTGATTGCTACCGCAGAGGCGCACGACGAGGAAATGCGCCAGCGCATTGCCCGCCACCAAAGCGACCGCGCCGCGCGCGTGCCGCGCATGCAGACGCTGGAGGAGCCGCGCGACCTCGCTCGGGTTTTGGTGCAGCGCGGCGCGCCGGACACCCTCATCGTTGTCGATTGCCTGACGCTGTGGCTGACCCACTGGATGTTCGGGTTCGATGAAAATTTAATGCAAAAAGAGGCTCTAGGAGGCTGTCGGACTTGGAGCGTCGAAAGCGAAAATCGGCCCCAGCGAGGCCAGTTTTTGCCGGATTTGCAGCCTCATAGCCCGGCTATGGGGCAAAAAGACGGTGAAAAATGGACCGCTGCGGCCGATTTGCAGCCGACGATTTCCACGTCAGACAGTCTCCTATCGCACAACTGGCCTGCGCAAGCAGCTCTCTTTTTCGAAGCGTTGGCGAAAACCCCTGGGCCCGTTGTTCTGGTGGGCAACGAGATCGGCCTGGGGGTCATTCCCTTAGGAAGCCAGGTGCGCGCCTTTGTCGATGCACTGGGGCTTTTGAACCAGCAGGCAGCGCAGGCCTGTGCGCGCGCCACGCTGATGGTCTCCGGCCTGCCGCTCACCTTGAAGGACACCCCATGAAACCCACGCCCATCAAACGCATCCTCACCGTGCTGGCGATTTTGCTGGTGCTGGTGCTGGCCATGGCCACGCTGGCGCAGGCTGCGCCCATCAGCGTGGTGGACGATCGGGGCCGAACCGTCACGCTGGCCCACCCGCCCGAGCGCATCGTCAGCCTGCTGCCCTCGCTGACGGAGACCGTGTGCGCGCTCGGTGCCTGCGAGCGCCTGGTGGGCGTGGACCGCTATTCCAACTGGCCGGCCAGTGTGGTGCCGCTGCAGGGGGTGGGCGGCGGGCTGGACCCGAACATCGAGGCCATCGTCGCCCTGCGGCCCGACGTGGTGCTGATGGCCACCTCGTCGCGCGCGCAGGCGCGGCTTGAATCGCTGGGTGTGACCGTGGTGGCGCTGGAGCCCAAGACCCATGCCGACGTGCAGCGCGTGCTCGGCAAGGTGGGCCAGGTGCTGGGCGTGCAGGATGCGCAGCGGGTCTGGCGCACCATTGACGCGGGGGTGCAGGCCGCCGCCCAGTCGGTGCCGCCCACCGTGCGCGGCGCGCGGGTGTATTTCGAAGTCAACAGCGGGCCGTATGCGGCAGGCCCGTCCTCCTTTATTGGTGAGACGCTCGCACGGCTGGGGGCCCGCAACATCATTCCCGCAGCGCTCGGGCCTTTCCCCAAACTCAACCCCGAATTCGTGGTGCGCGCCGACCCCGACCTGATCATGGTCGGTGCGCGCAGCGCCGAGGGCCTGGCCGCGCGCCCCGGCTGGGGCCAGATGCGCGCGCTGCGGGACGGCCGGCTGTGCCGGTTTGACGCAGCGCAGTCCGACGTGCTGATCCGCCCCGGCCCGCGCATGGCCGAAGCGGCGCGCCTGATGGCGACCTGCCTCACCGACAAGGCGCCCCGCAAAGAAGTGCGACCATGAGCGCCGTCATGCCCCTGCCGCCCATCCGCTTGCCCCCCTGCGCCAGCACCGTGCACGCACGGCGCGGCCGCTGGCTGGCGCTGGTGCTCATCGCTTTGGCGCTGTGCCTGTTCGTGCTGGGCACGGCGGTGGGCAGCAGCGGGTTTGAAAACCTCCTACCCGCGCTGTGGAACCCGCAGGGCGACAGCGCGGCGCACGCCATGGCGCAGCAAATCGTCTGGGACATTCGCCTGCCGCGCACGCTCGGCGCCTGGTGTGCAGGCGCGCTGCTCGGGCTGGCGGGTGCGGTGGCGCAGGGGCTGTTTCGCAACCCGCTGGCCGACCCGTATCTGCTGGGCAGTGCCTCGGGCGCCTCGCTGGGCGTGGCGCTGGCGCTGGCCCTGATGGGGGGCGCGGGCGGCATGCTGGGCGGGGCGCAGAGCGCCATCACCATTTCGGTGTATTCCGGCCACTGGCTGGTGCGCCTGGGGCTGACGGGCGCGGCCTTCGTGGGCGCGGTGCTGGCGGTGCTGCTGACGCTGGTGCTGGCGCGCGGCGTGCAGCACACGCTGCGCCTGCTGCTGGCGGGCGTCATCGTGGGCGTGGTGCTGGGGGCGCTCACCTCGCTCATCCTGCTGCTGTCGCCCGATTCGCTGCAGGCCATGCAGGCGTTTTTGCTGGGCTCCACCGGCTTTGTCGGCTGGACGTCGTGCCTGCTGATGGCCGTCGTTTGGGGGCTGTGTCTGGTGGTGGCCTGGCTGCTGGCGCGCGGGTTGGATGGCCTGGCGCTGGGCGAAGCCACTGCGCTCAGCCTGGGGCTGCGGCTGGCGCCGCTGCGCGCGGTGCTGGTGGCGGTGCTGGCGCTGGCCACGGGCACCGCAGTGGCGCAGACCGGTTTGATTGCCTTTGTCGGCCTGGCTGCGCCGCACCTGGTGCGCGCCGCCGTGCCGGTGCCGCACGGGCGGCTGATGCTGCTGTCCAGCCTGATGGGCGGCGCGTTGCTGGCGGGCGCCGACCTGCTGGCGCGCGGCCTGCTGGCGCCGCAGGAGCTGCCCGTGGGCGTGCTCACCGCTGTGCTCGGCGGCGGCTATCTGCTGTGGCTGATGCACCGGCGTTCGTCCCCAGGGGGGCTGCTTTGAGTACTCCTGAAAAAATAGCTGTCAGCGCAGACCAGATAAGCGCTGGAATCGGAAAACGCTCCATATTGCATGGCATTTCGCTCGACGTGGCGGCTGGGCGCTGGACCAGCATCGTCGGCCCCAACGGCGCGGGCAAATCGACCTTGCTCAAGGTGCTGGCCGGGCTGCTGCCCGCGCAGAGCGGGCAGGTCGCCTTGTTCGGTCGCGTCTTGCACGATTGGTCGGCCCGCGAGCGCGCCCGCCAGATGGCCTGGCTGGGCCAGAACGAAGCGGCGGCCGACGACCTGACGGTGCTCGATGTGGCGCTGCTCGGCCGCCTGCCGCACCAGGGCTGGCTGCAGCCGCCCAGCCTGGCCGACCACGCCGCGGCAGAAGCGGCGCTGCGCCAGACGCAGGCCTGGGCCTGGCGCGAGCGGCCGCTGGGCCAGCTCTCGGGCGGCGAGCGCCAGCGCGTGCTGCTGGCGCGCGCCCTGGCCGTCAACGCGCAGGTGCTGCTGATGGACGAGCCCTTGGCCAACCTCGACCCGCCGCACCAGGCCGACTGGCTGCTGTTGGTGCGCAGCCTGGTGGCCGAGGGCCGCACCGTGGTCAGCGTGCTGCACGAGCTGTCGATGGCGCTGCAGGCCGACGACGTGGCGGTGCTGGAAGGCGGCCGCCTGCAGCACCACGGCGCCGCGCACGATCCGGCCACCCACCGCGCGCTGGAAGCCGTGTTCGGCCAGCGCATCGCCATCCACTGCGTGCAGGACCAGTGGCTGGCCTTGCCCCGGTTGCACGCCCCTGCATTCGCTACTTGAGGAAACCCCTATGGAAATCGAAACTGCTCCCACCGAGAAACGCTATGAAAAACCCGAGGGCGAACGCCGGGGCCTGCTCATCGTCCACACCGGCGACGGCAAGGGCAAAAGCACGGCCGCCTTTGGCCTGGCGCTGCGCGCGCATGGGCGCGGCAAAGCGGTGCGGATCTTCCAGTTCATGAAGGTGCCGAGTGCACGCTTTGGCGAGCACCGCATGTTCGAGCAGCTTGGCATCCCCATTGAAGGCCTGGGCGATGGATTCAGCTGGAAGAGCAAGGATCTGGAGCATTCCGCGCAGCTCGCGCGCGATGGCTGGGAAAAGGCGCGCGCCGCCATCCTCTCGGGCGAGCACTTCCTGGTGGTGCTGGACGAAATCACCTACCCGCTGATCTACGGCTGGCTGCCGCTCGAACCCGTGCTGGAGACACTGCGCACACGGCCCAAGGATGTGCATGTGGTGCTCACCGGCCGCCGCTGCCCGCCCGAGATCATCGAACTGGCCGACACCGTGACCGAGATGGCGCTCATCAAGCATGCGTTCCAGGTCGGCGTTCCGGCGCAGCGCGGCATCGAGGACTAGGGCCTGTTCACACTATTTTTGCCAGATGCGTTGCGATCAAAAAGGGCCAGGCGCTAGGCGCCAAACGAAGCTGGGGTGCGGCCCCAGTGAGGCTTGGCAACGCCGCGAATGGCCCTTTTTGGTCGCAACCCGAAGGGAAGGCTTGCAAAACCGCGCTACTCGTCGTTGCGTTCCTAGCCAAGGCCCCGGCCTTGGCGTCGTCACGCGCCTAGATTGGCGCGGCTTTGCTGGCCTTCGCACTGGCAAAAATAGTGTGAACAGGCCCTAGCGCATGCCCTGGCACTGGCTCTATCCCCTCGCGGCCTCGCCCTGGGAGGGCGCGGCCTGCCTGGCGTGGGCGGTGCTGGTGGCGCTGGCGGTAGACCGCCTGTGGGGCGAGCCGCCCGCGCGCTGGCACCCGGTGGTGTGGATGGGCAGCGCGCTTGCGGCCTGCGGCGCGCGCATTGCGCCAGCGACGCAGACGGGCCGGGATTTGAAGGTTTTTTGGCTTTCCGCGCTTGCCTGGTGTGCGCTGGCAGCTCTTGTTTTTATAGCGTTTTCAGCGGTGCAAGGCCTGCTGTGGTGGCTGGGCTGCCCCGTGCATTCCAGTGCCCATGCTTTGGACATTGCGGGCGTGGGCTTGGCCGGCGCCCGTTCGGTGCAAACGACGCTGGCCGCGTTGCTGACGGCCACGGCAATGGGCCTGGCACTCAAGCCCTTGCTGGCGCTGGCCCTGCTGCAAAGCGAAGTGCGCGCCGTAGAGGCGGCTTTGGGCGAATCGCTGCAGGCTGGGCGCGAGCGGCTGGCGCATTTGGTAAGCCGCGACGTGCATGCGTTGGATGCCGCTGGGGTGCGTGAGTCGGCCATTGAATCGCTGGCTGAAAACCTGAACGACTCGGTGGTGGCACCTATTTTTTGGTTTGTGCTGGCGGGCCTGCCCGGCGCGGCGCTGTACCGCTTCGCCAACACCGCCGACGCCATGTGGGGCTACCCAGGGATGCGCGGCGGGCGCTACTGGCAATGGGCAGGCAAGTGGGCGGCGCGGGTCGATGATGTGCTTTCGTGGCTGCCCGCGCGGCTGACCGCGTTGCTGCTGGCGCTGGTGGCCGGGGGCGTGCCGCTGCGCAGCTTGGCGCAGGAAGCGCGCAAGACGCCATCACCCAACAGCGGCTGGCCCATGGCGGCGATGGCGCTGGCGCTGGGTGTGCGGCTGTCCAAGCCGGGTGTGTACCAGCTCAATGCTGCGGGCCGCGCGCCCACCCATAAGGATGCCGAGCGCGCGCAAAAAATAGTATCAAAAGTTGTTCTGGCGCTTGTCCTGATTGCGCTGGCAGCTATTGTTTTTGTGGCTTTTGGAATGCTTGCCTGATGCCACATGCACGCTTCATGCACGGTGGCCCGGATGCACAGGGTGTGCCGCTGTACGACTTCTCCACCAACGCCAACGCCTGCGGGCCGTGCCCCGAGGCGCTGGCCGCCGTGCAGCAGGCCGATGCCACGCGCTACCCGGACCCGACTTACACGGCGCTGCGCGAAGCTTTGGGCGCTTTCCATGCGGTGGCGCCCGAGCGGATCGTGCTGGCAGCGAGCGCCAGCGAATGCATCCACCGCTTCACGGCGCTGGCTGCGTTGCAAGGTGCCCGGCTTGTGAGCGTGCCCCGGCACAGCTATGGCGACTACGCGCAGGCCGCCCAGGCCCGGGGTCTGGCCGTTCTGCACGAACCTGCCGCGGACGTGGGGCTGCAATGGGCATGCGAGCCTGCCAGCCCGCTGGGCGATGGGGACCTGCAGCGTGCCCGCTGGCGGCTGGCGCCCGACATGCCCGATACATCCCATGCGGAAGAGGCGCAGGCGCTGCGGGTGCTCGATTGCGCCTATGCGCCGCTGCGGCTCGATGGCACGCCCTGGCCTGCTGCGGCGCCCGGCGTCTGGCAACTCTGGACGCCCAACAAGGCTCTGGGACTGACCGGCGTGCGCGCTGCTTATGCGATTGCCCCGCATGCCGAAGCGGCCCACCGCCTCGCAGCACTGGCGCCGTCCTGGCCCCTGGGCGCGCACGGTGTGGCTTTGCTGGCCGCCTGGGTGCAGCCGTCGGTGCAGCGCTGGCTGGCAGACTGCCTGCCACGGCTCTGCAGCTGGAAAACACGCCAACAGGCGCTGTGCACAAGCCTGGGCTGGGCGGTGCTGCCGGGCAGCATGGCCAACTTTTTCTGTGCCCGTCCACCGCAGGAGCACCTGCCCGAACGGCTTGCCGCCCTGCGCAAAGCGGGTATCAAACTGCGCGAATGCAGCTCCTTTGGATTGAGCGGCGTTCTGCGCCTGGGCGTGCTGCCACCGCCCGCGCAGGATGCACTGCAGACGGCTTGGCGGGCGGCCTGCAGCGCCCATCCCTCTACCGAGAACATGCAATGACATCTCCCTTTCAAGGTCGCCCCGCCGTCTGCGTGATGGTGCTGGGCACCACCAGCGGCGCTGGCAAAAGCTGGCTCACCACCGCGCTGTGCCGCTACTACAGCAACCAGGGCCTCAAGGTGGCGCCGTTCAAGGCGCAGAACATGAGCAACAACGCCCGCGTGGTCGAGGGCATGGATGGCGCCTGGGGCGAAATCGGCTCGGCGCAGTACTTCCAGGCCCTGGCCGCGCGCGCCGTGCCTGAAGTGCGCATGAACCCGCTCTTGCTCAAACCCGAGGCCGACACCCACAGCCAGGTGGTGCTGATGGGGCAGGTGCATGCCGAGTTCACCGCGCTGCCTTGGCGCGGCCGCAGCGAAAAGGTGTGGCCGCAGATCAGCGCCGCGCTCGATGCACTGCGCGCCGAGAACGACGTGGTCGTCATCGAAGGCGCCGGTTCGCCCGCTGAAATCAACTTGCACGCCAGCGACATCGTCAACATGCGCGTGGCGCGGCATGCGGGCGCCCGCTGCCTGCTGGTGACCGACATCGACAGGGGCGGGGCGTTCGCCCACCTCTACGGCACCTGGGCGCTGCTGCCCGAGGACGAACGTGCGCTCATCCACGGTTTTGTTTTAAATAAGTTTCGCGGGGATGCCGCGCTGCTGGCGCCCGCGCCCGAGCAACTGCAGGCGCTGACCGGCGTGCCCACCGTGGCCACCATCCCCATGCAGTGGCACCACGGCCTGCCCGAGGAAGACGGTATTTTTGACGACCGCACCCTGACGCCCGGCGCCGTGCACACCACCGTGGCTGTAGTGGCCTACCCGCGCATCAGCAACCTCGATGAATTCCAGCCGCTCAAGAACGTGCCCGGCCTGCGCCTGCAGTGGGTGCGCAGCCCGGCCGACGTGGTGGGCCTGCGGCCGACGGACTGGATCGTTCTGCCCGGCTCCAAGGCCACGGCCGCCGACCTGGCCTGGCTGCGCACGCAGGGGCTGGACCGGGCGATTGCCGCGCACGCGGGGCAGGGCGGCGCCGTGCTGGGCGTGTGCGGCGGCCTGCAGATGCTGGGCGAGGCGCTGATCGACCCCGTGGGCATCGATGGCAACGGCCCGGGCCTGGGCCTGCTGCCGCTGGTCACCGTGTTCGAGCCCGCCAAGACGGTGCGCCACACCACGGCGCGCTTTGCCGAACTGCCAGGCACGTGGCAAAGCCTGTCGGGCGTGTTTGTGTCGGGCTACGAAATTCACCACGGCCAGACCGCCCAGCACCCCGCCATGGCCGCCAAGGGCGACGTGGCGCGCGAGGTCATGCCCGGTATCGCCTGGCAGAACCCGGCGGGCAATGTGCTGGGTGTGTACCTGCACGGTTTGTTCGAGGACGCTGCCGTGCTGCACGCCCTGTTTGGCGCCCAGGCGCCCACGCTGGAGACGGTGTTCGACGGCCTGGCTGAGGGTGTGGCCCGGCACTTCGACCCGGGTGTGCTGGACGCCCTCATCGCGTAAGCGTCACGCGGCCTGCGGCTGCTATCATCGCCGCCCTCAGGTGCCCAATGCCACGATGGCAACGGGAGAATCGGGAAGGCGGTGCAAATCCGCCGCGTGCCCAACGCTGTAAGGACGATGCCGCGCACAAATACCACTGGCTGCATGGTGCAGTGTTTCACGCTATCTGACACATAAAAAGGCGTCTTTTCGGCCCTGGCTGCGTTGCAAATCCTCGCGATACCGCCTGGTATCGCTGTGGTTTTCGCCTTGCCAAGACCAAAAATCCATCCTTTTTACTCGTGTCATCCAGCGTAAAACACTGCACTGGCCGGGAAGGTGTGTGAAGGCAGACGACTCCAAGCCAGAAGACCGGCCTGAATATCCAACGCGCTGCAAGGCCAGGCAGCGTGCTACCTATTCACGCACAGGGGACTGCAATGAATACCGCACCGGCGCAAGCCACGCAAAGCGTTCACGCCTTCACGCAAGAGGCCCGCGACGCTATTTACCAAACCATCTTTTCACGCCGCGACGTGCGCGGGCAGTTTTTGCCCACGCCCGTGCCCGACGAGGTGCTCAGCCGCATTCTCACCGCCGCGCACCACGCGCCCTCGGTGGGCTTCATGCAGCCCTGGAACTTTCTGGTGGTGCAGTCGCAAGACACCAAGCGCCGCGTGCACAGCGCCTTTGCCAAGGCCCATGCCGAGGCCGCCGACATGTTCGACGGCGACAGGCGTGCCGTGTACCAAAAGCTCAAGCTCGAAGGCATCGTCGAGGCGCCTGTCGGTATCTGCATCACCTGCGACCGTGGGCGCACCGGCCCGGTGGTGGTGGGGCGCACCCACATGAAAACCATGGACTTGTACAGCAGCGTCTGCGCCGTGCAAAACCTGTGGCTCGCCGCGCGCGCCGAGGGGCTGGGCGTGGGTTGGGTCAGCATCTTCCACCAGGCGGACTTGCAAGAGGCGCTGGGCATTCCCAAGGGCATCACCCCCATTGCCTACCTGTGCGTGGGCTACGTGAGCCACTTCCACGCCAAGCCGGAGCTGGAAACCGCCGGCTGGCTGCCGCGCCTGCCCATGGAAGACCTCGTGTACTTCGAGCAATGGGGCCAGCAGGGCGACCAGCAGCCGCTTATTGCCCACCTGCAGCGCGACCAGGCCGCCGCCCAGCGCGGGCGCGAAGCCACCGCCTGACCTGCACCTGGCCCCACCGCAGCGTGCCGGGCTGGCCCGCTGTACACCACCCCATCCAAGGCGCAGGCCCCGGTGCACACGGGCCGCGCCACACCCCGATTGAAAGTTGAACAAGCCATGAATGCCCACCTGCCCCTGATTGCCGACATCGCCTACCCGCAGCTCACCCAGGCCCTGCAGCACAAGCTGGACCACAAAACCAAACCCCTGGGCTCGCTGGGGCGCCTGGAAAGCCTGGGGCTCGCACTCGGACAGATTCTGGGCACCGAAACCCCGGCGCTGGAGCAGCCGCAAATGGTCGTCTTCGCGGGCGACCACGGCCTGGCCGCGCGCGGCGTGTCGGCCTTCCCCAGCGACGTCACCTGGCAGATGGTCGAGAATTTTCTCGCTGGCGGCGCCGCCGTCAGCGTGCTGGCACGCCAGCACGGCCTGGCGCTCACCGTGGTCGATTGCGGCGTGGCGCGCGACATCGCCCCGCGCGAGGCAGCCCCCGGCCAGCCGCGCCTGCTGCTGCGCAAGGTGGCCCCCGGAACGAATGACGCCAGCCAAGGCCCGGCCATGAGCGCCGCGCAGTGCGCCCAGGCCCTGAACCACGGTATCGAACTGGTGCGTGAACTGCCTGGCAACGCGCTGCTGCTGGGTGAAATGGGCATTGGCAACACCTCGGTGGCCTCGCTGCTGCTGGCGCGCCTGTGCGGCCTCTCACTGACTGAATGCACCGGCGCGGGCACCGGGCTGGACGCCGCGGGCATCGAGCGCAAGCGCGCCGTGCTGCAACAGGCGCTGGACGCCAACGCCGCAGCTACCGCGCCGCTCGAAGTCCTGGCCGCGCTGGGCGGCTACGAGGTCGCCATCATGGTCGGCGCCGTGCTGCAAGCCGCCGCCGAGCGCCGCGTGATCCTGGTCGATGGCTTCATCACCAGCGCCGCCGTGCTCGTGGCCAGCCGTCTGCAACCCCATGTGCTGCAACGCTGCGTGTTCGCTCACCGGTCGGGCGAGCGCGGCCACCAGCTCATGCTGGCGCAGATGCAGGCCGAGCCGCTGTTGGACCTGGGTCTGCGCCTGGGCGAAGGCTCCGGCGCCGCGCTGGCCTGGCCGCTGCTGCAATCGGCCTGCGCCATCCTGCGCGAGATGGCCAGCTTTGAGGCGGCGGGGGTGTCGGAGCAGACCGTGGCAGCGTGAGGGGTCGCGTTGCCTCTGGCGTCTGGCATTCGCTGAAGCCAATTCAGTGACAATGGCAGCCGCCTCTGCACTGCGCCCTTTACCCCCATCCTTTGCAAGAACCGATCGTGAGCCTGTACGCCCAACTGCAAGTCGCCAAGAGCGAAGAAGACGTCAAAGACGCCTACATCAAGGCCCTTGGCCTCAAGGGCTACACCAAGGGGCTGATCGACATCCAGACCAATGAAATTTGGTTCGAGGCCAAGGACACGGGCAAGCACTCCAGCTATGCCATGTTCACGCAACTGCTGCATTACGTGCAGGTGGCGCTGAACAAGGGTGAGCAGGTGCCGCCGTTCCTGGCTGTCATCGACACCGAAAAGGCCGCGCTGATGAAAAGCGCCGACGTGCTGCCCTTTTTGGCCAAGAAAACCGTCAAGTGGGGCAAGTCTGCCAGCCAATACACGCAAGAGGCGCTGGACACCATATCGGCCCACATCGGCACGCACTTTGTGTCGTTCAAGATTTCCACGCACGAAGAAGAGTTCATCGCCACCGTCAAGGCGGCCATCAAGAGCGGCGACATCATCCGCACCCAGATCACGCCCGACAACCTGAAACAGGTGTTCGACAAATGGGTGGACATGATTGGCCGCGAAATCACCGGCGTGGCCGAAGAAGACTATGCGCTGCTGTTCTTCGCGGACATCATGCACGACGGCACCGTGTCCACCCATGCCAACCTGCCCGCCGAGCTGCTGCACAAAAACGGCGCACCCGTGTTCAGCCTGGGCGGCAAGATGTACGAGCTGGGCAACAAGGAAGGCTACCGGCGCTTCTGGGCCATCTACCACCGCCCGCCCAAGAGTGAATACCGCGACTACCTGCTGGAGCGCCGCGACAGCCTCATCCCGCTGGACGAGCGCAGCTTCAAGGGCGCGTACTACACGCCGCTGCATGTGGTGGATAAGGCCTACGACAAACTGGCCGAAACCCTGGGCAAGAACTGGCAGCGCGAATACATCGTGTGGGACATGTGCTGTGGCGTGGGCAACCTGGAGGTCAAGCACAGCAACCCGCGCAACATCTACATGAGCACGCTGGACCAAGCCGACGTGGACGTGATGAAAGCCACCAAGACCTGCGTGGCGGCACAGCGCTTTCAATATGACTACCTCAATGACGACATCACCGACGACGGCAAGATCGACTACAGCCTGAGCAACAAGGTGCCGCAGGGGTTGCGCGATGCGATTGCGGCGGGGAAGAAGATTCTGGTGCTCATCAATCCGCCGTATGGCGAAACGGGTGCTGGCATAGGACAAGGCGACAAAAATAAAAAAGGCGTGGAACAGACCCGCATCAACGTCACCATGACCGACGTGGGCTACGCCAGCAAGGAACTGTTCGTCCAATTTCTGGCACGCATCGCCAAGGAATTGCCCACGGCCACCTTGGCGATGTTCAGTAAGCTGAAGTACGTGAATGCGCCCAATTTCGAAAAATTTCGCACCAACTGGAATGCTGTCTACCAAGGCGGCTTTATTGTCCATAGCAAGGCGTTTGACGGACTCAAAGGCGACTTTCCCATTGGCTTTCTGATTTGGAACACCAGCCAATGCGCGAAGAAAAAAACACCGATCACGGAAATTTCCGTCGAGGTTCTAGACAAGAAGGTGCAGCAAATTGGTGAAAAGAAGTTCTACAACTTGCCCAACAGCGCCTTCCTGAATGTATGGATGGACAAGCCAGAAACCAATGATGAACTGGCCTTGCCGCTTTCGAACGCCATCAAGGTGTCCAGCAACCCGCGGCTCAAGAAATCTTGCGACGCCATGGTGGGCTACCTGTACGCCAGCAACAACGATCTGCAGCATGCGGGACAGGAGACCCTCGTAACGTCATCCATTTATACGGGCGGTAATGGCGGTGGCGCCTACATCACGGCAGAAAATTTGTGGCAGGCGGCGGTGGTCTTTACGATGCGGCGCATCGTAAAACCCACTTGGATCAATGACCGCGACCAGTTCCTGCAACCCACCGAACCACCGACCGACGAATTCAAAACCGACTGCCTGATCTGGATGCTGTTCAACGGCAGCAACCTTACCGCCGGTGCCAACGGCCTCGAATGGAATGGCAGAACGTGGTCGCTGGTCAATCACTTCATCCCCTTCACCGAGGCAGAGGTCGGCGCACCTGACCGCTTTGAGTCCGACTTCATGGTGCAGTACCTGGCAGACAAGCCCTTGTCGCTTGAGGCGCAAGCAGTGCTCGACGCCGGGCGCACGCTGTGGCAAACCTACTTTGCCCATACCGATGTGCGTTCCGTGCGCGACGAGTACAAGCTCAACCGCCCTGACGTGGGCTGGTACCAGATCCGCAACGCACTGAAAGCCCGCAACGAAAGCGGCGACACCGCCCCGGTCAACTTCGTGCCGTTTGAACAGGCCTACCAGGCACTGACCGAAAAGCTGCAGCCGCTGGTTTTCAGCCTTGGTTTTTTGCGTTGATTGTCTGCAAGCAACGGCGTCCCTGAAACGGAACCAGGCCGAAGGGGCCATGGTGTGTGGGGCCAACAGCCGCCCAATGCTCAGGTCAGGTGCGCAACTCTTGCAGAACCTCAGGGTGC
>JAANMW010002504.1_pt1 | contig 16428 bp, 5 predicted proteins | sample 7279671 | NCBI WGS metagenome assembly JAANMW01 (sample SAMN14094541, study PRJNA606508) | bioreactor metagenome | isolation source: A lab-scale SPAN reactor treating ammonium-rich wastewater day 247 | place: Ireland: Galway | collected 2017-09-19
ATTAACACTTATAATAGTTTTCTCTCTGTTGTTATTATATTTTTTAATAAGAACCGGTTTTTTGATTTATAATTATAACAGGTTTAGTCAGTTTTCGGCAAGTGAAATATTCTCAGCTTTCCTGATTGGATTAAGATTCGATATCAGCTCAATCTTTTTTATTAATATCTTCCCCTTAGTTCTGTTAAATCTGCCGGGTAAAATTTTTAGAAATAAATATTATGAAGGAACAATTTTTACTATACTCGTCGCAGCTAATCTTTTAATGATTATTATATCGTTTTCAGACTATGGTTATTATAATATAACGGAGCGCCGTTTAAGTTATGAATTGTATTTTATGATTTCGGATATAATAAGCATTTTGCCCGGACTTATTATTTCCCATTACATTATTTCAATTATAATTTTGTTAACTGCTGCGGCAATCATTTACTTTAGCAGTAAGTTTATTAAATCATTTCATATAAAGCATCCGCGGAAATCTACATTTGTTAAAGAATTATTATTCCTGATAGTCCTGATAATCTGTTCAATTATTGCAATAAGAGGCGGATTACAATTAAAGCCTTTAAGGCAGGCAAATGCGTTTCCAAATGAAAATCTGGAACTTGGATATCTTGCACTTAATACATCATATACTGTTATCAGAAGTTATTTTCAGAATAATATTAAAGTTATAGAGAATCTTGATTACGATGATGCATTAACAACAGTACGAAAAATGATATCAACTGACAAAGATAAATTTATTGATGACGGATTTCCGTTTTTAAGGATTACCGAAGCTGATTCAGGAATAAACAAAATGAATGTTGTAATATTCATAATGGAAAGTTGGTCTGCTAATTTTTGCGGAAGTATAACTGGTAAAAATTCTTTTACACCTTTTTTTGACAGCCTTGCTGAACACTCAATTTTGTTTACCAGCTTTTTTGCAAACGGTCAAAGATCAATAGAAAGTGTTCCTTCAATTACAGCTTCAATTCCTTCATTGTTTGATATTTCAATAATCGGATCAAGAGCCGAGTTAAATAATATTAAAGGATTAGGATCAATACTAAAGAGAGAAGGATATACCACATCATTTCATCATGGAGCAAAAAGCGGTTCGATGGGTTTTGATGGATTTACAAAACTTGCCGGATTTGATAATTATTTTGGGAAAGAAGATATGAGTGAATATGATGATGATGATACTGATGGAATGTGGGGCATTTGTGATGAGCCGTTCTTTATTGAATCTGCTAAAAATATAGATAAGTTTAATCAGCCTTTTTGTTCTGTTATCTTTTCACTTTCATCACACGATCCGTTCAGAATCCCTGATAAGAGAAAATCTTTGTTTGAAAAGTACAGCGGTGAAACAGAGCTTGAAAGGTCAATAAGATATTCGGATTTCAGCCTGCAGAAATTTTTTGAATATGTAAAAACAAAAAGCTGGTTCGATAATACTGTCTTTTTAATAACCGCTGATCATACTTTATATAATACCCGAAAAGATTTTGAATCTACTTTTCATATTCCGTTACTCATCTTTAATCCAAAAAATTCAACAGGAACAAAATATGATAAACCTGCTTCGCAGATAGATATAGTTCCATCGTTGATTGATATGCTTAATATTACAACAAAACATTCGTCAATGGGCAAATCAATTTTTGATACGGAAAAGCGGTTTGTTGTTTTTAAGTTTCATAGCGAATATACTATTCTTACAGATCAATACAGATTAGGGAATACTTTGGAAAAAGCTCCAACTTTATACTTTAATAATGATTCCTCTAATATTGATCTTTCTGAGGATAAACCGGAAATAGTTTCTGAGCTTAATAAAAAACTATTAGCATATTTACAGCTTGTGTCTTATTCCGTAGCTCACAACAAAATATTCATTCCGGATAGATAAAATCAGATATTAAATACTTTAATTATCTTTACGGCACTGATTTAATTTCTGTTTAATTAAATTACATTTACGGTATTTAACAAAGCAAAATAGTTAAAGGATAAATATGAATGATCAAATAATTGAATGTGTTCCAAACTTTTCTGAAGGACAGCGTCCTGAGATCATCAAACAAATTACTGATGAAATTGAGAAGGTTGAAGGGGTAAAACTGCTTGATGTTGATCCCGGCTACGATATGAACCGGACTGTTGTAACATTTATCGGCAATGCAAAGGGTGTAAAAGAAGCCGCATTTAATGCAATTAAAAAAGCTTCTGAACTTATTGATATGAGCAAACATAAGGGTTCACATCCAAGAATGGGTGCTACAGATGTCTGCCCGTTTGTTCCGGTAAGCGGAATAACGACAGAAGAGTGTATCGAACTTTCCAACGAAGTTGCAAAAAGAGTTGGACAGGAGTTAAATATACCTGTTTATCTTTATGAAAAATCAGCCGTTAAGCCTGAAAGAGAAAATCTTGCTAAGATAAGACAAGGAGAGTATGAAGCACTCGAAGAGAAATTAAAAAAACCGGAATGGAAACCTGATTATGGACCCTCTGAATTTAATGCAAAAGCCGGCGCAACAGTAATGGGCGTGCGTGAGTTTTTAATTGCATATAATATTAATCTGAACACACGTGAAGAAAAATATGCTTCTGATATTGCTTTTGAACTCAGAGAGAAGGGAAGAAGTGCAAGAGAGGGAAGCAAAGGTCCGTTTTATTTTAAAAGTGAGAAAATATTAAAATATGAAAAAGATAAATATCCTTGCGGCAGTTGCGATTTTACAGGAAAAACAATTTCTGAAACTGTTAAACATTGTAAAGATTCACATAATTATGATCTGACTGAACTGCTGGAATTAAATGGAATTGATCCATCCAAACCCGAAGGACAATCCGTTAAAATTCCAGGCTTGTTTAAACATTGTAAAGCAATTGGCTGGATGGTTAATAAATTTGATCGCGCACAGATATCAATAAATCTAACAAATTATAAAATTACTTCTATGCATGATGTTTTTGATGCAACAGAAAAACTTGCTGCCGATAGAGGTTTACGTGTAACAGGAAGTGAGATAGTTGGGATGGTTCCTTATCCGGCTTTACTTGAAACCGGTAAATATTATTTAAGAAAACAACATCGCTCAATCGGTGTTCCGGTAAAAGATATTCTTAATACCGCAGTTCAATCGCTTGGATTAAATGATGTATCGGAGTTTAATATTGAAGAAAGAGTATTGGGGCTGCCTGAAAATCCTGATACAGCTTTAGTTGAAATGAAACTGACTGATTTTGTTGATGAGGTCTCGAGAGAAACCCCTGCCCCCGGAGGTGGTTCTGTTGCTGCATTAGCAGGTGCACTTGGCGCTGCATTATCTTCAATGGTGGCTAATCTTACAGCAAACAAACGCGGCAGCAGTGTCGAAACAGATAAGATTCTTAACGGAGCGGCGGATAAGTGTCAGGAAATTAAAAATGCTTTAGTCAAAGCTGTAGATGATGATACAAATGCTTACAATGATTTTATTATTGCAAAGCGTTTACCGAATAAAACTTCTGAAGAAAAAAAATTGCGTGAAGAAGCAATGCAGAATGGATTGAAACATGCAGTGCTTGTTCCATTACAAACTGCACAGTTAAGTTATCAGATAATCGAAATTGCAGAAGAAGTTGCAAAGCATGGAAACCCAAGTTCTATTACTGATGTTGGAGTTGGTGCACAAAGTGCTTTTACCGGAGTGTTTGGCGGTGTTTATAATGTACTTACAAATCTTAAAGATATTAAGGATGATAAGTTTAATGCTGATATGAGAAATACTTGTAATGAACTGAAAATGCAGGCTAAGGAAAGATTAAATAAAGTACTGGAGCTTGTGGAAAGCCATCTTTAAATTATTTCTTAATAATATTGACAAGGTTTGAATTAACTTTACACTTTTACAAAGCAGAGTTGAGATATATTTTTTACTAACAAATCATTGAATGGTATTTCTTAACTCTGCAATAAGTGGATGAGAATTGAGTAAGCGTTATTATCAGGCTAAACACAGTTGAAGTCTGACAAAATATTTACTTCTAAAACATAATCTTATTTATCTGCGGGCAAAAACAACTCAAATTATTATTGATTCTAATCTAAACTACTTTTAATTTCCTTTCAGATTTTTTCCACAAACTAAAATTCAGGAGTTTATATGTCTGATAGGAAATTAAGCGGTGAAGTCTTTTATCCAAGTAAAGAAGTTCTTGATCGTACACAAGTACAATGCGAAAGTATTTATCAATCTGCTGAAAAAGATTCATTGTCATTTTGGGAAAATGAAGCAAATAAGCTTCATTGGTTCAGGAAATGGGATAAAGTTCTCGATGATTCAAAAAAACCTTTCTTCAAATGGTTTATTAACGGAAAGACAAACATCGCTTATAATTGCCTGGATGTTCACTGCGAAACTTACAGACGTAATAAAGTTGCTTTAGTGTGGGAAGGAGAAAACGGTGACTTTAGATCCTTGTCTTACTTTGCTTTAAGAAGAGAAACCTGCCGCTTTGCAAATGTACTTAGAAGTCTTGGTGTTAAAAAAGGTGACAGGGTTACGATTTATATGGGCAGAGTTCCTGAAATTGTAACTGCTATGCTTGCCTGTGCACGAATCGGTGCTATTCATTCGGTTGTTTACGGAGGCTTTTCTGTAGAATCACTGCACGAAAGATTAGAAGACAGCCAGTCAAAAGTTTTGATAGTAGCTGATGGAGCTTATCAAAGAGGCAAAATTGTTGAGTTAAAAAAGATTGCCGATGAAGCTTTGCAGCGGGCAGCAACAGTTGAAAGTGTTCTGGTTATTAAAAGAACTGGTCACGAAATCAATATGGAGTTTGGCAGGGATTTTTGGTATCACGATTTAATGTCCTCTCCGATAGCCGGAAACTCCTGTGATATTGAAATAATGGATTCAGAAGATCCTCTTTACTTACTTTATACTTCAGGAACTACCGGAAAGCCTAAAGCGATTATGCATACTCATGGCGGTTATATGGTTGGAACATATTCAACAACAAAATATGTTTTTGACCTGAGTGATGAAGATAGATTCTGGTGTGCTGCTGATCCCGGTTGGGTAACAGGGCACAGTTATATTGTTTACGGTCCTTTGTTAAACGGGGCAACTTGTTTTATGTATGAAGGAGCACCGAACTTTCCTAATCCCGGCAGATGGTGGAGTATGATTGAAAAATACGGAATCAATATACTATATGCCGCTCCTACTGCTATCAGAGGATTTATGAGATACGGTGATGCATGGGTTAAACGATACAATCTTTCATCTTTAAGACTACTTGGAAGCGTTGGCGAACCGATTAACCCTGAAGCCTGGAGATGGTATCACAAAGTAGTTGGCGGAGAAAGATGTCCGATTATGGATACCTGGTGGCAAACTGAAACAGGAGTTGTTATGATTTCTCCATTACCCTGCACACCTTTAAAACCCGGATCAGGAACAAAACCTTTTCCGGGAATTCAGGTAGATATTCTTGATGAAAAAGGTATGCGTACCGATGATGATGAAGAAGGTTATTTGGTTATTAAAAATCCATGGCCCTCAATGTTAAGAACTATCTGGAACGATCCTGAAAGGTACATACAGCAATACTGGAGCCGCTTCCCGGGTATGTATCTTACAGGCGATTCTGCAAGGCGGGATGTAGATGGATATTATTGGATTATCGGAAGAGTTGACGATGTAATTAAAGTTTCAGGATATCGTTTAGGAACTGCAGAAATTGAAAGTGCGCTTGTTAGTCATCAGGCAGTTGCCGAAGCTGCTGCAATTGGATTGCCCCATAGTGTTAAAGGGCATGCTATACATTGCTATGTTCTGTTAAAAGCAGGGTTTGAAAAATCTGATAAGCTTATTGAAGAACTAAGACAGCACGTTGGTCACGAAGTTGGTCCAATTGCAAAACCTGAAAGCATCGAAATTGTTGATTCGCTTCCTAAAACAAGAAGCGGAAAAATTATGCGAAGAGTACTTAAAGCAAAAGCACTTGGAATTGATCCGGGAAATTTATCTACGCTGGAAGAATAAACATTGAACACTGATTAGCTAATTGAAAATTAAAAATAAGAATAGATAAGAGTTAGAAATAAAGTAGAAATCATTAAGTGTAATTTAAAGATCAAAAGTACAACAAAACCGAAAAAAGAACTATGTTAAATTAAAAGAATTATTTTTTTCAAATTATTAAAATATTATCTATTAATACTTTAATAAAAATTATTTAGTTAATTTTCGTAAACAATAAAATGGAGTTAAAAATGAAAAACCTTTTTTTTAAAAGCATTTTTTCTTTATTTGCCCTTACTTTGTTTATTAGTATTCCTGGTTATGCACAACTTGGACAATGGAACGGATCTCAGACAATCTACAATTTCATTTATCGAATGGGACCAGTCGGGATTAACAATGTTAAACCAATTGAGATGCTTGAAGTCGATGGTAGAATTCGGCTTTCTGATTCACACGAGGACCCCAAGCCTGGGACTATTCGTTTTTACTCAGCTAATTCTGATTTTGAAGGATACAATGGCAGTAGCTGGAAGTCTATGACTTCTAAATGGACTTTATCGGGTAACAATATTATTAATAATAATAGTGGATACGTTCAATTAGGATTGACAAGTAAGCTTGGAATTGGAAAGACACCAAATTCTAAATTGGAGATTTATACTGAGAATGCTGCTAATAGTTGGACAGAAGGGTTGCAGCTTACTTCAAAATACTATAGTGAATCTACCCCCAGTAATTATGAGACTTATATGATTCAGCGTATGGACGGATTTTATATTAAATCTCACGGGGGTTATAATTTTATGAGTGGTGATGGTAATACAAATTTTGTGCGTATCAGCAATACAGGAAATGTTGGAGTTGGTATTGCAAATCCTACTCAGAAACTTCACTTGAACGGAAAGATTTTTATTGAATATACAGGGATTGCAGATGATATTTTTAAGATTAGTGAATACAATGAATTAGGAATAAAAGAAAATGGCCCATCAAAACAAGGATATTTAGCCCTATATAACAAAGATCTTGAAATTGTGCCTCCTGTTTTATCAAAAAACTTAGTGTTAAATGCAGGCGGGACATCTTATATACTAGGTGGGTTGGCACTGGGGAAAACAACGATCAGTTCAGGATATAAGTTTGATGTAAACGGTAAGATCAGAGCAAATGAAATAGTTGTAAACTCAACAGGTGCTGATTTTGTTTTTGAAGCTGATTACAATTTAAAATCTTTGGAAGAGGTTGAATATTACATAAAAGAAAATAAACATCTTCCCGGTATTCCATCAGCAAAAGAAGTTGAAGAGAACGGAGTTAGTCTTGGAGAAATGCAGACAAAACTGCTGCAGAAGATTGAGGAGCTAACGTTGTATGTGATAGAATTGAAAAAGGAGAATGACATTCTTAATACAAAAGTCAATGGATTAGATAAAAGGTAAATCATAAAATCATCGCATTATCGGTAAGAAAAAATAAAAAGGGTAATACTATGATGAAAAAATATATTTCTTTTTTAATACTAAGTGTTTTATCAATTGTTTTTTATCAAAATATATTTGCAGAAGGTCAATCATCAACAGCAAAACCAAAAGCTGCAAATACGCCTTCAATAGGCGGCGGTGATGGAGATTTTAGTAATGAAAGTCTTTTTACTGGTGATGTTGCTTTTTCTGTACCTATTACAAATATAGGTGGGATTAGTGTCGCATTAAATTATACTAGTAATGTGCATAAACTGGTAAGAGCTGATAATAAAGATGCGCAAGCAGGTTGGGTTGGGCTTGGCTGGTCTTTAAATCTTGGGAGTATTGTTGCGGATATAAATGGGACAAGAGATGTTTCAGACGATAAATATTTTTTTGTAAGTGCTTCTGGATCTTCAGAAATGATTCTTATTTCCGGAAATGATTTTATGTTAAAAGAATATCAGTATTGGAAAATTACTAGAAGCGTGGATGGTAATGGTAATTTGATTGGATGGACTATAATTCTAGATGATGGTACTAAAATGAGATTTGGAAATTATAATAAAACAACAAACAACTTTCTCTTTGATACTACACTAACAAAGGCAACGCGTTTTATGCTTGGCTGGGATGGAGTTGTTTGCAATCCATTAAATAACAAATACAACTCTGCAAGCTTTATTGCTTATCAGTGGGACTTGTCGGATTTAGAAGATATTGCCGGCAATCATACTACAATTTCATACCAGGGTGTTGCTGAGGTATTAAGCGCAAATTCACTCTCAACAACTCTAAAGTATACCCAGGAATCGCATCCTTTAAAGATTACTGATTGGACTAACAGAAGTGTTGAATTTGTTCTAGGTAATCTTACGACTGCAGAGTACGTTACACCTCCTGATAAAATTATCCAACGTCTGTTTGAACGAAAGTATTTGAATAAGATCCTGATAAAAGACGCTACTAATTCGATAATACAGCAGACTGTTTTTGATTATTCAGTACTGGATATTTTTAATCTGTCAGCTTCAAAAAGATATCTAACATCAATTACTGTTCAGGATGCAAATATTAATTCACTTACTCCAACAAACTTTAGTTATTATACAACAAGCGGAAGCTTAGGCGAAAATCCCGGTGCATTAAAATCAATAACCTATCCTGATGGCGGCAAGGTTGAATATACTTATGCTTATCATACACTTAGTAACGTTGAACTTAATTTTAGTCAGATTTACACAACAAATGAACCCATTGTTGACCTATCTTTATTACGAACTCTAATGTCTGGATCGGATTTCTATGTAATAAAAAGAGCTGACAACAAACTTGAAGTCTATAGATGGGGAACAATAGGATGGTTTGTTGATAGTAATTTTCCAATTTCTACTTCAGTTTCAAATTTTTGGGTACGAAATGATTACATTGTTGCTTATATGGGAAGTAATACATTAAAAATTGCAAAAAGAAAAAATGATGGATGGACTGTCTCAACTATAACATTAAGTAACAGTAGAGATCCTGGTAGTATGAAAGTAATCGCTGTATCAAGCAATTTTTTCTTGGTTGCACATAATCTGGAAAAGTATAATTATAACACACAAGAGCATAAATGTAGAAGGAGAGAAAATCTTTCTGTTATACGATTAGATGATGCTACATGGAGCAGTTATTCCTTGGGTGATTTTGATCTTGGAAGACATGATATTGATTGGGACATTCATATTGAAGCTGCATCTGGTATTGATTTTTTTGCAATTAGATATTCCGATAATCCTGACAGCGATCAAAGATCTAGATGCAGGTTATATGTAAAAGATGGATTGAGCTGGTCAGAAAAATTCAGTTTTTATCCGGATGACATTACACCGTCAGATTTCCGACTTTATGCAGGACCTAATTATTTTATTGCTCATGCATATATAGGTCACTTAATTAATTGGGTATTTTATCCCCCCAATATTAAAGTTTTTTCTTGGCCGTTTACTTCTGCTAATGATTTTAAAAAGCGTGATATTTTTACCGACGATATTTATACTCATTCAAATTTTTTTGTTACAAAGAAGGATGATGAAAGTTCTTCCTCTATTTTTATTCACAGTTTTAATAATGATGGTTCTAATTATCCTTATACAGTTACTAATATTGAAAATGTATTAACAGGTTCATTTTATAATAGTAGATTAGCTCTTGGGAAAGATTATGTTTGTGTTGGCTGGATAGAGGGATCGAGTCCTTATAGCGGAAAATTGGGAGTCGTAAAAAATGTTGATGGTTTGTGGTCAACTGGATCATTAATTGAAACTATAAGTGATATGCAATATGATAGTTACGTTACTCCTGTAAACAATGGAATGACACTTTTTGCAGAGTGGTATTCGCCTTTTGATTATCATAGTGTAAGAACATATAAAGCGCAAAATAACAACTGGATATTCATTAGCGAACTTGATAATGTTTCACTTGGAAGTGGAAATGCTTCTTTTACTCAACCTGGTTTTCAACTTTTAGGAGATATTATTCAGCCAGGAACTGCAGACGATATTGTCTCTCATAGTTTTATGGAAGGAAACACCCAGGGTGGAGACGCTTTGTTTTTAGGCAATCCCGCTGATTATCCTGTTTCAACTAAAACTATAACTGATGGAATGGGTAACAGCTACCAGACAATTTATACATTTGAAAATGGTGTCTATGATCACGAAATTAATTTTGCAAAATATAACAAAGTTACTGTAGAACTCCCACAGCAAGATAGCGGAAAAACTATTACTTATTTTTATAACCATTTAGGTCCTGGTCAGGCAGAAGAGTTTGTCTATTCTCTTAACTATAAAGAACTGGATGGGCTGCCATATAAAATAAAGGTTTATAACTCAGCAATTAATGAAATTGCAACAACAACGAATTACTGGGCTGCTTTTGATATTGATGCAGCTAATGGAGTTTATCATAAAAGACTAACTAAATCTGTAAATATCAACGACGGAATAACAAGTACTGTTGAGTACGAATATAACAACACAAATGGACAGATAAAGAAAATTACCGAACCTGCTAAAGTCGCTTCTGATCTTTACGGTTTACGGGACAGAGTAACTGAAATTACATATGCTTACGAGCAGTATACTGCTATGCAAAATTTGAATATGGTATCACAGATATATGAAAAGAAAACAATATCAAAAGGAAGCAGCAGTAATACTGTAGCAGTTCTTGCTGATGGACCCGAAATAACCGATTACAACCAATTTAGTGTACTTTATAATCAAACCGTTACCTATGAAGCTATAGTTTCAGGTGGTTATTTTTGTGTTGGCACAACTCAAGGCGGAGATGATATCATCTCTAAAAAATATTCTGACGCAAGCGGGTCGTTTCACGCAAATACCGGAATAACATATTATCTAACCGCACATACATACCCTTGTTCTCCTCCGCCGCATCCTTGTGAAGCTTGGGTTATTGGTCGGGTCACATATCATCAATCGAACGATCCAGATGAGGTGATTATTTCTCAGGAGCGTACAGAATTCGACCCAAATAACAATTACGTATCATTTAGGAATTCAGTTTACAATGGCACAAATTGGATTGTAACAAATGCTATTACTGGACGTAATGATAATGGAAATGTAACCGAAAGCTATAATGTGGACAATGTTTATTCATCCACAAAATATGGATATGATAATGTTCTTCCAATTGCACAGGTATCAAACTCAAAAGACGGTGAATCCGGTTATACGGGTCTGGAAAGCGGGTGGCAGGATTGGGAAACCGGCGGCAGCACAATTGTAAGCAATTTAAAACATACAGGGATTTTTAGTGCTTATTCGCAAAACAATTATGGACCTACCAAGAATTTTTATTGTGCCAATGGCGTAGATAAAATTAAATCTTACATACTTGAAGCTTGGGTAAGAAGAACAAGCGGAACCGGTAAAATTACGATTGAACTTCGCGATGCTAATAATAATGTATTATCAATTGTATCACAAGATATTACAGGCGGTACGGACTGGCAACTTGTTTCACTTCCTATTACTCCACAGCAAATGACGAATCTTCCTTCCAATGGTTATTTGCGAGTATGGTGCGGATTTCCTAACTCAACTTCTAATTTCGGCTACGTTGACGATGTAAGATTTTATCCCGCTGATGCAATGATGACAACTTATACTTACGATCCTCTTACTCTGCAAGTTACAAGCGGAACAGATGAAAACAACGTAACTACTTTTTATGAATATGACAGCTTTGGTCGTTTGACTCAGACAAAAAATGATGACAGTGATGTATTATCACAGACAACATATTATATATCAAGAGAACATAACGCCGGTAATTTCAATCCAAACGATCCTAATTATATCAGAACTTCGGCTTATCCAGATGGAATTGGTTCTACACCTATTGTTACAACTAACTTTACTGATGGTCTCGGACGAACTTTACAGCAACATTCCCAGGACGGAAGTAATGATATTATCTCAGCAGTAAGCTACGACAATGCAGGACGAATAAATAAAACTTATAATCCTTATTCTCTCAGCAATCCAAGTCATAACTACGATCCAAATTATTCATCGGGTTCATCGGGTTATATTGAAACGCAATATTATTCCGATCCGCTTGGAAGAGTACAATGGAGAATTCCACAGGGTTCAAACCCATCAACACCGAATAAAAATATCGAGAGTGTTTACGGCAATGCAACGCTTAGCGGAGTTTCCTGCTATACCAACGATATCAAACAGAAGCCAGCAACTAACAGTGTTAACTGGATTACTTCGAGGAGTTACAGGGATAGGTTAGGCAACGTTGTTAAATCTTCTGTGCTTGATGGATCCTCCGAAATACAAACCTCCACAACACTTTACAATATGCTTGGGCTTCCTGTACAGGTTACTGACCCGAAAGGAATGCTGCAGAATTTTACTTATGATTTTCTCGGGCGTTTGAAAGTAAAAACAACTCCTGATGCAGGAACTTCTAAGTACATTTACGACATAGCCGGACGACTTAGATTTATGCTCGATGCTGACGGCGATGCTGCAAATCCCGATAACATCTTGTATTGGAAGTATGATACATTTGGGCGCGTAACTGAAAAAGGTTATATCGTGATGAACTGGAATGAAACATTATTGCAGGATGAAGCAAATACAGATCCTGATTACCCAACAACTCCCGATACCTGGCGTAAAAAATTTACTTACGATACAGATGCAACGTCGCAATATCTAAAAGGCAGATTATATAAAGTAGAAACCAACAACGATAATAATACAGATGTGGAAACTCAGGAAACTTTTGCTTATAATAAATACGGATTTATTACTGCAAAGAATTTAACCGTTATGGAAGTAAGTACGCAGATGCAATCTACGCTTTATGATTATGATAATCTTGGAAGAGTTACAAAGATAACCTATCCTTCCCGTCCAGGTAATTTAACTTTGCAGAATGAAACCATCTCAGGCACAACCCCGACGCAGTATGAAGCAAATAATAATATAGATGCAGGACCTGATGTAACAATAAACTCCGGAGCCAGCGCAACATTTAAAGCCGGAACTAGCATACATCTTAAGCCCGGGTTTACGGCAAGTAACGGAAGCAACTTTAGGGCTTATACAGGTACATTCACAGACGGAGGAACTCCTACAGAAGTTGTTTACTCTTACAACCAGCGCGGACAAATTTCCGGCGTAGGTACAACCACTAACCCGACTTTTTATGCTTCATACACTTATAAGCCATCGGGACAAATAGAAACTGAAACTCTTAACAACGGGCAGAAAGTAGTGCAGGCAACTTACGACGTTAAAAACCGTCCCACACAGATTTCATCTCCTCTGTTTACCGAATCGCTTACTTACGAAACAGGCGGTTACGGCGGAGTGGGATATTATCACGGCAATATTGCGTCTGCAAGTTTTTCTTATTACTCCGGCGGACCTGCTGCTTACCAAACTCTGTACCAGTACGATAACCTTGGACGGTTGAAGATAGCAGATAACAATATTACTGCACTAAACCCTTATGATATTTCCAACATCAGTTACGATCTCAATGGAAATATTATAAGCATAAACAGAGGCGGTACGAATTACACTTACAATTATTATACTGGTACAAACAAACTCAAGAATACCGGGGGAAGTAATAACGATTACGAGTATGATTTAAATGGTAATATAAAAAAGTCATTACCGAAAGGCTTAGATCCTTTAGTTTATGACCCATTTACACAGATGACAAAAAGCATAACTGTTACCAGAACTCCTAACAAGATGATGTCATTTCAGTATTCTGCCGACAATGAACGTATACTGAAAAATGAAAAACAAGGAACGACGAATAATTTGAATCTTTATATCCGTGGAGCTAGCGAGTATCCTGTAATAGAAAAAATAAACACAAACAATACTCTTACTGACAAAGTTTACATCTACGGACCAACTGGTTTGATTGCATTTAAAGATGCAACGGCAACTTACTTTGTAATTAAAGACCATCTCGGCTCCACAAGAGTGCTTTTTAGAAGTACTGGAACTCAATACGCAACTTACGATTACTCACCATTTGGCAGCTTAATGAGAGCAACGATAAACGGCGATGTAGTTTATAAATTTACCGGACAGGAGTACGACAGCGAGTTTGGCTTATACAACTTTAGAGCAAGATTATATGATGATGAGCTTGGAATTTTTTATGCGGTTGACCCAAGCGGACAGAATTTTTCTCCATTCAGTTATGCAGGCAATAACCCTGTTATCAGGGTAGATAGAGATGGCCGAATTTGGTGGATACCGCTTTTAATTGGTTTCTCAACTGGGTATTTGTCACATGCTTTAACTTATGATGACTGGGGTTGGGGAGCAATTGGTCAAGGACTTATTTCAGGGTCAATGTCGTTTGTTGGTTGGGGCGTTACTTCAGCACTTTCGCCATACTTTAGTTCAACATTGGGACTATCGCAAGGACTCTCGACAACTCTCGCCGGTGGTTTATCCGGCGGAATAACAAGTTCACTCTTCACTCCTTGGGTAGGTGGAAACTTTGGGACTAATTTCCTATCTGGATTTGTAGGTGGTGCTTTAGGAGGAGCTGCTCAGTTGGGGGCATCTTCATTGTCAATTTCATCGGACATTCAATTTGGATTGAGGGTCGTGGGCGGTGGTATTTCCGGTGGGTTAACATCGTCTGTTTTTGGTGGTACATTTATGCAGGGTTTTGCAGGTGGGGCTATGGGTGCTGCAATGTCTGGCGTTGCAGCTGAAATTATTGATGAAGTCTACTCGGGTAAAATGACTATTGAAGAAGCCAAGAAAATTCTGGGTATTACAGATGAGGAATGGGCTGCCCTTGAATATGCTAATGGTGAATATCCAGAAGGTACTTATCCAGAGTTAACTAGAGAAATTGGCACTGAGGAATTATGGGCAAAACTACAACAATTACAGCAAAATGAAATGATAGGTCCACGAACAACATCTCAATCTTTGGGCAATTTTCAACTCGGGGTTGAAACATTGCGTTTTGGAGGTGATTTACATGTGCGATATCAAAGTGGAACAATAAGTTTTCATCGTGATCTTATTAGTATTGTTAGAAATCCAATTCTTCATCTGTGGGATGATTATAAGCATCCTTATTCTGTACCCGCAATAATCAGGGGAAGATAAAAAATGCATAATAGTAAAGGACTGTAATGTCTAACTCTATAAAATTGATTCTATTTTTTTTCTTATTCCAAATAGTAGGTTCGTCACAAGATGTTTGGAATACTAAAAACAATAATATGAATAACATAAGGTCTCTTGGCTTCACACCTGAATTTGTGGTTGGGGTTTGTGACTGCGGAGGAATAGGAACAGTCGTAAAGACATGGTCATTATCAGATGGGGAAGCAGATTCGCTTTTTCGAGCTCGGATACAAGAAATATGCATAAGCAATAACGGAAACTACCTAGCAATAAGATCATTCAAAGATAGTATAATGCTACAGACTTTTTTCATAGAAGGCAAAAAATGGTTATGGCAATACACAGGATCACATTATAATTCTATCGCATTCTCTGAGGATGATGAATATTTAATTGCGATAAATGAAAATGCTATTGAAGAATTTGAAGTGCAGTCAGGAGATAAAAATATATTGAAAACTCCTCTTGAGGATAAACTCTCGGATTATGCTGAAAGTAAAAAAAGAGTTCTGAGACAAAAACTCAGTCCTGATGGTAAATATATGATAATATGGAATGACAAGATAAATTATGAGTGGGGTATTTCTTTTCTATTTTTATTTAGTGCTTCCCCTAATCCAAACATTGCTGTATGGGATATTTTAGAAAATAAACTTATATCAGAGATTCAGAAGCCATTATCAAAGATTGTTTCGGTTGCTTTTTCTCCCGATGGAAAAAAAGTGTTCCTTGGTTGTGAGGATAAAAAAATTAGAGTATGGTCTCTACTTGCAAATAAAATCATCAAAGATTTTGAAGGGGATCCATCTTACATAGATGTTTCAAACAGAAATAACCTGCTTGGAATTGGTGGAGATCATCTACGCATTTTAAATTCTTTGACGTTTACACTAATAAAGGATTTTGGAAAGGTTGGTGATAAAGTTGGAAGACTTAGCGAATGGAGTTTTAGCAGCGATGGTAAGTATTTCGCTCTTGAGGTAGAAGGCATTCTTTATCTTCATGAAACTAATACCTGGGAAGTACTATGGAGTATCCCTACTTGTCCCTGATTGCAGGTCCAAACAGAAATATTACTTCCTCATTTCATAAAGAATTAAACCCTATAGTTTACGACCCATTTACACAGATGAAAAAGAGTATAACAGTTTCCGGTTCGCTTAACAAGACAATGTCATTTAACTACTCTGCGGATAATGAACGAGTATTAAAAACAGAAAGTTC